>WNFD01028427.1_pt1 | contig 12220 bp, 11 predicted proteins | sample 5400491 | NCBI WGS metagenome assembly WNFD01 (sample SAMN13153343, study PRJNA577476) | soil metagenome | isolation source: 120 cm saprolite under Douglas fir tree site 2 hole 2 replicate 2 | place: USA:California | collected 2015-04-18 | reverse complement strand
GGGGGGGGGGGGATTGGTCATGTCGCCATTTCGTCAATCACGCGGCACCGCCCCCATCGGGATCGTAAGTACCCGCCCGTACCCCCGCCGCCACGCGCTCGATCTCGACGCTCATGGGGCGATCTTCCTCCAGCGCCGGGACCTCGCGTCTGATCGCCGCATAGCTCTTACCGACTCCGTGCCCCGGCGCCAGCGGCTTCAGGAACTCGAGCCCCTGCGCCCCCGCCAAGAGCTCGATCGCAACAATCCGCGCGGCATTGGCGAGGATGCGCTCGGCCTTCCAGGCCGCGCTCATCCCCATCGGCACGACGTCTTCCTGGTTGCCTTCGGTTGGCACCGATTGGACGCTGGCGGGTGTGGCCAGCACGCGGCTATCGGCGACGAGCGCCGCGGCCGCGATCTGGGCCGTCATGAACCCCGACTCGAGGCCTGGACGCTTCGACAGGAACGCCGGCAGGCCGGAGGACAGATCGGGATTCACGACGCGCTCGAGGCGCCGCTCGGCGAGCCCCGCGAGCGTGGTGAGGGCGATGGCGAGCACATCAAGCCCCAGCGCGATTGGCTGCCCATGGAAGTTGCCGCCGGAGAGGATGTCGTCTCCAAAGACGAGTGGGTTGTCCGTGGCCGCGTTGAGCTCGGTCGTGACCAGGCGTTCGACGAAGGCGATCGCCTCGCCCACCGCGCCGAGAATCTGGGGCGAGCAGCGCAACGAATAGGCGTCCTGCACGCGCGGATCGTGCTCGCGATGCGACTCGCGGATCGCACTCCCCTCAAGCAGACTGGTGAGTAGGGCCGCCGAGCGCTGTTGCCACGGGTGGGGGCGCGCCGCATGAATGCGGGGGTCGAACGGCACCGGGGTCCCTCGCACAGCCTCGAGGCTCATGGCGGCGGCGGCGTGGGCCGTGCGCCAGAGGACCCAGGCATCGTGCACGAGCAGCGCCGCGAGGCCCGTCTGGGCCTGCGTCCCGTTGACGAAGGCGAGCCCCTCTTTGGCTTCGAGGGTGACAGGCTGCAGCCCGGCCGCGCGCACCTTGGCGCCGTCCTCCCCCTCCCCGATCATCGCGAGCGCGAGATGCGACAGCGGCGCCAGGTCGCCCGAGGCGCCCACGCTCCCTTGCGAGGGGACGACCGGGTGGACGCCCTGGTTCAGCATCGTCACGATCAGCTGGGGGAGGACCGCGCGAACGCCGCTCGTGCCCTGCAGCAGCACGTTGGCGCGCAGCAGCATCATCGCGCGGACGGCATCCACCGCCAGGGGCTCCCCCACCCCGGACGCGTGGCTGCGAATCAAGTTGCGCTGCAGCTGCCCCAGCTGATCGGCAGGGATCCGCACGTGAGCGAGCTTGCCGAACCCGGTAGTGACGCCGTACATCGTGTCGCCCCGGGCCAGCGCCGCCTCGACCGCGCGCCGGGAAGTGGCGACCTGCACCAGGGCAGCCGGGGCGATCGCCACGCTGGCGCGCTGCCGCGCAACAGCGATAACCTCGGCGATGGAGAGGGAGCGTCCATCCAGCATGATCGAGGATGACATGGCGGAGAGAAGCTACGCACTGAAGTGAACAGGTGCCAAGTCACGTACCATGCTCGCACGGGCCGCGCATCCGCTCCATACGGTTGATTAGCAGCAGGGCGCTTCCTCCAAGCGCTTGACAACGGCTTTCAGAAGAAAGGGTAAGCTGAATTCGAGCCTACTTGGGGGGGGGCTGGGTGAGCGACCAGTGTTTAAGGCGGAGAATCCCTCGGCTCTCTCTTGCTGGCAGACCCAGTGCTCGGCGCGGGTGGCAGTGGCGGGCATCGCGGCAACTTTTGTATAGAGGTGAACGCTATCAAAAGATACGCCCTTGTAATTTTGATAGGAGGGCGAGCCGGCAAAGCGAGGCGGCGGGAGGGAGACGCCTGGGCTCTGAACGCCCCCGCCGCAGCGTTTGCCGACTCCTCGTGCTTAGCCTCACCAGACCCTCTGGAGTGCAGACCTTTTCCTTCTAATGAGGCTCTTTTGCGGACTTCTTGATATCAATCTCGGAGCATTCGGCAGAGCGTGACGTCAATGCACGCTTTTCACCGTGAGACGACCTGATAGGACATGCGGTCGTACGCCCGAGCGACGCAAGCGTGCGCCGCCTTTCTCTTTAGTCGCTCAGGTGTATCCGTACTTGGTCGTAAAACATGCTCGAGCTCACGACATGCACTTTTTAGGAGGAGTGGGGAGGTGGGTCAGCGCCGCGAGCCGGCCAGCACCCGCAGACGCCCAGCCCGGCGTCGCGACGGGCTGCGGACGACGATCTCGACGTCCTGGCCCAGCGCGGTCAGCCATGTGAGCAGGCGCTCCGCCGAAAAGCCGGCCAGGCGCCCGTGCAGGAGGTGCGAGACCTTCGGTTGGTCGATGCCCATCAGGTCGGCGGCCGCGGCCTGCGTGAGCTTGCGCCGCGCGATCGTGCGGGCGATCTCGGCCGCGAGGCGCGCCTTGAGGAGCCGCTCCTCCGCCCTCGGAAGCCCCAGGTCGGCAAACACATTGCCACTGCTCTTGATGATCTTCATAGTTCGTCCACCTCGCCGCGCGCGTGGCGCTGGGCCCACCGTAGGCGCGCTTTGATCAGTTCGAGTTCGTGCTTCGGCGTCGCGATCCCACGCGTGGCCTTCTTCTGGAAGACGTGAAGCACGTAGACCGCGTTGGCCAGCTTCGCGGTGTAGACCGCGCGATAGGTCCCGCTCGCATGATCCGCCACGACCTCTACGAGCCCGTGCAGCGCGCCCTTCAAGGGCTTGGCCGCGGGGTGCTGCTGCTTGCCCTCCTGCGCCAGGAAGAGCGCATAGCCGACTACATCCTGGACCTCCGCGGGGCAGGCGCGGAGGTCCTTGAGACTCGAGCCCACCCAGTAGGCCGGTTTGAGGGGCGCCCGGGTCACGCCAGAATATGCTAGTTTAGGCATGCGATGTCAAGCGGGGGAGGAGGTTGGAGCGCGGAGCTGATCGAAGGCCAAAGAGGCACGGGGGGGGGGCGCGCCGCCGTTGCCCCATGCCTCCGTGCCTCTCTAGTGCCCTTCGACTCTCAGTGTGCCCCGGTGACTATGACCCCGCCCTTTCCGGTCGTGGGCAATCCGCCCCGCAGCTGCAGCTCCGGGTTCCCCGGATCGGTCTGGAAGCTCCAGTCGAAGATCAAGTAGTTGCGTCCGACGTGGGTCACCCGCAGGCCCCCGTAGCGCAGCGTCTGCCCTTCCACGATCTGGAACACGTACCCGTACCCGGGGACCGCTTGAAACATGTTGCGCGAATAACCGGTCGCTGGCGCAAAGTCGATGTTCGTCAGATCAGCGATCGGCGCGCTGCTGTAGAGCTGCATGCTCGTGCCGCTGAACTGGGGCACCAGCCACAGGGTCGAGTCAGTGGGGTCGCGGTAGACCCAGAAGTCGATGTCGGTGCGGGCGCCGCTCTGCACCAAGCCGAGCTCGTTGGGCTGGGCAATGCCGTCGCCATTGAAATCGTCCCAGAACCGGAAGCCCGAGTTGGCGCTATCGGCCTGGTAGGCCCACACCAAGACGTTGCGCGCGTCGGGGCGCGGGGTGTCCTGGCGGATCGGCGACCACTGGCTCTCAGAGCCGTCCGTGCTCATCGCCGTGACCCCGAAGCAAAGCGGCACGCCGTTGGTGAGGGTAGTCACGAGGAATTCGGGCGACACCGTCGTCCCTTCGATCGACCACGTCGCGCCGCACAGACCCCTGTCCAGGTTGTAACTGGTGCTGTAGACCCGGTAGGAGTGGAAGCGGCCCGGGTCGCTGGCGTAGGAGTTGTCTGACCAGGAGAGGTCGATCGCGCCGTTGAGCGAGACCGAGCTCAAGCTGGAGGGCGCTTCCAGCGGAAGCGGAACGGAGGCAGGACCGAGCAAGTCGGTCCTCTGGCACCCCACCACTGCTACGGCAACCGCTAGGAGACTGTATCGCAGCACGCGCATAACGGCCTCGGGGAAGAAGTTCTACCGAGGACTAAAGGCACGCGCCGTGCCAGGCGGTAACTATCTTTGGATCATGCGCTTAGGGCAAACAGCGCCAGACCAAAATGTCACCTGGAGAGGACAGTTTGCAGGGCGGCTACGGCCTGGGATATGTCTGCTGGTCGTAGTCGAACTTGATATCCGGCTGGTCCAAGAGTGAGATGTAAAAATTGAACGCGAAGTTTCCGTTGCCGCTCTTGGCGAAGGCGAAGCTCGCATGCCAGCGGTGCAGATCCCGCTCGAGCCGCACGTAGTGCTGGCCGAAGCGGCGGGTGTCCAAGTCGTAGCTGGTGGTCCAGGACAGGGTCCAGTGGGGCGTGGGACTGAACCCTGTGTTGAGGCCGAGCTGTTGGCGCCCACCGTTCCCCTGTCCGAAGAGCGTGCCGGGCAGCGCGCCGGTCGTGTCCGGTCGGGTCCTGTTGCTGGTGAACTGCACCGACATGTGAAAGCCGCCGCCAGCGCCGCCGCCGGGAATCGGCGAGTAGGCCCCACGAATGCCGCCGCCGTACTGCGGCGCCACGCCAGGGATGGGCAGCGGCGGTCCAGCACCCCCACTACCACCACCCCCACCACCCACCACTTCGCCCCCTTGCCCCGGCGGCGGGGTGCCGGGACCACCAGGTTGCGCACCACCCGCCGGAGCTCCGCCTCCGCCAAGTCCGACCAGTCCGGCCAGCGAGCGAAGCGTGCCAGGCGACACCGAGAAGGACGCCGACACATTGCTCAGGAACGGATCGAACGGCGACGTCTTGAGTCCCACCGGGCCGCGCCACAGATCGTGGGTCGTCGACAGGCTGAACCCGGGCAGGAGATCAGAGGCGAAGGTGTTCGTCATCGACTGGGTTTGCCACCCGGTGCGGCCCGGGATCTTCGCCTGCTCCAGGTTGTAGGAGAGCGACGTCGTATTGATGCTGAGCAAACGCGTCTTCGCGGGCTGGCGGTCGTGGGAGCTTGCCCTCGAAGTTCTGGGAGATGCCGAGGCTGATCGTCTGCTGCGGATCGCTGCGGGAGTTCAGCGCCGTGCCGGTCGGATCAATGGCGTGCGCGAATGCCTCGTCCACCTTGGCGGCCGGGGCGTACTGGTAGCTTGCCAACAGCTGGACCGAGTGCCGAATCCGCGTCACCGGGCCTACGCCCGGGAAGAACCCGAAGAAGGTCGGGGCGACACCCAGCGTGAACGCGAGCCGCTTGCCTTGGTGGATGAACCGCCCGCCGGTGAACTGGTTGCGGATGGCGAACGGCCCAGCTGTCGTGGTGTTCAGAATCCCGATGCCTGGCTGCAACTTCCACGTGCCCGAGAACAGCTGCGGCAGGTTGATGCCGGTCTGCCAGTCGACTGTGGTCGAGAAGGTCCGTCCGTACAAGACGTGGTGTACGAGGGTCGTGTCCATGGGGTCCCGCACGAGATACTCCGCGCGCTGGTTGCTGGCGCGGTCGGTGATGCTCACGGCGTTGCTCCAGTTCCAGCGGCCCACCCGCAGCGGCGTCCCCAAGGAGAGGTCGGTTTGCCGGGAGTCGAAGAAGCCCGGCAGGGTGTCCACCGCGCCGTTGTTGGCGGAGAGCAACGGCGCCGGGCCGCTATGAAACGTCTGCGCATTGTTGTAGGAGAATCCGGGCGACCAGGTGATGTCGGGAGTGATGTCGATCGGTGAGGGGGTCAGACTCACCCGAGGGAAATTCTGCTGGACCAGCGCATTCGAGAGGTTCTGGGACCGGCTGCCGCCCAGGTTGAAGGCGCCCCAATTGAACCGCTTGTCGAAGTTCAGGCTCGACGTCAGCTGGGCGGTCGACAGAAACGGGTCCACGGTGTTGCGCTGCACCACCTGCGCGCTCGTAGCGTAGTCGACGCTGGCTGCGAAGTGCGTGCGGCTGTCGAACGCCTGGTTGTGCTGCCAGCCGATGCGGGTCGACGTGGCTGCGGCATCGAGCTGGCTGAGTCGGGTAAAGCTGAGGCCGCCGGTGACGAAGCGGTCGAGCCAGCGGTAGCGCATCTGGCCATGAATCGACACGCTGCGTCCGGCGAACCAGTCGGCCGAGGTGAGGAGATCGACGTAGTCGTTGAGGACGAAGTAGTAGCCCAGGTTGGCGAGGTGGCGCTGGTAGCCGCGGTTGGGCCGCACCAAGTCGTTCAAGCCGAAGCGCGGCACGAGCATGCCGCTGCGTCGTCCCTTGCGAATGTCCTGGAACATGAACGGCAGCCACATGATGGGGACGTCCCGCACGTAGAGCACGGCCGGACGGGCTACCATGACGTTCTTGTTGAGCCACTTCACCTGGCCCGTAGCGAAGTGGTAATCGGGGTTGGGGTTGTCGTCGGAGGTGATCTGACTCTTCGCGCCGTACAGCCGGGTGGACCCCGAGTCCACGGCCAGGTCGCCGATCATGTACCAGGTGGCTCCCGACTGGAGGAAGGAAGTTTTGGCCTCCGTCACCGTGCCGCGCCGGATGCAGGTGTCGTAGCGCATCCCCTCCCCCACCAGCACCGTCCCCTGATCGAACAGCTTTGGGCTCCCGACGGCGTCGAGCCGGCAACTCGCCTCCTGGTAGCGAATCGAATCCGCCTCCACCTTGGTGCCCTCGCGGTCCACGAACGCCTGACCCCGCAGGAAGATCACCTGGCTGTCTCCCCGGACCAGCAGTGTATCGGCGACGTACTGCGTGATCCGGTACTCCTTGACCCCTCGCAGCAGCACCATCATCACGCTGTCGCTCGGCGGGAAGCTGCGCGAAGGCCCGCTGGGGAGGCCGAACCGGCGCGCCGCCGCGGTGTCGATGGCCTGGCCCTTGACGGGCTGCCCCGGGACCCCGGGACCACCAGCGTTCGCCGCGCCACGGCTCGTGTCGGCCCGGGTAGGCGGGGGGGAGGGGGGGGGCGCTGGCGGGAGGACCGGCTGCTGGGCCCGCACCCCGCCGGCCGCGCCGAGCAACAGCAGCACAGCGACCATGCGCCGCGTCACGATCCAGGCGCACAGAATGCCGATCTCGTAGAGCCCCACGAGCGGGAACAGCATCAACAGCATTGACGCGGCATCGGGCGGCGAGAGCAGCGCGGCGGCAACGGCCGAGATGACGAGTGCATAGCGACGGTTGCGCGCCAGGAACCGCGGCGTCACGAGGCCAAGCGAGGCGAGGATCGTGATCACGAGCGGCAACTCGGTGACGATCCCGAACCCGAGGATAAACGGCGCTGCCACCCCGAAGTACTTGTCCGCGGTGATGATCGGCGCCAGATCCTGGCGCTGGAGGCTGAGCAGCACCCGCAGAGCCCGCGGCAGCACCCACTGATACGCAGCCGCAGCCCCGGCGAGGAACAGGACCACCCCGACAGTCAGCGCCGGGACAATGAGCCGCTTCTCGCGCTCGTACAGGGCCGGGGTGAGAAACGCCCAGATCTGGTAGATCACGACGGGCGAGGCAAGGAGCAGCCCAACAGCGAAGGCGAGCTTCAGGACGATGAAGAACGGGTCGGTGGGGCTCGTGAACAGCAGCCGGCCCCCGGGAATGAGCGGCGCGATCGGGCGCATCAGCAGACCGATCACGTCGAAGTGCTGCACGACCCACCACCCAGCCAGCGTGCCGACAACGATCGCGGCTAGACTGTAGAGGATGCGCCAGCGCAGTTCCTCGAGATGATCGAGGAACGGCATCTCACCGCGATTGGCAGCGTCCGGCACGCCGGCTCCGGGACGGGGGGGGGGCGGGGGGGAGTGAGGGGGTGGGGCTAGCGCCCCAGCCGCTGCAGTTTATCGCGCGCGAGGTTGGCCTCGTCGGAGCGGGGATAGCCGCCGATGACCCGGGCGTAGTACGTCCGGGCCTTCGGCTTGTCCCCCCGCTGTTCGGCGAGGAGGCCCAGTTTGTAGAGGGCCGACGGCGCCCGCGGCGAATTGGAGTACGTCTTCACCACGGCTTCATACACCGCGGCCGCCGAATCGGGGTTCTCTTGGGCGAAGGTCTCGCCGACGTAGAACAGCGCCTCGCCGGCTCGCTCGTGGGTGGCGTAGACACGGAGGAATTCGCGGAAGCCCAAGCGGGCGGTCGCGAGCCGGCCGCTGCGGTACTGCTGCAGCGAGACGTCGTACATCTGGTCGGGGCCGGGCCCGGTCGGGTTGCCCGATGGGCCGACCGGCGCGCCGGCCCGGCCAGCACGGCCGGCCGCCGTATCGAGCGCCGGAACCGGCTGCTGCGCCCGCTCTTCGATCCGCGTCCGCAGCTCGGTGAGCCGTTGCTGACTCTGGCCAGTCAGCTCCTGGACGGCGACCAGCTGCTGCTGCACAGAGAGCAGTTCGGTCTTCATGTCGCCGCGGAGTTGCACGAGATACGCCTGCTGCGCGGTGAGCAGCTGCTGCACTGCGGCGATGGCGGCGAGCAGGGAGTCGCGCTCGCTGTGGCGCCCCGAATCACTGTGGGCGAGCTCGCCGCGCAGCGTGGCGACCTGGAGCTCGACCTTCCGGACGTCGCCCTTGAGGGCGCAGCCGGCGGTGAGCCCCAGACCCCACAGCAACGGGAGGGCGCGCAACGCGCGACCGACCTTACGGCTTCTTGAGGACGTCGCCGCCGGCCAGGACTTCGAATTCATCGCGCCGGTTCTGCGACCACGCGGTTTCGTCGTGGCCCTGCGCAATGGGGCGCTCCTCGCCATAGGAGACCGTTTCGATGCGGCCCGCATCGATGCCATGCTGGACCAGGTACTCCTTGGCCTTGTTCCCGCGACGGTTGCCCAGGGCGAGGTTGTACTCGGCCGAGCCGCGCTCGTCGCAATGCCCGCTGATCCGGATACGGAGGGCGGGGTTCGCCTGCAGGATTGCCACCTTCTGATCCAGCGTCCCCGCGTCGTTGGACTTGATGTCCGACTTGTCGAAGTCGAAGTGGATCATGGTGGCGAGCATGGTCTTCACTTCGGTCGTGGTCGCCCCCGCCGCCGCTGCCGAGTCCGCGGCGCGCTGGCGCGCAATCCGCTCGGCTTCCTGCGCGGCGCGGATCGAGTCCTGCCGCGCCTGCTCACGGGCCAGCGAGTCCTGCTTGGCGCGCTCGGCCGCGATCGAATCGGCGTTGGGCGTCGGCGCCGGCGTCGTCACCGGCGGGGCCCCGCCGCCGCACGCGGCGGCGGCCGCCGCGACCAGTCCGGCCACTACGAGCAAGTCTAGGCGTGTCATGTGGGCGCTCTCTCCAGGGTCAGGGGGTGGAGCCGGAGGCCGCCGCGGGGAGAAGCCGCGGGGACCACGCCGGCAGTCGCGCGCCGCTCTGCTGCAGCAGCGGACGGATGCGACCGGTTTCCAAATCGATAATCCACAACTGCCGATACCCCGAGCGGTCCGACACGAACGCCAGATGCCGGCTGTCGGGCGCCCAGGTGGGGTCTTCGTTCCGGCCCACCGACGTGAGCTGTCGGACCGTCCGGGTCCGCACGTCCAGCACGAACACCTGGATCGTACCGGCCACATCCCGATGAAAGGCCAACGACTGCCCGTCGGGCGACCAGTCCGGCGCGTTCGAGGACCCCGTCACCCCATAATCGAAGGGGGCGAACAGCTGCTGGTCCGTCCCATCGGCGGCCATGACGTAAATCTGAGGCAGGCCCGCCCGCGTCGAGACAAACGCGATCCGCTGACCGTCGGGACTGTAGGCAGGGGACAAGTTGTCTGAAAAGCGCCCCACGGTCAAGCGCTGCAAACAGCAGTTGTCCCGCACGTTCACCGTGTAGATATCCGTGCCTTCTTCGCTCGCGCGACTGAACGCGAGGGTCTTGCCGTCGGGCGAGAAGGCGGGCGTGAAGTCCAGCGCCTTGCCCGTGGTCGCCACCGGCACGCGCTGGCCGCTCGCCAGGTCCTGCACGAACAGCTGCCCGTGCCCCTCGGAGAACTCCATGTATGCGAAATGCCGACCGTCCGGCGCCCATGCCGGCGACATCGCCTGGCGCGTACTCGAGGAGAGCTGCTGCAGGTCCGCGCCGTCCTGGTCGATGCGGTACACCTTGCCGTCCTTGACGAACAGGATGCGCGTAGCCGCGATCCCCGCGCTGCCGAGCGCGGCAAGGACGACCTGGTCGCTGAGCCGATGCAAGGCCATGCGGAATCCGGGCTCGGCGAGCGGCGGCAACTTCGCGGTGAGCGTGCGGCGTACCGCGCCCGCCGCGATGTCGTACAGATCGACGGTCATCGTGTCGGCGGCGAGCCGCCCGGCGACGGCGAAGTCCGCCCCCAGCGCCTGGTACAGCGGGTAGTTGAGTCCTTCCCACGGCGGCGGGCCGCTCTTGCGGCCGCGCGCCGCCGCGCCGCGCAGCCCGGTGGGTGGCGCTGTGCCCCCTCCCCCACCCTTGGGGGAACTCAGGCCCGTGCTGATGCGGATCGAGTCGCCGCCGGGAAGCGTGATCATCTCGAAGCGGTCGCTGAGGTCGAGATCGCGGGACTGGATGGTGCGCACGGAATCGAGCAGCGTGCCCCGCTCCGGCAGCATCACCATCCCCGGTCGCACGCCGGGCCGATAGATGATCCCGATCCGCACGCCGCGGTCGATCGTGGACGTATCCTGCCCCTGGGACGCTCGCACCGTCGGACCGACGGACAGGAACAGCGCGAGGAACAGCGTGCGGCCCCTCACTGGCCTCTGCCCGAGAAATAGAACCGCACGAACAGCACGTCGGACCGCCAGCCGTCCGGCAGCGCGCCGAACGCCTTGAACCGCCCCACCTCTTCGACGGCGCCCTGCGCTTCCAGATCGAACGCGAAGTTGCCGGAGCGCCGGATGAACTGCAGGTCGGTCACCGATCCGTCGCGATGCACGAAGAAGGAGACCTCCGCCTCGAGGGGGGTGCCCGGCGGCGGCCGTTGCCAGCGCCGCAGGACCTGCGACTGCATGTTTTGCAGATACTCCGGGAACGGGAACTCGATCCCTTCCGTGCTCACGGTCGCGACGTCGCTGCCGGTGGACGGCCGTTCGCCGGGCAACGGCTTCGCCTTAGGCGTGGTGCGTGGGGCGGCCTCCCGTTGCCGCGCGTCCGCCACCGGCGGCGGCGCCGCTTTCGACACCGTGCTGCGCGGCGGCGGCTTGCGCGACGGTGCCGGCGGTTCCGGCGGGGCCGCTTCGCGCTGCACAGCCTCGGGTGCCTTGCGCTGCTCCTGGCCCACCTCCGGAGCCGCGATCAGCCGCACTCGGTAAGTGGGCGGCGCCTTCCGCGCGCCGCCCGCCGACGCAAGCAGCAAGAACAGCGCGGCGCCGTGGACCGCCGCCGTGCCGGCCACGCCGAGCCCGACGTTGGTCGGCAAGCGCGGCCGGCCTCTCACGGCTGCACGGTCTCCGGCTCGGCGACGAGCCCGACGTCGTTCACGCCCGCTCCCCGGATCACCGCCAAGACCTGGACCACGCTCGCGTACGAGACCCGACCATCGGCCCGCAGATACACCCCCGAGGGGTGTTTGCTCCGCACGAACGCGCTGAAGGTCGCACGGAAGTCCTCGTAGGAGAGAGAGGCCTGATCAAGAAAGATCCGGCCGTCCCGGTCCACCGTGACCACGAGCCCGGATTTGGGCTCGAGCGGCCGCGCCTGCGCCCGCGGCAGCCGGACATCTACCCCGCCCTGCATGATCGGCGCCGTGATCATGAAAATGATCAGCAGCACGAATGCGACGTCCACCAACGAGGTTACGTTGATGTCGGCGTTGAGCGGCAGCTCGCCGTGCCCGCGCAGCCCGCCGCCTCCCAGAATGCCTCCCCCCCCGCCAGCCATCAGAGTCTCCCTTCCCGGGCCATCGTCCCGATGATTTCCTGGGCGAACCCCTCCAACTCACCCGCGAACAGTCCGAGCCGGTTGACGAAGAGGTTGTAGGCCATCACGGACGGCACCGCCACGGCTAGCCCCGCCACCGTAGTGACCAGCGCTTCGGCCACGCCAGGAGCGACGGCGCCGATGTTCCCCGAGCCGCCAACCGCGATCCCGATGAATGCGTCCATCACCCCGAGCACCGTCCCGAGCAGGCCGAGCAGCGGACTCACCGATCCGAATGTGGCGAGCCAGGGGATGAAGCGCGCCGCCGCGTCACGCTCGGCTGCGACCTCCTTGGCTAGCACCATTCGCAGCGCCTCGAGCTGGGTCATGGTGAGCGCCACGTCCACCTGCAGCGGGCCCTCTTTCAGCTTGCCGGGCTTGAGCTCCGAGAAGAAGTGGATGCCCTCGCGCAGCAACCGGTTATAGGGAGAGGACGGCAGCCGCATGGCTACGTGGTAGGCGTCGTCCAG
>WNFD01017147.1_pt1 | contig 12223 bp, 18 predicted proteins | sample 5400491 | NCBI WGS metagenome assembly WNFD01 (sample SAMN13153343, study PRJNA577476) | soil metagenome | isolation source: 120 cm saprolite under Douglas fir tree site 2 hole 2 replicate 2 | place: USA:California | collected 2015-04-18 | reverse complement strand
GTGGAAATGCCACCATTGCACATACCAGCATCCAAACCCCGTGCATGACCCGTTCTATCAGTCAACAGTGAAGAGCCTCATGTACTTTTGTGCTGTTATCCTTCTCTTCGTAGGTCCATCAACTCCCTATGATGCATGTCACGATAACAATTGATTATCCTGGCAGTCCTATCTCATCGGCCTTTGGTTCTCGCTCCGCACTCATGCCTCACAAATATGGCAGAACCCTCAACAGTTGTTACACCCTCACGAGTCCGGTCGCATGTCACTGTACCATAAGATCGTCCCGCCGTCCAATTTCATCCCTGGCGTGTCAAAGCCAGGGTTACGCGACGCAAACACTATCCGCCCCAGGCCGAGTGTCGCCAGCGTAGACGCCGTCAGCCCAAGCTCCCACAGCGCGGCGACGGCACCTCAATCCGTCGGCGCTGTGCCACCGGAACACTCAACTGGTGCTTCCTCTTCGGTGCCGTCCACCTTACGCCACGCCTCGTTCTCCAATCCGCCTGCGAGCCCTACGCCCGGGTCCCTTGTCCCAATTCTCGAGAGCGTCGACCACGCGCTGAAGGATACGGGCTTACAGCCCGCAGAGGTCCCCCCTGATGATTTCACTCGCGCCGTTGCAGTCGCTACCGTATCCGCGCTGCGGCATCAACAACAGGCACGCCACGTGAGAAGCGGGCAGCTCGGGGGAGACGACGAAGACTCTTCTGGGCATGGCGGGCATGAAGCACCCGCTTGGAGCCGTGCGGTAAGCGCGAGCGTGTTGTTGGCATGCACGGCGCTGTATGCTGTTATCGCCGGTACGTGTGTTCAAACTCGATACTTCGTCCGTCACTTTTTTTTTCGCGTTGCTGATCGGCTCGCTCGGGTGGCTTCAACTACAGAGTTGTTGGTGGATGTTGTGGACGTCGTGTTGAATGGTTCGGGTATCGACGAAAAGTTCCTCGGACTCACGCTGTTTGCGCTCGTGCCCAACACGACCGAATTCCTGAACGCAGTGTCGTTTGCCATGAACGGCAACATTGCCCTGAGGTACGTCCTAGCGTTCTTTCTGTCTAATGGCAGAATTCTTTTTTTTGTTGTGAGCGGGGACTGAGCGAGAACACACACACACAGTATGGAAATCGGTTCAGCGTACGCCCTTCAAGTTTGCCTTTTACAGATCCCAGCGATGGTCGCCTTTTCGGCATGGTATGATCCTGCTCAGATGGGCAAGGGCGCAGACACTTTTACGTGTGTCATTTATCCCATTCCTCTAAAAAAAAAATCCCGGCCGGATCCTGAGGTCGCCTTATTTTTCTCCTTCAGGTTGATCTTCCCTCGCTGGGACGTGATTGTCATCATTTTGTCAATCTTCCTATTGACATACACGTATATCGAAGCCAAGGCCAACTATCATCGTGGGAGCATCCTCGTCCTCAGGTTCGTTCGTCTCTCTCCGCAGTTATCATCCAGGCCGTAAGGACACTAACGCGATCGCTTTCCCAAAGCTATCTCGTGCTTACTGCCGGATTCTTCTTTGCGCCATACCGCCCTGGCGGCGATCGCGACGACAGCGTTAGTACCCCCGTCGGACCCATAGTTACGGTGCGCACTCTCTCGGAGGCCGTGAGCGTGTTCTGGGCTACTCCGAGTCCGTAAGCAAGGCAAGGTCACCAAGGCTCACGTACTGTCTGGACCATTTCGTAACTTATAATTCAACATACCGCGCTATTCTGCGTTAACGATCATTTACGAGTGTATATCCGCCTGTTTTACCTACCCGTCTTATCTGAATGTCTCGTCCAAAGGCGCCCAATTGCTACATCCTGCATTCTCGCCTCATAATCGTGACACATTCTCGGAGCTATTTTGATTTATGAATACCTAATGAAAGCGCCTGCAGCGCCTCCAACGACTGTCTAATTTCCCCATATGTCTGTTTGAGCTTCTCCGGCGGGCTGCTTCCCTGCAACACGCGCTCCGTCTCCATCGATGCATGATGATAGTTCAGGAACTTCTCCAGGAAGTCCCCGTCGAGGAAGCCGTACGCCGCCGCGTCTGCGTCGCTTTTCCCCCACGCGCCCACGGGGGCACGATACTTGGCGTGCGGCGCGTGCGCAATCTCAGCGACGATCTTGCGCAGGTTGCGCTCGAGCGCGGTCAAGTGGAGCGAGAGCTCGGGGCTCACGTCAATGACTACGCCGATACGACCGGACGAAGTAAAGAAGAGTAGTTGTGACGTCAGGACTGTAGTGCTAGCCGCGGGTGCGGACTCGCCCGAAGACATGGAGCCTGTAAAAGGATCAAGCGATGGGTCACGAGTGAGCGAATCAAGCTTAATCAAGCGCTGGCAACGTTTGGAGGGGGGGTTCTCTGTACCTATGATAAACTTATTCACCACCTCGCCTAGGTTCCAGAAGCCATCGCGCTCTAGATTCGTCTTGGTCTCTCCCCGTTGAACCGAGTAAGTGAAAAGGTTGCAATCGCTCTGAAAAGCCGGAGAAATCAGAAAAGCATTTTAAAGTTAACATGAAGAAACCCAGCTCACGTTCGCCCCGATAATTGTATCCTTATCCAACGACTCGACCGTGACGGGCCAGAGCGGACTGAAATCCTTTGCGACAGACTCGAGTCGCAAGTCACCCCCTTCGGCCTCAAGGAGGTCTATGATGGACACTGAGCAGATCGCGTCGCCGACGAACAGCCTAGATCCCCTAGCGACGAGGCTCGTAACGAGATAGTTGTGATACCAGTCCGCGATTCTTTGGAAGCCCGTGCCGTCAACTTTGTAGACGAAAACCTGTCACAGTTCCAGACCCCGCAGAACCCGAGGAGGGGAAGAAACTTACTGAGGGGCCAATGGCAGCAGCCAAGAACTCGTTCACGCGAGCCAGCGCATAGACGCAACCCTTGACGTCCAACTCCGAGATTTGCTTCAATTGACGCTTATTGCTCGAAAGTCTTGTGTCCAACTCCGCTTTGAAATGGAGTAGGCGACCTTGGCTCGGTTCCTTCTCACCGAATTTGTGGACGACCGTACCGATGCATATGGCCGTGTCTCCATCTGATGATGGAATCATCTGGACCGTCGTGATCTCTTCGTCGCTCTGACAGGTAAATTGGCAGAGTACTGTTCATGGGACACTCATAGGCCGACTGAGGGTCCAGGGAAGGAGAAAGACGTACAGTCGAATGTCTTGTCGTCCAACAATTTGAGGCTGCTCGTAGAAGATTCCTCTTCTCCCACACGACCAGGCTCGCTTCGAACGCATGTCACAGCAAAAGCGCGGAGGCCTTCATCGTAATCCAAACGCCGAGGATTGTCCAATCCCAAAGGGACCTACAACGACAAGGCTCAGCCATCCTCTGAGAGAAAATAAGACGTGCTCACTGTTCGGATGTGCATCTTGTCGAGATCTTGCACCGTCCCAACAAAGCATCCGGACGATGTCATCAAAAGCAAAGACAATCGCCAGTTATGTGAGTTGATCCTCGCACTCGCAAAAACGTTCTGTTCAACAGAACAACATCAACGGAGTTGTCCTATATCGTGATGGGAAGCCTACCTTTATCAGGATAGAGGAATGCTGCAAGATTCCCCTCTCCAAGTAAACCAACGCTGATCTACTCCCGTTCGCAAACACCACCCTCTTTTCGCCCATTTCGAACTGTGTCAACCCCACGGGCTCACTTCCGAGTGAAAAGACTCGTTTGTCCTGGAATTCATTCTTCACAAAGGCATATGTCACAAGGGTCCCATCGCGCAAACCAACCAGCAGATGGGGGGCGTTGCCAAAGTCATGCAGAAGAAGGGATCGTGGGAGCGCAGGGAGGGTAAGCGAGTTGCACACAGGTTCGAAATACCCATTCGTTGAGGCGACCGAGAAGAGGTCGACTGTATGGGTTGACCAAAAGCCTACAACAACATAGAGGGAAAACATCTTCGTGGTATCAAGTGGCGTGCAGGAGAGTGCAGAGATCTCTTCCTGCAAGTCCTTATATCTAGGCGACGTCGTGTCAAACGTACTGTCAAAGGCGGAGAAAACCTGAATACCTGAAGATCTGAAACTTATTGTTCTCGTCCAGATTGAGAAGGACAAGACGCTTCCTGCTCAAACCCAGAACAAACTGACTTGGGTTGAGCGCGGCAGCTACAATCGTTTGCTCTGCCCATTCCCCGCCTAGCTCGTCAGGGCTCCACGAAGTAATAACGCTATGCGCTTGCAGCACGTCGTTATACTCTAAAAGGAACACGAGTTTTTCTGTCACTTGGACAACAAGCGACGAGTCTTCGTATGATGTTCTTCCAGCGTGATTCCTGAGACGCCGCGCAACATTCGAGGCGGCAAGAGTGGGGGATGGATCAAATCCTGCAGTCTGGAGGGGGGTTACAGAGAGACTATCTGATCGATCAAGGCTGAAAATAATAGTCTCCTGGGAGTTTGTTGCCAGAATGTGGGTGTCAAGTCTGCAGAAGGCGTCATGGCGGAGCCTTGGAAGATAGCGAGTCACATACGAATCATGAAAGCGGGTCCGTAACGGCCAGACCTTGCTAAAGCTCCCCATGTTCTCTATAACAACACTGCTTTGGAAATCAGCGCCGTTCTGGATAACACGTAGGCTGCCAGTGCTCATGTATCCTGACGCGGTTACGATACGCGGCTACGCGAATGGGTCTCAGCAACGATTGAAAGTGTTTGACGGAACCAAAATCACCTGTCCACTTCCATCCGTGTCAGCCAATACTGCGTCCAAGATGGGACCGATGTTCTCCCAAGTATCAAGGACTTCGATAAAAGTGCCATTCAACCCAAGGACGCGACCTTCGCCTTCTCTATCAGTCGCCCTCGCCCGTCCCTTCCCTTTACTGCTGGCTGGGAATGAGCCAAGCTGCACAGTTAATACGTCAGCGGGGATTGGGAGAGTCGAGGTACTGAAGTCAGAGATGGGTGATGTATGTATCCTAACAAGTTGGCTGTCGCCAAAATGGGAACCGACGAACAGAACTTGCGAGTCGATATAAGCTAAAGCGGTGGGAGGAGAAACCTAATAACGAAACTTAGGAATGGAATTCGAGAAAGTCACAATATGGGCTGTACCTCTCCAAGTGGGACGATTCCGAGAGTGCACTCAGCTGTAGGATCTAATGAAAGCAGGGCCAAACGGCCATAAGAGTCCCCAACAAAGAATCTGGTCCCTTCGTCGTTCGCAGGGCTCCACCTGGAATCTGTTAGTAAAGGTGTTGGGGTAGTGGTACGAGACATACGCAGTTACTTCATTTCTGATTCTCTTTTGCCTTGCCCTCCGGAGATCGGTCCGCGTTCTTCTGACTCTGTAACTTCCGCCGCCTGCCACGATATTTCTCCTGCCATTCTTCAGAAGAGAGCTCGAAAAATCGAATCTTACGTCCGCCGAGTACCAAGACGCCACCAGGGACTGTTTCTTCCGTGCCGTGTAACTGCTGGTAGGGAACTGTCACAAGAGACGGAGGGGCTTCGGTCAGCGCGAGAGCAGAAGATGACACTATTGTTTGTGGCAAAAGTAGAGATGGCTCGGGTGATAATTCACGCTCCGAGAGAATCAGATCGCGCGCCAGGAGGTGAAGGTTTTGGTTGTGGTCCAGATGAAGGATTGCGACGCAGTGGTTATGTGCATCAACAAAGAGAAATGCCAGGGAGAGAATGTTCAACTCTGATACCCTGGAATCGTCATGTCGGGATGAGGATGCGTGTAGGTCGTCGGCAGCGAAAACAAAACCTCACATGACATCGAAATCATTCGTGTACAAGCCATCTTCAATTTCCACGACCTTGATTTTCCCCGTGTAACAATTGACAAGGGCGACTCTCCCAGATGGGTCGACCGTAACGGAGTGGAGAAACTCGGATGGACGGACATGGTGATGATATAGACTCAATGTCTTCAGTGCTTTCAAAAACGGGCTACCCGAGGACGGTGTTGAGTAAGAGAAGAAGATAAGCCTTGGGTCAGGGTGATCGGTGAGCAATAACAGATTGCTCTTGCCATGCTGCGACAGCAGTATCAGTGATGCGTAGTAAAAAGATAGGCCAAGGGCGTTACGTGTGTTGGAATGGCCCTGACTGTGACGACTCTGCCCCATATCTCGGCTCCACACTCGTAGCGGAGGCCACTCGGTTGCACGGAATATATATCGAGTCTGTTAGGCTTTGTGACGACGAGATGAATGAGAGAAGAGTTTGAAGTGAGACAACATTTGATTGCATCTGTCACCGAAGATGGTGGGTGAAAGGTACTAACGACCCTCATTGTGTTCGTGACGAGGGAGACATCGCGGGGTCAATATCACCATCCTCACTGCCAGTGCCATCCCCTACCGCTACCTGCATCGTCCCATCTTCATTCATCACTACATCTACCCCATGACTCTTACCCTCCGAGCCTCCATTCGATGTCACAAAATCGGACATTGACCGATTCCCACCGGTTGACTTCACACTGGCAGTTCCCTGTAGTTTTCTCCGCGCCGGTGGGTCAGACGCGTCTGGCCATGGTATGATTTCTTGTCATGAGATTGTCATGTTAGTCACCACTGGCAGCAATGATTTCGATAATATTCAATTCATCACCTTCCAAGAACAAGAATTCGTCCACCCTTCGTGTTACGGAGGCTTTTCCATCGAGGTCCGGTGAGCCAATGGGCGACATTCGAGGGGCAGAGAATCTCACCAATATCCCGTTGTTGTACCGTTACTCGTTTCTCGCGATGCGCGATATGATGGCTAGCCTCCGATAACCTCTTGATAAACTCTTCCGTTGCTAATGATATGAGAAACGCGGCCTCCTTTGCAACAGTGGGTAACTCCTGAAACGACATCGATGATGATACCTTGCATGCGGTGTGCCAAGACAAGTGAGCGCACCTTGTCCGCCTTGATAATCTTTTGAACGCGTGAAATGGGCAGCAGGGATTTTCCGGTTTCCCTAACAAGCCCTGCTGTAGTCTTGCTCTTTGATCGGTTAGAGCCTGAGGGTTTGTCCTCAGGCTCTGGTGGTGGAGGCGTGTTATTTCCCGCTTGATCCACTTTGTCTAGTTCCATATGAACATCGCTCATTTCGTGCGTTGTACTGTACCAAGTGCAGAGTGGGGGTCGACGCCGAGACGCGTCCAAAGCGCGTTTGTGGCGTCCAAATGGACGCGTCGTCGCGGTCTTGTCTCTCATCTACAACATCCTCTCGCCATCCCCAATGGTTTCCTCTCTCTTAGTCGAGGCTCTCAGCTCTCCCACGGATGCTTTGCTTTCATTCTACGATACATTTGATCATGAAGCGATCAACGAGTTCCCTAAGGCCGTGGCGAAGCATTTCTCAGATATCTTCAGGACAGATGAGGCATTGTTGGAGGTGCGTATCCACACATCCCTCAAGCAGACTAGATTACGGATTACAATCTTAGATACCTCCTCTCACCCCCTCACGTTCTCTGTCCTCATATCGCGATCGCGCCCTTGTCCGCTTCCGCGCCATGGTCCAAGACACCTCTCCATCGCCGGAGATGTATCTGGCCAAGTTGAGAGATGGGAAATGTGGGGGCTGGGGCCTGTCGGATTCTTCCAAAAGTGATGGGGATGACACCGATTTTGACTACGATGATTTACGAGACTGCGTTGTCCTGTGGGCCGTCAGCGTTCCTGGAGAGACGGAGTGGTATCAGTCAGCGTCGAACGAGGACTTGTTAGACCAAGGTGAGCTGCCTCTTAGGGATCTTTATGTTGTGTTTGAAAGGACCATCAGCAGGTCAGCACGTTGAACCTCTTCGCGCTCATAAGTATCCCATCCCGAAAGAGGCACATTGTGGGGTGCAGATCAAGGTCAGTTTGTCTAGGGCCTCGTCCGAACTACATTACTCACCTCAGCAATTAGCTGTACGACAACACTGGGAATGATGTTCCAAAGACCGCAGACGTTCTGAACTTTGTTGGCATCATGACCCACGAACCGCAAGTGTTCTCGTCCACAGCACGTCCGCTGTTCTAATAGTGTCAAAGACTCTTAGCAGATTCGGATGAGCCGATGACGGTACCGACCCTCCACGTTCTATTCGTCCGCGAGCACCGACTTGACATCTTCGAGGCACCAAAAGATCCAATCCAGCCACATGTCCGTGAAGAATTACTCGAGTGGATTGCAGACGAAGCTCTCGGGGGCGATCGCGATGCCGCAGAATGGGTTCTGCTCGCTTGTGTTGCCCGGGTGTATGCCTCTCTCAACTTCCCCTGTAGTTAACCGTCGTTCATCGTCTCTCTCCACTCTAGCCAATCTCGCACGCGCTCACTCAATCCGCCATCGCTAACCCTCTCACATTTCCCATCCCCAACATCGTCTCCATCCGCCCTTCCCACCCTCTCTCACGTCCTCTCTCTCCTTGTTCCCCTACATGTGATGCTCCCCCTCTCCTTGGATCTGCTCAATTCTGTCCCCTCCTCACCCGAAAGCATAAACGAGGACTTACATTCCGGCTTCCTTCAGCTCGCACACGGTACAACGATGCTTATGACCGAGGGCGGGATACAGGAGGGGAAACTGGTCGAGCGAGGCGTGCTAAACGTGCAAGCCATCCAGCAAGTGATAAGCTCACAAACTCTCGCCTACAAATTTCCCTTCAGCGAATTCTCCTTCCCCACGGATATCGGCTTCGTGATTCTCGCGCAGGGGACAAAAAGTGCCTTTTTCCAGGTATGAACACAAAGATTGTTCGTAGTTTGTTCACTACCAACTTTGCTTTCGCAGACAGACCTTATCTTACCTTTCAATTTACCTTCAACGGGCGAACTGTACAAGCCGAAAGCTGACATCAAGCTTCCGTCAACTGACAAGTTGGAGGCATTCCGGCGCCTGATCTTGAATGCAAAGACGGGAGACATCCAATTGACGGATTCGATTTCGGAGGTACAAGTTAGACCCAGTTCCTAACGCCCGTTCGCTGACTATATCTTGATTCCCACGCAGCATATCCAAGAAGACTTTGTGCAACAAAGAAAGGCGGACAATGCCATGTCGCCCGAAGATTTGAAACGAACCATCGCCATTGCCCGGTCGGCCCCCTTCCATTCATTTCTGCGATACACGCATATGTTGACGATTCTCCATTAGGCTAATTGGCCTCACTAAGCACGAGAGCAGGGTCACCGTTGAAGGATGGGAGCACGCGAAAGAATTGAACAAGCGGAGAAAGGCTCGATTCGCATGACATGTTTCAGTGTGGATCCGGTAGTCCTACAGTCCTACCGTCTCTATGGACGCCCTAACTTGTTGAGGCTCGCCTGCATCCATTCGTCATTTAGTTCTCTCACGACCTCCCTCAGCACCTTCTGGACGGCATTAAGGTCTTGTCCATTTCCTTCCAAGTAGTACTTGATCTGTCGAAAAGCAGATATCGACCATTCCCACCCCAACATGTCTCTCATACGCACCTTCGGCTCCGTTCCGCTCGTCCTTATTGTCAACACGATTTTGAGCCCATCTTTCGAAGCTGCTCGAAATTGTATCATGTGGCCTGATGATAGCGGCAAGTTGGGTTTGTACGTGGGTGGGTTTGTGCTATCGTAGCCCACGGTCAAATCCACAACGCTGGTTACCGCCAAGCCGGCAATAGACATGGGATAGCTTGGCCTCTTGGTCGGGCCCTTAAATGAAGGTTTCACGCCAGGAATAAAAGGTCCAACTGTGGAACTAACCTGCCCATCATAACATCGAAGACGTGCGAAGATCTGGTCGATGACCAGGGGGTCGTCGCAGACGAAATAGCTGTTGTTTGTCTGAAGGCAAATTAGACGTGTAATACCGATATTGCATAGAAGCAAACCCACTTCAAAGTACCCGTATCTTATCACGCACAAGATTCGCAAAGTCGCCAGTACCACGTACAATGTTTACGTACCTGTCATACAACTCTTGAAGGAATCTACTGGCGGTCTTTCCCTCTCTATGTAGCAGTGCAACCAGCTCAGCGAAGAAAACCTGAAAACAGTCGGTGCCTTCTCCAGAACGCCACCTAGAACAGGACTATACCGCAGCTGCAACGCCATCCTTGTCGCGAATCTCGGATCCGATCATGAATCCAATAGCTTCTTCATACCCAAAAGGGACTTCGAATCCCTGCTCAACCAGAGCCAAAGCGGTGTTGCCGATGTATTTGAAACCTAACCGCTAGCAATTAACCACGAACGCGACAACACAGACGATTACGAACCAGTGAGACACTCGGCAAACTTGAATCCCTCGGCTGCTGCTATGGCTTCAATCATTTTGGAGCTCACGGTAGATGCCACCATAGACAGTTTATCTATTCGTTTTTCGGCCGGAGCGAACGCGTATCAGCACTACATGCTAGAGGGAAAGGTCGTGACCTACCTAGGGGTTTACCCGATGCCTTGTACTGCTCCATTATTCTTCCAGCAAAAAGAGCACCTAGTTGATCTCCGGTGAACATTACCCAGGTCCCGTTAATCCTGTTGCGAAAACCACAAAGTTGGTGAGAGGGTCGAGCCAGATAATACCGTGAACAACTGTACCTTCTCTCTGCGGCAGAAAACCTATCTGCGTCAGGATCCTGCGCGAGAACATAAGTCGCGCCCGTTGCCTCCGCGGTACGAATGGCAAGGTCCTTTGCTTGCACTTCAGCACTGTGCCTCAAACTTGAGACTTCTATTTACCAAGGCTCCTGGAACCGGGTCGTAATCACAGGACCATCGTTGGTGGGTAAAGTATGGGACATACCTGCCTCTTCTGGATTGGGAAATTTGACGGTAGGGAATTCCGGATCAGGGCTCTGCTGTTCTTTCACGGGGATGAAGGGCTTGAAGCCAAAGCACTCGAAGCTTCGACTGACGAATACATGGCCGACGCCGTGCATGGAAGTGTTGACAAACTTGATATCCGTCGATTCGTTGAGAGCTCTAGGGAGAATGCAATTCTAGCGCTCCGTAAGGGGAAGTCATCGTTTTCGCCTCACTTGTATTGGGTGAGAGAAGCCATGTGATTGAAGTAACCTTCGACCATCTCACGAGTACGATCGACACACAATGGATCCATCAGCACGGAGTCCGCGTCCCACCTCTTCGGGTCTAGATTGGCAAGGATGGATTCTGAGATGCCTGTGTCATGTGGGCCGATGATCTGAGCAGTGCATACGTTCGAGACCATGGCATGGCTGACTAGAATCCATTACGACCGTACCTGAACCCCGTTCTCCCAGTACACCTAACACGATGAGTGTCCTGCTGAAAAACACCAGGACCATGGGCTCACCTTATAACCATTGTCGTGCTAGGGTTTCGTACAGTAAGTATACTGTCGCGCGCGAGAGAGAGAGAATGTACTACCTTGGGATTATGGCTAGCTGGGTATAATGATCCCGTCAGTAAGGTATGGATGCAAGTCATCGTGAAATGACCTGTAATCATCACCCCACACGCAGCATTCAATCTCTTCACGCCGAAAGGGACCCTAGAACTGGTTGAGCAACCCCTGCGGAACGCCCAAAATACAGGACTTGCATCGGGGTGTGGACAAGGCCGCGGTAAAGATAGGCCTTAACGCCTTTATCGATGAATGCAGCGGCGGTCAGCCGCGCCCACCTTTCAGAGTTGTGCCTATGGTCGTATCCGATGACTGCTCCGCGTTCCCGAGCGTCGTCGACGTACGCAAGAACGTAAGCGCATAGGCCCTAAGTCATCACACCGCTTGGCTATCCTCGATTCGCAATATCAGGGCATTTTCACGGACCTGCGAGGCCTGTATGACAATCAAGTCATTCATGCGCGACCAACCGGCTTCCATCCGGCCACGAAGACCTAGAAAGGTGAGATGATCAGTAACGCCTTAAGCTATCGAAATACTCTTCGCAGTTGATCACTGGCAGACCTGCAGTCCCAAACTCTATGCGAGACCTGATCGACGCAATTCACATGGGTCCGCAGAACACGCTGCATAGTGGCATACCCTAGCCTTTTCTTTAATTCGCCTATATGTCCGGCAGCCCATAAACCCGAAATCTCCTGTTTGCTGGCCGGATTCTTGACGTCCGCGATTCAACGGTGAGACATAACGTTTAGCACGTCAATCACACGCACTCGGTCAACGCGTAGCCATTCTTGCACTTGATCTGCCAGCTCGGTATTTGTCTCCGAGCTCATCGTGGGTGAGTATACGTCAAAGCAATACTAGTGAGGGTCACGGTAATCGGCTTGATTCTGTT
>WNFD01005920.1_pt1 | contig 12226 bp, 10 predicted proteins | sample 5400491 | NCBI WGS metagenome assembly WNFD01 (sample SAMN13153343, study PRJNA577476) | soil metagenome | isolation source: 120 cm saprolite under Douglas fir tree site 2 hole 2 replicate 2 | place: USA:California | collected 2015-04-18 | reverse complement strand
GCTCCACGGGTGCGGCTGCAGCCTTTGTGCCCGCAGGCAGCGCCGCGTCCTCCAGTACTGGGAGGCCCGATGAAAGTTGTTCACGGGAGCGCATCGGGTGAAGGTGGACGACAAAGGGCGGCTGGCGATTCCCGCTCAGTTTCGAAAGCAGCTGCGCGAGGGAAGCTACGTCTCGGTGAGCCAGGACAACGTGCTCGCGATCTATCCGCCGGACCTGTGGGCGGCGCTCGGCGCTCAGCTCCAGAGCCCACTGCCGGGCCCCGACCAGCGAGCCCTGGCCCGAACGCTCTACTCGCTTTCGGACGCTTTCGAGCCGGACGGCCAGGGACGGATCAGCCTGGCGCCCGAACAGCGCCGGCTGGCGGGGATCGAGACCCCGTCGTCGGTGGTGGTGATCGGGGCGGGACCCCGGGTGGAAATCTGGCCCGAGGACCGATGGGACAGCTACAGCGCCGACGCGCAAGGGCGCTTTACAGAATTCGCTGACAGGGTGATCCAAGGGCATTAGTCCGCACGTTCCAGCACTTTCACAAGAGGTAATAGAGCTGCTCCAGCCCCGGGCGGGGGCGGTCGCGATCGACTGCACCCTCGGGCAGGCGGGCCACGCCCGCCAGATCCTGGAGAGGATCACACCTGGCGGCCGGCTGCTGGGGATCGACCGCGATCCCGCCGCAGTCGAGTCCGGCCGGGAGTCGCTGGCAGAGTTCGGCCCCGCGGCCGTTGTAACACGCGGGCCTTTTTCCGAGCTTGGCGCGATCGCTGCAGAACACGGTTTCGTGCCGGCCGACCTGGTCCTCTTCGACTTCGGTCTCTCCAGCACCCAGATCGACGACCCAGGGCGCGGTTTCAGCTTCCGCGCCGACGGGCCGCTCGACATGCGGATGGACCCCGACTCAAGGCTCACCGCGGCGAAGATCGTCAACGAGTACGACGTCGCGGAGATCGAGCGGATCCTACGGCAGTACGGCGAAGAGCGTTGGGCTCGCCGCATCGCTCAGTTCATCGTGGCGCGGCGCCCGCTCCGCACCACACGCGACCTGGCCCAGGCCGTCGAAGCCGCAATCCCGCGACGTGCCTGGCCCCGCGACATCAATGTCGCGACGAGGACGTTCCAGGGCATCCGCATCGCGGTCAACGACGAGCTCGGCGAGATCGAATCAGGACTCAGAGCAGCTCTTTCGACACTCAAACCCGGTGGTCGTATGGCGACGATCAGCTTCCATTCCCTGGAAGACCGCTTGGTCAAGTCATTCTTCAACGTCGAGTCCAAAGACTGCATCTGCCCACCCCAGCAGCCAGTCTGCACCTGCGGCCACCGGGCCACCCTCCGCATCGTCACCCGCCATCCCGTGCGGCCCTCCGAAGAGGAGGTGGCCGCCAACCCCCGCGCCCGGTCCGCCCGCTTGCGGGTCGCGGAACGAATTTGAATCCACAAGTCCTGGTGGCCGGCTAACCCCTCCGGCCACCAGGCGCCATTTCCAGCAAAGGATGAAGTTCACGTCTTGACATCGACCCGCATATTGGCCCGACGGCGCATGGGCATGACCGGTGCCGCGCCCCACGTCACCGCCCCGCCACGGCGGCGACGGCGCACGCATGGATTCATGCAGGTCGCCGGCGCAGTCGCGGCGGAGAGGCTGCACGTCAGCTTGTTCGGCCACGCCTACCTGGGCGTGGGGGCGGTGTTGATCGGCCTTCTCTTCTACCTCGCCATCGCAGCCCAGATCACGGCGGCCTCCTATGACATCACGCGGCTGCAGGACCAGCAGCGGCAGCTGATCGCGGAGCAAGACCAGCTCCGCTACCAGGAGGTCACGCTCCACGCCCCGGCCCAGGTCCAGCAGCAGGCCGCGCACAGCGGCATGGCGCGCGTCGTGCCGTCGAGCTTCGTCGCCGGCCAGGAGGTGGCCGTCGACCTGACGGCGCCGGTGGGCGCCTCGCCGGCGGACACGACTCCGTTGTGGATGCGCGCGGTCGCCGCGATCGTCAACGGCGTCGGCGGCACGCGCGACGTCCAGGCGGCAACCAAGAAATAGTGGGCACCAGGGCGCTCTCAGCCAGGCACCCCGGACGCGTTGAGCGTGTTGGCTCGGCCCGGCTCCGCGTCTTCTCCATGCTCGCCGTCGCGCTCGTGCTCGCCGGAACGGTGTGGTCCCGCCTCGCCTACTGGCAGGTGGCGCAGCACGGAATGCTCACGACCGCGGCCCAGGCCCAGTACCGCGAGTTCGTCGAGCTGCCCGCGTTGCGGGGGGCGATCTTCGACCGCAACCTGACCCAGCTCGTGGTCAACACGACCGTCTACTCGGCCTTCGTCTCGCCCGACCAGATCACGGCGGGCGAGCGCGACGGCGTCGCCGCCGGCCTCTCCTCGGTGCTCGGCGTGGACAAGACGACGGTGATGACGACGCTCCAGTCGAACGCCAAGTTCGCATACATCCAGCGCCGTTTTGCGAAAACGAAGGCCGACCAGCTCCGCGCGTTGAAGCTACCCGGCGTTGGTCTGCAGGAGGAGACTCAGCGCTCGTACCTGCCCGGCGTCGGGCAGGGCACCTCGCTGGCCGCGAACCTGCTCGGCTTCGTCGACTGGAACGGAAACGGAAACTACGGGCTCGAGCAGAAATATCAAAAGCTCCTGGCGGGAGCTCCTGGCTACATCTCGAGCTACCGCGACCTCGCCAACCGCGAGATCGTGCTCGGCACCCACACGCACCAGAACCCGGTCAACGGCTCAGACCTCGTGCTGTCGCTCGACGCCAACATCCAGTACGCGGCCGAGCAGCTCCTGGCGGAAGGTATCAAGACGGACAACGCCGAAAGCGGCAGCGTCCTGATCATGGACCCGGCCACCGGCGGCATCGTCGCCTGGGCCGACTACCCGAGCTACAGCGCGAACGATTTCAACCACACCGACCCCGCGCTGTTCAAGGACAACGTGGTGAGCTATCTGTACGAGCCGGGCTCGGTGATGAAGGTCGTGACGTTGTCCGGCGCCATCAACGCCGGCGCGATCGCGCCAGGCACCGTGATCAACGACCCTGGCGTGCTGAGCGTTGGCGGGTACCGCATCTACGACTGGGACCGCCGCAACCACGGCAACATCGACTACACGTACGTGCTCGCGCACTCGCTCAACGTCGGCGCGATGAAAGCCATGCAGGCGGAGGGTCACGATGCGTTCTACAAGAACCTCCAGGCATTCGGCCTCACGCAGCCGAGCGGCATCGACGTCGCGGGGGAGGGCTTCGTCGCGCCCCCGTCGGCCGCCCAGATGGCCGATTCGCAGTACGCGACGACCTCGTTCGGGCAGGGCATCGACGTGAACATGGTCCAGATGCTCTCCGCCGTCAACGTCGTCGCCAACGGCGGGAAGTACGCACCACCACACGTGGTGGAGCGCGTCGGCACGCAGGTCAACCCGGTTCTGCTCCAGCCGCAGCGCCAGGTGATCAGCCCTCAGACCGCCGCCCAGATGACGGCGATGATGGAGCAGGTGGTTCAGAACGGGTCCGGCTCCCTGGCGCGCGTTCCGGGTTTTGCGAAGGACCAGACCGGCAAAACCGGTAGCTCGCAGATCCCGGTCAACGGCCAGTACACGCAGGAAGTGTGGACGTCGTATGTCGGCTTCCTGCCGGCGCAGCATCCGCGCTTCACGATGCTGGTCGTCGTGCGCAAGCCGCACTACCCCGGATCGGACCGCGACTGGACGCTGAACGACGGCTACCTCACCGCGGCGCCCATCTGGCAGAAGATCGCCCAGACGATGGTCATCGACTGGCACCTGACACCGGACGGCGCGTAGATCGCGGGGGAGATCTGCGGATCTCCCCCGCGGGACCCCCTCTGGGCTTCCACAGCTCACGTTCTGGTTGCGCAGGGCGGACGGCCCGCGGACGCCCGGAATGAATCCGGGCTACGGCTGCACTTAGTGTTGATAGCCGTCGTGGACACAAAGGCGTTACTAAATAGATGAGGCTGAGCCTCCTCGAGATCCTCGAGGCGACCGGCGGCGGCGAGGTGGGCGGCACGCAGGTCGGCGAGACGTTCTCGACGTTTCACACCGACTCGCGCGAGGTGAAGCCCGGTGGGCTCTTCTTAGCGTTGCGAGGCGCGGAGACGGACGGCCACGAGTACGTCCCCGACGCGATCTCGCGCGGCGCGGCTGCGGTGGTGGTGCAGCGGAAGGCCGAGCTGCCCCCGGGCGTCGTCGAAGTGCTCGTCTCCGACACGTGGGCCGCGCTCTACTCGCTGGCGTCCCACGCGCTGCGCCGCGTGCAGCCCCTCGTCGTCGCGGTCACGGGCAGCAACGGCAAGACGTCGACCAAGGAGATGGTCGCCGCCATCCTTGCGCAGCACTTCAACGTCCTGCGCACCCAGGGCAACCTGAACACCGAGACCGGCGTGCCACTCACGATCCTCAGTCTCGAGCCGCATCACTCCGCGCTGGTGCTGGAGATGGGCATGCAGCGTGCAGGCGACATCGCCCGACTCGCTGCCCTCGCCAGGCCAGTGATAGGCATCGTGACCAACGTCGGCATCGTGCACATCGAATTCTTCCCGTCGCACGAGGATCTCGCCCGCGCGAAGGGCGAGCTGGTCGCCGCGCTGCCCGAGCAGGGCCTTGCCGTGCTCAACGCCGACAACCAGTTCTATCCGCTGCTCGCCCAGATGACGACTGCGCGGGTGGCGAGCTTCGGCGATGAACGGGGCGACTACCGGGTCGAGCAGTACCGGGCGCTCAGTGGCGGCGGCTGCGATTTCACGGTGCGGGGCGTCGAGGTTCGCCTGGCCCTTCACGGGCGGCACCAGGCCCTCAACGCCGCGGCCGCGCTCGCCGCGTCCGAGTTCGCGGGCGTGCCGCTGTCCGCCGGCGCGGCAGCGCTCGCCGACGTCCAGGTCGAGCACCGCTTGCAAGAGGTGGCCGCGCCCGCCGGATACACGATCATCGACGACGCCTACAACGCCAGCCCCGAGTCGATGCTCGCCGCCTTCGACACCGTCGTGGAAGGTCCGCGCACCGGACGCCTGCTCGCGGTGTTGGGCGAGATGCGTGAGCTGGGAGCGCTGGCCGAGGACTCGCACCGCCGGGTCGGGCAGCGCGCGGCCGAGGTGTTCGACGCGTTCTGCGTCGTCGACGGAAAGCATGCGCGTGTGATGGCCGAGGCCGGCGGCGCGGAGATCGTGCCCGACCGCGCCGCCGCGGTGGAGTGGGTCCGCCGCAGCGCGACGCCCGGCGATCGCGTTCTGGTCAAGGCGTCGCACGGCGTCCGGTTGGACGAGCTGGTCAAAGAGCTCACCTCGTGATCCTCGACCTGGTCACCTTCGTGACCGGTTTTGTCGTCGCCGCCGTCCTGTACCCCATCACCATTCGCACCCTGCGCCAGATCAAAGCCGGCCAGGTGATCCAGGAGGAGCTGCCGGATTCGCATCAGAGGAAGGCCGGCACGCCGACTGGCGGCGGCGCGCTGTTCGTTTCCCTGGCGATCCTCGGCGGCCTCCTCGCCGCGGTCGCGGGGCATGCTGGCGCTCTGCCGTCGGTGGCGGGGCTCGTGGCCGGCGGCCTTCTCGGTTTCGCCGACGACCGCAGCAAGCTTCGCGTCGGCACCCGAGGCATCCCGGCGCGACTGAAGCTTCCGATCCAGCTCCTGCTTGCCGTCCCGGTGGCGTGGCTCGCGACGGTTCAGGGCGAGCCGCAGCACTTTCTGCCCGTCACCCCGTGGGTCGTCTTTCCGCTCGCAGTCGTGGCCATCGTCGCCACGGCCAATGCCGTGAACATCACCGACGGGATGGACGGCCTGGCAGCAGGTCTTTCGCTGATCGCGATCGGTGCGCTGGTGCTGTTCATTCCAGGTGCGCCGGCGGGGGAGAAGGCGGTCGGCATGGTTCTATGCGGAGCGCTCGCCGCGTTTCTCGTCTTCAACAGATACCCGGCGCGGGTGTTCATGGGCGACACGGGCTCGCTCGCGATCGGCTTCGCGCTGGCGACGATGGCCATCCAGCAGGGCATGCTCCTGCTCCTACCGATCGTCGCACTCGTGTTTGTACTCGAGACCCTCTCTGTCATCATTCAGGTGGCTTACTTCAAAGTCACCGGCGGCAGACGCGTCTTCACCATGACCCCGATCCACTACACGTTCCACCACGAGGGTTGGTCTGAGAACCGCATCGCGCTCACGTTCTGGGGCGCGGGGCTGGTTTCAGCGATCGCCGCGATCGCTCTCGTGCGTCTTCACGGTTGATCGCGCTGGTCGTGGGGGCGGCGCGCAGCGGGGTCGCGCTCGCGCTCCATCTCAGCGCCGAAGGCCAGAAGGTGCGCGTCGTCGACCAGAAGCCGGCCGCGGAGCTGGTGTCGACTGTCCGCCAGATGCCATCCGGCGTCGACCTTCGACTCGGCGGTTACGACGCCGGCGCGCTCGAGGGAGTCGACGTCGTCTACGCGAGCCCCGGCGTGCCCTGGGACTCCGCCTTCCTCAACCAGGCGCGGGCGAAGGGCATCCCGGTCTCGAGCGAGATGGACCTGTTTCTCAAGCTCTGCAAGGGCACGGTCGTCGGCATCACAGGAACCAACGGCAAGACGACCACGACGGCGCTGACGGGCGCGGTGCTCTCGGCGGGCCAACGTCCGGTCATGGTCGGCGGCAACATCGGAGACACCGTGCTCGACCGCGTGGACGAGATCACCCCCGAGCACTGGGTCGTGCTGGAGCTGTCCAGCTTTCAGCTCGAGTCCGTCGAGCGCCCGGAGATGCATGTCGGCGTGATCCTCAACATCACGCCCGACCACCTCGATCGTCACGGGACTTTCGAGCGCTACGTCGATCTGAAGGCGCGCGCGATCGTGGACGCGGATTATGCGGTGCTCAATGGTCGCGATCCGGTCGTGCGTGACCTCGCGCCGTGTGCCGGTGGCGAGGTGGTGTGGTTCGACCGGCACCAGCCCACGCCGCCGATGCCGCTGCCCGGCCGGCACAACATGGAAAACGCCCTCGCCGCGGCCGCGGTGGGACGCATCGCGGGTCTTCCCGACGATGCGATCAACGAGGCCATCCGCTCGTTTCGCGGCGTGGAGCACCGGCTCGAGCTCGTCGGCGAGTGGGCCGGCGTGCGCTGGTACAACGACTCGAAGGCCACCAACCCCGACGCGGGTCGCGTCGCGCTCAACGCTTTTCCGGGCGCGCCTGTGATCCTGATCGCGGGCGGCTACGGCAGCGGCTTTGAGCTCGGCGACTGGGCCAAAGACGTGCTGGCCAACACGGAGGCCGTGATTCTCATCGGCACGTCCGCCGGACAGCTGGCAGAGGAGCTGCGGGAGCACCCGACGGTCATCCGCGCGCAGAGCCTGGAGGAGGCGGTGTCGATCGCGGCCGGGCTCTCGCGCCAGGGCGGCGTGGTGCTCCTGAGCCCCGCCTACAAGAGCTTTGACATGTTCAAAGACTTCGAGGACCGCGGCAACCAGTTCAAAGACCTGGTCCGCAAACGGTTCGCTGCGTGAATTCAAAAGTCGCGCGTAGCGCGTCCTGGACGGGCTCTGCCCGCAGCACGACCACTCGCGAGCGTTCGCAGCCGGACCGGCTGCTGCTCTTCACCACTGTGCTGCTGTGCGCCGCGGGCCTGGTCATGGTGACGAGCGCCAGCGTGGCGTTCGCCTACAACCAGCACCAGTCGACCTTCTACTACGCGGAGCGCCAGGCGGCCTGGCTCGCAATCGGTTTCGTCGCGCTGTTCGTGCTCGGCCGTGTGGACTACCGCCGCATCCGGCCCCTTGCGCCTGCGGGCGCGGTGGCGGTCGCGATCCTGATGCTGCTCGTGCTCGTCCCGCATTTCGGAGTCAGCGTCAACGGGGCGCGCCGCTGGTTCGAAGCCGGGCCGCTGGGCACCTTTCAGCCGTCCGAGCTGGGCAAGCTCGCCTTCGCCGTTTTCGTCGCCCACTGGATCGACCGCAACTCGCAGCGGATGGGCGACTTCCAGCACGTCTTCGTCCCGTTCGCGGCCATGCTCGCGGGCGTCCTGGTCCTCCTGATGCTGGAGCGAGACCTCGGCACGGCCGTGGTGACGGTCGCGATCTTTCTCTCCGCCTACTGGGCGGGCGGCGGCCGCCTGCGCCACATCATCCTGCTCATCGGCGCGCTCAGCCTCGGGTTCGTGGCCGTCACCCTGCTCGAGCCGTACCGATTCGCCCGCCTCACCGCGTTCAAGAACCCGTGGGCAGACCCGCTCGGCGCCGGCTTCCAGGCGACCCAGTCCCTCTATGGCCTCGCGTCAGGAGGCGTGTTCGGGGTCGGCATCGGTCACTCGATCGAGAAGTACGGGTGGCTGCCCGAGGCGCACACCGACTTCATATTCGCGATCATCGGCGAGGAGACGGGACTCGTGGGAACGACGCTCGTCATGCTCGGCTTCCTGGTCTTCGGCCTGCGCGGCTACCGGGCCGCGCTTCGCGCGCCAGATCGTTTCGGCATGGCGCTGGCGGCCTCGATCACCACCTGGATCACCTTCGAGGCGCTGCTGAACATGGCGACTGTGACCAACACACTTCCCATCACCGGCGTGCCGCTGCCCTTTTTCAGCTATGGAGGCACCGCCCTCGCGACGTCCCTGGCCGCGGTGGGCGTCCTGTTGAGCATCGCTCGCCACGGCTCGGGCTCGGCGTTGGGGAACAATCGGAGGTCAGATGAGACTTTTGATCGCTGGCGGCGGGACCGGCGGGCACCTGTTTCCGGCGCTCGCGGTCGCGCGAGCGTCCCGCGCTGAGGAGCCGGACGGTGCGGTTCTCATCGTCGGGCGTACGGGCGGCCCCGAGGAGCGGCTGGTGCCGGAGGCAGGCTTCGACCTGGAAACGGTTCGGGTTCGCGGGCTCGACCGCGACGCGACCTGGAAAAACCTCGCCCTGCCGGTCCTCATCCCCCTCGCGCTGCGCTCCGCGCTGCGCATCGTCGACCGTTTCCGGCCCGACGTCGTGCTTGGCATGGGCGGCTACGTGATGGCCCCGGCCGTGGCCGCCGCCCGGATGCGCCGCATTCCTTATGTATTGCATGAGAAGGACGTCCGCCCCGGACTGGCGACGCGGTACTTCGCGACGAGCGCCGCCGCGGTGTGCACCACGCTGCCCGGGACGGAGAAGCGGCTGCACCACCCGCGCGTAGTGCTGACCGGCGTTCCACTCCGCGATGGCTTTGTTCCGCGCACGCCCAGCGTGCCGCCGCGGGTGCTGCTCGTCACCGGCGGGAGCCAGGGCGCCCGCCACCTCAACCAGGCGGTCTGGTCGGTCCTCGACGCACTCTGTGCGCGTTTTGAAGAGGTGATCCACGTCGCCGGGGCCCAGGGCACGGCGGGCGTCGCTCAGCACGCCCGCGAGCGCTACCGCGGGTTCGCGTTCGCCGATGACATGCCGGCGCTCATGGGCCGGGCCGACCTGGTGATCAGCCGCGCCGGTGTGGGCACGATCGCCGAGGCCGCCGCGGTCGGGCTGCCCATGATCCTGGTCCCCGGCACGTTTGGCGGCGGGCACCAGGAGGAGAACGCGGAGGCGATGGTCGAGGCCGGCGCCGCGATCCGGATCGCCGACGATGCGCTGACTGGTGAGGCCCTGATGCGGGCGATCGAGCGCCTTGACGCCGACCGCCTGCGGGCCATGGCGAAGGCGTCCGCTGCGGCGGGCCGCCGCGACGCGGCGGTGCGCGTTCTGGCCGTGCTGCACGAGGTGGCGAGGAATTGAAGGTCCACCTGATGGGCGCGGGAGGTGCGGGCGTGTCCGCCCTGGCGCGCGTTTTCCTCGCCCGAGGCGACGACGTCAGCGGCTGCGACCTCAAGGAGTCGCAGACCACGGACGAGCTGCAGGACGCGGGAGTGAAGATCTTCGTCGGCCACGACCCGGAGCATGTGCTCGGGCAAGACCTCCTCGTCTACAGCGGCGCGATCAAAGGGTCGCCGGAGCTTGACGCGGCCCGCATGATGGGCGTGACCGTGGTCAGCCGGGCCGAGATGCTCGCCCGCCTCATCAACGAGTCGGATTCGATCGCCGTCGCGGGTACCGCCGGCAAGACGACAGTGACGCACATGCTCGGCCACATCCTCGTCACGGCCGGCTACGACCCGACGGTCCTGGTGGGCGACGGATCGAGCGCCCGGGCGGGGCAGTCGGAGTGGCTCGTCGCCGAGACGGACGAGTCGGATGGCACGCTGACGCTGCACCACCCGCGGCGCGCCATAGTCACCAACATCGAGCTCGACCATCCCGACCACTTCCGTGACGTGAGCGCCGTCCGCGATCTCTTCCAGTGGTTCATCGAAAGCCTGCCGAAAGAAGGCCTCGCCGTCTTGTGCGCGGACGACGACCTGGCGCGCGAGCTGAAGCCGAAGTCGCGCAAGGTCACCTACGGCTTTCGCCATGACGCAACCTACCGCACCGAGCCGGTCCGTCCATTTCCGATCTACCGCGGCGTCGACCTGCTCGGGCACCTCAACCTGCGTCAGCCCGGCCGCCACAACATCCAGAACGCGACGGGCGCCGCCGCGATGGCGCTCGAGCTGGGCATCGAATTTGCGGATGTCGCGGCCGCGCTGAAGACGTTTCCGGGCGCGCACCGGCGCCTCGAGTTTCTTGGTGTGTTCCAGGGCGGCGCGGTCTACGACGACTACGCGCATCACCCGACCAAGGTGCGGGCGACCATCGAAGCCGCGCGCGAGCTGCGCCACCGGCGACTTATCGTCGTCTTTCAGCCGCATCGCTACTCGCGGCTCAGCGCGCTCATGCACGACTTCACGCGCGCCTTCGAAGGGGCGGACAGGGTCTTCGTGCTCGACGTCTACAGCGCGGGCGAGGACAACGTGTCGGGCGTGCGGGCCTCGGATCTGGCCGACCAGCTTCCAAACGGCATCTACGTCGGCGACTTCGTCAAGGCGAAAGAGGCGCTCGAGGAGATCGTCGGTCCCGACGACATCGTGCTGCTGATGGGCGCCGGCGACATCAGAGAGTTGGGCGATGAGCTGGCGCACAAGGTCTAGCCTCGCCTGGCTGCGCGGGCTGCCCGGCGTCCAGAAGGACGTGCCGCTGGCGTCCCGGACGTCGTTCGGCATCGGCGGGCCGGCGGAGTTCTTCGTCGAGCTGTCGCGGGCCGACGCCATCGAGAAGATGCTCGACGGCTGCAGGGAGCGCGACATTCCTTATTTGCTCCTCGGCGCGGGGACGAACCTGCTGATCGCCGATGGCGGCGTCGACGGGCTTGTCGCGCGCGTGACCAGCCGCGAGCACGAGATCGACGGCGTGCGCGTGCGAGCCGCGGCCGGACTGAAGATGATGCGGCTGGCCCGGATCGCGGCCGACGCCAACCTCCGTGGATTCGAGTTCGCAATAGGCGTGCCCGGCACCGTCGGCGGAGCGGTGTACCAGAACGCGGGGTGCTGGGGCAAGGAGCTCCGCGAGGTGCTGGTCGAAGCCGAGGGCTTCGTCCCCGGCGAGGGCAAGAAGACGTGGAGCCCGGCCGCCCTGCAGCTGGGCTATCGCACCTCGGCGCTGCGCGAGGGCCCGTTGAAAGGCGGGCTTGTCGTGTCGGCGACCATCCGGCTCGCGCGCGGAGACGGCGAGGTGGCCAGGGAGACCATGGCCAGGCTCACCCGCGAGCGAAGCGAGACGCAGCCGATCAAGACCAAGAACTGCGGAAGCGTGTTCAAGAACCCGCCAGGCGACTCGGCCGGGCGACTGGTCCAGGCCGCGGCGCTGAAGGGCGCGCGCGAGGGCGCGGCAGCCATCTCGACGCTGCACGGCAACTTCATCGTCAACGAAGGCGGCGCGACCGCGGCCGATGTGCGCCGCCTCATCGAGCGCGTGATCGCCGAGGTCAAGCGTCGGTCCGGGATCGTGCTCGAGCCCGAGGTCGAGATGGTCGGGCGCTGGAAATGATTCTGGCCGTGCTGCGTGGAGGCAGGTCTGCCGAGCGGGAGGTTTCGCTGCGCTCTGGCGCCCAGGTTGCAGAGGCCATGCGCGGTCGCGGCCATGACGTCACCGAGGTCGACCTCGACACGCGTACGTGGGACGTCCTGCGCGACGGCGGTTTCGAGTGCGTCTTCAACGCCCTGCATGGACGGCTGGGGGAGGACGGCACGGTGCAGGGGATGTTCGAGCTGCTCGGCCTGCCCTACACAGGCTCCAGCATCCTTGCGTCGGCGCTGTGCATTGACAAGTCACGCGCGGGCAAGGTCATGGCTGCGATCGGGCTCGACGTGCCGGAGT
>WNFD01018605.1_pt1 | contig 12228 bp, 12 predicted proteins | sample 5400491 | NCBI WGS metagenome assembly WNFD01 (sample SAMN13153343, study PRJNA577476) | soil metagenome | isolation source: 120 cm saprolite under Douglas fir tree site 2 hole 2 replicate 2 | place: USA:California | collected 2015-04-18 | reverse complement strand
ACCTTTTTCGGATCCAGCTTTTCTTTCAGCTTTCCCACCAGTTCCGCCAGCACTTCTTTCGTATCCCGCTGCACCGGGCCCCGCGACTTCGTCGGCTTCGATGTCGGTTCACTCTTCTTTCCAGAATTGTTATGCTTCTCAAGGTCGATCTCCTTATCCACTGTGATTGCACCGTAGAGTGCGTTGATCACTGGTAGCTTAACGCCATCCGTGATCGGGGATCGACCTTCTCATCCTATCTACCGGGTGGAGCGATCCAGTTCCCGGGCGGGTCTTTCATCCCGCTGTGGTCCAGCGCCTTTCACGGCGCACTGTAAACGCTTGATTTCAACAACAATTACCTTAACAACCCGCCAAGGTGGGCAAAGCTAAATCGTAGATGGTGGATGGTTGTGGCGCGTCATGAGCGGTCTGCACGTCCTGCCGCGTCGTTCAAGCGTCCGTCGCAAGCAAATCACCACAATAAGAATGCCCCCGAAGAGTAAAGCGATGTCGCCGATGCTAAACAGTCCGAGCCATGCTTGGTCTGCCAGTAGTGGCAACCGCGTTTGCATCGTCGCACCCTGCCACATCGAGCTCGCAGGACGCACTGTGGGTGGCATTCCGACCACGGGCATCGACCCTGCATTGATGTCCGTTACTAGCGCATTCATCCCCAGTCCGCAGAGCATTAGCAGAACGCCGGTCCGAACCAAGGAGATCGAACCACACGCAACACGAGCCACAGGATTGCGCAGGACTCACACAGCCAGATCGCTGGATGTTCCATCCACGCCAACTGATGTGCCGTTGTGACGAAATGCACGGTCTTCTCCGAGTGCCAAAGATAAGTGAACAGGGAGCAAGCGTAGTGCCAGACCAGCCAGGTGCTAAGTCCCTTGTCGGCAGTCAGATGTAAGAGGGAGCCCCCCAAAAACGGGTCTTCTTCCAGATTATTACCAACCACTTTCACCCGAGAGGGAAACGCAATGCCGGCGAGAGCTAGGGACGCAGCACGTTCACGGACCTCTCGTAGCATTGTGAAGGCCGCCAAACCGATGAGGGGCGAGTGTAAGCGCCCTGATTACGTCAACAATGGCGGTTCTCTTTGGAATGAGCCGGTCGGACTGCCACCGGCGGGAAACTGAGATTAGCTCCCAGCACGATCCGTCAAAACAGGACATCCGTCAAAACAGGACTTGACTTTCCCGAAGCGGAAAAGCACAATCCTCATCAGACCCTAGAAGTTTGGAATCGCTTTTCTGCCTCTCTTTCTTCCGTCGCGGTTTTGCGCGACCTCCCGGTTGTTGTGGTGTCCCAAACAGGAGGTATTAAATGAAGAAGTTCGTTCGATCTCTATGGAACAATCAGGACGGTCAGGACATCGCGGAATATGCAGTAATGCTGGCGGTCATTCTCGTAATCGTGGTTGGCACGATTCGTTTGGTTGGGTCGAATGCCAATAACGTGTTCTCCTCGGTCGCCAGTTCGGTTAACTAGAAGGTACGCTCGACACTCAATTTGAGCGCCTCGCTTTTAACCAGGCGGGGCGCTTTGCCTTTTGCTCGCTCGGCTTCCGTCCACATAACCTCGCTCGGCTTTCGTCCACATAACGTGGTCACGGCGACTGTGGCGCCAAGGGCTAATCTAGGTCCAATGCCGCATTTACCGATGCTTGCTGTAATAACATCGCCATTATACTCATTGACCGGGTTGTGAGGCCTGATTTCGACAATTGACTGCGTCGCTTTCGCATCATGAAGACATGCAGAAAGGACAAACTGTCTTATTGTTCCCGTTGATTTTATGGGCTGTGTTCTATTCCACCGATGACCCTAGGGAAAGCAAGCCTCAACGATTGAATCCACAACCGCATATACAGACGCGACCAGAACTTCAGCGACACCCCCTGCCACGAACCATTCACTGAATCTGAAACGCGCATTGTACGCTGGCGCTGACCGCGATCTTCTGGGGCTGTTGCGGTGGCAGTGGGGCTACTGTCTTATGCTTCATAAAGAGCCCGCCCCCGCCGCTCTCGGCGTTCACTTCGACGGTTTCCGCAGCGACCGAATACGTCTGAAGTTGGGCCACGCCATAAAGCTGTTTCACATCCAGGCTCATGTAGCGTAAGCCGCCGAGTTTCTGCCCCTTTTGCTCGAGGGCCGTGCTGGCCCGTCCAATGGCATGGCGCATCGCCTCGGCCACAGCTTGTTTCTTAGCGGCCTCCTCGTCAGACAGGGAATAGGTGAGCGAGCGGAAATCAGCGACATTGTCTTCCACCGATCCGTCAAGGATCGGTCCGATTTTAGAAAAATCGTGGACGCGCAGCACGATTTGCCCTTGCACGTAATACGACCTAGCCCGCCTCTTGCGATCGCCTTCGTACTGCGGGGTCACGGTCAACACCCCGGTCGCGATGTCCTGTTTCTGCAAATTGTTTTTCGCCGCCAGGTCTACAATGTGCTGCATCGACAGTGCGGCGGCATCGTAAGCTTGCTTAAGATCCTTCTCCTGAGAGAAAATCTTGAAGGTCATGGTGGCAAGGTCTGGATCGGCTTCATAGGTTCCGTCGGCCTGTACGACCAGCGTATCAGCGATGAATTTGACCTCGGGAGTCTGGGCGATGGCAGGCAGGTCCAGTAACAAAACAAGCAGAATAGTAAGCACTGGATTCATCGAAGCCTCTTGGTTGACGGGACACCTCATGCTCCTTGATCGCTCGTGGGCACCCGCCTTTGATACTTTAATTCAGCAGTTTGGTTCTTAGCAGGAAAAATCGAATGTGCTTCCGGTTTTACACCGATGCAGCCAGTCCGTCGCGACCGTATTGAGGGTGGCATCCGGTGAAAAGAGAGCGATGGACATTCAATTGGAGCCGCTAGCGAACAACTCAGCACCGCGTTAAATTCAAATACGTCGAACCGAATGCAAGGACGCTGCGATACGGTCACTGTCGTAAAATCGCCATATCACTCACCACCCAGTCATGAGCGCTATCACCGATTGCGACAGTTAAGCACAAGTGGCTGGAACTCGGCCACCGCGCCACTTAGAGCGTAACGGGTACGAAACAGGTTAGTGATCACGAGAGCTCGTGACCGCAATGTGGGCATTCCGGTTCAGCGAAATGGGTCGTTGTCGTCGTGCATCCAGCTTCCGGTGGTAGTGACTTTACGGAGTTTTGACACGAGGGGCACGGAACGAGTCTCGAAAAGGAGCGGTCGAAAGCGGCGCGCTGTCCCCCGTGCAATACGAAAAAGAAGTAGACCATTGCGGGCACTACGAGCGCGAAGAGTAGGCGCACGATCGGGCCGTGTTTATTCATGGGCGCGTCCACAGGTGCCGCCGACACACCCCACATACTGACTGCTAGGGCGAAGCCAGCCAGCACATGGACGTACCTTGGAAGCCAAAAACGTGTGCGTGCCCAGAACTTCACGAAACCGAGTGCTGCGAGTGCAAGAAGCACTCCTTCCAGAAGACGGAAAGCGCTAACTTCGCCCTTCCACACCATGCACTCGGATCCTTGTTTCGAGCTTACACGCGACATCATTCTACATCGCACTAATTCAACAGCCGATTCTCGACTGTCAAGTCGGTGCCAATCATCGTTGGCGAAATATCGCCATTACACTCACAACCCCTTGGGCCAACCCTCCCGAACCGGGGTAGTTGGTGTAAACGCCTGTTTGCGTCAGTTGAGTCGGACAGGGCTACAATCGGTACGTAAATAGGCAGCTTATGTCGTCTGGCGCTCACAAATCTCACCCATCTCCTTCGGCAGGTGCTGTCACCAGCTATATTCACGCGGGCGGCAGAATCGGAGTACTGCTTGAAGTGAGCTGCGAGAGCGACTTAGTAGCCCAGACGGAAGAATTTCACGAACTGATCCACGATATTGCTATGCACATCGCGGCCAGCAATCCCAAGTTTATTCGCAAAGAAAATGTGACACCCGAAGCATATGAACGCGAAAAAGACCTTTGGCGTTCAGCGCTGGCGGCTAGCCCGTTACTTCAGCATGTCGCGGAAAAGATTGTCGAAGGCAAGATGGCTGGATTTTGTGAAAAGGTCTGCCTTAACGAGCAACCCTTCATCAAAGATCCAACGATCTCGATTCAACAGCTCATTGCTGCGAAAGCCAACAAATTCGGGGAGAACATTGCGGTTCGGCGGTTCGCACGTTTTAAGGTGGGGGAGGGCGTTACCACGGCAGTTGACGATCGGGATAGCAGTCCAGAAGGGGGAGACGAAGCTGGAATCCCCGTCAAGAAACCAAAAGGGCCGAAGTCGGGTAGTGGCTATGCCGCCGCCAAGTTAGACGAAGAATCCGAGTGAGTCCGATTGTTGGCGTAACATCGCCGTTGCACTCATTGGCCCCATCGAGGGGGTTTTGAGTGGAAACGCCTGGTTACGTAAACTATCCCAGACGCCTCTCCCAGCCTGGCTTTCCCCGTTATGGGATTGCTGCCGGTTTGCCCGTAAACTACCCGAAACGGCAGCAAGCGCCAGACCAGACTGATATGGTAAACTGCCGCGGCAAACGTTGGCGAGGGAGTACGTGAGAGCGCCCATCCTTTATCGAATCTCTTCTGTTCTTCTGCTGCTTTTTGCGGCTGGTCACACACTTGGGTTTCGCAAGACTGATCCTAAATGGGGAGTCGATTCGCTCATTGGTTCAATGCGGTCAGTTCGCTTCGACGCGCAAGGGTTTAACCGGACTTATTGGGACTTCTACCTTGGATTCGGTCTTTTTGTCACCGTATTTCTTGTGTTCGCAGCGGTATTAGCGTGGCAAATGGGCGGTCTTGCACCAGAGACTTTGGCACTCATGCGCGGCCCTGCGTGGGCGCTTGTCATTTGCTTTGCCGCCGTGACAATTTTGAGTTGGAGATACTTCTTCATCGCACCTATCGTTTTTGCAATCCTGATTACGGTGTGTTTGACTGCGGCGGCGTGGCTCTCAGCGAAGACAAGCTGAGCTTTAGTTGGGAAGGCCACACGTCCGGTCCTGGGCGGGTCGTCGGCAAACAAGAAGTAATTCGAGCAAACTGGTAGGCCTCTTCTCAATTGGCGTTATATCGCCATTACACCAAACAATCGAGCGTTCAAACACTCCCGGAAGCGTACTGTTCTCGGAGGTTACAACTACACCAAGGACAGAACTTGATTTCCACTACCGCGTGATCCAGCGGCTGGTCGGGCAACCTGAACAACAAATAGCAGGAGAAAGGCCTCCTACCTCTCCAAACCAACCCGACTCTAAAGCCGCTTTTCCCGCTCGCGTTTGAAGCGTGCTCTTGGAATTCAGGGCAGCACCAATTGCGTTCCATATCAAGAATCGTACCAAAACAGCTCGTCACGCCGACCGAACCGGATTGTTGTTGTAACATCGCCATTACACTCATAACCGAACGGTTCTGAGTGTAACCGCCTGGTTTCGACAGTCATCTGCAAGCAGCAAGCGACGAGGCAGTCCTCTTTCGGGCTACTGGAGCTTCGCGTGTTCCGCCTTGGCCTGTTTCAGGACAGGGATGTCGGGTCGCTTACTGGGGCAAACCGACTTTGCGCACCAGTTCGGTGTAACGCGGATCGGTCGGGAGGGCGATCAACCCGGCGTCGTGCTCTTGGTATGCCGTATTAAGCCACTCGAAGGCATGATCCTTGTCGCCCAAATCGGCATATAACTGCGCGATTCCATAAGGAGAAACGTAATCGGTCTTGGCTTTGCGTTGCGCGAGGTCGACATCGATTCCCTTGCGCAGAGCGCTCGGCCATCCGCCGGAGCGGAAGCCCGCGTCCAGGGCGGCTGCGAACTCAGCGTAATTCTTGTCGCCCGCGAATCGAGCGCTGGTTTTAAATTCCTGAAGGGCCTGCGGGTATTTATGCTCGCCCCAATGCGCCAATGCCAGACCGGATTGCGCCGGCGCAAACGTCGGGTTGTCAGCAATGACTTTCTTGTAGAGCTCAATCGCCTTGTCAAATTGGCGGTCTGAGGAGTAAGCCACCCCTTGTGCGAAGCCTATGATGGGCGAGAGGGGATCAAGCTGATAGGCCCGGTTGGCTTCATCGATCGCCTCCTGCGCCCGACCACCGATGGAGGCGAGGCTCTGGGAAAACCACTGATGGGCTGTGGCGTCGCTGGGATCGAGCTCCAGGGCCTTTCTGAACTCCGCCTCACCCCCAGAGAAATCCCAACTGTATTGCATCTTGTCGATACCCAGAACCGCATGCGGACGCGCGAGTGTGGGATCGAGCTCCAGGGCCTTGTTTGCCGCGGCGTCAGCCTTGGGCGTAACGTCGTTGGCGTCGCTGCCATAACCGCTCAGCACGCTATAGGCATCCGCCAGTCCTGAATATGCCAGAGCATAACCGGGATCTTTGTCGATGGCTTGATTGAAGTAGGAAATTGCAGTCTTGATGTCGGCGCCCGTGCGTTTGTTCCAGGAGTAACGGCCTTTTACGTAGAGCTGGTAGGCCTCTGCGTTTTGTGTGCCCTGCTTCGCGACCTGCTGCTTTTCCGCTCCGCTCAATTTCGAGCGCAGTTTGTTCGCGATGTCGCCCGCGATTTGCTGTTGCAGGGAGATGATTTCGGACGATTTGCGCTCATATTGCTCGCCCCAGATTTCCGTATTGTCCTGAACGTTGGTGAGGTCGGCGCTGACCTGGATCGTGTCTCCGTGCTGCACTACCCTGCCGGTAAGCAAGGCATCGACGGTCAACTCCTTCCCGACCTTCTGGACGTCAACCTCTTTGCCCTTGTAGCGGAAGACGGAGTTGCGCGATTTCACTTTCAACTGGGGCACGTGGGCGAGGCTGGCTATTAATGATTGCGTGAGGCCGTCGCTAAGGTAATCGGTGTCGGCGTTGCCGCCCGAGTTGGCGAATGGAATCACAGCTATGGATTCGATTTGCGAAGTGCTCGACCTCCCGCGCCAATACCAGATCCCAGCCGCCATCGCGACGAACAAGACAACCAGCAGGATGGGAACCACAATTTTCCAGAGCCTCCCCAGCCCAGCCGCAGGAGTTTCGGCAACTTTCACTGCGCTCGATGGCGGAGATGCAGCAAGCGCAGAGGAGGAACCAGATGCTGGCGGCGGCGGTTGGGCGACCGGAGAGCTGCCTTCCTGTGCGACCGCCATTGACCCCGAACTAGCTGGTACGCCCGGCCGCGATTCCGTTTCTCGCTTCAGCCGCTTTAGGTCGGCGCGCATCTCTGACGGAACCTGATAGCGTAGCTCGCGATCTTTCTCCAGCGCCTTGTTGATGATCCGTTCTAGTTCGGCTGGCAAGTCAGGATTCAGCCGCACCGGGGGGACTGGGTCACGATCCAGAATCTCACGGAAGATGACCGCAGAACTCTCGCCACGGAAGGGCAACTGAGCGGTGGCCATCTCATAGAGGACGGCTCCAAACGAGAACAAATCAGTACGGGCGTCCAACTCCTTCGCTCGCGCCTGCTCCGGTGACATATAGGCCACGGTGCCGACCGCCGTACCCGGACTCGTCAGGTGTAGCCCCGCCGTACCGGTCTCGGTAGCGTCGTGACCTGGCCTTGGCCCGGTTGCTGTCACCTTCGCGAGCCCAAAATCCAGAACTTTGGCATGTCCGCGCTTGGTCACGAAGATATTCGCGGGCTTAATGTCTCGGTGGACAATGCCTTCGCTGTGAGCGGCATCCAACGCATCGGCAATCTCGACGGCCAGCGAAAGTAGCGTCTCCAACTCGAGCGGTCGAACCCCGATTAGATGTTTCAGCGTCTGGCCCTCGAGGTATTCCATGGCGATGAACGCCTGTCCATTTTCTTCGCCAATGTCATAAATTGTGCAGATGTTGGGGTGATTCAGAGCAGATGCTGCTTTCGCCTCACGGCGAAACCGCTCCAGGGACTGCGAATCTTGGGCCACGCCTTCGGGCAGGAACTTCAGGGCGACAAAGCGATCAAGGCGGGTGTCCTCAGCCTTGTAGACCACACCCATGCCGCCGCCGCCGAGCTTCTCGACGATGCGGTAGTGGGAGATAGTGTGGCCAATCATTTGGGGGGTCTGCCCCGTGCGCGACCATATTAGGGGGCCAAACTGCGGTGAGTCAATGAATTAGAGGCAAAGCACGACAAGGTGAGCTAAAAACCCCAGCGTGGAAGCCTCAACATAACCGCTGAGCGCAAGCAGTTACGGTGGCTCTTTCGGGGAGCGAGAAATTAGATTTCCGCTCGCCTAAATCGTTTCAGCCGGCAGAATGCGTGGGATTCCACGGCAGGGATGAATGCATGCAAGCCAGAGGCGCGAAGAAACCATGATGTTGGCTCCTCTCTAGCTTGTGTGCCGAATGCCAGCGGGAGAATTCTCGTCAATTTCGCGACACTGCTTCGGAATGTTCCGCAGCGCCTCAACTGCCGTTGCGACATCTTCTACCCACTCCCGCCACAGGCTACGGAATTCAAGACTTCCCTCCCATTCGGCCCTAAACGGGGCAAAGATGTCCAGCAACACCCAATCGAGCGCCTGCGCCCGCTGATTGCCGTCGAACACGTCCTGGATGATTTCGCCAGCACGGATGACCATCTTGCCGGCCTGAATATCGAAGCGCTCCAGCAGGAAGACCGCTGTGGGGAACTCTTCCGACACTTCGAACAAGTGGCTCTTAACTATTCCGGTCCACCGCGTGAAGCTGTTGTGGAAGCGCCGAGCTTTGTTGACGCTCTCACGTACACAGAAGAGGTTCTCGACAGGCTCAAATCTGACCAGCTTAGCAAGGCCCGTGGCCGCTTCGCTGGGCTGCTGATGGAATCGCTCAGCGACCCAGTCCACCAACTTCGATGATGGTTGCTTCAGGCGCGCGGCAATTCGGTTAATTTCTTCCGGGCTGCTAGCAAGTACATCTAAGCGGTAATCAATCCAATTGGACATTCATTTTCCTTTCCCTCGAAGGATGTTTTTCATGGCGACGTACAACGACTGAGCATGTGCTGATTGTCGCTGTGCCAAGTCTTCGGCATTGCCCGCTAGTGGGTAATACCGCAAAACCTCCGCATTCTCGACTTTCCCGCCGAGGCTGGGAGATCTTTGGCGAATACGTAGAGTCGGGCATCTCCGGCGCAAAGGAGTCGCGCCCGGAACTAAATCGGCTTCTGACCGACGTGCACCAGCGCAAGATCGATGCAGTCGTAGTGTGGCAGGTGGAAGATTGATCGCTTCGGGAGGTCGCTCAAGCACCTCGTCAATGCGCTTGCGGACCTCGATGCCTACGGCGTGGCCTTTGTGAGCCTGCGTGACAACCTCGATCTCTCGACACCGTCTGGGAGGTTAATGTTCCAGATCATCGGTGCGATGGCCGAATTTGAGCGTTCCCTCATTCAGGAGCGAGTTAGGGCGGGATTGCGCAACGCGATACTTAAAGGGAAGACGCTGGGGCGCCCGCGTCGGATTGTCAATGGCGACCAGATGGCCCGGTTGAGAGAACAAGGGGCAAGTTTTCGTGAGATAGCAAAGGCAGTCGGTGCGTCCACCGGTACGGTTCGCACGCGTCTGCTTTGTAGATGATTGAATGCCATCGCCTAATTGTGGCGTAAATGTACGTTGGAAGTGTTCTGGCCGGTATTTGTTTGCGCAGATTTGGCGCACAGAACTCCAGCTGGACCCAGAAAAGGGGCCTTAGGATGGGATCAAGGGTCTTCAGGATGTCTTTCCTGAACAGAAGCCGATCAACCGTACTTTTATCAATGCCTGGGAAGACCCAAATGTTACTGACGTTGTGAAGAAGAGTAGTCGTAAACAGCTGATAATTGCCGGACTTTTTACTGAAATCTGCGTAGCTATGCCGGCAATTCAGGCACTGGGCGAAGGATATGAGGTATTTGTTGTTACTGATGCATGTGGTGGCGTATCAGTGGAATCCCACGATATGGCGGTGCGCCGCATGGTTCAGGCCGGTGTGGTACCAATCAACTGGCTCGCCGTACTGGGCGAATGGCAGCGCGATTGGGCGCGCGAGAAATCCGCTGCTGGCGTTGCGGGCGTCGTTCTTGAGCATGGCGGGGCCAGCGGTGTCGCTTCGGCCTGGGAATTTCAACTTCTCGCTACTCACGCTAAGTAACTTGCCTGACATGCCCACCGCATCGCCGCCAATTCGCATTGGATACTGCCTGTCGCTGACTGGCCCGGTTGCGGATAACAGCCGGTCGGCGCAGCTTGTCCATGAGATCTGGCGGGAGGATGTCAACCGCCAGGGCGGGCTGCTCGGCCGACGTGTTGAACTCGTCTGCTATGACGACCACGCGTACGCTTTACAGGTTCCCGGCATCTACAAAAAGCTGATGGATGAAGACAAGGTCGATCTTGTCATCGGCGGTTACGGCACCAACACGGTGTTACCCGCGATGTCGCTCATCATGGAACGGAAGCGTTTTTTCGTCGGGTTGATGGGCCTCGGCGTGAACAACGCGCTCGCCTATCCGAACTACTTTGCCATGATTCCGACCGGACCGGACCCGAACGCCGCCCTTACCGATGGGTTCTTTGCACTCGCCGCACAGCAAAAGCCCCGGCCTGTAACGGTGGCACTCGTATCTGCAGACGCCGAGTTTTCGCGCAATCCCATTCTCGGCGCGAAAGCCAATGTTAAGAAATACGATTTTATGATTGTCCACGAGGCCACCTATCCGCTGACGACCAAGGATTTCACGCCGGTCATCGATGCTGTTGCCGAAAGCAATTGCGACTTGCTGTTCCTCTGCTCCTACCTCGCTGACTCGATCGGCCTGGTGCGAACCATCCATGCACACCGCTTCCGCCCGAAGATGGTCGGCGGCGGCATGATCGGCCCTCAGAACACAGCGGTAAAAACAACGCTCGGCCCGCTGCTCAACGGCTTCGTGAACTACGAATACTGGCAGCCAGTCTCGAAGATGAGGTTCCCCGGTGTTGAGCAATTCCTGAATACCTATCAGGCACGCGCCGCTGGCGTGGGCGTCGATCTACTGGGGCATTACATGGCACCGCTCGCCTACGCCCAGATGCAGGTTGTTGCTCAGGCTGTCGGAGCAACCGGCGGTTTCGATGACGCCCGCCTCGGGGCATACGCACGAAGCACGACGTTTAACACCGTCATGGGTCCGATTAGGTTTGGCGTAAACGGCGAATGGGCAGAACCACGGGTCTTGCAAGTTCAATTCCAGGGAATATCCGGCCATGCCGTTGACCAGTTCCAGAATGGGTCGCGGCAAATCGTGGTGACACCGCCAGACTTCACCTCCGGAGGCCTCAGTTTTCCTTACTCGGAAGCTCGCTCTGTGGAGCAAAGAGATTGAGGAGTGCTCAAGCTGCTACAGAAAACTCGACGAGAGTTAGGTATGGAGGAGGGGCACCATACGGCCCTCTCTTGTGCCTCCGCGCTGACACCGCCTGAGGCGTCAGTAACGATGAACACCTCATAGGAACGGAATGCCAAGTATGTTATCGGTTGGCCTGTGTCTGGCATGTTTGTTGGGAGCAACTGTGCCCTGCTGGTCGCAGCTGCTGCCCACAGAATCGCGGTCGCGCCGCTCGTCGGTTGACTGCGAGCAGGTGACGGATGGGACCGCAAGCAGGCCGGACTATCAGCTGGACAGCAGTGAGGAGGACTGGAGCAGTTTGTGCAACCCCGCGATGCGCGGCGACGACCCTTGGGATCGAGTCAAGTACATTGCGCTCGGAGGATCATCGTACGTCTCCTTTGGAGGAGAGCTTCGCGGCTCGTATGAGCGCTATCGCAACTACAACTGGGGTAGCGGGCCGCAAGATCCTAACGGTTATTATTTGAACCGGATAATCGGTCACGCGGATCTGCATCTTGGTCCTCGTGTTCGGGTGTTTGCCGAGTTCCAGAGCGGTCTGGAGTTCGGTCGAAATGGCGGGCCCAGGCCCGTCATCGATCAGGACAAATTAGACGTTAGCCAACTGTTTCTTGAGCTGAATCCTTCGACTCCCAAGGATAGACCGCCAATCAGCCTTCGATTAGGTCGCCAGGAACTTAACTACGGAGAGCGCACTCTGGTTTCGACGCGCGAGTTAAACGTGCGTAGACCGTTTGACGGCATCAAGCTAGTCTTTCAACCTCCAAAATGGCGCATTGATGTCTTTGCTGTAAAACCCGTAGCTTCGGCGCTTGCGAGGAGTTTCCCGCCGCTGCTTGTCAGAAATGCCCACCTTATTTTGTAGTGAGGGATCGCCGGAGTTGAAGGAGCGGTGATGATAAGTCACCGAT
>WNFD01027165.1_pt1 | contig 12229 bp, 10 predicted proteins | sample 5400491 | NCBI WGS metagenome assembly WNFD01 (sample SAMN13153343, study PRJNA577476) | soil metagenome | isolation source: 120 cm saprolite under Douglas fir tree site 2 hole 2 replicate 2 | place: USA:California | collected 2015-04-18 | reverse complement strand
AAAAACACGTGCCAGGCATGTCGATAGCATGCCCATCCCCACCCTTCTCGACCGAACGTCAGCTGGGTATAAGCTAGCGCGGGCCACCCGGCCCAGTTCCTGCCGCGAAACCCATCGCGATCATCGCTATCGAGACCATTCGATGAGTGTCCTACCGCGCCTGCTCGCCTTCCTGCTCCTGGGTTTGCTTTTGCTGAGCCCGCCTGCGTCGGCGCAGGAATACCCCACCCGCACCGTTCGGCTGATCGTACCCTACAGTCCAGGCGGACCGACGGACGTCTACAGTCGGCTGCTCGCCCAGGGTCTCGGCGAGTCGCTCAAGCAGGCCTTTGTGATCGAAAATCGCCCCGGTGCCGGGACCATCGTCGGTACCGACGTCGCCGCAAAATCCGCGCCTGACGGCTACACGCTGCTGCTGATGTCGAGCACGCACACCGTCAATGAATCGCTGGTTCACAACAAATCGTACCAGCTGATGCGGGATTTCGTCGCCGTCGCGCCGGTCATCAGCAGCGATTTGGTGATGGTCGTGCCCCCCGCGCTGCCGGTCAATAACTTGAAGGAATTCATAGCGCTCGCGAAGGCAAAGCCCGGCGCGCTCAATTTTGCTTCGTCCGGGCAGGGTTCGAACTATCACATGGCGGGAGAACTCCTCAAGGCGATGACGGGGACTGAAATGATGCATGTCGCCTATCGCGGCAGCGGCGGCGCGCGCACGGACGTCCTCGCTGGCCAAGTGCAAATGATGTTCGACTCGGTTCCGACCATGGCTCCCCTGGTCCTCGCCAAAGAAGTCAAAGCGTTGGCGACAACCGGTAAAGAGCGCTCACCCATTCTCCCTGACGTGCCAACAATGGCCGAGGCAGGCGTACCCGGCTACGAGGCAACGCTCTGGGTTGGCGTGATGGCACCTGCGGGCACACCGAAACCAATCGTCGATTTGCTCAACACCGAGATCAACAAGATCCTCGCGCGACCCGATGTGAAGGAAACCCTCGCCAAGCAGGGCGCCGTCGGCATGTCGATGACCCCTGCCGAGTTCGATGCCTTTCTACGCGCGCAAATCGCCAAATGGGAAAAGGTCGTCAAATCGGCTGGACTGAAACTCGATTGAGGCAATCGGGCGCCAGCCCTCATCACAAACCTCTCGCACTTCTTCTTCCTCAAAGGGTCCGTTCATGAACGACGTCAGCATGTCAAAGACAAGCACCGCCGCGGTCAGCGGCCAAGAGCATTGGACCAACAAGGGCGGCGTGAAGCTCTTCTTGTGGGAAAAATTCGTAGGCGATCCCGCGAAAACCACCGGCACCGTTTTGTTTGTCCACGGCTCCTCCATGGCCTCGCAGCCGACCTTCGATCTGCAAGTGCCGGGACGGCCCGATTCCTCGGCCATGGACTGGTTCGCCCAGCGCGGCTTCGACTGCTGGTGCGTCGACATGGAAGGCTACGGCCGCTCCGAGAAGAGCCGTGACAACAACGCCCCGATTTCGCAAGGCGCCGACGACTGCCTTGCGGCCGCAACCTATATTCAAAAGCTGCGCGGCAAGAGACCCTTTCTCGTCTACGGAATCTCCTCCGGCGCGCTACGCGCCGCGCTCTTTGCCGAACGGAACCCTGAGATGGTCGGGCGCCTCGCCCTGGATGCCATGGTTTGGACCGGCGAGGGCAGTCCGACCCTTGCCGAGCGCAAGAAGAAGCTGTCGGAGTTCCAGAGCAAGAACAGGCGGCCGATCGATCGCGCCTTTGTTCGCTCGATTTTTAACCGCGACCATCCAGGCACCGCAGAGGATCGCGTCATCGAGGCATTTGCCGACGCGATCTTGGCGCTCGATGATTCCGTTCCGACCGGAACTTATGTCGACATGTGCTCGCGATTGCCTGTCGTCGATCCCGCCAAGATCACCGTGCCGACCATGATCATGCGCGGCCAATGGGATGGGATCGCAAGCCTGCTCGTCTATCATATCCTGTGGAGCTTTTTCACACAGCCGGAACCGGTCTATCGCGGCTAGAGCATGATCCCGAAAAGTGGATACGACTCGGAGAGAGGTCGTCACGCTCCAAGCCGCCTCATTCCGGCTCGATACCGGCCTCTTTCGCGACCGAAGTCCACTTCACCAACTCGGTCTTGACGTAGTCGCCAAATTCGCTCGGCCCACTATAGAACGGCTCGGTCCCGATTTCGGCGAAGCGCTCGGCGGTCTTGGGATCGGACAATATCTTTTGTAGCGCACCCGCAATCCGTTCGACGACCTCGGGAGGCGTGTTCGCTGGCGCAAACATGCCCGCCCAGGCCAGAATATCGAAGCCCGGCATGACCGTTTCGTCGAGCGTCGGAATATCCGGCAGCATCCGGTTTCGCTCTTTGGTAAACACCGCAACCGGCCGGATCGAGCCCGCCCTCACCTGCGGCAGGCCGGTGTTGAAGTCTGGAATCATCATCGCGATATGGCCTGCGATCAAATCGGTCACGGCCGCTGGGTTGCTGCGATAGGCGACGCGCACGATATCGATGCTGGTGCGCTTCTTCAGCGTCTCCCCGACGATCTGGCCGGTGCTGTTGCCGTGACCATATTCGAGTTTGCCGGGATTGGCTTTGGCATAGGAAATCAGGTCACCGATGGTTTTGATCGGCAGCCCCGGATACACGGCGATCAGCGAGGGAAAGCTGCCGATGCGCGCGACCGGCGTGAAATCCTTGATCGGATCATACGGCACGGTCTTGAACAGCGCCGGCGCGGCTGAGTGGGTGGAGTTGGTCGTAATCAACAGCGTGTACCCGTCGGCGGCGGCATGCGCGACCGCCGACGCCGCGATCAAGCCACCGGCACCCGTCTTGTTCTCGATCACGAACGGCTGTCCCAGGGCCTCAAACGGCACGACAACGGTGACCGTTCTCGCCGGATAAGTCTCGGCGGTGGCGGGTGCCAATGTTCCAAGCAAGACCCCCGCCGCGATCACCGCATGACACACTCCGCCCCACTTCCAGCAGCCTCGCATCGCTTTCTCCTTGGACGTCTTTTTTGTCAGCTTCCGGTTCGCAGCATTGCATATACTGCAAGTAATGGCTTGATCGAGGCCTCATATTCCGAAAGGCTACGCACGTCAGAGTTGGCAGCCGCGACTGCTGCCGAGAATAACGAAATAAGATTGAGGGAAAAGGGACGCCGATGAGCAAGCTCACACGCAGACGATTCCTCCTGAGAACCACAGCCGCCGCTAGCGGCGTAGCCGCCTTCGGAATCCTGACCAAGCCAGGCGACGCGGCCGAATTTGTTTTCAGGTACGCGAACAACAACGTGGTCGCCCATCCCATGAACGTCCGGCTGCGCGAAGCTGTGGAGAAGATCAAGGAGGAATCGGCTGGCCGGATGGAACTTCAGCTGTTTCCCAATAGCCAACTTGGCGGCGACACCGACATGCTCTCGCAACTGCGAACCGGCGCCATCCAGATGTTCAACCTGTCCGGCTTGATCCTCGCAACCTACGTGCCGATCACATCCATCAACGGAATTGGCTTCGCATTCAAGGACTACGCGCAGGTCTGGGCGGCGATGGATGGACCGCTCGGGGCCCACATCCGGGGCGCCGTCGACAAGGCCGGGCTCTATGCCTTCGACAACATGTGGGACAACGGTTACCGGCAGGTGACCAGCAGCACCCATCCCATCAACACGCCCGACGACCTCAAAGGCTACAAAATCCGCGTGCCCGTGAGTCCGCTCTGGACGTCGATGTTCAAGGCACTTGGCGCCTCACCGACCGGTATCAACATCAACGAGGTGTATTCGGCCCTGCAGACCAAGATTGTCGAGGGCCAGGAGAACCCCCTGTCCCTGATCAACCTGTTCAAGTTTTACGAAGTACAGAAATACGTCTCCCTCACCAATCACATGTGGGACGGCTTCTGGACGCTCGCCAACGCCAAGGCCTGGGCCGATTTGCCGAAGGATTTGCAGCAGATCGTAGCGCGCAACATCAACGCCGCAGCTCTCAAGGAGCGCGAGGACGTACGAAATCTCAACGAGTCTCTGCAGGGAGAGCTGACTCAGAAGGGAATGACATTCAACACCACCGAAGCCGACAGAAAAATACGGCGCCGAGGCCTGGGCGGTGTTGGAGAAGCAGGTCGGGGGTCTGAGCTAGGGCCGTGGCTGGCAGCGACATCGAGATTGTTCCCGCATCCGAGCAAGCGATTGCCGCAGCGGAGGACTCCACGCGTGCCCCCATTCGGTTTGCACGACTGGAAACGATTCTCGCCTGGGTGACCGAAGTTCCCGCAGCGATATTAGTCGGCGTCGAAATCTTGGTGCTGCTCGTTGGCGTCATCGCACGCTACGCGTTCAATCGACCGCTGACGTGGTCGGACGAACTTGCCTCGATCTTGTTTCTGTGGCTCGCGATGCTTGGCGCCGTTATCGCGCTCCGCCGTGCCGAGCACATGCGGCTTGCCTTCCTGATCGGGCTGGCCCCGGTGCGGTGGCGCCGCCGGTTGGAGACACTGACGACAGTAATTGTGGGGACCTTCCTCCTTGCCCTGATCGGGCCTGCACGCGAGTACGTGGCCGTGCAATGGTTCATCACCACGCCGGCGCTCGAAATCCATGATGGTTATCGCGTTGCCGCGATCGCGATCGGCGCCGCGCTCATGCTCGTCATCGTTTTGGCGCGCCTGATCGAGCGCGCAACGCTCGCGGATCTTGCCCTCGCCCTGGTCATCGTTGTCGCGATTGCCGGCGGATTTTGGCTTGCCAAACCGTTGCTGCTGTCGCTCGGCAACATCAACCTCCTGATCTTCTTTGTCGGGATGGTCGCCGTCTGCGTCGCGCTCGGCGTTCCCATCGCCTTTGCATTCGGGATATCCACTGTCTGCTATCTCGCATTCACGACGCAGGTGCCGCTGACGATTGTCGCCAGCCGGATCGACGAAGGAACCTCGACACTCATTCTGCTGTCAGTGCCCCTGTTCGTCTTTCTTGGCCTGCTGATCGAGATGGCCGGCCTCGCCCGCGTTCTCGTCGACTTCATGGCAGCGCTCATCGGCCACGTGCGCGGCGGCCTCTCCTATGTCTTGCTCGGCGCGATGTACCTGGTTTCCGGGATCTCGGGATCGAAGGCCGCCGACATGGCGGCGGTCGCACCGGTGTTGTTTCCCGAGATGCGGCGCCGGGGGGCGAGCCCGGGCGAATTGGTCGCGCTGTTGGCGGCTTCCGGCGCAATGTCGGAGACTATTCCGCCAAGCCTTGTGCTCATCACCATCGGATCGGTGACAGGGGTCTCGATCGCCGGCCTATTCACCGGCGGGCTCCTGCCGGCGCTCGTCGCGGCATTGGCGCTGGTCGTGGTTTGCCGCATCCGATCGCGGGGAGAAAATCTTGCCGGGGTCAGCCGCGCGCCCTTGCGTGTGGTCGCACGGACCTTCGTCGTCGCGCTGCCCGCGCTGGCCCTGCCGTTCCTCATCCGCGCCGCGGTGGTGCAGGGCGTTGCGACCGCGACCGAAGTCTCAACCGTCGGCGTCATCTATACGGCCGTCGCCGGCCTTTTCATCTACCGGCAATTCGATTGGCGGCGCCTTTATCCGATGCTGATCGAGACCGCCTCGCTATCGGGGGCAATCCTGCTGATCATCGGCACCGCCACCGCCATGGCCTGGGCGCTGACACAATCCGGATTCTCGCGCCAGCTCGTGAGCATGATGGAACAGATGCCCGGTGGGCAGGTCGGATTCCTGGGCATGACGATTCTCATGTTCGCCGTGCTCGGCAGCGTGCTCGAAGGCATCCCTGCGATTGTTTTGTTCGGCCCCCTGCTGTTTCCGGCGGCGCGAGCGCTCGGCGTGCATGACGTGCATTACGCGATGGTGGTGATCCTCGCCATGGGCATCGGACTGTTTGCTCCTCCCTTTGGGGTCGGCTTTTATGCCGCCTGCGCCATCGGTCGTGTCGCCCCGGACGAGGCGATGGGGCGAGTCGCCGCCGAAGGAACTCGGCGATGATCTCGGCTATAGTGGTTCTGCTCGTTCCCGCTCCGAGTTTCTCGAGGATGTTGATGGCCATCTGCCGATGTCTTCCGATCGTTCTCTTGTGTCTTGCCCTCGCCGGCTGCGGGGGATCCTCTCCCCAGAGCCCGCCCGGTCCTTCCGGTCCGCAAGGCCCTCCCGGCCCCAAAGGCGATGCAGGGCCCCCCGGACCGCCGGGACCCGCTGGGTTACAAGGTCCGCCGGGCCCTCCCGGTACTGCGTCGCAGACCCGCGTTATCAAAATGAATTGCGGTACCCAGACCTGTACTGTGGGATGCAATGTCGACGAGGTTCTGATCGCCGCCTATTGCGGGCCGTCGCGGCGTGCGCCCACGGTCTTGAGCGAGTCATCGGTCTCTTGCGGCATTGTCCCGAGCGCCGCCGACAGCCCGCTGGTTGCCGTCTGCGTCAGAGCGCAGCAGTAGCGCAGCCTCACGTCCATAGCCTTGGAGGCGAATCAAAGTGATGAGGCGCATAGCTCACGCCGTGTTCTTGGTCGTGTCGGTCGCGGTCTTGACTGACACGTCAGCCATCGCCGCCGAGCCCACAATCATCACCGTCGTCATGACTGATTACAAATTCAATCCTGATCATCTGGTGTTCCAACACGGCACCCGCTACCGCCTCCATCTCGAAAACGTTGGCAAGGAGTTGCACGAGTTCACCGCGGCGGACTTCTTCAAATCGGCGACGATCGAGAATCCCGAGGTGCTCAACGCGGATCACACCGACGTGGTGCTGCAGCCGCACGAGAGTAAGGATGTGGTTCTCGTTCCGCGCCGCCAGGGCTCCTACGGCCTCGTCTGCGCGGACCACGACTGGGATGGCATGATCGGCAACATCACGGTCAAATAATCTCAGCAACCCTGGCAAATAATCAGTCGCTGATCGACATCGGACGACCTCTGGGAAGCCGCCGATGTACCGGTTATTCCCCGCTCCGTCTGCGCTCTCTTGATATCGGCGGCCGTTGGCTGCCGGTGACCAACCGGAGCCTGATGCTTGATGGACACGTCTGAAGTGCTGGAGCTGTTTTGAGCGAGCGCGGCGTGCGAAACAACGATGAGGGCCAGTGCGATCACTGGGATCAGAGCTTTCATCGCGGCCTCCGACCAGATTGCGGATGAGTAAGCAAGACTACCCAAATCACACCCAAAATCAATTGAACACCGCGCTGCCGCGCGTGGCCACCGCCCGCGAAATACCGCTCTTACTGAACAAATCCTTAAGCACCATGGAGACGTTGACGCCGGATCTCATCTCGGAATGAACAGCGATATCAGCTGTTTCCTGGACCAATGGCGGGAGCGACGGGACTCGAACCCGCGACCTCCGGCGTGACAGGCCGGCGCTCTAACCAACTGAGCTACGCCCCCGGAACGCCCGCCATCGTCGGCGCCGAGTGGTTGGGCCAGATACGACCCGCCCCCTGGAAAGTCAAGGTGGACAACAGTTTTTGCAGTGCCCCATCGCAGAACCGCCATAAAAATCGGGCTTTTCTTGAATTTCGCGTGGCCAAAACACGCGAGAATCGTATATGTCACGGGCTGTTTCCGCGTTTCCCAATTGATCAAAAGGAGCTCCTATGGCCAAAGCAACCCAACCGACCGTCACGCTCAAGCATCTCGCCGCCACGCTCGCGGCCGATCACGAGATGGCCAAGAAACAATCCGAGGCGATTCTCAACGACCTCGTTTCGATGATGGTCAAGCACCTCAAGAAGGGCGACCGCATTCGTATTGGCGGCTTCGGCATTCTTCAGGTACGCAAGCGCGCCGCGCGCATGGGCCGCAATCCCGCCACCGGTGAACCGATCAAGATCAAAGCGAGCAAGAAGGTTGCTTTCCGCGCTTCCAAGGAACTCAAGGAAGCCGTCTGATCCGGCGCATCGCAATCGCATTCCATTCTCAATCCCGACGCGCCACGGGCCGTGTTGAACGGACCACGCGTCGGGATCTTTTTTGCTCACCGCTTGTGTGCATTCAGCGATGTGCCGCGACGTCAAAAAAGAACACTTAGAAAAAGAAGACTGGAAAAAACAAGACTGGAAATAAATTGGTGGGCGGTGACGGACTCGAACCGCCGACATCCTGCGTGTAAAGCAGGCGCTCTACCAACTGAGCTAACCGCCCTCGCCCGCCGTTTATCGCGCTCAACCGTGCGCCGTGCAAGCGCCTAGAGCGCGACGACTTCTCTTCGAGTCGTCATCACGCTCTAGCCTTTTGGTGGAGCATGCTCTTTTCCGAAAACCGGTATCCACTTTTCGGGATCATGCTCTAAAGCGTAGCGGGCCCAGACACCGACAAGACCACAAATGAAACGCGGCGCTCCTTTCGAAGCGCCGCGAATTCCGCTCGATCGATAGACCTCAATGCGCCGTCAGGCCGGGGATCTCCTCTTCGACCGCGGCTTCGGTGGCAGGTGCAGCACCAGCCTTTGCCGCCGCCTCATCCCATTCGATCGGCTCCGGCTTGCGAGTCAAGGCGCGTTCCAGCACCTCATCCATCCTGGTGACCGGAACGATTTCGAGCCCGCTCTTCACGCTGTCAGGGATATCAACGAGATCTTTGGCGTTCTCCTCCGGGATCAGCACCGTCTTGATGCCGCCTCGCAGCGCCGCCAACAGCTTCTCCTTGAGGCCTCCGATCGGCAACACGCGTCCTCGCAGCGTGATCTCCCCGGTCATGGCCAAATCGCGCCGCGCCGGAATTCCGGTCATGACGGAAACGATGGCCGTGACCATGGCGACGCCCGCGGACGGCCCGTCCTTCGGGGTCGCCCCTTCCGGCACGTGCACGTGGATATCCCGCTTGTCGAACAGCGGCGGCTCGATGCCGAACGCCACCGCGCGCGAGCGCACGTAGGACGCGGCCGCCGAGATCGACTCTTTCATCACGTCGCGCAGATTGCCGGTGACGGTCATCCTGCCTTTTCCCGGCATCATGACGCCTTCAACCGTCAGCAACTCGCCGCCAACGTCGGTCCAGGCGAGACCCGTAACGACGCCGACTTGATCTTCCGCTTCGATCTCACCGTACCGAAACTTCGGCACACCGAGATAGTCGGACAAGTTCGCCGCCGTCACGCGCACTGCCTTGATCTTCTTCGAGATCATCAGCTCCTTGACCGCCTTGCGGATGAGAGTCGAAAGCTCGCGCTCAAGATTGCGCACTCCCGCTTCGCGCGTATAGCGGCGGATCATCGTGAGGAGCGCCTCGTCGTCGATCCCCCACTCTTTCGCATCGAGGCCGTGTTTCGCGACTGCATTCGGAATCAGGTGCTTGCGCGCGATCTCCACCTTTTCGTTTTCGGTGTAACCGGCGATCCGAATGATCTCCATGCGGTCCATCAAGGGCGGCGGAATATTCAAAGTGTTCGCCGTCGTGATGAACATGACATTGGAGAGATCGTAATCGACCTCGAGATAGTGGTCGTTGAAGGTGTGGTTCTGCTCGGGATCGAGAACCTCCAACAACGCAGACGACGGGTCGCCACGGAAATCCGATCCCATCTTGTCGACCTCATCGAGCAAGAACAGCGGATTGGAACTCTTGGCCTTGCGCATCGACTGAATGATCTTGCCGGGCATCGACCCAATATAGGTCCGCCGGTGACCGCGGATTTCCGCCTCATCGCGCACCCCGCCGAGCGACACGCGAACGAACTCGCGCCCGGTCGCACGCGCGATGGATTTGCCAAGCGACGTCTTGCCCACGCCGGGCGGACCGACGAGACACAAGATCGGCCCGGACAGTTTGTTGGCGCGGGTCTGGACCGCAAGGTATTCCACGATGCGTTCCTTGACCTTCTCCAGGCCGTAATGATCGTGGTCGAGGATCTCTTGGGCGTGGACGAGATCCTTCTTGATCTTCGACTTCTTGCCCCATGGGATCGCCAGCAGCCAATCAAGGTAATTGCGCACGACGGTCGCCTCGGCCGACATCGGAGACATCTGCCGCAGCTTCTTCAGTTCATGCGTCGCTTTTTCGCGCGCTTCCTTGGAGAGCTTGGTCTTCTTGATCTTGTCCTCGAGCTCGGCCAACTCGTCGCGGCCTTCCTCGTCGCCGAGTTCCTTCTGGATCGCCTTCATTTGCTCGTTGAGATAGTACTCGCGCTGCGTCTTCTCCATTTGGCGCTTGACGCGCGTGCGGATGCGCTTCTCGACCTGGAGCACGGAAATTTCGCTCTCCATGAGACCAAGCACCCTTTCGAGCCGCTGGGTAACAACCGCGGTCTCCAGAATTCCCTGTTTGTCGGGGATCTTCACAGCCAGGTGCGAAGCGACGGTGTCGGCGAGCTTGGCATAGTCCTCGATTTGCTGGACGACGCCGACAACCTCGGGCGACACCTTCTTGTTGAGCTTCACGTAGCTCTCGAATTCCGTCACCACGGAACGCGCCAGCGCTTCGGCCTCCACGCGCTCGCCGAGCGCGTCCTCAAGCGCGACCGCGTCAGCTTCATAGTATTCGGTGCGTTCGTTGTATTTCACGACCTTGGCGCGCTCGACGCCCTCGACCAGTACTTTGACCGTGCCGTCGGGCAGCTTCAAAAGCTGCAGAACACTCGCGAGCGTACCAACTTCAAAAATCGCATCGGTCGCCGGATCATCGTCGGACGCGTTCTTCTGGGTTGCCAGTAGAATGAACGTGTCGGATTTCATCACCTCTTCGAGCGCGTGGATTGACTTCTCGCGGCCCACGAACAGCGGCACGATCATGTGGGGAAAAACGACGATGTCACGCAGCGGCAATACCGGAAAGGCCCGGATCTCGCCTGGCTGAGGGATGACACGTGGTTTGGACGGAGTCGTCATGACCCAAATTTCCTATGTTTGTTGTACCCCTACCCCGCAACCCGCTGGTGCAGCATCGCGGCGAAGTGTCGAAAGGCCGGGAAGAGAGGCGCGGTACCTCCTGAAGTCCGCGCCATCAGCGGGGGACGAACCCTGCCCGGGCGAAGCTAGAACGCCGACATTTGACGGTCGAACACTCGCCAATGTTAGGTGGCTACGCGTGCCGATCGTGTCAAGCAAGCCCACAAATCCAGGTCAGTCGTTCGTTCGCCTCTGGACAGGCGATATAGCAGCAGTTCTGCGATGCCCGCGGCATCTGGATATTGGCAACGCCTATGCACTCGCGCCTGCATCGCCAGCACGATCGGCGTAGATGTAGAGCGGACGTGCAATACCCTCGACCACTTCTCTTGAGATCACGACCTCTTCGACGCCTTCAAGGCTCGGCAGATCGAACATGGTCATCTCGAACAGCCGCTGATATTGCTTCACCAGCGCGTTCTTGGGCTCGATCAGAATGCGCTTGAGCGCGGCCTCATCGAGATCTTCGAGCGTGGCGACCACTGGCAGACGACCGACGAACTCGGGTATCAAGCCGTACTTGAGCAAGTCCTCCGGCTCAACTTCGCGGAAAATCTCGCCCTGCTTGCGGTCTTCGGGCGCGATCACTCTGGCCGAAAATCCGATTGAGGTGGAACGCCCGCGTGCCGAGATGATTTTCTCGAGACCCGAAAAGGCGCCGCCGCACACGAACAGAATGTTTGTGGTGTCGACCTGCAGGAATTCCTGTTGCGGGTGCTTGCGTCCACCTTGCGGCGGCACCGACGCGATGGTGCCCTCCATGATCTTCAAGAGCGCCTGCTGCACGTGATTTTGTCGATCTCGTCGATATAGACGATGCCCCGCTGCGCGCGCTCGACGTTGTAGTCGGCGGACTGCAAAAGCTTCAGGATGATATTCTCGACATCCTCGCCGACATAGCCAGCTTCGGTGAGGGTCGTCGCATCAGCCATCGTGAACGGCACATCAAGGATGCGCGCCAGCGTCTGCGCCAGCAGCGTCTTGCCGGAGCCTGTGGGCCCGATCAGCAGGATGTTCGATTTCGCGAGCTCGACGTCATTGTGCTTGGTCTGATGATTGAGCCGCTTGTAGTGATTGTGGACGGCGACAGATAGCACCTTCTTGGCGTGATCCTGTCCGATCACATAGTCGTCAAGAACCTTGCGTATCTCCTTCGGGGTCGGAATCCCGTCGCGCGACTTCACCAGCGAGGATTTGTTCTCCTCCCGGATGATATCCATGCACAGCTCGACGCACTCGTCGCAAATGAACACCGTCGGTCCGGCGATGAGCTTGCGCACCTCGTGCTGGCTCTTCCCGCAGAACGAACAATACAAGGTGTTCTTGGAATCACTGCT
>WNFD01020574.1_pt1 | contig 12232 bp, 11 predicted proteins | sample 5400491 | NCBI WGS metagenome assembly WNFD01 (sample SAMN13153343, study PRJNA577476) | soil metagenome | isolation source: 120 cm saprolite under Douglas fir tree site 2 hole 2 replicate 2 | place: USA:California | collected 2015-04-18 | reverse complement strand
TCGCGACCGTGCGTCGGGCGATATCAATGCCGGTGGCGCGCAATCGTTCCACGATCGTGTCATCTGACAGGATCAGTGCCGGGTCTTCCGCATCGATCAGCTGCTTGATGTGGTGACGCACCGCTTCCGCCGAATGGGCCTCGCCGCCGTCGGCGGAGGCGATCGAAGCGGTGAAGAAATACTTCAATTCAAAGCTGCCGCGATTGGTCGCCATGTATTTGTTGGCGGTGACGCGCGACACCGTCGATTCGTGCATCGCGATCGCGTCGGCCACGGTCTTGAGGTTGAGCGGCTTGAGGTGCTGGACGCCGCGCGCAAAGAAGGCATCTTGCTGACGCACAATTTCGGTTGAGACTTTTAGGATTGTCTTGGCGCGCTGATCCAATGCGCGCATGAGCCAGGTTGCCGTCTGCATGCAATCGGCGAGATAAGATTTCTCCGATTCGTTCTTCACCGTCTTGGTCACTTCGGCATAATAGACTTGGTTGACCAAGACCCGTGGCAGCGTGTCGGCATTGAGCTCGACGATGTAGCCTCCGTCCGGGCCCTGGCGCACGAAGACGTCAGGCACAATCGGCTGCACCAGCGCCGAACCGAATGCAAAGCCGGGTTTTGGATTGAGGCAACGAATCTCCGCGATCATCTCCGCGAGGTCTTCGTCGTCGACGCTGCAGATGCGCTTGAGCGCGGCGAGATCCCGCTTCGCCAAAAGATCCAAACGGTCGATCAGCGCTTGCATCGCCGGATCGAACCGGTTCTGCTCGCGCAGCTGGATGGTGAGGCACTCCGTGAGATTGCGCGCGCACACCCCCGGCGGATCGAAAGTCTGCAAGACCCGCAGCACGGCCTCGATTTCGGTGACCGGCGCGCCGAGCTTCTCGGCCACGTCATTGAGGTCGCCGGTGAGATAACCGGCGTCGTCGACGAGATCGATGAGATGCTGACCAATCAAGCGCCGAACCGGATCGGAGATCGACACTGACATCTGCTCGGCGAGATGGTCGGAGAGTGTGACCTCGGCCGATACGAACGCCTCCAGATTGTAGTCATTGTCCTCGCGGCCGCCGGAACCTACGCCGGCCCATTCCGAATAGGCCGGAGGCTCACTCTCGGCGCGGGCGGTGCGGCCGGCTGAATCGTCAGGAAACACATTTTCCAGGCTGGTATCGAACTTGTTCTCGATCGCCGTGCGATCGGTTTCGAGGGCTTCGCCGAGCCAATCGCTTGGCTGGGCTTCCACATCGGGGACGCCGGCGACCTCGTTCTCTGGCTCGCTTGGGCCCCCCTCTTCGTCATTGGTGCGCTCAAGCAGGGGGTTGCGTTCAAGCTCCCCCTCCACATAGGTGGCCAAATCCAGGTTCGACAGCTGCAGCAGCTTGATGGCTTGCATCAGCTGCGGCGTCATCACGAGCGCCTGGCTTTGGCGGATGAGTAGTTTCTGTGTGAGCGCCATTGTCAGATCATAACTTGGTCCGATTCTTGCTTATCTCGATTCTGCGCCGGTGTACACCACTCCCTTTGCCATGGCCCGATTAAGCTTACGGACAGCCTTAAGGCCGCCGGTAAAAAAGCCGTGGCTCAAACGGTTGAAGCCGATTGCGCCGGACAGAGTCCGAGCACGCCGCGCCGCTGGGTCTCTCCCACTGCCGTCCGCTTCGGTCACAGAAGAGCGGATGAAATGCCCCGTTGCGGCGTTTATAACCCCACACGGGAGCGCCGGAACCATGTGCTTTGTGAGCGGAAGCATGCGCGCGTTGGCCATCGCGTTGGCCGTTGCGTTCGCTCCGCCGGCCTTGGCTCATGGCGCATCGGAAGAGTGGAGGCTGTGTGAGGCAGGCGACAGCGTCACCAAAGAACAAAAGTTCGAGGCCTGCACCACCATCATCCAATCGGCAAACGAGCCCAGACTCGGGCGCGCCCTTGCTTATGCCATGCGCGGCCGGGCGTCATACCTCATTGGGGCAGCCGATCGCGCCATCGCCGATTTCAATGCCTCGATCAAACTCAATCCGGATTTCGCGCCGGCCTTTCACTATCGCGGTCTGAGCTATGCCAGCAAGAATGATTACGACCGCGCAATTGCCGATTTCACGCACGCAATCGCGCTCGATCCGAACTTTGCATTCAGCTATTTTCGCCGTGGCCTCGCCTTCTACAGCAACGGCGATCTTGATCATGCGATCGCGGACTTCGACCAATCGATCAAGCTTGACCCGACTTCCGAGGAACCCTTCCACTATCGCGCGCTCTCCTACAGCAAAAAAGGCAGCCAAGATCAGGCGATCGCTGATTTTGACGCAGCCATCCGGCTGCAGCCGAAAAACGCCATAGCTTTCTACAATCGCGGCAACGCGTATGGGACGAAGGGCGACCGCGCGCATGCGATCGCCGACTACGACGAGGCCATCAAGCTTGATCCGCAGGACCCAAAACCCTTCGTCAATCGCGGCCTTCTAATGGATAAGGCCGGCGATTTCGATCGCGCGATCGCCGACTACGACAGCGCGATCAAGGTCGATTCGAAATTCTACCTGGCCTATACCAACCGCGCCGCCGCTTATCGCAACAAGGGCGAGTTCGCGCGCGCGATCGCCGACTATGACGAGGCGCTTCGGATGAGGCCCGGCGATACGAACGCTTCGTCCGACCGCACTCATGCCAAGGAGGAGCGCGATCGCGCGAGCAAAGCTTATGGCGAGATCGTCTCGCGGAAGCTGCAATCGGTGTTCTCGCCCTCGTCGGGCGCGCGTCCGGGAAAAGGCAGGGCGCGGATCAAATTCAAAGTCGAGGACGACGGACATGCGGTTGCAGGCCGGATTGTCAGCAGTTCCGGCGATGCTGCCTTTGACCGGGCGGCGCTTGCCATCATTGATCGCGCGCAGCTGTTTCCTCCGCCGCCGGGCATCGGGGCGGACAAGCTGGAGTTCGAGGTGAACGTCGAATTCAATCAGTCGAAATGACGGGATCGATCGGGTCTAAAAATTAGATTGGCAAAAACTCGGCGCCCATATTTGTGCCCTCTCCCAGCCGAAGTCGGATGTTTCCGACTTCGGCCGATCTATAGAGTGACCGAAATCAGGTATACCCGATTTCGGTTGCGGGAGAGGGCAGCTTGGGGTTTCAACAAACAAGATTGGGTGAGGGGGTCTCTACGTTTGAGTCAAACTAAGAGACCCCCGCACCCAACCGAACCTACTGCACGTCCAGTGCAGCCCTCTCCCGCAAGGGGAGAGGGCGCAGATACAAGCACCGCATTTCATGACGCAGCGAGACTAACGTCGCTTACATCCGGAATTCTTCTCCGAGATAAAGCCGCCTGACGTCGGGGTTGTTGACGATTTCCTCCGGCCGCCCCTCCATCAGCACTTGGCCGGAATAAATAATATAGGCGCGATCAGTCAGGCCGAGCGTCTCGCGAACATTGTGGTCCGTGATGAGCACCCCGATACCGCGTTGGGTCAGGTGGCGCACCAAGGCCTGAATGTCTCCGACGGCGATCGGGTCGATGCCCGCGAACGGCTCGTCGAGCAGCATGTAGGCCGGCCGCGTCGCCAGTGCGCGCGCAATTTCCACGCGCCGGCGTTCGCCGCCCGATAGGGCGATGGTCGGCGTTTTGCGCAGACGGGTGATGTTGAATTCCTCGAGCAGCGCATTGAGGTCGTGCTCGCGCCGGCGGCGGTTCGGCTCGACAACTTCCAGCACGGCGCGAATGTTTTCTTCGACGTTGAGGCCGCGGAGGATCGACGCTTCTTGCGGCAGATAACCGATGCCGAGGCGGGCGCGCTGATACATCGGCAGGACCGTCACGTCGTAGCCGTCGAGCTCGATGCGCCCGCGGTCGGCTTTGATCAGACCGGTGATCATGTAGAACACGGTCGTCTTGCCGGCGCCGTTGGGGCCGAGCAGGCCGACCGCCTCACCCCGCCGCACGTAAAGGCTCACGCCTTGAACCACCCTGCGTCCGACGAAGCTTTTTTCAATGCCATGGGCTGCGAGATAGCCTTGCCCGTCCGCCCGACGCGTGGGTTGCTTTGTCTGGCCGGATCGCGGCTTGGCGCGCTGGGCCTTCACGGGCTCGCTGCGCGCCGACACAACGGGTCCGCCCGGCGCATCGACCTTCATGCGCCGGGCGTCAGCCGATACCTTACGTTCGGCGGCGCGGCGCACGGGTTGGCCTCGAAACAAAGATAAGATGTCGACCACGCCTGCCTCAGTGCTAGTCGATTTGAAGTTCCCACCAGTATAGCAGCACGCTGCCACAGGGGCTCATGCCAATGAGAACCGCTTCCCGATTGAAGACAATCGGGACCTGCTCCCGCAGCACGCTTGATGGCAGCGAGCCCCAGCTTTCGAAAGCGCCACCCCTTCGTTCGCACGCCTTTGGCAAATCAATAAAGTCCCGTGGGTCCGGCTGGATGCGGTTTCGGCGGCTCGCGTCCGCCGGCCGTGTTTCCCGTCGCCGCGCTCGGCGAAGCGGGTCCCCCTGGCTTGCTATCCGGACCACCCGGTAGGAACAATCCCTGCACGCGGCCTTGGCCGGCCTTTGACTCGACCCGGGACACTCCCGTGGTGAGATCGACAACCAGCCTTTCGCCCCGTAGCACGTTCTGGGCCTGGGTTACCACGACCCCCCCGAGTAATGTCACCGTATTCGCTTTCATGTCGAAAACACCAGTCTCGCCCGTCGCGGTCTGATCCTTCTGGGTGACGATGACGCCGCCAAGGGCTTCCAGCCGCTTGATCTGCTGCGAGCCCCCCGGCCCAGGCTTCGCCGCCGTCATCGTGGTGGTGCCTGGGGTCGCATCCTGGTCGTAGAAAACCTTCATCGTCTTGCAGCGCATCGTGGTGTCGCCCTGCACCATCTTCACGTTGCCGAGAAAGGTCGCGACCTTGTCCTTGTCGCGCACTTCCAACGTCGCTGCATCGATCTGCACCGGCTGGTCGCGGTTTTGCGAAAAGCCCTGTAACGCATTTGGCGGACCGCTCGGGGCCTGCGCCAGCGCTGGCCAAGCAAAGCTAGCCATGATTCCACAAGCCGCAAGCCGAAGTAATGCGCCCACACAAGTAGAATTCGTCATGCCATTTTCCGTTGCGCCGGAGCATCGCCGTTTTGCAACAGCATGGAAACCCTGCACTGGCTGGGGTCATCACACTCCAACTTGGAGACACCGGTTGTCAGATTGGCGATGAGCCTTTGACCCTTGGCAACATCCTGACCCTGAGTCAGGACCACGCCCCCGAGCAGCGTGACGGTATTCGACTTCATGTCGAAAACGCCGGTCTTGCCAGTTGCCATTTGGTCCTTCTGAAAGACCGCCACGTCGCCATCAGCCTCTAGCCGTTTGATCTGGTGTGAGCCGCCCGGCCCCGGCTTCGCCGCCGTCTGCGTGTTGGCGTCCGGCCCCGCATCCTGCTCGTAGAAGACCTTCATGGTCTTGCAGCGCATCGTGGTGTCGCCCTGCACCATCTTCACGTTGCCCAGGAAGGTCGCGATCTTGTCTTTGTTGCGCACCTCCAACGTCGCCGCATCGATGTGCACCGGCTTGCTGCGGTTCTGCGAAAAGCCCTGCAGCGCGTTCGGCGGACCGCTTGGTGTCTGCGCCAGTGCCGATCCCGCGATCCAAAGACCTCCGACCGACAGCGCCAGCGCTAAGCGCCACTTCGGACCGTGTGCGATATGCATGATCACTGCACCGCCCCCGTGGCTTCGGCTGCGGGCGGATTCATCATCATGTTCATCGACACGCCGCCGTCGAAGCGGATGAGTTCGCCGTTGTCGACGACCTCCAGCCGGTTGGCCGTGAGCGTTCCGTTGAGCAAGTTCACCTCGACGGCATGCTCAGAGACGATATTGCCCTTGTTGACATCGACGACGGCTTCACTGAGCCGGCCGGAATATCCGGCGGACGATGACAGTCTGATATCGTCGGTGAGCGTCATCTTGTCCGTCTTGGTGTTGTAAAGGCCGCTTGCCGCCGTCATTTCCACCAACGCCTTGTCCTGCATCTCGATCTTGGCGCGAATATCCTTGAGCTCGAGAACGTCCGGCCTGGTCAGATCCTGCGCGGCGGCGCGCGCGGTGAATTCATAGGGGCGCGCATCGCGCGTAAAGCCGGCGAGCTTGGGCGCCTCCATGGTAATCTTGGTCCCGGAGATCAAAAGCTTGCCGGGATCGATCGGCAGTTTCGGTCGCCGCCCGAAACTGGCGGTCACCGTCATTGTTGCGTGCCGCACCACTGTAATTGCGCGCGTCCATGTCCTTCGTCGTGGAGGCAGAGGTCAAACGATCTCCCCAACATAAGCTCATTTCGCGGCGGAAACACGCCGCCGGACGCCCCATTTTACCATTTTAATTAATGATAGAATCCCCCTCGAATATGGCCGCGACGCGGCGGGCCAAGATTCGAGCGATTGCAAGGGTCTGTCGCCGCGCGGGCCTAGTGTCCCGATTCCGAAGTTCGCAAACCCTTGCGGCACCCGCCACACTAGGAATGGGCGAAGATGTCCTCCGCCGCCCATCCGGCAAGATCGAGCCGGGCCCGATCGGGCAGGAAACCGAAGCAGGCCGCGGCGAGGGCCTCGCGACCTTCTCGGGCCAGCAGGGTGTCGAGTTTCCCTTTGAGCGCATGCAGATGCAGCACGTCGGATGCCGCGTAGGCGACCTGGGCATCGGTCAGTGCGTCGGAGCCCCAATCGCTGAGCTGCTGTTGCTTGGAGAGATCGATGCCGAGCATGTCGCGGACCAGGTCTTTTAGTCCATGCTTGTCGGTGTAGGTGCGGGTGAGCCGCGAGGCGATCTTGGTGCAGTAGACCGGCTCCGGCATTACTCCCAACGCGTTATAGAGCGCGGCAATGTCGAAGCGCGCGAAGTGAAAAATCTTCACGATGCTTTTGTCGGCCAGCAGCTTCTTCAAGTTCGGTGCATCGGTCGCGCCGAGCGGAATCTGGACCACATCGGCACTGCCGTCACCGGGCGAGAGCTGCACGACACAGAGGCGATCGCGGTGCGGATTGAGCCCCATCGTCTCGGTGTCAATCGCGGCCGCGACTTTGTAGCGTGCGAGGTCGGGCAGATCGCCGCGATGCAATCGAATGGTCATTCCGCTCATAAACCTACGATGTAAGGATGGTGCCCAGGAGAGGACTCGAACCTCCACGGCTTGCACCACTGGTACCTGAAACCAGCGCGTCTACCAATTCCGCCACCTGGGCTGGCGCGGACACATAACGGCTGGCCTTTCGGCTTGTCAACGACGGGCTCCGATGGCCTGCCGGCCCGCAACGTCTGGAGAGCGCGATTTCGCAATATTTTGTGCCTCCGACGCCCTCTGTACAGGCGCGCGCCAATCCTGTATTCGGCGACAATACCGTTGATGTCGGCTGTTATCTTCACACATCCGGAGCGGGGGAAACGCGGGATGACGCAATCCTCGAATGCTTACACGCTCGTTACCGTTTTCGGGGGATCGGGCTTTCTCGGGCGTCATGTCGTACGTGCGCTGGCGCGTCGCGATTACCGCATCCGCGTCGCCTGTCGCCGGCCCGATCTTGCCGGCTTCTTGCAGCCCCTCGGCCGGGTCGGCCAGATCCATGCGGTGCAGGCCAATGTGCGCTATCCGGACTCGGTTGCTGCCGCAGTGCGCGATAGCGACATCGTCATCAATCTTGTCGGCATCCTGTTCCAACGCGGGCGTCAGCGCTTCAAGACGGTGCATCTGTCCGGCGCCGAGGCGATCACCCGCGCGGCCGCTGCGCAGGGCGCGCGCCTCATTCACGTCTCGGCCATCGCCGCCAATGAAAAGTCCTGGTCCCGCTATGCCCAAACCAAGGGACGCGCGGACAAGGCGGTGCTCGCCACGGTGCCCTCCGCCGTTATTATTCGCCCGTCGATCGTGTTCGGACCGGAGGATAATTTCTTCAACCGCTTTGCGACTTTGGCCCGGCTCTTGCCGGCGTTACCGCTGATCGGCAGGGGGAAGACGAAGTTCCAGCCGGTTTTCGTTGGCGATGTCGCTGAAGCGATCGCGGCGGCGGTCGAGGGGAAAACCAAGCCCGGCCTCATCTATGAACTGGGCGGGCCAGAGATTTTCAGTTTCAAGGAGATCTTGCAGTTCATCCTGACGACGATCGAGCGTCGCAGGCTGCTGATGCCGATCCCGTTCTGGCTCGCGAGACTCCAGGCGCTGTTCCTGCAGTTCTTGCCGAATCCGCCACTCACGCCTGATCAAGTCACGCTGCTCAAACGCGACGTCGTCGTCTCCGAGGAGGCAAAGCGCGAAGGTCGCACGCTCGAAGGGCTTGGGATTGCGCCGCGCTCGGTACAGGCCATCGTTCCCACCTATCTCTGGCGTTTCCGCAAGAACGGACAATTCCGGCCCCGCCATATCCCGGCGCCTCATTCTCAGCCGTGACGCCGATTACCAATATCGAGGATCTGCGCCGACTGGCACGGCGGAAGATCCCGCGTGCGATCTTCGACTACGTCGACAGCGGCTCCTACGACGAGATCACACTCCGGGGCAATCGAAGCGAGCTCGACGCTGTTCGTTTTCGTCAGCGCGTTTTAATCGACACGTCCAAGCGAAACGTGGCGACCGAGGTGCTCGGCGCAAAACTGTCGATGCCGGTCGCCATCGCTCCCACAGGTCTGACGGGCCTCGTGCATGGCAACGGCGAGATCCATGCGGCCAAGGCGGCGGAAGCCGCCGGCACCATCTATACGCTATCCACCATGTCGATCTGCACCATCGAAGACGTCGCGGCAGCCGTCAAAAAACCGATATGGTTTCAGCTCTACGTTTTTCGTGATCGCGAATTCAGTAAATCGATTATTGCGCGCGCAAAAGCGGCCAAGTGCTCGGCGCTGTTCGTCACCGTTGACCTGCCGACACGCGGCCAGCGCCACCTCGACATCAAGAACGGCCTCACGGTTCCGCCGCGGCTGACCGCGCGCAATGCGTATGATATCGCGACCAAACCGGGCTGGGCGCTCAAAGTGCTCATGGGCAAACGAAAGTCGTTCGGCAATATCGAGGCTTATCTGAAGAAGACCCCCGGCCTGCTGGGTGCCGGCGCCTGGGCCAACAATCATTTCGATCAGACCTTGAGTTGGCGCGACATCGACTGGATCCGCAGCCTGTGGCCGGGCAAGCTGGTGCTCAAGGGCATCACGGATCTGGAGGACGCCAAGACCGCCGCATCGGCAGGGGTCGATGGCATCGTGGTATCCAACCATGGCGGGCGGCAACTCGACGGATCGCCGGCCACCGCCACCGTCCTTCCCGAGATCGCACGCGCGGTCGGTGACCGCATCGAAGTCCTCTTCGATGGCGGCATTCGTTCGGGCCAGGATGTTCTCAAGGCCCAAGCGCTCGGCGCGCGCGGTTGCCTGATCGGACGTGCCTATCTCTATGGGCTCGCCGCGATGGGTGAGCGGGGCGTTGCGACCGCGCTCGATATCATCCGCAAAGAGCTCGAGGTCAGCATGATCCTCACCGGCGTCGAAGATGTCCGCAATGTCGGCGACAATATTCTTTATCATCCGGCGGCGGCGAACTAAGCCCAAATCTGAGGTGGATGCGTCTTGTTCGACGAAGCGGATTTTGCGCCATGCAAGTTGAGCGAGTACCAGGGAAAGTTCAGCGTGCTCTTCACCGGTTTTGAGGAGCGCTTTTATCATCAGGTGCGCGCGCACAACGGGCAGGGCGGCGGCCATTCACTGCAAGCGATGGTGCAAGCGGCGCTCGAGATCGATGGAATCAAACTTGCAGATATCCGCTTCGATTCCGAGGCCGACATGTTCGTCGCGCGCGGCGAAAAGAGTTCATTGAAAACCATCGCCGGGATTGTGCGACGGCTGCTGGCCGATCCGACCTTTGCCGAACAGGCGATTGCGCATTCGGTTTCGCGCGGGGAATTTGATTAGACCTCGATCCGGCTGCGACAATCCTTCATAGATGATGGCGGACGACGACGGTCCTGTATCCCAGTTCGCGGCTTACCGACTGAACGAACGCCGCCGATAGCGGCGGCCAGTTCCAGAACCGGAACCCGAGGTTCCCGAAGCCCCACTGCCACGGGCCGCGCCATTCGGTCAGCGGCTTGTGTTGGCCGCATTGGGGGCAGGAGAAACTTACCGTGTCATCGCCCCCGAACCAGGTGCCGACTGCGTTAAAAGACGGCGTATTCAATGGTGGGCGCAGATCAAAGTCCTGCCCACAGGCATCGCAGCGAAGTTGCAGCCCATTCTGCCCGGCGTGAAACACACGACGTCCGACCTCAACCTCAACACCGTTGGTCCGGAGAGTCAGAAAGTCAGCATCTGGCTCACTTGCCAATCCATAGTTCTTGCCGGGGCGATGGCCCTCTCCTCCAAAAACCGAATCGCTGCGCTCGTGCTCGATGATCCCTTCGCTAATCAACCAATCACGGACGCGCTCTGCGAAGCCGGTCGCCTGCTGCAACGTCACCTCAATGTCCACGATGATCTGAGATGAATCACTCACGGATGGCCCTTTGCACAGCAGCGTGTAGGGCGGCAGCGTCGCTGCTACTTTCCCAACGCAAGGCCAATCAGACCGAGTGCGCCGACAATGACGCGCCACCATGCGAACAACGCAAAGCCGTGGCGCGAGACGTAGTCGAGAAAAGTCTTGACGACGATCCAGCCGAAGATAAACGAAATGACGAATCCGACCGCCACGATGATGATGTTATCGGTGCTCATCTGCGCGTGATTTTTGTAAAGCTCATAGGCAAAAGCGCCGACCATGGTCGGCATGGCGAGCCAGAATGAGAATTCAGCCGCCGAGCGCTTGTCGGCGCCGAGAAACATCGCGCCGACGATCGTCGCGCCCGACCGCGACACGCCCGGAACCATGGCCAAACACTGGGACAGGCCGATGAGGAAATACATGGGGAGCGTGTAGGTGGTCACGTCATCGTAACGCGGTTTCAACTCCAAACGGTCGACCAGGAGCAGCACGGAACCGCCGGCAATCAGGGTGAAGCAGACGATCCAGGGATTGAACAGCACGGTTTTGATAAAGCTATGGGCTGCGGCACCAATGACGGCGGCCGGTAGAAAGGCAAGGAGAATACCGATCACGAATCGTCGCGCGGCTGGATCCGTGAGCGTACCGAGCGCAAGGCTCCACAGCCGCGTGAAGTAGATCGACAGCAGAGCAAGAATGGCTCCAAGCTGGATCAGAACGGCGAAGGTGTTTCCGAAATCCTCGTCGGCGAAACCGAAAAAGTGATCAATCAGCAAGAGATGCCCGGTCGACGACACCGGAATGAATTCAGTCAACCCCTCGACAATTCCGAGGATGCCCGCTTTTACGAGATCAAACAGCATACATACGCACTCCGGGAGAAAAATGGCCTTCGCGCTCAACCGCAGGTGCGGCCAGTCGCCTTATTTCACTATCCGCAATCCTCCTGCGGTTTTGACGTAAGCACAGCGTCCGGGCAATGGGGAAGCGCTCGGCTATTCCGAGAAGCTGGCCAAGATGCCGTCGAAATGCGGTTCTATCGGTCGCGAGAATGTGATGATACCTTTGGCTGCCTTAGGAGCAGCTGCCGTTAGGGTGGATGGTGTCAGTCCGCTGTGTCAGTTGTGGATATCAGGTCGGCACAGGATACGCGCTCGGGCGCACCTCTAGGCGTTGTCGTAGGTCTGCATTACAGATCGTTCAGGCGCTGAGCGCACGGCCCAATCGAGCAGCCTTTATTATCATTCGGGGTTGATCCAGCCTGTCACGCACGCGCCTGCGAGAAATGCGGCAAGCACCGCGTCCACCCAGATTGGTTGGCCCCGATACGGGGCATCGGGCGCAAGGATGAGAGCTCATGAATCCTCAGGACTTGAGACGTTTTCACGATCAAATCGTCGCTGATCAAGCCGAAGCCGACGCGCAAACTCGTGCCGAGGAAGCGGAGCGCGAGAAACGCTCAAAGGATTGCAAACTCGCACTTCGCAATGTCGTGATCCCGTATCTTGGCGAGGTTGAGAAAGCCCTTCCGCGGGGAGTGTTTTCGCATCGCGTGGTGAGCGTGGACTCGGACGATGGCGCACCCACGGAAGTGGGCTTCAGGTACAGCGACTGGTTCGAAACCCGCATCAAGATCGTGGGTGGGGAGGTGCTGGTTGCGCACTTCGAGTCCGACGCCGAAGCTTCGGACGAGCCGGTATCCGATGATTTCTACGAGGACATTGAGGGACCTGACGATC
>WNFD01005915.1_pt1 | contig 12233 bp, 9 predicted proteins | sample 5400491 | NCBI WGS metagenome assembly WNFD01 (sample SAMN13153343, study PRJNA577476) | soil metagenome | isolation source: 120 cm saprolite under Douglas fir tree site 2 hole 2 replicate 2 | place: USA:California | collected 2015-04-18 | reverse complement strand
ATTTAGCATCAAGGATGTTGCGGTTGATGGGCCTGTGGGGTTGTGGGGATCGCGGCAGCGATCTCCATCAAATCCAGAGGCCGGTTTGTCCCGCGGATCGGACGGAGGCTGAGCCGGCGCCGCTGGGGATGGATGTATCCGAGCTCGACCTCGGCATAGCGCACCAGCCAGTCGCCGCTCTGGGTCTCGGCGACGCCGACCGGTTCGGTCCTCGCGAAAGCGGGGATCAACGCCTCGCCGACAAAGATCAACTGCCCGCCCATTTGATCTGGCCGTTGCTGCGCACCCGGCGGACCGCGACATCGCCGCCGTAGCTCGGTTCGGTGAGCCGATCCGGGTAGGGCCGCGGCGACGGCTCGTACAGCGACGCCGGCGTCTTCTGGCCCAGCGCCTCGTGCGGCCGCTCGTTGTTGGAGACGGCTCGGAAGTCGTCGAACCGCTGTTGCTGCGCCGGCCCGCTGTCTGCCGGTGGCGTTGCGGTCGCTTCCTTGAGCGTACGATGGACCCGCTCGTGACGCCCATTCTGCTGCGGCTTGCCGGCGACGATCCGCTCGGGCGTGATGCCGAGCTTGATCCACCAGACCGCCAGCCGCGACAATCCACACACCCCGGGCCACCCACCCCGGGCGAGGCGAAAGGCGGACCGTTGTCCGAACGGATCGCCTGCGGCAACCCATGCTCCCTGAAGGCCGCCTCGAAGATCGGCCGCACGTTCTCCTCATCGGGACGGGCGACCGCCTGACACCGCAACAGATAACGGCTGTGCGCGTCACTCAGGGTGAACGGATCGCACCGCCGGCCGTCTCCGGTGCGGAACCAGCCCCCTGTTCGGGCCAGGGGCGGGCTCTTGAAATCGGTGCACCACACGTCGTTGGCCGCCGCCACCGCGGCAAAAGGCTGCGCGTAGGCCGGACAACGCCGCCGCCGCCGCGACCGACCGACCAACCCCTCGTGCCGCAGCCAATCCCCGATAGTACTCGCCGCCGGGACCGGGAATTCCGGATGGAGCGCGCCGAGCTTCACCCGCAGCTTCTTCGGTCCCCATCCCCAGCGCTCGCGCAAATTCACCACCGCTTGCACCACCGCGACATCATGGGCTTGGCCATGGCGCAACGGCGCGTGCGAGCGCTCCCGCAAGCCCGCCGCGCCGTCACAGCGATACCGCCCGAGCCACTTATAGCCGGTCTTGCGGCTGATCCGTATACTCTCGGCACAGCGTCGTCATCGCATCCTCGCCGGCCAAAACCCGAGCGATAAACTGCGTCCGTTCGTCCATTTGACAGGTCTCTTTCCATGGCATCGGCAGGCCCCTCCTGCCGACAGTCCAAACCTGTCACCGATCCATCCGGTCAACTCTGTTACCAATCTACCCGGCTCGTACAGGATCAGATCCGCCCACCAGCCCAGATCGCACTCGGCATGCCGTTCGAGCAGCAGCAGGCGCAGTTTCTTGCCGTCCGACTGCGCCTCGGGTCGTGCCAGGATTTCCAGCCAGGCGCGCAGGTCGCGGGCGAATGCGGCGGCGTAGTCGATGACGACCAACGTGTGGTCGCTCCAGCGCCACTCGGCCGCGCGCTTTACGAACTCCGGGAACTGGCCGTATTGCGCAAACCCGGCGGTCCAGCCGGCTTGCTCCGCGTGCTCGCACAATTCGAGGGCGAGCCTGTCTTGCCCACCCCGGCCCGGCCGGTGATGCACCGCACGGACACAGGCCGGTTCGAGGTGAGCCATGCCTTCAGTGCCGACCGTTCGGCTTCCCGTCCGACCAAGGTGGTTGCGCGGAGATCGACGCGAAGCAACTGGAGGTCGGTTTTTGGCTCAGCCTTGCGCGCATGTTTGCGGACCAGACTGAGTTCGGCCAAGCCAGCATACACGATAATGGTGTTACCATCGCCGATGTTCTGAACGCCGATCCCGCGTTCGGCGACCGTCTGCTGTGCCGATGCCGCTACCATCGCGCGCGCCTCGCAGCATCCGAAAGCGAAACCATACGCTGGAACGGAGTCGTCGGGTTGCTTTTTGTGCGTAGAGGCCCGGCTCAGCTCGCGGAAGATCGTAACTCCGTGCCGAGGACCCCCTTACCTGGGCTTGCGTCCGCTCTGCTGCCGCCGATAGTGTTGCATCGGGCGCTTGGGGTACGGAGAGTGGCATGAAGATCCGCGACGGCTTTATCGGCACAGTCGGCAACACGCCGCTGATCAAATTGCGGCGCGCCTCCGAGGAGACCGGGTGCACGATCCTCGGCAAGGCCGAGTTCCTCAATCCCGGGGGTTCGGTCAAGGACCGGGCGGCACTCTATATCATCAAGGATGCCGAGGAGCGCGGCCAGCTGCGCCCGGGCGGGGTCATCGTCGAAGGCACCGCCGGGAATACCGGCATCGGCCTCGCACTCGTCGGCAATGCCCGCGGCTACCGCACCGTCATCGTCATGCCCGAGACGCAGAGCCAGGAGAAGAAGGACATGCTCCTCCTGGGCGGCGTCGATCTGCGACTCGTTCCCGCGGTCCCCTACGCCAATCCGATGCATTACGCGCGCTATTCCGGACAGCTCGCCGAGGAAATCGCGGCGAGCGAGCCGAATGGTGCGATCTGGGCCAACCAATTCGACAATCTCGCCAACCGGCGCGGCCATTACGAGACGACCGGCCCCGAGATCTGGGAAGAGACCGACGGCAAGGTCGACGGTTTCACCTGCTCGGTCGGCACCGGCGGCACCCTCTCCGGTGTCGGGATCGCACTCAAGGAACGCAAGCCCAAGGTCCAGATCTATCTCTCCGACTGCATGGGCTCGGGCATTTACAGCTGGTATGCGCGCCACGAGTGGAAGCCCGAAGGCAATTCGATCACCGAGGGCATCGGCAACAACCATGAAACCGGCAACCTCGCGGGTTTCGCGCCCGATGGGCAATACCAGATCACCGATGCAGAAATGCTGCCGGTGCTGTTCGATCTAGTCACCGAGGAGGGGCTGGTCCTCGGCGGGTCGACCGGGATCAATGTCTGCGGCGCGGTCCGCTTGGCGCGCGAGCTCGGACCCGGGCACACGATCGTGACGATCCTCGCCGATTCCGGCACCCGCTACCAATCGAAGCTCTTCAACCCAGAATTCCTGAAGTCGCGCGAGCTCCCGACCCCGCCGTGGCTGGACGCGACGAAATGATTTTCTCGGATCAACGCGGTGCGTCCTTCGAGACAGCCGCTGCGCGGCTTCCTCAGAATGAGGAATTCCGTTAATGCCATCAAAGACTACCCTCATGCTGAGGAGCGCCCCCGGGGCGCGTCTCGAAGCGCGCACGAGCGCATGACCCGTCTTCTCATCCGCCATGCCCGGCTGCTCGATCCCGCAAGCGGGCTCGACGCCACGGGCGATCTCTTCGTCGAGGGCGAACGGATCGCCGCAATCGGCGGCGATCTCTCGGCCGCGGCACGGGACGCCGATACAGTGATGGCCGAAGGCCTGTGCCTGGCACCTGGGCTCGTCGACATGCGCGTGCAATTGCGCGAGCCCGGTGCCGAGCACATGGAATCGATCGAGAGCGGCGGCCGCGCCGCCGCCGCCGGCGGGGTGACGACCATGGTCGCCCTGCCGAACACCGAGCCGCCGGTCGACGATGTCTCGGTCGTCGAGTTCCTCGCCCGCCGGGCGCGCGAGGTCAAGCTCGCCAAGGTCCACACCTATGCGGCGGCGACCAAGGGGCTCAAGGGGCATGAGCTGACCGAGATGGGTCTGCTCGCAGCGAATGGGGCCCTCGGCTTCACCGACGGCGTCAAGGCGGTCGCCGACGCGCTCGTGATGCGCCGGGTGCTGGCCTATGCCCGCAGCTTTGATCTGTTGGTGCTCCAGCATCCGGAAGAGCCGAGCCTCGCCGGCGCGGGCGAGGTCAGCGAGGGCGAGATCGCCACACGGCTCGGCCTCGCGGCGATCACCCCCGCGGCCGAAATCATCATGGTCGAGCGCGATCTGCGGCTCGTCGAGATCACCGGTGCCCGCTACCACATCGCCCATGTGTCGACGGCCGCCGCGATCGAGGCGATACGACACGCGAAGGTGCAGGGCCTGCCGGTGACCTGCGACACGGCACCCCCTTATTTCGCGCTCAACGAGACGGCGATCGGCGACTACCGGACGTTCGCCAAGCTCTCCCCGCCATTACGCAGCGAACGGGACCGGCGCGCGGTGATCGAGGGGCTGCGCGACGGTACGATCGACGCGATCGCCAGCGACCACGCTCCGTGGGACCAGGATTCAAAGCGCCTGCCGTTCAGCTCGGCGGCATACGGGATCGTCGGGCTCGAGACCTTGCTGCCGCTCTCGCTCGAGCTCTACCACAATCGGCATCTCGATCTGCTCGAGTTGCTGCGGCGGCTGACCCTAAACCCGGCATCTATCCTGCGCCTCCCGGTCGGCCGTCTCGCCATCGACGCACCGGCCGACCTCGTTCTCTTCGACCCGGATCTGGCCTGGCATATTTGCCCCGACGAGTTCCGCTCGAAATCGAAGAACGCCCCGTTCGACGGGCGCTCCGTCCGGGGCCGGGTGCAGCGCACGATCGTCGATGGCCGCACGATCTTCCTGCACGAGGGTTGAGCACCATGAAGGCTCGGGACTTTGCCACGGCGGCGTCAAGATCCTGGTGTATCCTGTGTGTCAGGATCGATGCCGAAGGTTGAGCAGCTCCGGTTTCCCTGCCGGCGTCCTGCGCAACGTCAAAGTCTCCTCAAGAACCGTCCGAGCGGCGTCCCAATTGCCCAACAAGTATTTGATTAATCAAGCATTTATGCGTGTGGAGCGGGGGTTTTTTCGCCTTTTCTCCCACAGAGCAGGGAGACTGAGCGAGCGGAGTCCCGGGTGTTGACCCTGCTCGCCGCCGCCGTCATCGGCTATCTTCTGGGCTCGATCCCGTTCGGCCTGTTGCTGACCCGAGTTTCCGGCCGCGGCGATATCCGCCGGATCGGGTCCGGCAGCATCGGCGCTACCAATGTTCTGCGCACCGGGAGCAAGGGCCTTGCCGCTCTCACTCTGTTGCTCGACCTGGCCAAGGGCTGGGCGGCGGTCGTCATCGGGCGGGTTTGGGGGGAGGAGGCGGCGCTCGTCGCGGCCGGCTGCGTGATTTTCGGCCACATGTTTCCGATCTGGCTCGGCTTGCGCGGCGGCAAAGGCGTTGCGACGGCACTCGGCGTCCTACTCGCCCTCGCTTGGCCGGTGGCGCTCGCCGCCGCCCTGGTCTGGCTCGCCACCGCCCTGCTGTTCCACTATTCCTCGCTCGCCGCCCTCGTCGCCGCGGCCGCCGGCGCGATCGTCGCTCCCTTCGTCGTCGACGCGAGGACGGCGTTGATGATCGCCGGTATCGCCCTGTTAATCATCCTGCGACACCATGCCAACATTCGGCGCCTGATGGCAGGCACCGAAAACCGAATTTCCCTCAACAAAGGCTGAGGTTGTCCTGGCCACACGCGAGCTCGATCCGCAGGAGCGCCTCGACTGGCTGCGGCTGTGCCGGACCGAGACGATCGGGCCAATCAGCTTTTATGCCATGCTGCGCCGCTTCGGTTCGGCGCGAGCAGCACTCGATGTTCTGCCCCGTCTCGCCCGCCGCGGTGACCGCGCCAAAACCGTCACCGCGGTAACCCGGGCCGAGGCCGAGGCCGAGTTCGCCGCGCTGCATCGCGCTGGCGCGCGGCTCGTCTGCTGGGGCGAGCCGCTTTATCCGAGCGCGCTCGCGATGATCGAGGACGCCCCGCCGATCCTGACCGTGCTTGGTCAGGCCGAGCTGTTGCAGCGGCCGATGATCGCCGTGGTCGGTGCGCGCAACGCGTCGGCGAACGGCCGGCGCTTTGCCCGCGACCTCGCCGCAGCACTCGGCCGCGGCGGGCTCGTGGTGATCTCCGGCCTTGCCCGCGGCATCGACGCCGCCGCACATCTGGGCGCCCTCGAGACGGGCAGCGTCGCCGTCGTCGCCGGCGGTGTCGATGTCGTCTACCCCGAGGAGAACCGCGGGCTCCACGACGCTTTGGCCACCCGGGGTACGGTCGTCGCCGAATTGCCGCTCGGGACCGAACCCCAGGCCCGCCATTTTCCGCGCCGCAACCGGATCATTTCCGGGATGGCGCTCGGCGTCATCATCGTCGAGGCGGCGGCGCGTTCGGGCTCGCTTATCACGGCCCGATTCGCGCTCGAGCAGGGACGCGAGGTCTTTGCGGTGCCGGGTTCGCCGCTCGATCCGCGCTCGCGCGGCTGCAACGACCTGTTGCGGCATGGCGCTACGCTGACCGAAAACGCCGAGGACGTGCTCTCCCTGCTCGAACCGCAGCTGCGCGGCATCGAGCCGCTTCGCCCGATCCCGGCGGTTGCGATCCCGGCGGCGCCGCACTGGCCGACGCCGGGCGTCGCCCAACCGATAGGGGATGAGGACGTGCTCGAGCTGATACTCGAAAAATTGGGACCCACACCGGTCGCGGTTGACGAACTGGTGCGCCAATGCCAATTGTCAGCGGCTGTTGTCGCCACATTGCTGCTCGAATTGGAACTTGCCGGCCGGGTCGAACGTCACCCCGGCAATCTCGTTTCCTTGAGTTAAGAATTCTCCGCGCCCCGGCGCCTCGATCGAACGGATTCATGAAAGTCGTCGTCGTCGAATCGCCGGCAAAAGCGAAAACCATCAACAAATACCTCGGCAGCGATTACAAAGTCGTAGCGAGTTACGGTCATGTCCGCGATCTGCCGGCCAAGGACGGCTCGGTGCTCCCCGACTCGGACTTTGCGATGTTGTGGGAGGTGGAGGGCAAGTCCGAAAAACACGTCAAGACGATCGTTGAGGCGGTTCGCGGCGCCGACCACCTTTTCCTCGCCACTGACCCAGACCGGGAGGGCGAGGCGATCTCCTGGCATGTTAACGAGGTGCTCAAATCCCGCCGGGCATTGAAGCATCTCGACGTAAAACGGGTCGTCTTCAACGAGGTGACGAAGAACGCGGTGCTCGAGGCGTTTCGCCGGCCGCGCGAAATCGATCGCGAGCTCGTCGAAGCTTATCTCGCCCGCCGGGCGCTCGATTACCTCGTCGGGTTCACGCTGTCGCCGGTGCTCTGGCGCAAGCTTCCGGGCAGCCGCTCGGCCGGCCGGGTCCAATCCGTAGCACTACGCCTGATCTGCGAGCGGGAAGCCGAGATCGAGGCGTTCAAGTCGCGCGAATACTGGACGATCGAGGTCGAGTTCAGGACCGAGGCGGGACAGATCTTCACCGCACGGTTGACCCACCTCGACGGCAAGCGCCTCGACCGCTTCGATCTCGACACCGAGGCCAAGGCCCGCGTTGCGGCCGACGCCATCCTGCGCGCCCCAGGCTTTGCCGTCAGCGAAATCGACAGCCGCCAGGTTCGCCGCAACCCGTTTCCGCCGTTCACTACCTCGACCTTGCAGCAAGAGGCATCGCGCAAGCTCGGGTTGGCGGCCAGCCGCACGATGCAGATCGCCCAGCGCCTCTACGAGGGTATTGATCTCGCAGGCGAGACGGTCGGTTTGATCACCTATATGCGGACCGACGGAGTCGCGATTTCGGCCGAGGCGACGACCGCCGCCCGCCAACTGATCGGCACCGATTTCGGGCCGAAATACGTCCCGGACCAGCCCCGCGTCTACCGCAGCCCGGCCAAGAACGCCCAAGAGGCGCATGAGGCGATCCGACCGACCGATCTCGCACGCAAGCCGGCTGACATCGCCAATCGTCTGGACCGCGATCAGCTGCGGCTTTACGAGTTGATTTGGAAACGGACGCTCGCGAGCCAGATGGCATCGGCGCTCCTCGAGCAGGTCACCGTCGACATCGCCGACGCCACCGCTCGCCTTCGCTTGCGCGCTAACGGCTCGATCGTGATTTTCGACGGGTTTCTGGCGCTCTACCAGGAGGACCGCGATGATGCCGCCGACGAGGAGGGCGAAGGGGCCCGTTTGCCGGGCATGCGCCCGGGCGAGCGGCTCGCACGCGGCGAGGTCGTACCGAGGCAACATTTCACTCAACCGCCGCCGCGTTATACCGAGGCGAGCCTTGTCAAGAAGCTCGAGGAGCTTGGGATCGGCCGCCCCTCGACCTATGCCTCGATCCTGCAGGTGTTGCAGGATCGCGCCTACGTCAGGCTGGAGAAACGGCGCTTTCTGCCGGAGGACCGCGGGCGGCTCGTCACCGCCTTTCTGACGAGCTTCTTCGAGCGGTACGTCGAGTACAATTTCACCGCCGATCTCGAGAACCAGCTCGACGACGTGTCGGGCGGACGCACCGATTGGAAGGAGGTGCTGCGGAATTTCTGGCGAGATTTCTCGGTTGCGGTCGACGGCACGAAGGAACTCACGATTACCCAGGTGCTGGCCGCTCTCGATGCCGAGCTCGGTCGGCATTTTTTCCCGGATGACGGCTCCGGGCGCGATCCGCGCCTGTGCCCGGGCTGCGGGGCCGGCAGGCTTAGCATCAAGCTCGGTAAATTTGGTGCATTCATCGGCTGTTCCGACTACCCGAATTGCCGCTACACTCGGCCTCTCGCAATCGAGGGAGAGGCGGAAGAGAGCGCCGCCGCTGACATCCCGCTCGGAATCGATCCGGCGAGCGGCCTGCCGATCAGTCTCAGGAAGGGCCCCTATGGCCATTACGTCCAGCTCGGTATGGGCAACGGTGAGATTAAACCGAAACGGGTGGCGCTGCCGCGATCGCTGAAGCCTGCCGATATCGATCTCGACACCGCCCTGCGGCTGCTCGGATTGCCGCGCGAGCTCGGACGGCACCCGGAGACCGGCGAGACTATCCTTGCCGGCATCGGACGCTTCGGCGCCTACATCAAGCATGGAGCGACCTTCAAGTCGCTTGCCGCCGATGACGACGTGCTGATCATCGGCTTGAACCGTGCCGTCGTTCTGCTCGCCGAGCCAGCAACACCGGGACGACGCGGACCACAGCTCTTGCGCGAGCTCGGTGAGCATCCCGAAGGCGGCGCCGTTGCTCTGTACAGAGGTCGCTACGGCCCTTATGTCGGCTATGACGGTCTCATCGCTTCGTTGCCGAGAAGCGCTGATCCGGACACTTTTTCTCTCGAAGAGGCCGTGCCGCTGCTCGCTGCACAGCGCAAGAAGTCGAAGGGACGGCTACGCAAATCCGGCAGATCCGGTCCGGCGAAAGCGAGCCCGCGGAGGGCTGTGAGGGTGGCCGATACGCCAGCCCGCGCCGCGGCCGGCGCCGCAAAAAAGACCAGCGTAACAAAGAAGACCGGCGTAACGAAGAGGACCGGCTCGACAAAGAAGACCGGCCCGACAAAGAAAACCGGTACGCGAAAACCCGGAACTCGATCGAGCGCGCCACCGGCGTAGATGGCAAAGCGAGGCTCGAGGGCTGCCGGCAGACGGGGCCGGGGCAAGCTTCTGCCGGCGGCCGATGAGCTTGCCCATATTCGCGAAAGCCCGTCTGCAGTCGGGAAACGCAAGACTACCCGCACGTTCGGGTCGGCCCCCGATGATCGCGCGGCGGTGCCCGAGGTCACCATCGTCGAGCGGTTCGGCAGTGACGAGGACGGCGTGCCGCTCGCGCGGCCACTCGCTTGGCAGGGACCGGACCCGGCGCCGGTCCTGCGTCTGGTCGAAAGCGGATTCAGCGAGCCCCTCCCGATCGGTGGGCGCGCCGCAGCACGCCTGATCCCGCGCGAGAGCGGCGAGATCGAGGCTCGGATCATCCGCTTGCTCGGCCCGGTAACCACCCGGATCGTGGGCGTTTTTCACCGCGGTCTCGACGGCGGCACAGTCTTGTCGGCCGATCGGCGCGACCGAGCCGAGTACCGGGTGGCAAAGCGCGACGCCGAGGGCGCCAAAGACGGCGAATTGGTCACCGCCGAGCAACTCCCGACGGGGCGGCTCGGCTCCCCGCGAGCCCGCATCGTCAAACGGCTCGGACACTCCTCGGACGCCGGTGTGATAAGTCTCCTGGCGATCGCGACTTATGACATCCCCACCGAATTCCCGTCGTCGGCGATCGCCGAAGCCGAGGCGGCGTTGCCGGCGACTTTGTCCGGACGGGCCGATCTCCGCGATATTGCGCTGGTCACCATCGATGGCAGCGATGCCCGGGACTTTGACGATGCGGTCTGGGCCGAGCCCGATCCCGACCCGGGAAATGGCGATGGCTGGCATCTGATCGTGGCGATCGCCGACGTCGCCCATTATGTGCGCCCCGGCAGCGCGCTCGACCGCGAAGCCGGGCGTCGCGGGAATTCTGTCTACTTTCCCGACCGCGTGGTCCCGATGCTTCCCGAGGCGCTGTCGAACGATCTCTGCTCGTTGAAGCCGGGCGTCGACCGCGCGTGTCTCGCCGTCCATCTGTGGATCGACGCTTTCGGCCGTAAACGGCGACACCGTTTCGAGCGCGGAATGATGCGCTCGACCGCACGGCTCACCTACGAAGAGATCCAGGCGATGCGGGACGGTGGCGCCGAGCGCGTCTCGAAGCTAACGCAGGAAGCGTTGTCAGCCCTCTACGGCGCGTTTGCGGCCCTCTCCATAACCCGCTCCCGCCGCGGTGCCCTCGAATTAGACATCGGCGAGAACCGGGTCGTGCTCGATGCCGAAGGACGGCCTGCCGCGATCCTCCCTGTGGCCCGCCTCGATAGCCATCGGCTGATCGAGGAATTCATGATCCTGGCAAACGTCGCCGCCGCCGAGGAGTTGGAGGCGCGCCGGCAACCTTGCATGTACCGGATTCACGACGCGCCCGACCCCGAGAAAGTTGAGGAGTTGCGTGCGCTACTCGTCGAGTCCGGCATCGTCGGCCTCAGTTTCGAGAAAGGTCAAGCGCCGAAGCCGGAGCTGTTCAATCGGGTGCTGCGTCACGCTGCAGCAACGTCAGCAGCTGCTCTCGTCAACGAACTGGTCCTCCGCTGCCAGGCGCAGGCCGTCTATAGCCTGAACAATATCGGGCATTTCGGCCTTGCCCTGCGCCGTTATGCTCATTTCACCTCGCCGATCCGCCGCTACGCCGACCTAATTGTGCATCGAGCGCTGATTGCCGGCATCAGTGCTCGCGGTTCCGACCCGGATCCAGACACCCTGCCCTCAGACGCGCGTCCAGACGAGCTGACCGCTATAGCGGAGCACATCTCGGCGACCGAGCGCCGCGCGGCCGCAGCCGAACGCGCCGCGATTGAACGCTACCGTGCAACGCTTCTCGCTCGGTCGATCGGCAGCATCTTCACCGGCCGCATCAGCGGGGTCACCGAATTCGGGTTGTTCGTCACCACGTTGGAGAGTGGAGCACAGGGGCTCGTGCCCATATCGACCTTGTCCAGCGACTATTACGAGCACGATGCGAGGGCCCAACGACTGATCGGGCGGCGGACGGGTCGGGTCTTCCGGATCGGCGAGGAGGTGCTGGTCCGGCTCACCGAGGCGGACGGGATCGGCGGCCGCATCGTTTTCCGGATCGAACAGGATGAGAGTACCGCCACCCCTCGCCGCTCGGCGGAGACGCGGATCGGCGCGCGTGCGCAGCCGTCTGCACGCCGGCGCCCGCGCCGGCAGCGTTGATTGCCAGGCGCCGGCGATCTAATGTGACCGTCGCGTTCGAGCGAAAGTTTCGCATAGCCGGCGAATCGCCGGGCCCATCGCGGCGGGGGGTATCCGCGGGTCTTCCTCTTCTGGAGTCGATGCCGTTGCCGTTGCGTCCGGCCGCCGTGCTCGCGCGGGCGAGCAGGTTCTCGCTTGTCTTCTTGCTCGCCGCCTGCACCATGCACCAATCGCTGCCCGACGACCCCACGGCGCGCTTGTTCGCTCGCGGTCTCGACGAGATTACCGACCTTTATATTTCACCGGTTTCGAGCCGAAAGCTCATTCTTGCCGCCGCTGCACGCTTTTCCCGGCTTGACAATAAGTTTTCGGTTACGGAGAGCCCTGGCTCGGAAGGCGGGACCCAAGTCGCGGTCAACTATGACGGTCGACAGGTGGCCACCTTTGCCACCCCGACCGGTGACGCCCCCCACGCTTGGGGCGAATTGATCGGCCGGCTAGTCGCGAGCGCCAGGGCAACATCCCCGATCCTCGGCGCGCTTTCGGAAGACCAGATCGACAAGGTCTTATTCGACGGTATCACCAGCGCGCTCGACCGCTTTTCGCGTTACGCGCCACCCGAAATCGCGCGAGATCAACGCGCCATTCGCGACGGCTTCGGCGGGGTGGGTGTAACCCTCGACGTATCCGGCGAGGAGTTCCG
>WNFD01011845.1_pt1 | contig 12234 bp, 9 predicted proteins | sample 5400491 | NCBI WGS metagenome assembly WNFD01 (sample SAMN13153343, study PRJNA577476) | soil metagenome | isolation source: 120 cm saprolite under Douglas fir tree site 2 hole 2 replicate 2 | place: USA:California | collected 2015-04-18 | reverse complement strand
TGCGCTTCAAGGGCATGACACACCTGGACGATGTGATTACCTGTACAGGCACCATCACCGAGAAATTCGAGGTGAATGGCGAGGCGCGCATCAGTGGGAAGGTGCAGGCCGCTGATCAAAACGGCGATGTGAAGGTCACGGGCACGTTTGTGGCGGCCCTGCTCCGACGCAGTTAGAGGAAAGGATAGATAAGATTATGGGCTTGATCGATGGCAAAGTGGCTATTTTGACCGGCTCCGGACGTGGCATCGGGGGAGCAGCCGCCAGGCTATTCGCTGCGGAAGGCGCGTCGGTGGTTGTGAGTGATCTTGATCCCGCTCCGGCAGAGGAGACCGCCACTGTTATTCGCAACGCGGGCGGCAAGGCTATCGTGGTTCCTGGTGATGTGACCGATCCAGCGTTTCCGGCGCAGTTGATCAAGGCGACGCTTGACGCGTTTGGCGGCATCGATATCATTGTCAATAACGCTGGCTACACCTGGGATGCTGTGATCCAGAACATGACGGATAAGCAGTGGTATGCCATGATAGATGTACATACGACTGCGCCCTTCCGCATCCTGCGCGAGGCGTCGCAATACATTCGCGAGGCGGCGAAAAAAGAGCAGGCGGCAAACGGCCGCGCCTTGGCGCGCAAGGTGGTCAATGTATCTTCGGTCTCCGGCGTCTACGGTAACGCGGGCCAGGTGAACTATTCTACTGCCAAGGCTGGCATTACAGGCCTGACGAAGACGCTGGCGAAGGAGTGGGGGCGCTACAACGTGCAGGTCAACTGGAACAGGCCGAAACGCTGGAGCGCGATGGCGAGCAAGTTGCCCTGGGTGTGCCCGACGCGATGCGCCAGATGGCGCCAATGCTTATTCCATTGGGACGACCCGGCACTCCAGAGGAGGCAGCAGGGCCAATGCTGTTTTTGGCGTCACCGCTCTCGGATTATGTGTCCGGGCACGTGCTGGAGGTGACGGGCGGACGGGCGGTTTAGCCAGCAGGGAAAGTTTTCATATGAGCAGGGCGATCGAGACGGTCGCCCTCCCAACCTCTCATGTCATCCTGAGCGCAGCGAAGGATCTCTGTGCCCGGCGAGTCAGACCCTTCCCCTTCGCTGCGCTCAGGGCTGCGGCTCATGCGCGGAGGCGTGACCATCGACGGCATACCGCCTGGCGATCGAGGTGATCGCCCTGGAAAATCTGCTTAAGTGAACGCCTATGGGGTCGCTCCTACATCAACATTACGGGGCATCCCACGCTGCTCCAAGGCGGGCCAATCGTTCGCGATATTCGATACGGTTGGACCATTCTTCAGGCCAGGCCGCCATGCCAAGGTTAGCGCCCGCAAAGGCGCCAGCGAGGCAGGCAATAGAATCGGAGTCACCTGCTGTAACCGCAGCGCGGCGAATGACGGCAACGGGGTCGCCAGGGAACATGAGAAAGCAGAGAAGGCCTGTGGCGAAGGCTTCCTCTGCCACCCAGCCTTCGCCAGTAGCAAGGCACGGGTCGGCATTGCGATCCATTACCGCTAATGCATTATCCAGGCGGTCGAGAACTGCCAGGCATTCATCCCATCCACGTGCAATAAACTCTTCGGGCGAACTGACACCTGGACGCTGCCAGAGAGGACCGAGCCAGCTTGTATGATAAACGGCGCGCTGGCCTTCGGCATAGGTCCGGAGACGGCCCGGAAGGCCAGCCGGGTCCCCGCCCGCGACGAGATCCGCGATAGCGGCGGACGTGAGGTCGGAGGCAGCGAGAGCCGTGGGATGACCGTGTGTCAGGGCTGCCTGGAACTGGGCGATAGCGGCGCGGGTGCTATCTGTCAGGCCATCTTTCCCTGGCGGCAGGAGTCCTACCGGCGCCACCCGCATGTTCGCGCCGCACCCTTTTGACGACAGAACAGTGGCTTCGTACCAGGGAAGGTTCCGGGCCAGGTTGGCGCACGCTCGCATGCAGGTCAAGCCAGGAGCGCGATTGTTATCGGGGCTTTCATTCCAGGCTATAAATGCACGCCGCAGCGGTTCCTCCAGGGAAGTCTCCGTGTAGGGGCGAGCTGCTTCGAGCAGCGCTTCGCCGACAGCCAGGGCCATCTGAGTGTCATCAGTAACGCGGGCCGGGTCGCCTGGCGGTTCTAATGGCCCATGTGGTGGGAAGCATCGCAGGATTTCGTTAACCGAACGAAATTCGGTTGCGGCGCCCAGAGCATCTCCAAAGGCCAGGCCGAATAAGCAGCCGGAGGCGCGCTTTGTTGTGGTGATATCAGTTGTCATTGTAGCTCCTAATAATTTGACTCTGCTGGCGCATGACACTGGATATTAGGAAACTGTCATATGCCTCTCAATAGTGCTAAACGTCTGACACTCCCCGGCCCGAGGGCGCGGGGGTTCTTCCTTCATCCAGACGACTTGCTGATATCCATCGCTGTTTACCAGTAGCGGCCTCCTGTCCAGAAGCGTTTTACGGGGCAAGCCCGCCTGTTTCCGTGTGCCCCACGGTACAGCCTAATGCTTTCTCCAGGATATTGAGCGCCGCGTTGTGATCCCGGTCCAAGACACCCCGTAGGGTAGTAACCGTGCGCCTTAACATATTGCTACGTCAGGTTTCACTGAAACCCCCTCCGAACCGGACTTATGCGTTTCCACATATCCGGCTCTCCGAGTTTTCCTGAGCATTTTCTTTTTCTCGCTGAGTTTTCCTGCATGGAGTTCCTCATGGCACTCGACGCACAACACCATTGTTTTGCGCCGCCGCTGGATCATCTGGCGTTCCCAAGGCGTCTTGCCTTCCAGATTTCCCAGTTTTCGGATATGGTGTACTTCCACCTGACTGCCTCGGATACCGCACCATTCGCACTCGCTTGCTAATAGGCGTCTTCCTAGCTCATTGCGGCTTTGGTACATCCACGTTTTGGGGATAAGGTCCACTTGTCCGTACGTTACTTTTTCTCTCTTCAATTGTTTGGTCGAGGCGATGAGTTCATACTCTTTGGTCCCCTTCCCTTCCTTTTCAAGAGAGATAACGTATCGGCGTAGGCCTTTCTTGAGGCTTTTGATGACTTTCTTGAACGAGCTTTTCCGTTTGTTTGCCAGAGTGCAGAAGAAACTCCCTGTCGTGATCCAGAGAACTCCTCCAGCCCCATCTTTCAGGTTGTCCGCCAGCGAGTAATATCCTAAAAATCCTCTCACTTCCGCGTTGTAGGTCAGGAGAATTTCTAGTTCACTGAGATTGAGCAGTTTGCTTCGTGGTTTCCCGTGCCAGGTGTTTGGGTTTCCGTATTCCCTGGCAAAGGCGATGGTTTTGTCCGGTGGCATCAAGAGGCTGAGTTGGTATGTGCCTGTGCGTCGTGTTTTCACCCCTTGTGTCGTCGGGTAGCGGAGAATGCGGTTTCCTGACCATCGTTTGATGTCGTATCCCAGAAAGCGGACTCGTTTTTTGGCACTCGTCACCAGTGTTTTTTCTTGTGAGAGTTCCAATTGGAGTTCGCTGCTGAGATAGTCCCCGAGCCAGCGTTTCATAGCCTCGGCGTCAGTTTTGCTCCCGTTAATTCCTACGAGGAAGTCGTCAGCGTATCGTACGTAGTACATCCGCCTGTATTCGGGGTCTAAGGGTTCTGCTGCGTCGGTTTGGAGCATCTGTTGTTTCAGCGCTTTGTACCGCGTCCAGTCTCCTGTTGCTCTGGCCTTTTGCTTTGCTCCCTTCACCGCCTGTCTCAACCTGTCGTATTCTCTTCGCAACATTCTCCTCTTCCCTCGATTGAACTCGTGAGTACGTCTGGTGATACCTCCAATCCTTGACGTATCCGGCTTTCAGGAATTGTCCGATCAGGTGGAGAAACCGTTTATCGGTGATGCGCTTGCTCAGTATACTCAGTAACGTATCGTGCTTGACATTATCGAAAAATCCTTTAATGTCGCCCTCTACCCACCATCTCACCCCATTCATGTCTCGCTTCACAGTTGCCAGAGCCGTATGACAGCTCTTGTCTGGCCGGAACCCATGGGAATGTTTTGAGAATGTTGGTTCGTAGATGGCTTCCAGGATGAGCTTGAGCACAGTGCCCAGGAGCTTATCCCCAAAACTGGGTATCCCTAACGGGCGTTGCTTACCGTTGGGTTTAGGAATGTAGACGCGGCGGACAGGAAGCGGTTTATACCGTGATGCTTTCAGGTCTGCAATTGCATCCCTGATGAGTTGAAGACCTGCTCCGTCGATGGTTTTCCCGTCTGTCCCGGCGGTCATATTGCCCGGTTTGGGTGCGATACGTTGGTAGGCCAGGAGCCATAGTTCGACGTTGTAGAGCTTTTGAAACAGCTTGTCGAAGGTGACTTCTGGCTTGAGGGCCATGTTGCTCAGTGTTGTAAGTAGTGCGTTCGGATCTTGCACTGGGTGCTCCTCTTTCATGCTTACAACAGAAAACTCTGCGTCCCTTGGCCCTGTATGCGGCTTTCCCGCACTCCGTGGACAGGTCGTTGCTCCCCTGCCGACTACTACGGACGCTCCGTCATCTGGTCTGATTTTCAGGCACTGCTGCCATAGCGATTTGTCTACGTCGGCCCTTCGCGTTCAGACTCGGATGATCCCCGTTTAGACATCATTCAGATGCTCTCGATGTAGGTTTCCCGTTCAAACCTTTATCCCATTATTGGGGTTGCGTCTCCTGTCTGGGTACAGTTCTTCACTGTGGCTAAGAAACCGTCCAGGAGATAGTGGGTGTCACCAGCTTCCCACCAGACGCCATTTATTCCGCTCGGTTTTAGGATTAAAGCAGTCTAGCTTTCACCATGTCGAGATTGCCCTGAGAGACACTCCGGCTTGCTGGAACCATCGCTCTCCCTTCTAAGCGTCATACTCTGGTCCTTACTTGCCTTTCGGTAGTAAGTGAGACGTTGAGCATACTTCCATTCCCAGAGGAAGGAGGAGATTGTTCTCCGCTGAAACGATGCCCTCTTACGGGCGTAACACAGCCAGGACAGATATGGGTACGCACGCTCAGACTCTTTTTCACTAACGTGCCACAAGCAGAGCAGGTCTGACTCGTATAGTGCGGTGGAACAGCAATCACAGGGATATCATGCAGCATCCCATAGTAGGTGAGCCAGCGCGCGAAGATACCCCAACCCGCATCATGGATAGACTTCGCAAGGTGTCTGTTTCGGACCATGTTGCGGATTTGAAGGTGCTCGTAGGCAATCAAATCGTGAGATGTGATAAGCGCGTTTGCCGTCTTTCTAGCAAAATCTTCACGCTGCCTCTGGACCTTCAAATAGCCTTTTGCCAGGGTTTTTCTGGCCTTCTTGCGGTTCGCTGAACCTTTTTTCTTGCGGGAAAGTTGCCGATGCAATCTCTTGAGCTTCTTTTCGGCTTTGCGATAATGGCGCGGATTGTCTACTGTGTTCCCTTCGGAATCAGTCAGGAAAGACTTGAGACCGACATCAATGCCAATTTCTCTGCCAGAGAGAACATGCTCAACCTTGCGCACAGCCTTGACGCTCAACTGGCAATAGTAGCCATTGGCCCGCTTGACAATGCGAACACGTTTGATCTCTTTGGTTGGAAATGTTGCGATCTTCTGTTTCTTGTTTCCCACGAGGCGTAACCGTCCGATACCACAGCCATCAGTGAACATGATATGTTTGCCATCGGGGTCCAGCTTCCATCCCGTTGTTTTGTACTCCACCGAACGATTGTCATGTTGAAACTGGGGATAGCCTTTCTTCCCTGGCTTGTGTTCGCGGCAGTTCTCATAGAAGCGTTGGATAGCAAACCATGCTCGATCTGCACTGGCTTGACGGGCTTGGGAATTGAGAGACGAGGCAAACGAGTATTCTTTAGCGAGCACCGCACAATACATCTGAAGGTCATTGTTTGTGGCGTGTTCATCCATCCATTTGCGCAAGCACTTGTTTCGGATGAATTGAACGACGCGAATCGCTTCATCAATGGCAGCATATTGCTGTTTGTTGCCAGAAAGTTTGTACTCGTAGATCAGCATACCCTTGCTAGTTCCTCTTTCCTTGCCGTTGCTTCATATATTCTCGAAGTATCCAGATGACCATGCTATGAAACGATCGGCTATCTTCTTTGGCAAATTGTCGAATCGCTTCATATACATCTGCTGGATATCGTGTATTCATGCTTGTTGTTTTCTGTTCGTTTTGCATAGTACCATTGTAGCACATATATGGTACCATATCAACATTTTTCCCCGACCCAGGCCCCAAATAAGGAACGACTTTTCATCCCCTGGTTGAAACACAGGGGCTTTCAAGTCCGACCTCCTGTAACATGGATTACGGCGTCAGCCGCGACAAATCTCTTGGGAACAGCGTCGTCAAGCGAATGTTCGGCGCGCCCATGAGTTGCATCAGCAAGCGCTCCAGGCCGATGGCGAAGCCTCCTTCGGGGGGCATGCCGTAGCGGAAAGCCTCCAGGTAGTACTCGAAGGGCTCCAGGGGCAAGTTCGCCTTCTCCAGAGCAGCCAGGTAGTCACCGTAGAGGTGCAGGCGCTGGCCGCCCGTGACCAGCTCGGTACCACGGAAGATCAGGTCGAAAGAGTTGGAGTACTCCGGCCGCTCGGGATCGGGATAGGTGTAGAATGGGCGCTTGCGCATGGGATAGCCCGTAACGAAGAGGAAATCGCTGCCGTATTCCTGCTGCACCCATTCGCCCAGCCAGCGTTCGTCCTGCGGCGATAGGTCGGGTTCGCCGCGTACATCCACACCATAGCGTCGGAGGATTAGCTCCTGCGCGTCGGCGAAGTGGATATGCGGTATCTGTACCGGGACGACCGGCACCTGCACACCGAGCAGGGCCAGTTCGGCGGGATAGCGCTCGGCAAAGGTGGCCATGATACCGGCGATCACATCGCGCAGGAGGGCCATGACCGTAAAGTGGTTCTCGATGAAGCCGAATTCAACGTCCAGGCTAACATACTCGTTGATGTGGCGAGTGGTGTCATGCGGCTCGGCGCGGAAGACCGGGCCGACCTCGAAGACACGCTCGAAGACACCGACCATGATCTGCTTGTAGAACTGCGGGCTTTGCGCCAGGTATGCCGGTCGCCCAAAGTAGTCGAGCTTGAAGACGTTGGCACCGCTCTCGGTAGCCGCGGCGACAATCTTTGGCGTCTGTATCTCGGTGAAGCCACGAGCCGTAAGCGTTGAGCGGAAGCCCTCCATCGCGCCTGCCGCCAGGCGCAAGATGGCACGCCGTGCCAGGTGGCGATGAGTGATAGGCGCGTGGTCAAGCAGCGTGGTGATATTTGCGCTGATCTTGCGCTTGTTCAGTGACACAGGAGGCACTTCGGTAACTGGGATGATGATTTCGATATGCAGGTCATGCAGCTCTATACCGCCCGGGGCCTGCGCCTCGCTGACGACAAGTCCTTCGACAGCTACAACACTTTCGACACCGATTTCACCTTGTTGTAGCGGGATTAACTCGGCTTCTGTTTCGGCGACCGCCTGCACGATGCCCCAGCCGTCGCGGATGACAAGGAAATTGATGCCACCAAGTTGACGTAATGAGTGCAGCCAGCCCATGACGCGCACACGTTCTCCGGCGTGGGAGCCGACCTCGCTTGTAGGAATGCGTTGCATTGTTTTTTCTCCTTCTCTCAAATCCTATTGGGCCTGCCCACGGCGTAGGGGAAGCGCGTCCGGGCAAGCCCAATAAACATTTAGACGCCTTCCCACAGATTGTTGTCGTCTCTGTTGTTGTCGTGATCCATAGGTTCTCCTGTCACTCATGTGTGCAAGCACACAACAAAAAACCCTCGTCCTTCAGGGAGGACGAGGGCTCATACGCCTTCGTGGTGCCACCACCGTTCTTTCAATCCCTCAAGCGGGCTATCGGGACTGAAACTTGATTACGCTATAACGGGCGCTTCCCGAAAACAACTAGTGCGACCATGAGAAAGGCCGGTTCGCTGGTCGGCTCAAGAGTGTCGTTTGGAACCGTCGACGGCGACGTTTGCAGCAGTTGCGTCGCTCTCTTCACATCGGCCAGGTTCCCAACATATCTCTATCATCGCTATTCCATCTGAACTTGTTTGAGACTATAGCATGATGTATGCTGGAAGTCAAGCAAGAGGTCGGCAAGAGTTATAGAGTAGAATTGACATCCATAGTGCGATGGCACTATACTTACAGCAGGTGAAACGTCATCGTTCCACCACCGTTGTGGAAGTGCGGAGCATCGTACCAATATGGCACAAAGCCCCGCGAGGATCAGACACATGAAAAAACAAGCATCATTTTCGCACTCGACCAAGGAAACACCAAAGGCACATCAACATAATGATGAGCAGGAGTCCTCATTGCCTTTGCAGAAAAAACAGCGTCGCACTACGGCAACGGGCCGCATACTGCGCGATATGCTCAACCTTCCTCCCCTGCGCGACCGGGGTGGCTGTTGGCCTACGCTAGTGACCCGTAAGTAGTCGGCGCTTCAGGCAAGGCTCCTCGATTACTCACCTTGCCTCCCATACCTGAGCTGTGTGGTCCTCGCTGCCCGAGACAATGAGCTTGCCATCTGGCGACCAGGCGATAGCGCGAACCCCGCGAGAATGGCCCGGATAGGTGAAGACGTCTCCTCCTGTGATGAGCCCGCTAGACTGGGTCCCTACAGATGGCGCATTCCAGAGTTGCACGGTCTGGTCATCGCTGGCAGAAGCGATCCGATTTCCATCAGGCGACCAGGCCACGGCACTCACAAAAGTCGTATGGCCGCTATAAGTGAAGATGTGTTCCGCGGTAGAAGCATTCCACACCTGAACAGTCAAAGCGTCGCTAGAGGCGATGAACTTGCCATCAGGTGACCATGCCACAGACTTCACAGCGGACGAATGGCCACGATAGGTGATATACATCGTGAGAGTAGTCGCGTCCCACACCTGCACTGTATCATCCCAGGCGCCAGAGGCGATACGTTTGCCATTGGGCGACCAGGCCACTGTATTTACGAAACCCATATGGCCCTTGTAGGTCAAAGTATTGCTTTCAGGAGTAGGCTCCCACACCTGCACTGTATTGTCCCAGGCGCCAGAGGCGATACGCCTGCCATCGGGCGACCAGGCCACGGTACTCACATTAGTGGTATGGCCGCGATAAGTGAAGACGTTGCCCTTTGCGGCCGGATCTACTACTTGCGCCCCTTGCGGCACGGACCATACCTGGACGGTTTTATCGCGGCCGCCGGAGGCAATGAGCTTACCGTCGGGCGACCACGCCACAGCAAACACGTAATCGGTATGACCATGATAGATGATAGGATTTCTTCCCGTGGCAGCATCCCACACCTGCACTGTCTGGTCTTCGCTGGCGGAGGCGATGCGGCTATTATGAAGCCCAGCTTCACCTCCTGTACTTGGCAGGGTCCCTGTCCCCCAGACAGGATTCCACGCTACAGCATCCACTGCGGCAGAATGGCCGCGATAGACGAGGTAGCGGATAGTCCCTAAAGCAGGAGTGGCAGGTGTAGGTGGTATGGTTATCGGCTGTGGATGTGGTGGAGCAGATGGCGCTGCTTCTAGTGCTCGCAGCAGCAGCACTATGCCACCACCTGCAACGGTCAGTCCACCCAACCCTGCCAGGCCTTTCACAACCGTACGGCGCGAGATCGAGGGAGTTGAAATGAGACGACGTTTCGCACGTGCAGGTCTTTTAACAGGCTTCTTAGCGAGGACCGGAAGCTTGAGTTTGACCACTCTTGCAGCTTTTGCTGCAGCAGGCTGAGAAGATACAGCCGCTTGTGGGGCTGCGGTAGGTTTAGGCATCCCAGCCTGCTGGCGATACTGCGCGGCGATGCGTTGCAGTTCCCGCTTGACTGTAGCCATATCAGCGGGCCTTTTGCTCTCATTCATTTCTAACATCTGCGTGATGAGTTCTTCGAGTCCTGGAGGCGCCGATTGAGGGGGTAGATGCAGCGGAGCAAAATGGAATGGTGTCAGGGTAGGATCATCCCCTGTCAGCAATTGGTGGAGCGTAGCGCCAAGGCCGTAGATGTCAGATCGAGGCGTCGTCTGCGCCTTGCCATACTGTTCCGGCGCGGCGTAGCCGGGCGAACCGAAAGCCGCTGTATCCTTCACCTGGCCTGCCTTGAAATGACGGGCGATGCCGAAGTCGATCAGGTAGACGAGTCCCCCTGGTGTGAGCATGATGTTGCCGGGTTTGAGGTCGCGGAAAATGATGGGTTGCTGGCGCGTGTGCAGGTAGTCCAGCACACTACAAAGTTGTATACCGGTGCTTAGGGCTTTCTCTAGCGGGAGATGCCCGCCGGGCGTTTTGCTCAGGCGCTCTTCCAGCGTTTCGCCTTCGATAAAATCCATGGCGAGATACCAGCTTCCGGCTTCAGAAAAATGATCGTAAATATGGGGCAGGCTCTGGTGTGCAAGGCCGGTGAGTAGGAGCGCCTCCCGTTTAAAGGCTGCCGTGGCCTCAGCGCTTCCCTTGGGATTCTGGCCGCTGGGGTTCACTTCTTTGACGGCTAAAAGCCTGCTATTAGACCTGATGTCTGTCGCCTTGTAGACAGCGCCGAAGCCCCCTTTGCCCACCTGGCCGATAATACGATAGCGCTGCTTGAGCAGGTGACCAGGCGCAAGAGTAGCATTGAAGGCTTTGGCTGCTGTTACCATTGCTTGTTGGGCTGCTGCTGGTACCAACTGAACGGCTACCGGTGTGGGAGGCTGTGAGGAAGACGGGGAGGTTGCAGTAGTCTGCAAGGCCCACCCACAGGCAAAGCAGGCCGTCGCCTGTGCCTGGTTGGCCGCACCGCAATTGTCACAATAGTACAGGGAGATGGCCATTTGCCCGCTCCTTGAATAAGGGCTGCCGGGGCAGCTATGTCCTGGGGAACAGGATGCCCTGAGGGCCGCTTTACGATCTATCGATATACTTATTGTACATTATTGCTATTTGTTATACGAAATATGGCATATAGCTATTCATTTTGTCAAGTTAAAGGATCAGGTTGCACGCCACACGCGTACGGTGTGATCGACGCCCGCGGAAGCAATACGCGTCCCATCAGGCGACCAGGCAAGAGTTGTCACGTAACCAAGGTGTTCGCGATAGGTGAAGATGTGGCTGCCGTCAAGTGTGTTCCATAGCTGAACGGTTTTATCATTACTGCCGGAGGCAACTCGTCTCCCATCAGGCGATAAGACGACAGCATTGACTGCGGAGGAACGTTTCGCGGAGATAAGCACTTCACGCCCGGTGGCGGCATCCCAGACCCGTACCGTTCTATCAGAACTGGCAGAGGCAACACGGCGGCTGTCGGGCGACCAGACTACGGCATTGATGCGGCCGCTATGGCGGCGATACAGCAGGTTGCTACGGTTGGGGGAGAGTAGATAGGTGAAGATATTCTGCCTCGTATCTTTAGTCGGATCCCAGACGCGTACGGTCTTATCGTCGCCGCCGGAGGCGATGCGTTTCCCATCGGGTGACCATGCCACAGCTATCACAGAACCGGTGTGATCGCGGTAGATAAAAATGCGGTTGCCACTGGCGACATCCCAGATCTGTACCGTCTTATCGTCGCCTGCGGAAACAATGAATTTGCCATCAGGCGACCAGGCCACGGCATTGACAGGGCCGGAGGCATGACCCGCGTGTGTAAAAATACTTTTGCCTGTTGCAGCATCCCATACATGTACGGTGCGGTCAGTGCTGGCAGTGGCAATGCGCTTGCCGTCGGGTGACCACGCCACGGATAGCACTCTGTCGGAGTGGCCCCTGTAGGTGAAGACATTGTCGCCCGTCGTAATATCCCAGATACGCGCGGTTTTATCATAGCTCACAGAGGCGAGACGCTTGCTGTCGGGCGACCACGCCACAGCCGTCACCCGTGTAGCATGGCCCTGGCAGGAGAAGACAGTAGCACCCAGGGTATGGCCCTGGGCAATTTGTCCAGACATTACAACTGATCGTTTAGGGCGCGGCGTTCCGCGCGATACGGTCCCTTTAAGGGATACACGGTTAGCAGCGATGTCCTGTAATTCCTGTTTGACGGTGGCCATACTGTCTGGCCTTTTGCTGGCATCCATTTCCAGCATCTGGGTGAGCAGCGTTTTGAGTCGATCAGGTCCTAGCTGGCTGCGCAGGGGGGCAAACTGGAATGGGGTATGCGAAGGGTCCTGCCCGGTGAGCATGTGATGAAGCGTAGCCCCCAGGCTATAGACATCAGAGCGTGGAGTCGTCTGCATCCTGCCATATTGTTCCGGCGCGGCATAACCCGGCGAA
>WNFD01015375.1_pt1 | contig 12235 bp, 10 predicted proteins | sample 5400491 | NCBI WGS metagenome assembly WNFD01 (sample SAMN13153343, study PRJNA577476) | soil metagenome | isolation source: 120 cm saprolite under Douglas fir tree site 2 hole 2 replicate 2 | place: USA:California | collected 2015-04-18 | reverse complement strand
CGGGCTCGAGCTGCAATCGCTCGGCAAGATAGAGCTGCTCGATCCAGGTCGAGCGCGGGCGCTCGTCATTCCAGATAGCGACCGGGGCGCTTGATTGCGCGGTCCACTCGACCAGCTCCCGCGGCGATCCATCCTGACCGGCGGCCGTAACCGGAGTGTAAGGAATATTCTTCACGTGGAAAATTCCCTTGCACGCTTCCCGCCATGGCCCCGGAACAGCGTACGCGCCGAGGATAAGACGCAGCCCCGGCATCTGTTTCGCTTCCTGGATAGTTGCGTATTTCAATTTGATATCGCTTTGCGCGATTTTGTCAGCCATCGTTCTAGCTCAAATAGGCCGCTAGCTCGCTTCTATGCGGTCACCTTCTGTACCAGTTTGATGCCGAGTTGTTGCGCGGCGTTGCCGCCCAGCATTCGAGCCATACTCGACTCCGCGATATTCGCTTCAGTCATCTTCTCAATCGCGTCCCATGCACTGGTAGTATCATGATGCGGATAGCGCGAGCCCCACACGACCTTCTCAGCAAAATCCTCTGGTAGCTTTAGAATCAGCCGCTCCTCGGCGTCGAAGCCGAGCATGACCTTGCCTTCTTTCCACATCTCTTCGGTATCGGTGCGCACCGGATAGTGATGCAACAGCGGTATGGTGCGGGTAGAAGCTTCCATCTTCTCCAGCACCTCTTCCATCCACGAAGCCTTGCCGTGCGCGACCACAACTCTCATGTCGGGATAACGCTGCATCACTGTGAAGCCGATCAAAGTAGCAGCTACGAACATGTGGTTATCGAGCCAGTAGGAGATAATCGGCGCAACAGGATGGCCCAGTGGCGGCGATGCGGTAAAGTTGAACATTGACGAAGCACCGCCTCCCGCGGTGGGACCTCCACCGGCACTCATAATCCCGAAATGCTGATTCACGCGGCCTTTCACTTTCTCAGTAAACGGTCCATGCGAGGTCCACTCGGGATTCCACAAACCCGCGGTAGGATGAACAGCCAAGGTGGTGTCGAGACTCTGAAGCTCCGCCCAAAGCGGGTCATAGTAAGGATGAGTGAAGTAGTGACCCTCCAGAAACATCGGCCGGATGAAGGCGCCACGAAAGCAAGGCATCTTGGCAGTGCGGCGCAGCTCTTCGATCGCGTAGTCCATGTTCTGTATCGGAACCATCGAGGCAGCGAAAAGGCGATCTGGCGCAACCTTGCAGAAGTCCGCGACCCAGTTGTTGTAAGCACGCGCGAGCGCATAGGCCACGTCGGGATCTTCTATGAGATGAAATCCTTCAGCGAACCAGGTCGGATACAAGAACGCCTGGTCGACACCCATAGCATCCATGTCCTTCAGCCGCGCATGAGGGTCGGAGGCGCCCGCGGTCATGGCATGACGAGTGTCAGGATCCAGCTCTCCGACTTTGTCCCAGGTCATGCCGGGCTTCCAGATAGCATGGCGCGGGATGTTGGAGTTCATGGTGTCGCGGAAAACTTTGCCATTGACCTTCAAGTAGCAGCCGAACTTACCTTCTTCCCGCCACAACGCGTGCTTGCCGAGAGTTCGGTACTCGGGCTCCAGGTACTTTTCCCAAAGCTCCGCGGTCTCGACCACGTGCGAATCGCTGTCCAACACGGCGAATTGCTTGTTCATCATGATCGCTAACTCCCGAGTGAGATGTCGCTAGCGGCGCAACAGTGCGGCTTCCGGCTTCAGCGATTCTCTGACTTCCTCTTCGGTCGGCCACCAGTCCGGGCGCTCGATCTCAGTTACACGCTCGCGGATGAACTTGCGCGGCGGCTTGATGTTATACATCTTGCGCGCGTTCTCACCGAGGAACTTGTGCTGATAGTTTTCCGGAAGTTCGCACTTGCGCATAGTCTCCAAAGCTCGCCACGTGTCATCACCGTCGTGATGGTAAACATCCGACGACCACGCCAGGATGTTTTCGTAAAACTCTGGAAAGCGCGACGGCGGAGCTTCGTCGCCCTCGAAGCCGGTTACGCAATGCTCTAAGAACGTCTCACTCGGTAGCTTGCTGAGCGGCGCCATCTTGCGATCGTTGCGATAGAGCCGATAAGTCTTGTCGCATTCATCAAGGATGAAGCTAAGCCACGTCGAGGAAGCCTCGAACACCGCAGCCTTGAGATTGGGATAGCGGTCAAAGAAGCCTGACAGCAGCACCATAGTCACCCACAGCGATGCTTCGGCCTGGAAGTCTTGAACATTGATCAGAAACGAGTGGGGCAACCCCGCGGAGGTGGCGCTAAGACCGATTAGCTCGGCGCCCGAATACTGTTCGGAGTATCCAGGAGGCTTGAGCAGTCCGAACGCAGGAAATGGATGCATTCCGTACACGACGCCGGTTTCTTCCATCGCATGCCATATGCGCGCGTACTTCGGTTGAATCGGATAGTTGCCCATCGCGTCGATAGGACGCACCAATCCGACCCGGCATCCCTTGGCCGCTACACGATATAGCTCGTCAGTCGCGAAGACTGGATCCTGCATAGGAAGTAGAGCTGCGAAGTAGAGCCGCTCGGGATCCTCCTGACAGTACTCATGCGCCCAGTCGTTGTAGGCCTTACACATCGCTCGCGCGCCCATCGCGTTTGTAATCCACGGATAGGTGTCGATGTCGGTGGGAATGATCATCACCTGGTCGATACCCTGCATATCCATGTCGGCAAGACGCGGCTTCGGCTGGTAGGAGCCTGGGTGATCGATGTAGGCCGCCTGCTCTTTGGTCAGCGCGGTCTTGGGGTTGAGGTTGCGCACATTGAGCGCGCGCTGGATGTTGTGCTTCAGGCCGGGGCCAGCCAGCGATAGAACGTTAACCATACCGGCGTTTCCACCGATGCGCTGCGAGCCGAGGCCGGTGTTCGCGAACCCATTGACGACCAGCTGCTTGCTTTCCTCGTCGAACCAGATGCTGTTCCTAAGCGCTTCGAACTCAGCCTTGGATAGGTAGTCCTTCGCGCGTTCCCACAACCATGGTGGCTCGGTGACATGCGCGTCGCAGTCGAAGGTCGGGAAATCTTTGCTCATTGGTGCAAACTTCTGGATAGGCATCTCGCACCTCTCTCTCTTGATCTTCCGCTAAGTGTTCTAATGTTCTAACTCTCGAGCCACGTCTCCGGGGTCGTGACCGCGCCCTGCCTTGCGAAGATGGCGTCGATCTCTTTCATATCGGCGTCCGATATTTTCCACCCCAAAGCGCCAGCGATGTCATCTACTTCGCCCGAATTGCGGCATCCTACCAGCGCGGTGCTGATAACAGGATTCGACAGCGTCCAGTTGAGCGCCAGTTGCGGCAGCGTCTTGCCGTAGCGCTTGGCGACTCCTTTCAGTTCCTCGACGGCGCGCAAATTCTTGAGGAAATGATCGGGGCCGAACAGGTGCTGGAACAAGTTGATGTTGCCGAGCTGTCCACGTTTCGAGCGCCAGTCATTTTTCTCGAAAGTTTTCTCTTCGCTGAGCGTCCCGGTCAGCATTCCGTAGGCGAGCGAGCCATACGCCATCACGCCGATGTTGTTTTCGCGGCAGTACGGAAAAATTTCCTTCTGCATCCGCCGGTCGAACATATTCCAGCAATACTGAACCACGTCGACTCGCCGCGTGTTCATGCAGGCCTGAATCTCGCTCAGCTTGAAGTTGGAGAGCCCGACTGCCCTGACCTTGCCTTGCTTCACGAGGTCGTCGAGCGCGCGCATCGGCTCCTCGAACGGGACATTCCGATCCGGCCAGTGGATAAGATAGACGTCGACGTAATCAGTATTGAGAGCCTTGAGGCTCTTTTCGATCGACTCCATCACGCGGCGGCGGGTGCTGTCACGATAGTTCGGCGCGTCAGGATATCCGACCCCGAACTTGGTGGTGATGACCGCTTCCTTGCGACGCGAACCAAGCGCCTTCGCGAGCGACTTCTCCGACGCGCCAAACCCATACGCCTCGGCGGTGTCGAAACTGTTGATCCCAATCTCGAGCGCGCGATTGATTGCCTTAATGAAATCGGTCTCCTCGATGCTGCCGTAACCTCCGCCAATCTCCCAGCATCCGAACCCGATCGCCGAAATGTCAACGTTAGTTTTGCCGAATTTGCGATACTCCATGCTCATCTTTTACCTCCACTCGGATTGCCTCCACTAGGATTGCCTCCGCTCTGCTTGCGTCACTCACTCGAACATCAAAACGGTGCGCGCGACTTCGCCACGTTTCATCGCCGCGAACGCGTCGTTGATGTTCTCGAGTTTCGCGCGCTTGCTGACCATGTCGTCGAGATTGAGACGCCCTTGCAGGTAGAAATCGATGTATCGGGGCATATCGATGCGGAAGCGATTGCTCCCCATGTTGGTGCCCTTCAGAGTCCGCTCGGTGAGCAGTCGCGGCCCGTCGATTTCCACCTTCTGGCCGACGGGAATCATGCCGATGATGACCGCGGTGCCTCCCGGCTTGGTCGCGTCGAAACATTGCTCGGCGAGTTTTTTCAGACCGACCGCCTCGAACGCATAATCGACGCCACCGCCCGTCATCGTGCGGATTTCCTTGAGCGCGTCGGTGTGCGACGCGTCGATCGTGTCGGTCGCGCCAAAGCGCTTGGCCATCGCGAGCTTGTTCTCGAACTGATCGATCGCGATGATCCTGCGCGCGCCGCCGATTCTCGCGCCCTGGATCACCGAAATGCCCACACCGCCGCATCCGAATACCGCGACTGTGCTGCCCGGCTCCATCTTCGCGGTATTCAGCACCGCGCCGACGCCGGTGGTGACGCCGCATCCGATCAGCGCCGCGCGGTCGAGCGGCATCTCGTCAATGATCTTCACCAGCGCGTTCTCATGCAGCAGCATTTTTTCCGCGTAGGTCGAGAGATCAGCGAACTGCCGAATCGGATTGCCGTTTTGCGACAACCGCGGCTTGGCGTCCTTGTCCCGCTGCGCCGCCTGCCGATTCGTGCATCGATTGGGATGCCCCGACATACACTCCTCGCAGTAGCCGCAAAACACCGACGTACATGCGATGACGTGGTCGCCCGGCTTGAGATAGGTGACGGCTTTGCCGACCTTCTCGACTACGCCGGCCGCTTCATGGCCTAGGATCGCGGGCCCGGGTAGAGGATAGAGGCCCTCGACGAAATGCAGATCGCTGTGGCAAACGCCGGATGCGGCGGTGCGCACCAGGACCTCGTGCTCCTGCGGATCGTCGATGTCGACCTGCTCGATTGTCAGCGGCTGATTGGGGGCATGAAATACGGCGGCTTTCATATGATGTCGCTCCGATTCCCGATGATGAAAATTACTTCCTCACGTATGCTACTTTCCGGCGCGCGTTGGCAAACGGACTGTGCACGATTTGTGCGCCCACTTTTCACGCCTCCAATGGTGAAGATTCCAGCATCCGACTGCCGCTTCATCCGATTCATGATTTCTGTGGCGCCGGCGAAGGAAAGAAGCCATGCAGGCTTTCAAGACCACCATATTTGCATCGGTCGGCGCCTTCCTGATCAGCGCCGCGCCAGTCGCGCCAGAAATGGTGACCGCAAATTCGAATTCCATTTTCAACGCGCGCAGATCCGAGCGTTCCCTTGCTCGCGTTGACCGGGCCCTTGGCGATCCTGATCCCTCCGCAGGGTACTCGCCGCTCGGGATTGCGAAAATCAATGGACGACGGTTTGCGGTCAACAGTTTCCAGAACGGTGCGAAGCGGGACGACGCGGCCGGTCAAGGCCAAGGCGTCGCCGATATTTACGACGGCGACGGTCATCTGATCCGGCGCTTTGCTTTCAGAGAGAATCTCAACTCGCCGCCACAGATCACCGAATACGTTTCGATGCCGCCGCGCTGAGCGAAATTGCGCGGCGTTCACAGGACGTTAGAAAAATGAAAACAACATCACTTCGAACGAAAGCCTATCTGGCGGCGACCACCTTCGTCGTCGCGTTAACGCTCACTTTCGTCCGACCGGCCTTCGCGCAGAGGGTCATCGGCAACATCTACCCGGACACAACTGACTCGCAGGAATCACCTGCGGTTCGTGATCCGGGAAACGCCTCGGACTTCGGCCCGTACTCACTCGCGCAGCCTGATCTCCCTCCGGCGCCACGGGACGTGTACTCGGAGCCGGCGCCGAAGGCCGGGTCATTGTCAAAAGGATTCGTCGCGCCAGAATCGTCGGATCAGAGAGTCATCGGCAACATCTACCCGGACACGACTGACTCCGAGGAATCACCTGGAGTTCGTGATCGGGGCGACTCCTCGGACTTCGGGCCGTACCCACTCTCGGAGCCTGATCTCGCTCGGGCGCCAAGGGAATCTGCGGACTCGGAGCCGGCGCCCCTGACCGGGTCGCTGTCCAGAGGATTCGTCGCGCCAGAATCGTCGAACAGTCCGTGGATGCAACGCCCCGAAGGCGCGTTCGCGCAGCCGTGGGTGAACCCCCCAGCTTCCGCGAACCTCCCGATGCGGGAATCGTCACCCGTGTTCTCGTCTAGCCCTGGATCCTTCAGGCCATTTCACTGAGCCTGTGCGGCGATTTTTCACGCCTCTAGAGTGAACGCTGACGAGACTGGATTGGAGTTCATGACAATGGAACCAAAATTACCTGCCAAATACCTGCCCTTCAAAAGAGTTATGGATCACGACACGAGGAATCTTCACGCGCGCGCCATTCCGTACGGCTCTTACAGTGAGACCGCTGCCGCCAATGGCCTGGTGCTGATTGGATTTGCGGTACTCGCTGCGATGGTGATTTCGTTGCTGGTCCGTTTTCGAATCCTGTAACAGGCCACCGAAGACTCGAATTTGCCCCGAGGACTCCACCTCGGGGTCTCCTCGCGACTCCTCCCTCGCTACTCCCCTTATCGACTGCGATTTTCCCAGTGGCTGCGATTTCGCACGATCTTCGCCTGCGCTTTTCCATTTTGAGTGTGACACGGAATCGCACCAGCTTTGTGCGGCCTCTGTTCACGCCGATCTCATAGGAGATCGAGACGATGATTACTCAACATTCCACGATCGGATTCATCGGACTTGGCGCCATGGGCCAGCGCATGGCGCTCAGACTTCTAACCAAGGGCTTCAAACTCGTCGTGTACGATCACACGAGTCGCAAGATTCAAGCGCTCGCCGCTGCCGGAGCGACTCCGGCGCCAAGCGTACGCCAGCTCGCGAGGAAATCTGAGGTTATCGTCTCGTGCCTGCCAACGGACGAGGCGGTCCTGAGCGTTTACCAAGGTCCCGAAGGAGTTATCGCCTGCGCGAATCCCGGAACCGTGGTGATCGAGATGAGCACTCTCCTCGGCGGTGGCGACGCGAGAGTGTTCGACAGTTGCCAGCCAATCTTTTCCGCCGTCGCGAAACAATATTTCCACATGGGGCCGGCTGGTTCCGGGACCACGATGAAGCTGGTGGTCAACACTTTGCTCGGCGTGAACATGCAGGCGATCGCCGAGGCGGTCGCGTTCGGAGAGAAGGCGGGCCTGGGCCGCGCGCTCCTTCTGAGAGTACTCGCCAAGACGGCGGTGGTCGCGGCGGCGCATCAAAACAAACTCCTTCGTGCCGAGCGCGATGACTACTCGCCGCAATTTCCGCTGCGGCTCATGAACAAAGACTTCGGATTGATTCTCGAGAAGGCCGCCGAAATTGGCGCGCCGATGCCAACGACTGCGGCGGCTCATCAGATCTTTGCCGCTCGTAGTGCGGCTAACGGCAACGAGGATTTCTCGAGCGTGATCGAGGAAATGGAACATCAAGCGCGGGTCCGCAGAAATTCGGAGCCCGTCGACGAACTTTCAAGATTAGCCCGATGAGAAACGGCATCCCAGGGAGGGATTCCAGTCATGATGTGGATTGTACGAATGGCACTTCGCCGCCCGATTTCGGTCGCGGTGATGGCGCTGCTGATGCTGGTCCTCGGCAGCTTGTCCTTCTTCCTGATGAACATCGACATCTTCCCGGACATCAACGTGCCGGTGGTGATGGTGGTGTGGGCGTATCCCGGTCTGGCGTCGCTCGACATGGAACGCCGCGTGGTGATCATCAGCGAGCGCGCATACTCGACCACCGTCAACGGCATCGAGCACATCGAATCGGAATCGATACTTGGCGTGGGGCTGCTGAAAATTTACTTTCAGCCCGGCGCTGATATCGCGAGCGCAATCGCGCAGGTCAACGCGGTTTCTGAAACGATTCTCTCCAACCTGCCGCGCGGCATCGAGCCTCCGCAGATCATTTCCTATAACGCCGCCAACGTTCCGGTCGCTCAGCTCGACGTCTCGAGCGACACGAAATCGGTGCAGCAACTGTTTGACTATGCGTTCAACTTTCTGCGCCTGCAGCTCTTCACGATTCCGGGCTTCTCGTCCCCGGCCCCCCTGGGAGGTGTCCAGCGGGCCGTCATGGTGAATGTCGATCCGACCGAGTTGTACGGCAACAACGTCTCTCCTAATGACCTTGGAAATTCGCTTGCGACCTCCAACGTGATCATTCCGTCCGGCACCGCGCGCATGGGTCATTTCGAGTACGACGTCGATATCAACATGAGCCCGAGCAAGGTCGCCGACTTCAATCGCCTGCCGGTCAAAATAGTCAACGGCGCGCCGGTCCTGCTCGGGGACGTTGCGACAGTCACCGATACCCATCAGCCGCAGACCAACGTGGTCAGAGTTAATGGGAAGCCGGCAAGCTACCTGATGGTCATCAAGCACGCCGCCGCATCGACGTTGACGGTCGTCGACGATGTGAAGGCCAAGCTGGCGTATATCCGCGCTACAGCTCCCAAGGGGATCAAGGTTGATCTCACTTTCGATCAATCGAAGTTCGTTAGCGATGCTCTGATCGAAGTCGTGCGTGAGGCGATAGTCGCTGCCACCCTGGTAGCTCTCATGGTGCTGCTGTTCGTCGGTTCGGCGCGTAGCATGCTGATCGTCATCACTTCGATCCCGCTTGCGATTCTGACCGCGATCATTGGCCTCAACCTCTCGGGCCAGACGATCAACACGATGACGCTGGGCGGAATCGCGCTCGCAATAGGAATGCTGGTCGATGACGCGACCGTCGAAGTCGAAAACATCCATCGCAATCACCTGATGGACAAGCCGTTGCTGGTGGCGATTTTAGACGGAGCACATCAGATCGCCACGCCCACCCTGGTCGGCACGCTGTCGATTTGTATCGTCTTCTTTCCGGTCGTGCTGCTTAGCGGCGTCGCGCGTTTTCTGTTCACCCCGCTCGCTCTGTCGGTCGTTTACGCGATGCTGACCTCGTACCTGCTTTCGCGGACGCTGGTGCCGACGATGGCTTCCTACCTGCTGCCCGAACAGCACCAGGAGCCGGACCCCAACACCCGGATAGGCCGTTTTCTGCACGGATTCGAGGCGCGTTTTGAGCGCGTGCGCGCATTGTATGCGTCCGCGCTCGAATCGTTCGTCACCCATCGCGCGATCGGTTTGACGGCGGTCGGGTTGATGATCCTCGGTACGCTTCCGCTGCTCTTAATCGTAGGCCAGGATTTTTTCCCGACCGTCGACGCGGGCATGATGCGCCTGCACGTGCGCGCGCCGACCGGCACACGAATCGAGCGTACTGAACAAATCGTACAAGGTGTGGAACAGGCGATCCGCAAGATAATCCCGGCGAGCGAACTCCAAAGCATCAGCGACAATATCGGTATCCCACTCGCGTTCGACCTTGCCTACTACCAGACCGATAGCGTTTCCGGACAGGACGCCGATGTTTTGATCCAGCTCACGCCGAAGCATCGCCCGACTGCGATGTACCAGAATCAGATTCGGCAGATGCTGCCCGTCAAGTTTCCGCAGGTCACAGGATACTTTCAGGCGGCCGACATCGTCAGCCAGGTGCTGAATTTCGGCCTCTCATCGATGATCGACGTGCAGGTCTCCGGCACGAACCTGCACTCCGACTACGCCTACGCCGCGAAGCTTCAGAACAAGCTGCGCCGTATTCCAGGCCTGGTCGATATCAGGATCGCCGAGCCGCTCGACTACCCCGCGATGAAGGTTGACGTCGATCGCACCAAGGCACTCGAGGTTGGCGTAACCGAACAGCAGGTCGCGTCGAGTCTGCTCGCTGAGCTGTACGGCGCCACCCTGCTTCAGCCGAATTTCTGGCTCGATCCGAAAAATGGCGTCAACTACAGCGTCATCGTCCAGGCGCCGTATCACTTGATGCATTCGGTCGATGCGATCCAAAACACGCCGCTCACCAGCGGACTGGTAAACAACCCGGTCGGTAATGCGCAGCTGCTCTCCAACGTCGCATCGGTAAGACATGACGTGGATCCAGCGGTCGTCGATCACTACTCCGTGCAGCGCGTGATCGATCTGGACTGCGCAGTGTCGGGGCGCGACCTCGGCAGCGCGACCAGTGCGGTGCAGTCCGCCATAGCTTCGCTTGGGAAACTGCCGCCCGGCACGCTCATCAATATCCGCGGCCAGAGCCAGGCGATGCGCAGTTCGTTCATCACTCTCGGCAGCGGAATCGTTCTGGCGATAGTCCTCGTCTACCTGCTGATGGCGGCAAATTTCCAATCATGGCTCGAGCCATTCGTCATCACGATGGCAATTCCGGGCGCGCTGGCCGGCGTGCTTTGGATGCTGGTGATTACCGGCACGACGATCAACGTCGAGTCGCTGATGGGCACGATCATGGCGGTCGGCGTTGGCGTCGCCAACGGAAATCTGCTCATCACTTTTGCCAACGAGATGCACGAGGAAGGACACGACCCGGTCACGAGCGCGATTGAAGCCGGACGCATCCGCTTCCGCCCGATCATCATGACCGCGCTCGCGATGATCCTAGGCATGCTGCCGATGGCTCTGGCATTGGGCGCGGGTTCCGCGCAGAACGCGCCGCTGGGCCGCGCCGTTATAGGCGGTCTGATAGCGGCGACCCTGATGACGCTGTTCGTGGTGCCCGCGATCTACTCGATATTCAGCCGCACGCTAATCACCAAGCGTCAGCGCGATGAAAGGATCAACGCAATTCAAATGCCTGGCGCGTAGGCCAGTCAGTATTGGGAGAGGAATCCAATGGAAAGCAACGACACCGCGATACCAGATGAAGACAAAAAGAAAAGCCGCTGGCGCTTCCTGGTCGCAAGCGCGATTGCAGTCGTCCTCGTGACTGCCACCTCGACCGGGATAGTGCTCGCTTATCAAATGCGGCTGCGTCACCAGGCCGGTGTTATCGGCGCGCAGGTTGACAAGGGACCACATGTACTGGTGCAGCCGATTCATTCGAAGAAGAGCGCATCCGAGTACGAAATCCCAATCACGATGCGCGGCTACGTCGAGACACCCGTCTACGCGAAGATACCGGGCTACTTGAAGACCATCTACGTGGACAAAGGTGATCGCGTGAAGAAGGGTCAGGTGCTAGGGATTCTCGAATCACCTGAAACCGACAAGCAGGTCGCCGACGCGCTGGCGAATTACAAACTTCAGTCGGTCACCTATGACCGCTACAAATACCTGCTGAAAGAACAGGTCGTACCTCAACAGACCGCCGACAACTGGCACGCGTCGATGGAGCAGGCGCAGGCGTTCTACCAGCAGCAGCTCGCGATGCAAGCCTACGAAGTAGTACGCGCGCCGGTGGATGGAGTAATCACGGCCCGCTACTTCGACCCGGGCGCAATGATTCCGGCAGCTACCTCGCCGGTCTCCGCTCAGGTGAACCCGACGTTCCCGACTAACAACACGTCGTCGCCATTAGTGTCGATCGCGACACTGCAGCCGCTGCGAATCTATGCCTATGCTCCGCAGCCGCTTTCTCCACTTATTCACGACGGCGATCACGCGTCGGTGACTGTCGATGAATACCCCGGCCAGAAATTCGACGGCACGATAACCCGCCATCCGCAGGCGCTCTCGGAAGCATCGCGCACGATGCTGGTTGAGATCGATCTGCCGAATGTCGATCTCAAGCTGATGCCGGGGATGTACGGCAAGGTGCAGCTAACCACCAAGGTCAACGCGACTGCGACCGGGCCCCTGGTAGCGCCGGACGACTCACTCGTATTTCGCGACGACAAGGTTTACCTGCCGCTCGTCCGCAACAACAAACTGCATCTTGCAGAGGTTCAACTCGGACATGACAACGGCGTCGAAGTCGTGGTGACCGGCGATGTCCATGACGGCGACCTGGTTGCGATGAGTGTTGGCGAGGCTGTCAGCGATGGCGAGCCAGTTCAGCCGGTGCCCGCGACTCCCGCGGCGAAATCGTAATCCAGC
>WNFD01011136.1_pt1 | contig 12235 bp, 20 predicted proteins | sample 5400491 | NCBI WGS metagenome assembly WNFD01 (sample SAMN13153343, study PRJNA577476) | soil metagenome | isolation source: 120 cm saprolite under Douglas fir tree site 2 hole 2 replicate 2 | place: USA:California | collected 2015-04-18 | reverse complement strand
GGATGGTGTTTTTTCCAGTCATTCCACGTAGCAACTCCTCGTAGAAGCGTATCAAGAAGTTCCTGATGTGCCATCCGTTTCCCTCCTGCCTTCTTTGCGAGCATCCTCCAGAACACGAGGGAGTAGAGCGAAGCTCCCACCTTGCGGGAAAAGAGTCACACCCTAGTGTTCTGTGAAGACAAGCTACAAGCCTACTTCTGTTTTACACTCTTCTTTCATTGAAACAGGCACCTATCTACCCCAACAGTACCATCAAACAGTATACATGGCAAGATTTTATGGTAACATTTCGAGCGATTGGCTTCGATCACTGGCATAGTTGTATGTGAACGGGTGAAAGTGGGATTGTCACCTGTTATTTTAGCAAAAACAGACGGGTACATGTACGAAGACACACATCCACGCTTACTGTGCATGGAGTTTTCGAAGCAAAGGAAAATGGGCTGGAACTAGTTGACAATATGGGGAACCTGTTAGTTTCATCATTCTTTATTTTTCAACTCTACTAAATCCCACAAGTTCCCATACACATCTTCAAAAACGGCAACAATACCATATGGTGCAGTCTTTGGTTTTCTTACAAATTTTATGCCTAAGGAAATCATTTCATGGTAGTCTCTCCAAAAATCATCGGTTTTGAGAAAAAGAAAGACTCGACCGCCTGCTTGATTTCCAATACACGATTCTTGTTCGGGTGTAGAAGCTTTCGCGAGAAGTAAGGTTGTTTCAGAGGAACCTGGTGGAGCAACGAGTACCCATCGTTTATCTTGCTCTGGTTGATACGTATCTTCTACCACTGTAAAGTGCAGCTTTTTGGTATAAAATTCAATGGCTTCGTCGTAATCTCGAACGAGCAATGCTATATGCACAAGTGATTGCTTCATATGGTAACTATACCAGAAGTTCTTACAGAGAACAAAAGGGCATGAGGCATATCATAACAAAGCTGGCATGAGAAGACTCTGTCGGAACTTTTTAGAGGGAAAATCTTTTCCAATACTGTTCTGCTTATGCCTCGTAAAATACTTCCCTGTGATGGTCTTTGCAGAGCGTACAAGGTATTTGACTTACAGTACTTTAAGTTGTTACTCTGACACTATGAGTAATCATACGGACAAGGTTCACCTATATACGATTAGGGCGTTATGCTAGTTCGCGCTTGACCCGCGCTCAATCGCTTCCGGCGACAGCGTAACGCGCTCGCGGCGTCGGGTCGAAGCGCTTGTTGGGCAGTGCAGACAAGCCGTCACGCCCGTCAGCAGTCGAACACCGACCAGCAGATCTCGTTTCGCAACCGCTGATCCTCCAGGACGAGTTCGCGAATCGCATCGGGGAGCTGTTCGCGCTGCCAACGGCACTCGCGCCGGCCGGCGCTCTCACCCTCGCATCCGGGGGCGGCCGCACGCGCGGCCTTGATCGCGTAGGCCGCAGCACCGAGCTCGTGTGCGGCGACATGCGCCACCGCTGCGGCCTGGCCGGCAGCAAATGCGGCGTGCCGAGCGGCTCCGCTCAGCTCTCTTGCCGCAGCTTGGGCATGGCCAGCCGAATCGCGGGACTGAGACATCTTGATCTCGCCGCGCGCCCATGCCCGAGTCTGCTCGATCGCCTGGCGGGGCCGCGGGTCCGAGGGCTGCACCGACTCGAAGAGGTGCAGAACGTGCTCTGCGCACGCGGCCGCCCACAAAGCCAGGAGCCGATGGTCGGAGTCCGTGAGCGTCCCCCCGCGGCGCATGGTGATGAAGCGGGGGTCGCGGTCTTTGGGGAGGATCATGGTTGCACCCGTCCTGTTGCATCTGCCCAACGGCTTGCGTTCCCGGCGGCTGGGGAGAAACAGGCTCGGAAACGGAAACCGCCGAAGCTCAGAACCAAGCTCCAAAAACGCGCGCAGTCCCAGCCGTCCGGTGCACGCTTTGTTAGCTGGCTATTGTCCATAGATGTATTTTATCACTTTGTGAGGTAGCACAGCAAAAAGATACACAGTATATTCTTATCCGCGCCGGCAAAGGATGCCAGCACCTTGGACAATTTACACAACTCTTGACATTCCGCCGCTAGTTCTGAATAATTGACAAAGTGTCCTCTGTCATGATAAGAAATGGTCACCACAACCTATTCTTTCAGAACAGAGGACCAGAAATACCATAAATTCGCCACCTCCGACTCATAAATGCGCCAGGGGTTTGAGCTTGAATGGATGAGCCAATCCTGTTTTTTTCCGGCGCATAAATTCGCCTAAATCGTAGGTTGACTCATAACCTCGCCCAATTGAGGTTCGCGCAGAAAAGAGTCGCAATCCAGGTAAAAATCTGGCTCATCGTCATTTTTAGGCGATGATATGCGCCAAAGTGGCAAGTTTATGGTTCACAGCGATATCTTTGCGGGTAATAGCGCCGATATCTTGGTTTTTTACCGATCAGCAGCCGCAGCCTCGCGACCCCGTCGTCCGGTAGAGGTTCACGTTTTGCGCGTTTCCTCTTTCGTCTTCGCCAGCCAATCACGCAGAGAAGGCATATGGTCCTCGTAATGCTTGAAAGAGTCGCCGGCTATCAGTTGCCAGGGTCTCCACTCCTGAGGCATGTTCTTGAAGCAGTGAGGGTCATTGAGATCCTCGTCGCTAAGCTGCTGTACCACTTCCAGGAGAGCTGTGTATGCTTGCCGCTCTTCGTTGACAATGTCGTTTAAGGGTCGGTCCTTATTCTGCTGGTACTCGATCTCGTTGCGCTCATCGTCGGAGAGGTTCCAGACGGAGCCAGCAAGGACGTGTGTGCGCAGAACCGGAACTATCTCACTCTCGCCCGATGCAACATGGGCAATGACGTCTTTCACCGACCATTTACCAGCAGCGCCTGGCTTCTGCATCTGCTCCTCATCGATCTGGGCCAGCAACGCCTCCCAGGCGGCTCGCGTCTCTGTAAGTGTCTTGAGCAATGTTGCTTTGTCCATGACATCCTCCTTACTGTTCTCGTTCAGCCCTCAAATGGGCTTTCTCTCCCGACTATACCATGAAAACAGGACGGCTCTCGCCCTCTTTGCAGGAGTCGGCAAAATCACCCTAAGCTAAGCCCTTGATTGACAAGCTACCTTGCTCAGATGTTTCACTGACACATCTATTCGCCAATTTCTCCTTGTGACGCATAAAAGCCCATTCTGGCGAGGTTATGTGTCAAACGACACAGAGGACCAGGACATGATAACTGAATTTGAAGATTTTTGCACTTGGGTATTCGTGGTAGTCGATGACATATGTGGTAAATTCACCGAAGGGCTGACCAATTTTGCACTGAAGGGTGGAAATTTTCACTGAAAGGTGAAACTTGACGCTTCGATGCCTGGAAAAACCGCTCTAAATCCGGGGGAGAAGTCAGAAATGTTGTAAATAAATTGCTTGCGCGCCTCTCGCTCTGGCGTTCTTGTCGTCTGGTGGTAAATTGGGTGAAACCTCGACCGATTTTGAGGTACCATGTAGGAAATCGGCGCGAAACATGGGAGTCATCCATGATGTATGCAGGTGGTCCATCAGCCCAAGGTTCGCCCATATTTTGGCCCAAGGGTGAGTCATTGTGTGAAGGTTCGAACACCCGCTTCCCGTCTGAAGCGACTCTTCCAACCTTTGGAGGCATCGCGTCGTTTTTGACCTTTCCAGTTTTCCCTCGCGCAAAGAGAATGGACTGGTATCCTACATTCTCCCCTCCTGCTGGGAGAAACGGAACGATTGAAAGGAGTTCTTATCATGAACGAACCCATCACGACACTCGACACGCGATACAGCGAACCGGACGGAGTGGTCACGTCGTGGGAGCAGACGCGTCGCGTGCTCGAAACCGCCGAGCTATTTTGGCTCTCGACGGTGCAGACCGATGGTCGCCCTCATGTCACACCCGTCGTTGCTGTCTGGCACGATGGAACCATTCACTTCAACTCTGCCGACACTTCGCAGAAGGCCATCAACCTGCGGAGGAACCCGCACGTGATTTTGACGACTGGCTGCAACCGTTGGGAGGAAGGGCTCGACGTGGTGGTCGAGGGCGAGGCCGTCCGGATCACCGATCATGACAGGCTCGAACAGCTCGCCAGGGTGTGGGCCACCAGGTGGGACGGAGGATGGCAATTTCTCGTACGCGACGGCTGCTTTTACCTCCACGCTGAGCACCCAGAATCGATTCTCGTCTTCTCGGTCAAGCTCACCAAGGTCTTCGCGTTCGCTAGGGGCCACATCAGCCATACTCGTCACCAGTTCTAACTTCTCGCTCGAGAAGCCACGCGACATGCATTGGCCGCGTTCTGTCTCAACCGATGGAGCGCGGTTGTGTTCGAACCTTCACACAATGACTCACCCTTGGGCCAAAATATGGACGAACCTTGGGCTGATGGACCAGCAGGAGTTTGCCTCTAGAAGCGGCCTCTCATGCCCAATAGTTGTAAATTCAACGACCACAAAATGGGAGAGCGGATCGCGAGAGTTCGACGAGGCGAGGAAGGTCGCTTTCCAACGCTGGAGAGGTCTTCCTGCCTGCTCCAAAGGCGGCCTCACCTCGCACCGCTTTTGGGTTTGCCCCAGGTGATCCCGCCGACCACACTGAAGGTGAGCAGACCATCCAAAGCATATGGCAAAAGAAGCGCCTGCATTTCCGTATCGAACTGTGTTGCTTGCTCGGTAGTCATCGTGTCGAGAGAAAGAATGCTGCGTGCGTGCTTGGCCGCAATGTAGTCTTCGACTGTTTGCGAGACCTCCACTGAAGCGGTCTCGCGTTCGCCCAATTTCTGGAACAACACATACTTCTCCAACTCGACGATCCAATCGAAGGGCACATAGCTGGGATTGTTGGTGAAACGCTGCTCGATCTGGCAATAGCCTTCGCGCCAGGGAACTGGCTGATCTACAATATGCACAATTGCCAGCACGCCGTGCGGCATCAATAGTTGTGCGAAACGAGGCAGGACCACATCCCATTCCATCCAATGTAGGCTTTCGCCCGCTGTCACTAGGGCATAGGGCGGCTCAAGCTCCACGTCCTCAGCCCGTCCATGCAACCAGCGAACCTTCGGTGAATAGCCTCCAAGCAGAGTCCTGGCACGCTCAAGCATCGGAAGCGAAAGATCGACGGCATCAATGTGTTCAACATACTCGGTCAGGGGACGAGCGACATTGCCCGTCCCGCAGCCCACGTCGAGGACGGCGCGCGGCTCGTCTACGATCAATTCGTTGAGGATGGTGAAGGTTTCTGGCGGATAGGCGGGACGCAGGTGATAGCGATCCACCACGCTCTGATCCTGAAAGCGCCCGGCGTTATGCGCGCCATGTAAGAAGGGATGCTTCATTCCCGTCTGGCTCCTTTTCGGTGTAAATATTGAGCAGCACAACCATTGCCTACCTGATAAACCGCGAAGCGAACATGAGACGAACCGTTTGCCGTGAATTTACATATGTTGAATACCGTGAACCGTTTCAGATGCGGTTTCTACAGGCTCTGAACGGTCGATTCCTCTGTTTCGCGCCGATTTCCTACATAGTACCTCAAAATCGGTCGAGGTTTCACCCAATTTACCAATATGGGAACAGATTGCGCCTTTCTTCAAACGACCAGGACCTGCGCCTGTCTGTTCTGACAGCGAACTGATCGCCATGGCGTTGATCGGTGAGTGTCGTGGTTGGCATAGGGAGACTGAACTGCTCAGGTGTGGGAAAGCATAGCGTGCAATGTTTCACCACATTCCTTCGCAAAGCCGCTTCAACCGGCGCCGGCGGAACTTGATGCAAGCTTTCAACTTGATCCGGCAGGGTATTCTACGCAGCCTGGACTTGAGTATGGATCGGCAGTGTAGTATCGATAGTCTGCCAACCCCAGTAGTTCAATTTCACCTTGTCCCTGGTTCGACGGGAGATTGGCGAACTTTTGGAGCCACATTTGGCAAGGTCGTGACGAAAAAGCAGACTATTTTTGGCTATCGCTTGCATCTTCTGATCACTCTGGGTGGTCTGATCCTTGACTTTGAAATGACGCCTGCCAATGCCACTGATGTGGAAGCTGGTTTTGAAATACTCAGCGAACAGACTGACTTGGAAGTGATCGGTGACAAAGCCTCTATCAGCGCTGCCAAAGCGGCAGAACTGTGGGAGCAGAACCGGATCCGTCTGCGGACTCTGTCTCGCAGCAATCAAAAGACCCAGCCTTCACCCGTTTACCAGCACTTCCACACTACCATTCGCCAGCTCATTGAAACAGTCAATGGCCAATGATCGGACCAGTTCGCGATTGAAAAGAACTCTGCCCATACCTTCTGGGGTTTGTGTACTCGTTTGATCAGCAAGTTGACTGCACATACCTTGTGCATGTATATCAATCGCTTGTTAGGCAAGCCAGATTTCCTTCAGATCAAAGCACTGGCTTTCCCAAACTAGCATAAGGGCCGATGAGAGAAGTTGCCAAGTTAAGTGGGCTTCCCGAAAGCATGCTGCGCTACTACGAAACAATAGGCATCATACATCCAATTCGTCGAGATTCGAGTAGTAAGCATCGAGCATATAGCGAGGATGACGTTCACTTTGCTATTGCCATTGCTTGTCTCAACGCAACAGGTATGTCTCTTGAAGATATGCGAACATACCTCAAGAACCGAAGCCAGGGTGCACAAGCGGCAAACGAACAAGTGGCATTACTTGAAGCGCAAAAACAACGTCTGACTGAAGAAGCGCAGTATCTTGAGCTGCGTCGACGCTCTGTCGACATCAAAATTGCGTATTGGAAAGCTGTCAAGTCAGGCGATACAGAACAGAGAGAAGGAACGAGAGAGCGCACTAACGCAATCGCTCAAGAGTTGAAACTACCGAAACAGTGACCCAAAGAAAGCACGATAACAGATGAAGCGGAGATGAAACACGTATGAAAGCTGCAATTTTTAATGGAAAAGGTAAGATTGAACTTGGTGAGCGGCCAGACCCTAAAATTCAGGAGCCGACCGACACTCTAGTCCGCGTTGTACTGGGGTGTGTTTGTGGCTCCGATCTTTGGTACTATCGTGGCCTGTCTCCTCATGCGCGCGTGTCCAATTGGTCATGAATTCATTGGTATCGTTGAGGAAGTTGGAGCAGAAGTACATACTATTCAAAAGAATGACTTCGTCATAGCTCCCTTCACATTCTGCGACGGCACGTGCGCACATTGCCGTGCAGGATGGCCATCAAATTGTATGCACGGAGGCTCGTTTGGAAACCATGGAATTGACGGAGGTCAGGGGGAGGCTGTGCGTGCACCCTTCGCTGATGCAACGCTCGTCAAAGTTCCTGGCTCTGGTCATTCCGAAGAAACAATGCGCTCACTGCTCACGCTCTCAGATGTGATGTGTACGGGGTATCATGCGGCTGTGAGTGCAGGCGTTAAGAACGGCGACGTCGTTGCTGTCGTAGGTGACGGTGCTGTGGGTTTATGCGCGATTATCGGGGCTAAACGGTTAGGTGCAGAGCGCATTATTGCTTTGAGCCGTAATCCAGCGCGACAAAAGCTTGCACGGGAATTCGGTGCTACGGACATCCTCACAGAACGTGGTGATGAGGCAACCGAGAAAGTTTTGCACATGACCGATGGGATTGGGGTTGATGCCGCTCTCGAATGTGTGGGTACAGGTCAATCTATGGCAACAGCGTTTCGCATTGCACGTGTCGGCTCGATTGTAGGTGCAATTGGCGCCCCCATGATGTCGTTGTACCGATCGAAACCGTTATCTTTCGCAACATCGGGTTGCGCGGCGGAGTATCACCAGTACGCAGGTATATTCCTGAGCTGCTTGAGGATGTTTTGGAAGGCAACATTCATCCTGGACTCGTCTTCGACTTCACGACTGATCTGAATGGCATCACGGAGGCATACGTCGTCATGGACGAACGCCGAGCTATTAAGTCGCTTGTGCAGGTCGGAACGATCTGATTGTTCATAAGGAGAAAATCATGACAAACACTACCACACATGACGAAAAAGACACATCAATGAGTGCTTGGACAACCAACGAGCTTATCAATATCTGGATGGCATTTGAGGCTAAAATAATGTGCTGGCAGACTTGGACTTGAACGTTCCAATTATTCCTTACCCATAACTCATCCGAGTTACATGTAGGTAACCTCATCTTCCCTCTGCTTCGTAGAATGAAGAATGATCTACACCGCTTCTTTGATAGCCCCCTCTATACCAGTGGTAATTGATTCAGTAGAACCTGGTTCTTCATGGTTATAGGAACCGGAAATCCAAAAATCCCATTTTTTGCGTGTCCGATAAACCGTCCGTTTTCTGCGAAGGAAACAACGGCAATGTGTTGATACCTAGCAACCGAGCGACAAAATAAACGGGAAGCCAGCATGAAAACTTCAGAAAACGGTTGTTTGTGGGACGACTGTGGCACGCCGCTCTTGACCGACTCCTTGCCACAAGGATGCAACAGTAATCTGATTGAGCTCAATCAGCATATCTGTCCCTCTGTTATACTCAAAACATGCAGCAAAGCGGCCTAGACGAGAATGGCTTTATCATCTCTGAAGTAAGCTATGAGAATATATTGCCCGAGTACAAGGAATTGATAGGAGCTAGTATTGCTGCGCTCAAGTCAGCCTTGCCAAACCTTATTCATAGTATCTACGTCTACGGCAGTGTCGCCAGAGGTGATGCCGTACGGGAGAAGTCCGATATGGACTTGCTCGTCATCTCTTCCCAAAAGCTGACTGAGACTGAACGAAGCACACTCAACAAAATGCTTGCCGATCGCTCGTCCGTGAAGTGGGCGTCGCCGATTGCACCTATGATGAGATGCTCGACACGAAAAACAAATACGGCTGGGGTGCATACTTAAAAATTCTCTGCGTCTGTGTAGACGGTGAGGACTTAACGAAAAGGTTCGGCAACTTCAAGCTATCTTCTGAAATCGCTATCGGTTTCAATGGTGATATCGATACCGCCCTACAAAGTGCCTTACGGAAGATCAAAGACGCAGAGACTGACGAAGAGGCAGGAAAGATTGCCGCCACCTTTGCCCGCAAGCTCATACGCACTTGCTATTCTATGGTCATGACACGTGCTCAGGTATGGACAACTAAACTGAGCGAACAAGCCGACGTTTTCATACAATACTTTCCAGAAAAGCGAGCATTTGTCCGCACCTTACAGGATTGGGTAGTACAGCCGCCGCATAACAGAAACGATGTGGTAGCGATACTGGAGGGCGAAGGTAGCTGGGTTGTTGGCAAGTTTGAGACAGAGGCAAGGTCTGTATAGGCTGTCGTCTCATAAACGTTGCTAATAAAATGATACCTATAGCGCTGAATATACCGCCAGCTTACCTTTTCTGTACGTGTCATTTCTGGACTATTTTAGAAGGGCAAATGAGGATATCCATTATTCTAGAAGCGTGCAAAGAGAATGATATCAGCGACTTTCAGATTTTTTTATTTGACTGCAATGACGAAGAACGTAAAAAGCGGCTGAGTAGCCGTGGCCAATCTGACCTTGCGAACCAGAAGATGTTGGATTGGGCGGAATACTTGCGCAATGAGGTAGTGACCATTCCTGGAGCCATTATTTTCGATACCAGTAGTTTGCAAATTGAGGAAGCGGTCACAAAGTTATGGCAAGTTATGAACAAAAACTAAGTATTTAAAGTAATCTATTTACTGCGTATGCTTAGCTGGAGAGGAGGGATTCGAACCCTGCGTTACCTGGATGAAGAGAACCGAGTTTCGATTCCTTATTGGTGTGCTACTTGAGCAGATTCGCGACCAGAATAAAGCAGTGCTTGAGGGTATAAAAGACTTACCTACCCGCATGGAGTTCAGTGAGCTCAGACAAGATGTAGCAGAGCTGAAGCAGGATATGAAGGTGGTTCGGGCTGCGACGACTGATACTAGTCATCAGGTGCATGATCTTGAGCGGCGTGTCTCGCGGCTTGAAGCGGCCTAGAATTTGCGGCCTGTATGGTCCGTGCAAGTGAAATCCTGTATATGCCGATACAGGGCACTTCTCCCTATCTGTTGCTCGCTGTTATAATGGCTTATGTAGTCCAAGACCGCAGTATTCAACAAGCTCCTCCTGTTTCAACTACAGTTTGAATTGGTTGATTTTAAAACTAAATAAGGCCAGAAATGGCCTTATTTTAGATGAACGCACAGGTGTTACAGATCTATAGTAACCCGTTGCGGCGCTGCCGGCGGCGGCGTCCTGCTACTGAAACTGGTGAAAGTGGTCGTCCAATCATACTATCCTCCTCTTTCCTGACTAAACGCTCTTATTTTTGCTGCTCAAATTCTTCAACAGCAGCGGATACTTTATCTGGGTGAATTCGACCCTCGGCCAAGAGCTCACCTCCCACATGGAGCAGAGCCTCCTTTAAAGGTATAGCCCAGAGCTGTTCTATCACGAGTATGCCAGCTGATGTATCGTTGGGCATTTGAGCACCCAGTTTTTGCACATCGTCTTCTGTTAAAAGGGGAAGGTCACCTTTGTGCCCTAATAACGTCGAGACTTCTTTGAGATCGTCCTCTTGATCCTCGATCTCGGCCCAATCTACATGACCATCAGCATCTTTGATCACAAACACCAGATCCACAACACGTATCACACCACTCTTAGTGGCTTGTGCGAGTGCTTTCAACACACTCCCATCAAAATTATTTCCTTTAAAAGAGACCGCAATATAATCTATTGGTCCTAGCATAATACCATCCTTTATTGGAGAGGGTCTGGGAACTCTTTTTGTTCGTAACCTCCTTTCATTTTATTGAAAGGGTTCGAAGCACTTCTAACTACTATTATACTTTTCAAGTAAAACTAAGTCAAGTGAGTTACGCGCTCTGTATATACCGATACAGAGTACTTCTCCCTATGTGTAGGGTATCGCATATCTCCGTCACCGGCATATTCCGGTCAGCATAGAGCTTCTTGGCAAGAGCTATTTTCTTCGGGTCCAGCGCTTGTAGCGTCGGTCTGCCGCCTAACCTGCCTCTCGCTCTGGCTGCTTGTAATCCTGCGTTCGTACGCTCTTTCATGACTTCCCGCTCAAATTCTGCTAAGGCACCAAATATATGAAATATGAGCTTGCCGCCAGATGTAGTGGTATCCATGTTTTCCTGCAAGCTCTTGAAGCCGATATTTTTATCGCTCAGGTCTGTAATGGTGGCAATGAGGTGTTTGAGAGTGCGGCCGAGCCGGTCCAAGCGCCAGACTACTAACGTATCCCCTGCTCGCAGGTGGTTCATGGCTTCTTGCAGTCCTGGGCGTTCAGATTTCCCGCCGCTGGCCGTATCGGTAAAAAGCTTTTCGCAACCAGCTTGCTTCAACGCATCCGTTTGCAAATCGAGGGTCTGATCCAAGGTGCTGACGCGGGCGTAGCCAATGAGCATTGCGCTAGCCTCTATCCTACAGTCCTATGAAGAAGCGCTGCTAATTCGTTCGCGAATTGTTGGGTCAGTTCGCGTGATCGTCTGCGGTAGTGCCACATGTCTATATCACCATTCCAGAATTGTCCCGAGAGGAGTTGTATGCGTCGAGTATGCTCCGCGCATACATTGGCAAAGTCCCTGCCCTGTAGTGATAGTAGTAGGCTGCTCATGGTTTGTTAAAACAGTGCCAGTTGTCCAGTACGCTTTTGTTGCTTCCGTAAAAAGTGTGTGCCGAGCACTGCTTTGTATAAGACTCTGGTTAGATGGTACACACTATCGATCTCTGCTTCTTTTGGCACCCTGCCGTACTCGCTGTAGAGCGCCATTGCTACTTTGGCTTTCAAATACCGTTGCCTTTGTTCTCGCTTCTGCCCCGACATCACCATAACGCTTTTTAGTGTACCAAAACACAAGAGTTATAACAAGCATTGGGACGTTGTTTTTGATACGACTAATGGGATTAAGACCTACTCTGTCAGCCAGCGGCCAAAGTCTGCAACAGCATAGTGCCCCATAAACGGTGGTTTGTTGATACTTAACTACTAAGCGGCAAAATGAACAGAAGACCAACATGTATGCGCTTCAAATCGATATTGTAGTTTTTTCCTATGATCTGTACTTTGAAGATATTCGGTTGGTCGAAAAATTCGAGCACCTCCTAGTTTCTCTCTTTGAGCTTGTGTCAGCGAACCTGTGTCAGAACCCTCTTCTAGCAGTGAAATTAGAGAGGCGCGTCACACATGAAACGGCTCATCATTCACCAAGATAGGCCATAAGCCGTTTCATGTGCGATAAAACGCGAGGTCTTCGGGACCG
>WNFD01009222.1_pt1 | contig 12235 bp, 9 predicted proteins | sample 5400491 | NCBI WGS metagenome assembly WNFD01 (sample SAMN13153343, study PRJNA577476) | soil metagenome | isolation source: 120 cm saprolite under Douglas fir tree site 2 hole 2 replicate 2 | place: USA:California | collected 2015-04-18 | reverse complement strand
GCAACTTCAGGCCGATCATATTCCCGTTGTCTTGATGGACCGCTACTTTCCCGGCCTGGCTATAGACTATGTTGGTTCAGACAACGTCGGTGGTGGCTATCGTGCCACAGAACACTTACTCATTCTGGGTCACAGGCGCATTGGCTTCGTCTTCGAGCGGGAAGAAACGTTGCAAACCACCTCGGTCTATGAGCGCTGGCAAGGCTACTGTAAGGCATTACAAAAGTATGAAGTTCCATACGATGAGACACTGGTCGTTCCCGACCTCAGGCAGCTGCAGACGGGTACGCATGAAGGGTTGGTTGAGTTTTTGCAACGCCCTGACCGACCAGGTGCCATCTTCGCCGTCAACGATTATGTTGCACTGGACGTATTGCAAGCGGCAAAAGCCATTCACCTGCGCATACCGGAAGACCTGGCCGTAGTTGGCTTCGACGACATGGAGTTCGCCGCCCACGTGCATCCACCCCTTACGACGGTCGTGCAGCAATTCATAGACATAGGATTACGAGCGGGCACGCTCTTAATCAGTCGCATCGAGGGATTCGTTGGCCCTCCTAAGCATATCGAGCTGCCAACAAACTTAATCATTCGCGAATCTTGTGGTGCGCAACTCCATGTAAAAAAGTTTCTCTCACTGTCACAGGAGATGATCAAGCAGTCTCCCGAACTCCTCCAGGAAAAAGATTTGTCGCATTCTTAGCTCTCACGAATGATCGCTACATCGATGTGACCGCTGCTGACTGCCACGGGCTGTTGTGGGTGGGTGGGACTGCTAGAGGGTAACAGTGGACACGAGAAGGCCCCTCTCATCCTGTCTATACCTGCATACATGGTGGGTGTATCGCTGGCGATCGTCAATGTACATTGAGCCTTTGGACTCGATGATAAGAGGTCCCAGGACGCAGACTCCTGGTCAAAACCGATGCGTACATCGCCGCCATTGATGTCTCCTGCAAGTGTGTAGGTACCTGGGCCGTGGTACCCGTAGAAGGCTAAGATGATGGACATGCCCGCTTGTGCTACATCGATAGTGAATTCTCGATAACCATGACGAAGCTTAGAAGTAGGGAAGGAAGCATGAATCATGTATTCGCCTGTAACTCCACCGTGAAGTGTGAAACTGACAGTACTCACCTCGTTCGCTACGGCTGTAGCATCTGTAGGGGATGGACTGCCGGCCTCCAGCGGCCCAGCTTTCTTTTGCACCACCCCTGGACTGTTACCTGCATTACCGCATCCTGCCAGCAGAAAAAGCAGTACCATCCCTGTTGACACAGGCCAATGGTACCACCGCCTGGACATGCTTGTTCTCCTTGCTTAGCGAATACAGCTATCTTGCTAGCCTTCGTCTAGTCTGTGTTTATGGTAGCGCTTTCCTGCTCACCTGTCAACATTGGCAATTCACACGAATCCTCGAACAAATTTTGTACGGTCTGGAGCTTCCATAGCATGCCTATGGAAAGTCCTCTATCTTTAGTCACATATTGCACAAGAAAATGCGAATTCTTGTGCAATAAATTTATTAAAAAACTTGACATACTGAAATATATTAATTATACTTATGATGGGTGTATCTGAGGCCCAACGATCCTAATAGATTGTCTTATGTAGTAGAGTGACGTCGGATTTTCCGATTTTTACTGCCTTGATAATTTATCCCTTTGTAAGGCGCCATGCAACACGCTACTGAAGAAGATATTTTATGAACAAAAGACTACATAGGATAGAATTCCTCCATCCTACATATTCGCTGTTCCCCAAGCCATAGCGATATGATTTTTTTGTATCATTTCTTCAGCGGGTAAAAATGCGGCCTTACCAGGTAGGGACCGTCCATGAGAGAGTATCAGCAGTACCCACCCATAAGTGTGGTTATCCCGGCACTGAATGAAGCTAAAAACCTTCGGCGTGTGCTGCCGCTTATTCCACCCATTGTCACTGAGATCATTTTGGTTGATGGGCATTCAACCGATGATACCATCGCAGTAGTACAGCAACTAGGTCCAACTTTTCGACCACCCATTCATGTCATCAAACAGACAGGAAAAGGCAAGGGTGATGCCCTACGAGTTGGTTTTGCCGCTTGTGCGGGTGATATCATTGTGACCCTCGATGCTGATGGGTCAACCGATCCCAGAGAGATCCCGCTTTTTGTTGAAGCCCTTCTTAGAGGAAATGATTTCGCTAAAGGCTCACGTTGCATTCTAGGCGGGGATAGCCATGATTTTAGTCTTCTGCGTCGCCTGGGTAACTACGGGTTGCGCACGTTAGTCAACCTGCTTTTCTGGACGCGGTTCAGTGATCTGTGCTACGGCTACAACGCATTTTGGAAGTATTGTCTTGACTATATAGAAATCGATAGCGATGGCTTCGAAGTTGAGACACTCGTACACCTGCGTATCCACAAAGCCCGCCTGAAAATTATCGAGATCCCCAGCATTGAATATCGGCGTATTTACGGCAAAAGTAACTTACATGCGTTCCGCGACGGCTGGGGTGTGTTAAGAACGATTGTGAAAGAGCGAAGCAGGGGCTTTTCGCCTTCACCACGACCACGCCATCGTATGAACCCCGTTCTGTAAAGGCTTATGCCTCATGTTTAAAGAGAGGTAACGTGACACAAACAGCACACGATATTTCCGTGATTATATGCGCGTATACCGAAGAGCGGTGGAGTGACCTGGTAGCAGCAGTAGAGTCGGTGCAGCAGCAGACCCTCTCACCGAGAGAGATCATTGTGGTCGTCGACCACAACCCGAATTTGCTGAAGCGAGTGCGCGAACACATAGCGGGCGTACTTGCGGTCGAAAACCGGGAGGTAAAGGGATTGTCCGGGGCGCGCAACAGCGCGGTGACTGTTGCGCAAGGGGCGATGATTGCTTTCCTGGACGATGACGCCATCGCAGAAACGAACTGGTTAGAGCACCTGGCAGCCTGTTATACCGACCCTCACGTGCTCGGTGCCGGCGGGAAGATCGAACCGCTCTGGCTTGGGACGCGCCCGTCCTGGTTTCCCGATGAGTTCAATTGGGTCGTAGGATGCACCTATCAAGGAATGCCCGCGGAGAATACTACCGTACGCAATGTGATTGGCGCAAATATGTCGGTGCGCCGGCACACTCTGATGGCTGTAGGCGGCTTTCGGGAATCCTTTGGCTGTAACCACGATACTACTGAGAAGGGCGTAGCATTTGTCGGCCCTAAGTGGCTCCAGCATCATGCAGGCGATGAAGAGACCGAGTTTTGCATTCGTGCCACGCGACAATGGCCAGATGCTGTATGGCTCTACACCCCCTCGGCGATCATCCAGCACCGCGTCCCCGTGCAACGGACACGCTGGACATATTTTTTGTGGCGCTGCTATGACGAAGGGCTAGGTAAGTCCACAATTGTCAGGTTGCACGGGATACGAGCAGGCTTATCGTCCGAGCGATCCTATACGTTCAAAACACTGCCCTTGGGGGTTATGCGGAGCTTGACTGATGTCCTGTTTCATCATGATCTGACCGGACTTGCCCGCGCAGGGGCCATAGTGGTGGGGTTAACGCTGACAATAGCAGGCTACTTGCTGGGAAGCATCTTTCTACGGGCAGCGAGATCCAGGAACATCATCGCTCTCGACGAGGGTTGACAAGACGCTATCTATGGAAAAGGAATTCTCATAAGGTGCGGACATTACTGTATCAGTGGGCTAGGAAGAATAGTGTCATATTAGTTAATGCCGGGTCATTGGTTGGGACAACGGCGGTGACATCGGTTCTTGGATTCGCTTATTGGTGGTTTGCAGCTCGGCAGTTCTCACCAGAAGCGCTAGGCCTTGCCTCCGCAGCCATCTCGGCTATGATGCTGCTTGGTAGTCTCGGCATAGTGGGATTAGGTACCCTGTTGATTGGTGAGCTACCACGCCAACAGGGCAAAGAAGTCTCGCTCATCAGCGCGACCCTGATTGTGGTTGGGGCAGTGGGAGGATGCTTGGGTATCGTCTTTGCGGCTGTTGCACCATACCTATCCAATGACTTCCAGGTACTGAGGGCAAGCATCGAAAATGTAGCACTTTTCGCGGTTGGCGTCAGTCTCACCGCAATCACGTCAGTGCTCGACCAGGCGCTGATTGGACTATTGCGAGGCGAGTTGCAACTCTGGCGCAATACACTTTTTGCTGGGGTAAAACTTGCTGCACTCTTTGTAGCGGGCCTTTGGTTGTCGCATACTACGGGGCTGACCATTTATGCAACCTGGGTAATCGGTAACGCACTCTCCTTAGCGGCTCTGGCCAGATTTGCGCCGGTGAAAGGGGCGAGAAGAAGCTATTTGCCACAATGGGGATTGCTACGGATGCTAGGACCCGCTGCTCTAAAGCATCACGCACTCAATTTGACACTGGACGCTCCAGCTCTGATCCTGCCGGTGCTGGTCACAGTACTGCTTTCGGCGACGACCAACGCCTGGTTTTACGTCTCCTGGAGCTTAGCAAGCATTGCAAATATCGTCACAGTCATCCTCACAACGATACTCTATGCAGTGTGTTCTGCGCAGCCCACTGAGCTCGCACGCAAGATTCGGCTGACATTAAGCCTCGCGTTAGCAGCAACTGTGTTAGCAAATTGTGTGTTGCTGCCTGGCGCCAGGCAGGTATTGGGCCTGTTCGGCCATAGATACGCTGAACAGGCCGCGTGGAGCCTGCGCATCCTGGCACTCGAATCTTTCCCCTTCATTATCAAGAGTCACTATATAGCAGTATCTCGTATTCAGAGTCGGATAGCACCTGCTACGCTACTCACGCTAGCTAGCGGTACCCTTGAATTAGGGGGAGCAGCATTAGGTGCACGTCTCGGCGGTTTATCAGGGTTGAGCCTCGGCTGGCTCGCAGCAGTATGTATTGAGGCAGTAATTATGTTTCGCACAGTGTATAGGGCTGCTCAATCCATAGATGTATCAACCGGTACTGATCTACTACCACAAAACACGCTGTACCACGAGGACACACACGCACACGAACCAGATCCTGGACAATGACTATATGAAATGAGAAGGGGCATAACTGATGACAAGTGCGCTGATGGTGCTGATGGTGACGCCACGCTACTTTCCCTACATGGGAGGCTTGGAAACGCATGTTCATGAGGCCGGACGCCGTCTCGTGGAGAATGGAGTCGATCTCACACTCCTGACAACTGCCCCACATACGTATCCCACTCCACTTCCCAAAGAGGAAGTGAGCGAGGGAATGCGTATCATTCGGGTTCGCGCCTGGCCGCCAGGGCGTGACTACTATATTGCGCCTGAGATCTATTCCATCACTAGGCGTGGTAGGTGGGACCTCGTCCATTGTCAAGGCTGTCACACGTTTGTTCCACCATTAGCGATGCTTGCAGCCAGAAAAGCGAAGATACCATATATTGTCACATTCCACACAGGGGGCAACTCGTCACGTTTCCGTAATGGGATACGGGGCATACAATGGAAGTTGCTCCGTCCGCTCTTTGCTAACGCTTCGAAGCTGATTGGCGTATCACGCTTCGAAGCCGACTACTTTCGCGACCTGTTGGGCCTCCCGGCAAATCTGTTTTCCGTCATTCTTCCTCCCTCTACCTTACCGAGCTTGACGCATCTGCCGTCGGGAATATCGGCTAAACCCCTTATCGTCACAGCGGGACGCTTAGAGCGATACAAGGGGCACCAGCGCCTGATCACCGCTCTCCCGAAAATACGCGAGCAGCTTCCCGATGCACAACTCCTCATTTTGGGAGCGGGACCATACGAAGCGACCCTACGCGAACTGGTACGGAAAGTTGGCGTCTCCGAGCATGTGGAAATCCGTGCAGTTCCAGGCAGTGATAGGCAGGCAATGGCTGAGATTCTCTCGCAAGCGGCGCTCGTGGCGCTGATGAGCGAGTACGAAGCTCATCCTGCAGTGGTCGAGGAGGCCCTCGCGCTCCGGCGTCCGGTATTGGTTGCCAATACTTCCGGCATGCGCGAATTAGCAGAACAAAAACTTGTCCGCTCCGTCTCATTGAACAGTACCCCAGAGGAGATTGCCGCCGCCGCACTGCGCCAGATCGAGGAACCACTCATTCCAGCGCAAGGCGCCCTGCCAACATGGGAAGATTGCACGCGGAAGCTCCTCATCATCTACAACGCAGTTTGTGGGAGGGAACAATGCGCATCTTAATGCTCGCCCAGTTCTACCCGCCCATTATCGGTGGAGAGGAACGCCATGTACGCGATCTCAGCATCGAGCTTGCCGCACGAGGGCATGAGGTCGCCGTTGCGACGCTCTGGCAGGCGGGCGTGCCAGAATTCGAGTGCGATCAAGGCGTGCGTGTCTATCGTATCCACGGTTCACTGCAACGTGTGAGCGCTCTTTTTAGTGAAAAAGAGCGTCGCCACTCGCCGCCATTTCCTGACCCAGGAGCGCTGTGGGCGCTACAGCGTATCATCATGCATGAGCGCCCCGACATCGTCCATGCCCACAACTGGATTGTGCATTCATTCACACCTCTCAAGGCCTGGAGCAAGGCCAAACTCGTCGTGACCCTCCACAATTGCAGCCTCATTTGCGCACAGCAGCGGTTCATGTGCCATGGAGCACTATGTAGTGGTCCTGCCTGGCTAAAGTGCTTGGGGTGTGCCGCTGAACATTACGGTATTGCAAAGGGTGTGCCAACAACACTGGCTAACTGGTTCTGGGGGAAGGTAGAACGTCAGGCCGTTGATATGTTCCTGCCCGTTAGCCAGGCAATGGCGGAGGTAAACCAACTGGCCAAATATGGGGTGCCTTATCGCATAATACCAAACTTCGTCCCCAACGATTTGGGCGAGTCGTCCAGTGATGCCGACCCGCTTCTGGCACAACTGCCGAAGGACAGCTACTTGCTTTTTGTCGGCGATATTGCGCGTGACAAGGGAGTAGAGGTGCTGCTTCGGGCATATGCTGAAATGGGAAGCCAAATACCACTGGTGCTCATAGGACGACCTATGGCCGGTTTCCCTGCGCATATTCCGGCCAATGTTCTGGTGCTGCAAAGCTGGCCTCATGATGCTGTGATGAGCGCCTGGCGTCGCTGTATCATCGGTCTGCTGCCCTCGCTTTGTCTTGAGTCTTTCGGCATTGTAGTGTTGGAGGCTATGGTTATGGGGCGGCCTTTCGTCGCCTCGCGCATCGGTGGCCTCCCCGATATCGTCGTTGATGGCGAGACTGGACTCCTTGTCGCCCCTGGTGATTGGCGTGCGTTGCGGGAGGCCATACAACGTTTGTTAGATAATCCGGCACTGCGAGAGCGTATGGGAGACAGGGCAAAGCAAAGAGTTGTTAAGTTCCAGGCGAGAACAGTGGTGCCACGTATCGAGCAGGTGTATCAAGAGGTATTGCAGTGCAAGTAATCGCTACGGTGCTCACCCGGGCGCGAGATGCTCAACCAGAGGTGTTGTCTCCCATAAGTCACACAAGTCGTCAGCAAGCAGCAGGCTCACAGACTCCAGCTTGGGGATGGCTTCCAATGCTGACATTGACGAGTACATTGGGAATGCTCTCAGTGGCTTATGCGAATAACAGCGCACGTTATGGTGCAACAGGAGTAGATATTTTCTTCTGGCTTGGTGTACTCCTGATTTTTGTACCATCTTTGGTGCGGCTCATCTCTCCAGCAGCATCACGATTTGAGCGTATCAGCCTGCTCTGTGTTGTTGGTATCTGTTGCTACCTCGTTAGACAGTTGGGAATGCCGTTCCCCTATTTTGGTTATGATCCATTGGTGCACTTGCGCACGGCAGATGATATTGCCAGGAGTGGACATCTCTTCAGTGAGAATTCACTGCTCACTGTCAGTCCTTTTTATCCTGGTCTCGAAATCGCAACGAATGCACTCAGCAAACTAAGTGGGCTTAGCGCTGCGGGCGCTGGCGCGATAGTACTGGGTGTGGCATACCTGGTGCTAACCCTGTCGCTTTTTCTGCTTTATGAACACATAACGAAATCGGCGCGCATTGCAGGAATCGCAACAATCCTCTACATGACCAACCCGCACTTTCTCTTTTTTGACACGGGATTTGATTATGAATCTCTGGCACTACCACTCGCAACACTCGTGCTGTTCGCAACGGCACGCCATGAAATGCCGGGCAATGGCCGGCGTTGGATGACGCTCGCCGCGTGGATTGTGCTGGGAGCAGTGGTCGTTACGCACCACCTGACAAGCTTTCTCTTCGATGGCCTTTTCATCCTCTGGACGATAGTGTACGTATTTCAACATCCCGCTCGCGCGTTCCGTTCGAACCTTGCTAAGACCGCTCTCCTGGGGACTTGCATGGCTCTTGCGTGGATTGGTCTCAAGGGTAATCCGGTTGTGGGATACCTCTCCTCATATTTTGGAAGTGCGCTGATTGAATTCGGCCATATACTGACCGGTACCAGCAGCTTGCGGCAACTTTTTGTCACGTATTTCGGTCAGGGGGCACCGCTATGGGAAAGATTTATGGCTCTCAGTTCTGTTATTCTCATTACGCTGTGTCTCCCATTCGGCTTGCTGTGCCTCTGGCAGCGCTATCGCCACAACGCACTCGCGTGGACGTTCGGCATCGCCTCGCTCTTCTACCCAATCAGTCAGGTTTTCCGCTTTACAAACTTTGGCTCCGAGATTGCGGACCGGACTGCCGCATTTCTCTTTATTCCCATTGCCTGTCTATTGGCCATCTTCATCGCCCAATTTTGGCCAACCCGGTGGTTGAACAGGAAGCAAATTTCTTTGATTACCTGCGCAGTATCGGTAGTGTTCCTGGGAGGTGCTGTTCTGGGAGCCGGTCCGCCCTGGGCACTCTTGCCCGGCCCTTACCTGGTAGCAGCTGATGCGCGCTCCATCGAACCCGAGGGAATACAAGCAGCGATATGGGCAGGCTCACACCTCGGACCTGATAATCGAATTGCAACCGATCGTACCAATCGATTATTGATGAGTGCCTACGGGAATCAGTACATAGTGACCTCTCTCGCGGACAAAATAAATGTGACGCCGGTTTTCTTCTCGCCAGGCCTCGGCCCCAATGAAATATCAATTCTTCAGCGCGCCGGGGTGCAGTACCTCGTCGTTGATCTACGCCTCAGCACAGCGCTTCCAGCCGTGGGATTCTATTTTGATCTAGATGAACCCGCCGCCTTCAAGTACACAACCCCGATTGACCGGCAAGCTCTTACGAAATTTAACACTATGCCGCAGATCGATCGCGTGTTTGATAACGGCGACATCGTAATTTACGACGTGGAGGGGCTTATAAATGCACCACAAAAACCTTGATCTCATTGCGGCTGTGATCATTGCAGTGTTGAATGTGGTATGGGTGCTGCTTCACAGTAGCACACCTGTGGTAGGGATCATCCTGGCGTTCCCCCTGGTACTTGTTTTACCAGGTTATACGCTTACTGAGGTCTTGTTCCGCAAACGGTCGCTTAATGCCCCTGAGCGCCTCGTTCTTAGTCTTGGCTTGAGCCTGGCGATTGACGTATTGAGTGGCCTCTTCCTTAATGTGTTACCGGTAGGACTACAAGCAACATCGTGGGCAGTGCTCCTGGGACTGCTAACAGTAGTGTTTTCTCTGCTGGCAGCGTATCTTCGACGAGGCGTGCTAGCAAGTGGGACACAGCCGTTGAGGTTTCGCCTCAGCATCTATCAAGGTATTTTGTTCGGGCTGGCCATTTTGTTAGCAATCCTATCTTTCGTATACATAGATATTGGCGTAATACAGCAGCCACATCCTGGTTTTACGCAACTCTGGATGCTCCCCAAAGTTCAGGCCGGAAAAAGCTGCGACGTTCGACTTGGAGTGCGCAGCTTCGAGTCAACTTCCGTAACATATCGTATCACGATGACAATGAATGGAGTTCCAGCAATCACATGGCCGTCAGTCGTCCTGGCTCCCCAGGAAGAATGGGATCGGTTGGTGCCAATACCCCCCACAGCCGCTGAGGAAGTTTACATTGAAGGGCGGCTTTACCGGTTAGATAAACCAGCGGCCGTCTATCGGGAAGTCCATGTGACATTGCACAGTTGCGCAACGTCACCGCTCACTCCAACTCCCTAGCCGGGTCTAGCCAGCGCACATAACGGTACTATTCATGGCATACCGGCGAACCTTACATCAATACGTGATCGTTACTTCACCCAATTCTGGGTTCCATACCCGACCACTGGTGTTGTTCCATACCATCTTGACGTAGTTCACTTGCGATAAGCCGCTTAAGGTGTAAATGTACTCTAGCCAGTTGCTATAAATGCTACTAATCGCCGGGTGAGAGCGCGACCAATTCCTCCCGTCTGATGATGTGTAAATGGAAAAGTGCGAAACGGGTTCGCTGGGCCAAAAGTAGGCAGTCGCCTGGAAAGACGTCATATTGGCTCGCCTCCAGGTTATGCTTTCATCGGTGGCTGTCGTTCTCATAACGCGCGATGGATCTCCATTCATGTACTGGGAATTGGTGGTATCGAAGGTCAGATTGCTACTATGCTCGTAGGCCTTGCTCCAATCATCCAAATTGTCGATGACGATGCCCCCTGATCCCGCCTGATAGGTGCTTGAAGGACTGCCTGCTACTCCTGAGAGGTTATACGCTGTCACTCTATACCATAAAGCTCCTGCAGGCGCTGTCGTATCTACCCACGGGGTACTGTTATCTGTAGCACACCTATCACAAATGACCGTCCAGGGCCCAGAGGCACCAGAAGTAGAACGTTCTATTGAATAACTGGCCGCCAGCGCTGTTCCCCTCCACACGAGCACATCACTTGCAGCGTTTCTTATGACTACATCGATTAAGGGAACGCCAGGAGTGTTGAATGTGGGAAGCGGTATGCCCCTCATCTTGAAGGCGTGCGTACGAAGCTGGTTTACACTCGTTATCGTTGCAACTGAATCGGCGGGATAGTGCAATGTGTACTGTATTCCATTGCTTACGTACCCATACTGATCGTCATGAGACCATAATTCCCAAAACAGATCTCCAGCTACTGCCGAATCGGACTCAATAGTAGCGAGAAAACTGCTCAGTGTATCCCCACCATTTGCATCGTTCCAATCAAATTCTCCAACAACGAAAGGCTTGCCAACCTTTTTCGCAGCGCTAGCGTCATTCTGTAACATTGAAATACTCTTTGGATAGTAGTGATCAGAGACAATATCTACATTGGTTAAGCTTGCAGCGTTCGGGTCTATCCCACGCCTTCCATCTAGCACCAAATGGTTGTGATCAATGCTTTTGATATAGGTCGAAATGGTCTGCGTCCAACTTGTAGGGGGATCTAACTCGTTGCCTGTCTCCCACGCCATAATGGTAGGGTCATTCTTGTACGCGACGCCGGTATAGGTATTCACACGGTTGAGCAGTGTTCGAACGTATGTCTCAAAATCGCTGATCACCTGGTGGTTATAGTAGAACTGATTCTCATCTAGGATACCTCGCCAATCGGTGAAGGTATGCTTTCCACCCTGAGCATAGTGATAGTTGTCCGTTAAGGGGATGATTAACCGGATGCCATGCTCCCCGGCAGCCTTGATAACATAATCATCATGTACCAGCGCCGTTTCATTAAATACTCCAGTTGCCGGTTCAATGCAGTTACCGCATCCTACAGAGATGCCCAAACTGTGAGAACGTATAACCGTTGCACCCATCGCTTTCGTTGCATCAAGAGCATCGTTCACTCGAAACTGTGACGGATAGCTTGTGGAGTCATCTAGTGCTAACCAATGGATGTTGGCTCCAGCGAAACGAAAAGGGCGTCCATTTAACATCAATTGTGAACCAGAATGGGTCACAAATCCACTTAACGTTACGCCAGGTGATGGAATTGAGGTACGGAAGAGAGGTAGGGAAGTACAGCCCTTATCAAGGACGACCAGGGTTAGCAGCGTGATAAGGCTCAAGACTGTGCATAGTTCTGCCCTAACCATGCTTCTTCCATTAACTTTCATGCCCGCCATGCCGTTCAAAACAATCTACCTCTTACTAATGACCCAAAGCTCCAACAGGCCTTACACGGCTATTCCTTCCAGCCCGTTCTCTGGACAACATGATGTGTTGTCATGTGGATAAATTGCGAGAACCGTTGCATGATCGATAGCAGTACCGGTTACGAATAGCAAATAATAACTGTTCCTAAGCATACCAGTTTTTCATGCCAGTTTGCCTGGAAAACGCCTACCAGGCATAAGACGAGCGTCTCGTAGTGTTGAGGAGGTATTC
>WNFD01013186.1_pt1 | contig 12236 bp, 10 predicted proteins | sample 5400491 | NCBI WGS metagenome assembly WNFD01 (sample SAMN13153343, study PRJNA577476) | soil metagenome | isolation source: 120 cm saprolite under Douglas fir tree site 2 hole 2 replicate 2 | place: USA:California | collected 2015-04-18 | reverse complement strand
CTCACCGCCTACCCGATGAAGAAATGTGGACAGCCGCCCTGGATGCAGGCGCCAGCGATGTCTGCCCAACCTACGACATGAAGACCGTGTTGAGCTCAGTGTTGCGGAACTTGGCAGGTGCGCGCGACACCGCTGCCTAGGCCGGCCATCGATGTCGGGAAGCGAAACTCAGGATATGGAATCGCGCATCGGCGGATTTTTCCCAGTCTAAAGTAACGGTTGCGGTTTTCTCGGGAAGGCTATGAAAACAAGGCGACTGAATAGCGGTGTTGGCCTTGTTTCGCCAATCTTGCAGGTGGAACAGTTCGCGCGTTAAACCTCTCCCCATCAATCACCTGTGAATTTCCGCCCGGAATAGGCTTCGTTGTTATACTCACTGCTTCATGCTCAGCGAAACTCTCGAACAGGGGCGCGCCGCGGCTGATGCGGCCCTGGACCGCCTGCTGCCCCGGGAGACACAGGATCCGGTATCGATTCACAAAGCCATGCGCCACAGCGTCTTCGCTGGAGGCAAGCGGCTACGGCCAGTGCTGTGCATGGAGGCGGGGCGAATGGTAGCGGGTTGCTTGCCTGCTGGTATCGACGAGCTAGGTGCGGCCGTGGAGCTGCTGCACACTTACTCGCTGATTCATGACGACCTTCCCGCGCTCGATAACGATGACCTACGCCGCGGTCGACCCACTTGCCATAAAGTGTTTGGGGAGGCTCTTGCGATCCTGGCTGGAGATGCCCTGCAAACGCGAGCGTACGAGGTGTTGGCAAAGTTAAAGTGTCCTGCTGAAGCGCGGGTACGGATTGTGGAGGAGATCGCCCGCGGCACAGGCACGGTGGAAGGGATGATTGGCGGCCAGGTGGTTGATCTCGAAGCCGAGCGCACCGCCCCCAATGCGGTCATGTTGGAGTATATCCATCGCTCGAAAACGGGGGCGCTGATTGCTGCCAGCCTGGTGAGCGGCGGACTCTACGCAGGCGGAAAAGATGATGCCGTGGTACATCTCGAAACCTTTGGACAGTCGATTGGTCTTGCCTTTCAGATTGTGGATGACGTTCTCGACGTCACTCAAACCTCGGAGCAACTGGGAAAGACCGCGGGCAAGGACACGGCGGCGAAGAAGGCGACGTATCCTGCGCTGTTCGGAGTCGATGAATCGTTGCGCAAAGCAGAGGAGTTGGTGAGCACAGCGTTTGCGGAACTGGATGGGTTTGCTGAACGGGCGGAGTCGCTAAAGGAACTGGCACGGTTTCTGGTCGAACGAAAGAAATGACGGCCTGGCCACTCGATGCGTCAAAATTTGAAATGACTACTTCTTCCCTCGATGTTCTGGCTATTGCTGCGCACCGCGATGACGTAGAGCAGACTTGTGGTGGCACGCTACTGAAGATGGCGCAGCGTGGCCAGCGCACCGGGATTCTCGACCTCACACAGGGAGAGATGGGTACCCGCGGTACCGCGGAAGACCGAGCGCGTGAAGCAACCGACGCGGCGAAGATCTTGTGCGCGAGCTGGCGGCATGCGCTTGACATCCCTGACGGGCGCGTGGAGAACACCTGGGAGAACCGGCTCAAAGTTGCGCGGGTGATTCGCCAGACGCGGCCACGAGTCGTGATTCTTCCCTACTGGAAAGGACGTCATCCTGACCATTACACGGCTTCGCGGCTCGGGTACGAGGCATGTTTTCTGGCGGGGCTGGCGAAGTTAGCTCTCGGCTCTCCGCTGTCCGCGAACCGCCAAACCAATCTCAGCCCAGGTAAAGGTGAGTCGCCGGCGCCGCATCGGCCTTTCAAGATTCTCTATGCCACGCTTTACTACGACGTGCGGCCAACGTTTGTAGTGGATATCAGCGACCAGTTTGAGGGGAAGTTTGCGTCCATCATGGCTTACAAATCGCAATTCAGCGATCAGGAGGCGGGTAAGGACCTCTTCCCTGCTCACGATGAAATTCGCAAGCGCGTGGATGCCATGGCGCGTTTCTACGGTATGCTCGGCGGCATTACGTACGCCGAACCGTTCCTGCAAAAAGAGGTCGGGCTGGTGGAGGACCTGCTGGCGATTCCCGTCAAATCGATCTGATCGCGCTCGCGAACACCATGTTTGCGGTCTGCATTTTCGGCACTCAGCTGGAAGAGCTTCGAAGCGCTCCGCATTGCCTTCCCCTGCCGCCTGACCGAGCTTCCAGCCCGTGAAGAACCTTTCCGCGAAGCGCGCATTCCCCCTGATTGCCTCCTCGACTCGCCTTCAATTCGGTTAATCCACTCCAGAAAAAAGAATTTTCCAGTCCGAAAGTTTCATGCTTCCTTATGGGCATGATGCAGCGGCCGGCCTCTCTACAGTTTCAGCGCGACTGCCACGCCATCGCGAATGGGGAGAATCGTAGTGAACAACTCTGACGACTTGTAGACCAGGCGGTTGAATTCCTGAATGGCTTTCGTACTGGCATCTGACGGATTTTTTTGAACGACACGGCCGCTCCATAAAACGTTGTCGGTTATGAAAAGACCGCCCTTGCGCAGACGAGGCGCAACCAGGCGAAAGGCGCGAGGATAGTCTTCTTTGTCGACATCGCAGAAGATGATGTCGAACTCCTGCCTCTGCTCGGAGAGTACTTCCAGGGCATCGCCGATGCGGATGTCGATGCGGTTGGCGACTCCGGCTCGGGCGAAGTAGCGGCGGGCACGCTCGGCGTTCTGGGCGTCACCATCGGTGTAAGTAACGCGGCCGCCGTCGCCCACCGCGCGCGCCCACCAGATAGTCGAGTATCCGATGGCTGATCCCATCTCGAAGACGTGCTGCGCGTTGATCATCATCGCGAGCTGCTGCAATACGCGCGCCACAGCGGGGCCGACGATGGGGACAGCGTGCTTGGTGGCGTAGTCTTCCATTTCGGCCAGCACCTCATCGCGCGCCGGCAACATGGAGTAGAGATAATCGTCCACCGCCGGCGCCGTCACGTCTTCATGGCGCCACTTGGGCTTGGTCGGGGTCTTCTGTGGCAATTCGTCTCCTCTACGGTTCCCGAAAATTAACTCATGGGTTAAGAAATGGTTTCTCCGGGCTTCATTTCTACCACTTCAACTCCGGACACGAGCTTTTTCAGTTCAGTCGGTGTCCCCCTCAGCAGGGGAAAAGTTCCAAAGTGCATGGGAACGACCGCCTTTGGCTTTAGCAAATTGCAGGCATAGGCCGCCTCGCGAGGCGACATGGTATAGTGGTCGCCGATTGGCAGCAGGGCGACATCCGGTGCGTAGAGATCGCGAATGATTGCCATGTCGCCAAAAACATTGGTGTCGCCCGCGTGATAGATCTTTATGCCGTTCGCGAACTCGATCACGTAGCCGCAAGGCGCGCCTGCGTAGATGATCTGTCCGCCATCTTCCGCGCCGCTGGAATGATTGGCATGAACCATCGTGACTTTGACGTCGCCAGCGACGGTTTGCGTGCCTCCCTTATTCATGCCTGAAACGCTCTTAGCCCCTTTGGTTTGCAGCCAACCACAAAGCTCCGGCATGCCCACCACCAGAGGTTGGTGCTGTTTGATGAGTTCCACTGCGTCGCCGATGTGGTCGAGGTGGCCATGTGTACACAGCAGCACGTCGACTTTCTTGACTTTCTTTTCCGACTCCGGACACTTCGGATTGTGCATAATCCATGGATCGATAATGACGATTTTGCCGGCTGAGGTCTCCATGCGGAATGTGGCGTGGCCCAGCCAGGTGAGTTTGATGCCTTTAAGATTCATGATCTAACCGCCTAGCTCCCTTTCTGTCATTCACCGTTCACCCGCCAGCATTCAGTCCCCGCCGCCCAGGTGGCGCGCTGCGGAACGCTGAATTTCATTTATTGCTCGTTTCCTCCCTAGTTTAATATGAAACGCCATGAATGATCTCAAGGTGCTGATTCAGCGCGAGAAGATCGCGGAGCGAGTGGGGCAGTTGGGCGCTGACATTACCCGCGACTTTGCCGGCCAGTCGGTTATTTTTGTGGGCGTATTGAAAGGCGCTGCGATTTTTCTAGCCGACCTGGCGCGGCAGGTCAAACTGGACTCGACGTTCGATTTTATTGGCGTCTCCAGTTACGGAAATCGTCCGAGCCCGTCCGACGAACTTAGGAGCGGATGGGATTCGACTGGCGAGGTTCGATTGACGAAAGACGTGGACCAGTCGATGCGCGACAAGAACGTAATTCTGGTGGAAGACATACTGGATACGGGGATGACTCTCACATATCTAAGGAAGCTATTGCTCGCTCATCAGCCCCGGGCGCTCAAGGTCGCGGCACTTCTCGACAAGCCCTCACGCCGGAAAATGCCCATCGAAGGTGATTACGTGGGCTTCAAGATTCCGGATGAGTTCGTGGTCGGCTACGGATTGGATTACGCCGAGCGCTATCGCAACCTGGCGGACATCTGCGTTGTGCCGAGGGCTGTTGTGCCCAAGGTTGTTGTGCCCAAGGAGTAGTTTCGGCGAGAGATTCAGATCACCCACAAACAGCGACAGTTCGTCGTCCCAGCGAGCAAGCCGATCTGCCGCGACTGTTATCATAGACATACAAAATGGAATCAGTTCTCACTAAACCGGAACGTCAATTGCCGATTGAGCCGCTGCTGCTCGAAGTGGCCGATGTGCTGTCCACGTCGCTCGATCTCGATACGACCCTGCGTCGGGTCTCGGAAGTCGTGCGCAAAGTCATCGACTACGAGATTTTCGCGATTCTCTTGCTGAACGAGAAGACCCAGGAGCTGCGGTTCCGTTTCCAGGTTGGGTATCCTCCGGAGTTCGCGGAGCGGCGGATCAAAGTGGGCGAGGGAGTCACCGGGCGGGCCGCGCAATTGCGACAGGCCGTGCTGGTGGATGACGTGACTGCCGATCCGGCTTACATCGCCGCCATTCCGAACGTGCGCTCGGAATTGGCTGTACCGCTCATCAGCAAGAACCGCGTGATCGGCGTAATCGACCTGGAGGCTCGGGAGCCGGGCTATTTTAGCGAAGAACATAGCCGCCTGCTTACGCTGGTGGCTTCGCGCATCGCGGCTGGAATTGAAAATGCGCAGCTTTATACGCGGACGACGCGGCAGGCACGCATTCTAGCGCTGCTCAATGAAATCGCCCGCGAGTTGTCCTCGATTCTGAATCTGGACGAGTTGCTAAACCGAATCGCGGAACTGCTGCGCCGGCTGATTGATTACCAGATGTTCAGCATTCTGCTGCTGGATGACTCTGGGGAGAAGCTGCAACACCGGTTTTCGCTGCGTTTCCGCGAAAATATTCATCTTAAGCACGAGGTGCCGCTGGGCCGCGGCATCGTCGGGTACGCGGCGGAATCAAAGCAGGCGGTACTGGTGCCGGACGTGAAAAAAGATGCTCGCTACATCGAGGCGAATCCGGAGACGCGATCGGAATTGGCGGTGCCGCTGATCTACAAGGACAGAGTGATTGGAGTGCTTGATCTGGAACACACTCGCCGGGGATTTTTTACCGAGGAGCATCAACGCACGATCACGACACTGGCGGCGCAGGTGGCAATTGCGCTGGAAAACGCGCGCTTGTACGAGGAAATCGCGCGTCAAGAACGGCGTCTGGATCGGGATTTGGCGTTGGCGCGGGAGTTACAGGTGCGACTTTTGCCGCAGGCCCGGCCGAAGCTGGCTCACCTGGACGTGGCGGCGAAGTTTGTACCGGCGCGGGCCATCGGCGGGGATCTCTACGATTTCATTCCCTATTCACTTTCACGGATGGGGATTGTGGTGGGCGACGTCAGCGGGAAGGGCGCGCCGGCGGCTATCTATGCGGCGCTGGTAAGTGGCATCTTGCGTTCGCATGCTCCCATTGAGCCGCTGCCCGCGGAAATGCTTTCCGCGGTCAACATGTCGCTGGCCGAACGGCGGATTGAAGCACAGTTTGTGTCGCTCATTTACGCCTTGTGGGATGACGAGAACCGGACGTTGACCGTGGCCAACTCAGGTCTTCCTCGTCCCATATATGTGCACGATGGAAAAAATCAAGTGATCGAAGCTACCGGACTGCCATTGGGTCTGTTCGACGAGACCGACTACGATGAGTTCCGCTTCCGCATGAAGCCGGGCGATATGTTTGTATTTTTCAGCGACGGCATCCTGGACGCCCGCAACCGCAATGGCGAATTGTTCGGGCGGGGACGCGTTGAACAAATTGTGGATGAGTGCGCCGCCAAGTCAGCCGATTGCGTGGTCGATTGCCTGTTCAAGGCGGTCGCCGAACACTCGGCGGGAATGGAAACCTTCGACGACCAGACCGTAGTAGCCATAAAAGTGAAAAGTGGCGCCTCCCCGGCTGCCCCAAAACGAAAATGACCCGTCGGAGTCCGATTACTGAGGCCGGGCGTCCGCCTGGATTTGTCTATCGCGAGGAGAAGAAGGGCCTTCTCCGGCGAAGCGCGGGCCTGTTGCTTTACTGCGATGACATCGCCATAACCAAACTTGCGGAACACCATGCAACTCCTCTCTATGTCTACTCGGCATCGATGATCACCGAGCGCTTTGACGCGTTTGATCGAGCCTTCCGCCACGTGCCACACACGATCTGCTATTCCGTTAAGGCCAACTCAAATCTGAATATCTTGCGCTTGCTGGCCAAGGGAGGGTCCGGGTTCGACGTAGTCTCGGGCGGGGAATTGGAGCGGGTTCTGGTGGCAGAGCGCCGGGCAGCGAAGAAGGTTGTTTTCTCGGGTGTGGGGAAGACGCGTGACGAAATAACCGCGGCTCTGAAGGCCGGCATCCTTCTGTTCAATGTAGAGAGCGAATCTGAATTGTGGACATTAGCGGAATGTGCTGCCAGGTTGCGGATGAGTGCGCCGGTGGCTTTGCGCGTGAATCCGGACGTGGCGGCGGACACTCACCCATATATTTCGACTGGGCTTCGGAAACACAAGTTTGGAGTGCCCATTCGAGAAGCACGCACCCTGTACGCGAAGGCATCAGCCGTGCGCTACCTCAACGTGACTGGGGTTAGCGTTCACATTGGTTCGCAAATCACCGAGGTTGCGCCATTTGCCGAGGCCATGGCGCGCGTCGCGGTGCTGGTCGGCGAGTTGCGCGCGGACGGGCATAAAGTGAATTACGTGGACGCAGGTGGCGGACTCGGCATTCCCTACCAAAATGGGGCGGCAATGAATTTTTCTGATCATGCCTCGGGCTATTCGAAAGCGATTACTCGACCGTTCCGGGGACTGAATGTGCATGTGCTGCTGGAGCCGGGACGCTCAATCGTGGGGCCTGCGGGTGCGCTGGTCACGCGAGTGGTATATCGGAAAACCAACGACGGCAAGCGCTTCGTGGTGGTTGACGCCGCGATGAACGACCTACTTCGGCCTGCCCTCTATGGTGCACATCATGAGATCGTGCCGGTGCGGCGAAGTGAGGACGCTTCTGTCAAATTCGAGGCGGTTGACGTGGTTGGTCCAGTCTGCGAATCAGGGGACTTTTTTGCTCGCGACCGTGAGCTGCCAAGGGTCGAAGAAGGTGAGTTGCTGGCGATTCTTGATGTTGGCGCTTATGGAATGGCGCTGGCCTCGAACTACAACACGCGGCCTCGCCCAGCGGAGCTGCTGGTTTCGGGAAAATCAGCCAAAGTAATCCGTCGCCGAGAAAAAGTGGCTGACTTGCTACGGGATGAGCGGTGATAGAGACGCCGGAGGCGCGTTGAACGCTGGTGGTCATTTCATGGGTTCGATACCGAAAACGACTTTCCCTCCCACGATTGTCTTAAGAACCTTTACATCACGAATCTTCGCGGGTTCGATCGTGAAAAGGTCGTCGCTGAGCACGACCATGTCGGCGAGCTTGCTGGGCGTGATGGATTCGACCGCCTCCGCTACGGTCAACTTTTGCTCTGGAAACCAGCCGCCCGGTCTCTTACCGTCCAAAGTAGCGCGAGTGACAGCAGCGTAGATGGTTAACATGGGGTCGAGTGGAGCCACCTCCCAATCTGTGCCAAAGGCGAGACGCACACCGTGGTTAAGAAAGGTTCGGAAGGCATAGGTGCGACTGGCGCGCTCGTGGCCAATGCGGGTCTCGGCCCAGCGTCCGTCGTCAATGGCATGGGTCGGCTGGACTGAGGCGATCAGGTGGAGTTGTGCGAAGCGATCGAAATCCTTGGCCGCCATGTGCTGAGCATGCTCGATGCGGAAGCGACGGTCGCCGGGACCGTGGGATTTTTCGACTTCAGAGTACAAATCCAGCACCGTGGAAATTGCCTGGTCGCCAATCGCGTGCAAGCAGACCTGCAAGCCGGAGGCGTCGGCCCTCATCATGCGCTGGCGCATGGCTGAAAGCGGCCGCATCTGGGCCCGCAAGAAGCCGCGATTCGAGGGATCATCGTGCAAAGGCTCAAAACAATACGCCGTACGCGAGCCCAGCGATCCATCGGCGAATCCCTTCAATGCTCCAACCCTTAGATAAGAAGAGCCGAACCCATGGCGCAAGCCGATCTTCGCCTGATCCTGCCAGTCGCTGATCGGAGGAGCAACATAAACTCGTGCCGTCAGCTCACCTTGCTCAAGCAATTCCGAATAGGCCTCGATGTCGGCGTAACCATCGCTATATTCGTCATTCATGTCTTGAATGCTGGTGACACCGAGTGAGGCTGCGTGAGCAAGCGCTTGGCGGATGGTCCGCAGGCGCTGCTCATGCGACATCGGCGGAATTACTCTGTTGATATACTCGGTCGCTGCATCTTTCAGTATGCCCGTGGGATTGCCTTGGGCATCTCGAACACTGACGCCTCCCGGCGGGTCGGGTGTTTGGGCGGTGATTCCGGCCAGCCGCAGGGCCACTGAGTTGGCCAAGCCCATGTGCCCGTCGTAGCGCACGACGAACACAGGAGTGTTTGGCTGAAGCCGGGTAGCAGCAACTTGCCGCCGGCATTCAGAACGTGGGTATGAGGACCGCGCCAAGGATCGACGTCGGCAGCGGAACCGACCGCCACGATGCGATCGCCGAGCACCGCGACAGCCTGAGCGGAGGGATAGGCTTTATCCACGGTCCAGACCTTAGCATTGGTAACGATGAGATCAGCAGCAGGCTTAGATTGAGCAACCGCTGCGATGGAGAAGATGAATACGGAAAGAAGCCGTTGCATTCGCAAGATCTTTTCCTTTGTCGGCCACCGTTAGGTGAGATCACCGTTCCGCGGGAGGTGCAATTGCGTTCAGGCGGAAGGGACTCGATTCAAATCGGATTATTTTCACCCCACTTTAGCTTGGTGCGCAGCACTTCAAAGAAATCCGTACCGGTACGGAACAGGTTGACCTTGTGCGCCGACCGGCGGCAACGGACACGGTCGCCATCCCGCAAAGCTACGCCAGGCTGGCCATCCAGACTGAGATACGCCTCCTCCGCGTTGCCTTTGAGCACAATTTCGATCTCCGCGGAATCGGGCACTACCAGGGGGCGATGGGTCAGCGAGTGAGGAGACACCGGCGTGATCACGAATGCGTCGACCGTGGGCATCAGTACCGGCCCTCCAGCCGAAAGCGAGTAGGCAGTAGAACCGGTGGGTGTGGCGACGATCATGCCGTCGGCCCGATAACTGGAAACAAATATCTTATCGACTGCAAGATCGTAGTTGTTAAGGCGAGCCATCGCGGTCTTGTTCAGCACGACGTCGTTAAGAACCTGATAGCTGCCCAGATTTTCTGGCCCGCGGAACAAAGTGCATTGAATGAGAGAACGCGACTCGATAGTCGCTCGTCCTTGGGAGATCGCCTCAAGGGTGGGATATAGAGCGGGCAGGGGCACCTCGGTGAGGAATCCAAGTGAGCCCAGATTGACCCCGAGTAGTGGAACGTCGGTTGCGGCCATAGCCCGTGCCGCCGACAAAAATGTCCCGTCGCCGCCGAGCACCACGACCAGATCCAATGGCCGCGACGACATTTGGGAGCGCGGAACTACTTCCTGTCCCTTGGCATATTCCGCAGTTTGCGGGTCCACGACCATTTGGTACTTGTGGGCGCGGAACCACTCCATCACGCCGGGCAATATGCGCGCGACTTCAGGCCGGCCGGGCTTCGAAACAATGGCCGCAGATTTTGGACGATCAGATTGCCTTGGCATGGGCGAAACATGAATTGTACAGAATCTGGAGCAAAAGCCTTCACCGAAGAGATCCCAGGATTATGGGGGCAACGGAGCATAAGCGCTTCTCGGGTCATCAATCTGTCATCCGGAGGAAATAGGCCAACCCGCCACTGGACGGTCTCAAAAAACGGATTACTTCCGCGTAGACGGGCACAATCGCAGACCCAGTGGCTCCGAGGTTCCTTGTTGAGGTGCTCCAAAACTGACTACTTCTCGCGACGGGGCTTTTCGCCGTACCAATACCAGCCAGGCTCGGAGCGGCTGCCGTGCTCCGCCAGCCATGCATTCACGCGCGTGTTCACCGACACATGTCGCTCGGGTATCTTTGCGCCAGCAGCAGCCAGCGCCTGGAGAATATCGATGTAAACATCCGGATCGCCGCCGTGAGCCGCCGACCATAGCGTTTGACCTAACACCGTGCCGCCGTACAGGTTCTGCACCTCAAGTGGTGCGCTGTGGCGTAGCAACAGCTTGACCGTGTCCAGATGTCCGCCGATCGTGGCGCAGTGTAATGCGGTTTGCCCGTCGCCGCTGTGCGCCGCCAGATCCATGTCTTTTCCCAGCAGGAACTCAACAACCCTGTTGCGGCCGTATCCACACGCGTAGATGAAACCATCCTTCAGTTGGTCTCTACTGGCATTCGGTTTCAAGGTGCCGTGTTCGTCGAAGAAACTGTTGACGACGTCCAGGCGGCCAAGCGCCGCGGCTCCCGCCAAGTCGAGGTGCGCACCGCATCTGGCGAGAAACTCGGCAGCTTTCGGGCGCCCATTTGCCAGACAGGCAATCACAATTGATTGCCTATTGCCGGCAATCGAAGGCTGTTCAAGGCTCGCACCATGGTCCAGCAACGTCTGGAGTAGCGCTTCCTGCACACCAGCGCGCTCGGGATAGACGCTCGTCGCCGCCAAGCCTAGAGTTGTGCATCCACCACCATACACGTTCGCCGTTGCATCGATCTCGGCGCCGAGGTTCAACAGCATCTCCGTGATCGCGACGATATTCTTCGGCGTCTTCTGCCGATACCCTTCAACGCCGTTCGCCGAAACGTAGTGCAGCAATGTGGCGCCGTGTTCGCGTGTGGAACTCTCGCGAATCAAATTCGGGTCTTCGCGCAGCAGTCGCTTCAGCGTCGCGACGTCACCGCTGACGATCGCATCGGCCGCCGCTTCGAATCTCGAGACCGACGAACTCTTTCGCGCGAGCGCTTCGAGGTGCTTGGCAAATTTCGGCCAACTCTCGAAGCCATGCGAACGCGCAATCACGAATTGCGCATCGGCAAGAGCACACTTTCTGTCGGCTGGTCCGCTGCCCAACAACTTGCGGCGGGCGAAGTCCTCAACTTCGTTAGTCCAGCGGCCAATCCGCGCCAGTGCCTGGCGGGTGCTCTTCCATCCCGCCAGTTTTGTGAGCGTCTCAATCCATTGCTCGGACCAGTCGCCGATAGCCGTTTCGTCGCCCGATTTACAGGACTCAACCAATTTTTTTGCAAGTTTCTTGTAGCGTTCGAGGTTCGGACGCGGCGGAAGCGGAAGAGCATCTTGCGGGTTGGGAAACATACGAATCTCCTTTCATTGCACGCCTGGAGTCCGCACGAATCAGGCTGAAAGAAGGTTCGTAAACCTTCGGGTGATTCTAGGTGGGTGGGCATGGCCCTTTCCGCGGACTGGATGCGCTAGCGCTCACGTCACCGTAGATCTTGCCATTCGCGCAGTCAACCGCCCTCGAAACTCGATTCACCGTGACTCGCGACGCCGTTCTCACCAGTGCGGCCTCGATCGCCGCATAACGCCCCACAGGTGGTAGGCGCTGTCAGGCCAAACCGATCGGGCCTGTCATCGCTAGCTCTGACAAGGATCACCCGCCTTCGATAACTCCCGGCTCGTCGGCTACTCGGAAGTTACCGCCCAGGGACCGGCCGGGAGGGTCAACTTCTAGCCCGTCCTGCTTAAGTTAGCGCTTACGACATAAGCGCTTAAGAAACAGTCTTGATGTTCGTGGACCTATGCTTGGTGCATGCGTATCGGCGAAGAAAACTGGAAGGTACTCGAGTCGTTGTTTCCCGCAGGATGGCAGCAAATGGCCTGGCAGTCAGGTGCAGTCGAGCGATTGCGTGGGTTCCCATTGTCT
>WNFD01015370.1_pt1 | contig 12237 bp, 12 predicted proteins | sample 5400491 | NCBI WGS metagenome assembly WNFD01 (sample SAMN13153343, study PRJNA577476) | soil metagenome | isolation source: 120 cm saprolite under Douglas fir tree site 2 hole 2 replicate 2 | place: USA:California | collected 2015-04-18 | reverse complement strand
AACTGGATCGCGCGCGGGACGAAGCCGCGGCGTCGTGACAAATAGCCGTTAGCACGCAGCGGCGCCTGCGGCAGCGCGCGGCGAATTTTTTCCTTCAATTCGGCGGGCGCTTCGAAGCGAAACGTTTCGTCCTTGAGCCGCGCGCGCATCGCGCGGAGAGTCGCGAACTCGCGCGCACATCGCGGACATTCCTCGAGATGCCGCTCGATCTCGAGGTCGCGCACGACGTCGAGTTCCCCGTCGAGATGGCCGTGCAGCAGAATCCTGGCATCGTCGCAGTTCACGTCGATTCCTTGCTGACGCGTTCTTTGATCGATTTCGCGAGCCTGCCCCGTGCGCGCGCCAGGCGTGACATCACGGTGCCTATCGGCAGGTCGGCGGCGTCGGCGATTTCCTTATACGAGAGGCCTTCGATATCGCGCATCACAATCACCTCGCGAAATTCTTCGCTAAGCTCGTTTAGCGCATCGCGAATCATCGCCGCGTCCGCGCCGCGAACCGCGTCGGCCTCGAGTCCGGCATCGGCAATATCGCCGTGATGAAGGCTCTCGTCGAATTCGGCCGGCGAATTGGATCCACGGTTTCGCTTCAGCCAGGTGAACGCCGTGTTCCGCACGATCGCCAGGATCCACGCTCGCGGATCGCCGCCGCGAAAACCGCCGGCGAACCGGAGCGCGCGCAGATAGGCGTCCTGCACGACATCCTGGGCATCGTGATCGTCGCGCACCAGCCATCGCGCGAGGTTATACGCAGCATCCATATGCGGCAGAAATATACGGTCGAAATCGACGCCTTTGTATGAGTCCGGCAATCGCCTCTCTTTCGCCCGCTTTCCTCGTTTAGTTCCAGACTGCGGGCGTGGGCATTTTATTCCCGACCGCGCGGATGTCTCAATCGCGGGAATTTCCGCCTGCGACTCCAAGTCTACCCCGTGAAGCGCGCATTGAAGCGTTGCTAGTTGGCATCCGCAATTCGGAGGTACCTGGATGAAAAGCAAGTTAGAAAACGAATTCGATCGGCGATCGTTCCTGCGCGTCGCGGGAACTTCGCTCAGTATCGGCGCGCTCTATAGCGTGTTTCCCGCGCTGACGCGTAGCGCCGGCGCGCAGAATATCGTGCGCACGCTCGCGGAGCTGAACGGAGAGGCGCCCGCGCCGTTTTCGTTCATGCAGCTCAGCGACACTCACGTCGGATTCAACGGGCCGCCCGATCCGCTCGGCACCAAGGCGTTCGAGAGCGCAGTCGCGACTACTAACGGCCTCAAGAACAAGCCGGAGTTGATAATCGTCACTGGCGATCTCACCCATGACGCCGACTCTCCCGACGAGCATGCGAAGCGCTTCAAACTTTTCAAAGAGATCTCGAGTAAGATTGGCGGCGCGCAGATCAAGGTAGTGCCGGGTGAGAATGATGCCGCGCTGGACGGCGGCGACATGTTCCGTGAGTACATGGGGCCGACGCACTATTCGTTCGATCATCGCGGGGTCCACTTCATCGCGCTCGACAACGTTTCTCGCGGACGGCCGGAAGTGGGCGCCGAGCAGCTCACCTGGATGAAGTCCGATCTCGCGCGCTTCCCGAAATCCGCGCCGATCATCGTGTTCACGCATCGTCCCCTGTTCGATCTCAAGCCGGAATGGGAATGGTTCACCAGCGACGGCGACGACGTAATGAACGCGCTCGCGCCGTATGAAAACGTGACCGTGCTCTACGGACACATCCATCGCGAGAATTTTCATCAGCAGGGCAACGCGAAACTCTACGCGGCGCGGTCGCTGATCTTCGCGTTCCCCGATCCTGCGACCACGCCTGCGAAAAAGCCGCTGCCGTTCGACAAGGCGCAGCCGTTCAAGAACCTGGGGCTGAGACGAATCAACGGCAACGCGAACGGCAGCGATTTGCAGATCGAGGAAGTCGAGCTCGCGACGGCGGAATACTCGGGCACGGTCGGAATGGATCAGATGCTCAAGCATGGGAGCGGAGACGCAAAGGACGAGTAGAAAATGAAAAAGACAATGATCAACAAAATCGTCAGCACGTTCACCAGTACGATCTTGCTCGCGGGGGTATGCGAACTCGGGCTCGCCTTTGTTCCACCTGCCATCAATCTCGCGCGCGCGCAGCAAGCGGCAAACGCGGCGACGGAACCAACCCCAAAGGTTGTCGAAATCAGCGCGAAGAAATTCGAGTTCACGCCGGCCCAGATCACTCTCAAGAAAGGCGAGCTCGTGATCTTAAGGCTGAGCAGCTCCGATCGCGTGCACGGCTTTATGTCGAAGCCGCTCAAGATCGATACCGATATCGCAGCGGGCAAGACTACCGACGTCGAGGTGACGCCCGATAGCGCCGGCGACTTCACCATCATTTGCGATCACTACTGCGGCACCGGCCACGGCAACATGAAGATGAAGGTCTCGGTCGTCGAGTAGCAGTGGCCAGCCCCTGCACCCATGTCAGGAGCCCGGCTCCGCTGTCGCCGGCTTTTTTTCTCCGCGTCATGATCCCCCTTACTCGGGAGGGGTGAGGCGCGGAAATCCTCGCGGCCGCGGCGATCCTGTTTTCTCGCGGCCGGCCGGGCGTCGCATCACTGATGAGCCACAAGCTCCGCTCTACTTCGCTCATCCTGATGGTCGGCGGAGCGGCCGCCAGCGTCCTCTCATACTTCACCGGAGACGCGGAAGCCGATCGCCTCTGGGACACGATGACGCCTGCCGCGCAGCAGATTCTTTCATCGACGACTGGCGGTCGCGATTACCTGTCGCACGCGGTGCTCGGCCAGTACCTCATGTATGCGTTTCTGATTCTTGCCGCGTGGAGGGTGATGATCGAGTTATCAAGGCAGTTACAACGCACTCGAATTGCTTTCCTGATGATCGCGATAGTCGCGGCGGGCGCGCTGCTCCACCAGGGCAAGACAGGTGGGGAACTCGTTTACGAACATGGCGCCGGAGTTTCGAGCCCTACGGCGCGTGCGCAGAGTGCTGAGCGCAACTGAAATTTTAGGAGAAATCAAATGCAAAATCGAAAATTGATTGCTGGTTCCTTTGTGGCGATGATGGCGCTGGTCGGGTCCGCGAGTACATCGCCCGCGATGACTAATGACGCGGTCGCTGCAATGACGCACTCGCAAATAATCGGAGAGCTCCGCGCTGCGAGTGCGCTCGCGGATCGCAACTCCAAAAGCTGGTCGCAAGAGCCGCTCACGCAGGCTGATTTCGACGCGCAGAAGTTGACAATCGAGAGGCTGGTCGAGCGTTTGCAGAAAGGCGAGACGGTTTCGTCGCCGGAGATCAGTGAGGCGTTAGCTGGTCCCGATACGGACTATTGAGGGGTTCGCGGAAAAAGATCGGGATTCTTCGCTTCGCTCCAGAATGACACAAGGATTTCAGAGCAGAGACGAAAGAGTCGGAGGGGAAGATCATCCCTTATTCGCTGCAACCTAACCCCTAACCCCTTCCCTCGAGGGAAGGGGAACAATATTTGGGGGGCATCTCCTTTCCTCACTCTATAGTTCTAACAGGCCCGTAGGGCCGCATCCTTTCTTTTTCACACAGGAAGTCCGAAACCCAGTCTGGGTTTCGGGATCCGGATCTGATTTTTCTTTTTCCCCCGTCCCCGGCTTTATGGTTCGTCGCCTCGTTTGAATAAGCGCATTAGTTCTTCGAGGGTTGCTGGGGGTTTTGCGGCGGTCTCCAGGGTGTCGCGTACGTGGTCGGCTGACTTCATTCCGACTAGCGCTACGTCCACGCCCGGTGTTGAGCGGACGAACTGGATCGAGCGCTGTGCGTCGGTGGCGAATCCGCCGAATGCGTTTGCGACTATTGGCGGCAGTCCGCGCGATAGTTGTCCTTGTAGTAGCGACGCGCTTGCCGAGACCGCGATTCCGAGTGCCTTTGCGGCGTTCAAGGCGGTTGCTTTGCCGCCTTGTACTATTTGGTTCGAGCGCGTTACCGCTTCGGGCATCGCCAGGTTGTAGGGCAATTGGATGGCGCGAAAATGATGCGCGTCGCCGCCGACTTCGCGTGCGGTGCGGATTAATTCATCGAGCGACAGCCATCACACGCTGATCTTGTTCTCGGCGACAGCGCTTTCCAGGAATTCGAAGATCGTCGCGATTCTTTTCAGGAACTCGTTGCGATCGACGGCTTCGAGCTGCGTCTCGGGATTGTGCAGGTAGTAAATGTCTATTGTCTCGAGGCCGAGATTCGCGCGCGACAGTTCCAGCATCGTGGAGATATATCGCGGCGTCATGCAATGCGAGCCATCGACCAGGTCGCCCGGCGCGACGATTCCGCTCTTGATGAAGTGCTCGGCGAACCACGCGCGCGGGTCCGGCGGCACCGTCCCGTCGAAGGTAACGTAGCCGCCCTTGGTCGCGACGACCACTTCCTCGCGCTTGAGCTCGCCCGCCGCGACTAGCTCGCCGACGGCCTTGCCGATATTCCGCTCGCTGCGCTGGAAGCGATAATTCACCGCGGTGTCGATAAGATTGATTCCGCCCCGAAGCGCCGCCTTGATTGCTGCTTCGTAAGCGCGATCGGTTTCGTCATCGGGATCGCCGAGGTAAGTGCCGATTCCGATCGACGACGCCGACACTCCCAGCATCGGACGGAAATGCCCCGGCAGCGTGGGAAATTTTTTTGCGTACGCGTCGGTGGCTTCAGCGGTTGCGCGCCCTTTAAGCATCGCTATCTCCTCTATCTCCGCAGTAGCGCGTGAGTTATCGGATTCAGTTAACGACTAAACGTGTGCCCACTGATTGTGGGTTCGTAGAGCGCCTGGATCAGGTTGCCGTCTGGATCGCGGATATAAAACGAGACCGAACCGTCGCGATGATGCTTCAACTCGTGCGTCGCCACGATAAAGCCCAGGTGATCGAGCCGTTGCGTGCTCGCGGATTCATTTGCAGCCGCCGGGCTGCGATGCAGCGCGAGATTGTCAGAGCCACTGCTTAGATACGCGTTGTCGGCATCGGGCTGCCATACGACGGCCATCCCGAATACGCGAACGTAAAAGTCTTTGCTGCGCTCGAGGTCGGAAACTCTGAGCGCCAAATGACGTATCCCGCGATTCTTGATCAAGTTGTTGCCTCGCGCGTTCGGTATCCGACCACCGCCCACAGAGGATCAGACGGCGGCGTGGTCGGCGCGCTCTTGTCGATAAACTCTATATTCTCAAACCCGCCGCTCTCCATAAAGTAGCGCGCGACCAGCTTTACGTGATCGTAGTCGTCAAGATTCTGCCAGATTGCGACTGCCTTGGTCGGAAACATCCGGTTTGAGAAGGTCACGATAAACGGCGCGCCCGGTTTCAGCACCCGCGCGACTTCCGCGAACGTCCCGATTGGCGACGTCATATATTGCACCGAGACCGTAACGACGGCGCCGTCGAATTCGGCGTCGGCGAACGGGAGGCGCGGCGCGCGATTCAGATTGTGGATAACGATCTCGGTCAACGCCGGATTGTTTTCCATCTCGGCACGATTCATCCCGAGTCCCACCACGCGCGCGGGGCGCAGATGCGCCGGTAGATGCGATCGCCAACTGCTCATCAGATCCAGGATCGCACCGCCCTGCGGAAGCAGGCGCGCGTAGATCTCGCCGACCTTCGCGATCGCGCCGTCATCGATATGAACGACGAGTCGCGGCGTCGAGTAAAATAGCTCATCATCGGTGTCGTCGACGCGTCCGAAATAGTCGGCAGGGAGTTGCTTAGTCATGATTTGATCCAGCTTGATTTATCTTCGCGATTCTTTGTGATAACTGGATTTTCTCTTTCTTTATCAGGTACTTAGCAGTAAAGCTCGAACAGGGCCCCGACCCGGCGTTGACACCCTTTAGCCGCGCCGTCTAAATTAAAACACTTTTCCAAAGTGCTCTTGGCAAGCTTGCGGTAGCGAACGCCGGATACGAAAATAGAACACTTATGGTCCGCCGCGATAAAACCAACTACGTCATCCAATCGGTCGCGCATGCGCTCGACGTGCTCGAGCAATTTTTCGGCGAGGTCGACGAACTTGGCGTAACCGAACTTTCCAAACGGCTCAAGCTGCACAAGAACAACGTCTTTCGGCTGCTCGCCACGCTCGAAGCGCGCGGCTATATCGAACAAAACAAAGCGACCGAGAACTACCGGCTCGGGATCAAGTGCCTCCATCTCGGACGCCGATACATCCATCATATGGGCCTCGTGAGGCAAGCGCGTCCGATCCTCGCCGACCTCGCGCGAAAATGCCGCGAGAGCGCTTATGTCGCGATCGTGCGGCGTGACGGCGTGGTGCCGCTGGAGGCCGCGGAAGCCGAGGAGCGCGCGGTCCGAATCACGCCGCCAATCGGAATCATGCTGCCGCTTCATTGCACGGCGGCCGGCAAAGCGCATCTCGCCTTCGACGCCGAGGAGCAGCTCAGGTCCGCGCTGCCGGAGACGCTCCGCCGTTTCACCGATCGGACAATCGTCGATCGCGCGAGCCTGCTCGCGCAGCTCGAGACAATTGCGCGCGAGGGATACGCGGCGGATTCCGGCGAGTTCATGGAAGAGGTGTCGTCGGTCGCAGTCCCGATTCGCGACTACACCCGCTCGGTGGTCGGCTCGGTCGCGGTCGCGGGACCGACGTACCGAATCGGGCCGGAGCGAATCACCGCCGAGATCGCGCCAAGCCTACTCGACGCGGGCCGCGAACTGTCGCATCGCTTGGGCTACAACGAATAGGCAGGGGTGACCCCTGCACTCAGTGGTTCAGAAAAGTCGGCACGCCGGGTTCGCGTCTATGAATTAGGCGCGCCAGTCGCGATACTTGGATGTTCGTGTGCGATGCGTGTTGCTCATGCGCTGCTCAAAGTGCGGCTTCGAAAATCCTGAGGGAATGAAATTTTGCGGTCAGTGCACGGCGCCGCTCGCACTCGTCTGTCCAAAATGCCACTTCCAGAATCCGCCGGGATTCAAGTTCTGCGGGCAATGCACCGAAGGGCTCGGCACCGCCGCGCCTGAACCCGCGACGGCCAAACCGGAGCCTTCGCGACCATCTCTCGGGTTACGGGAATCTGATGACGCCGCCCTCGACGGTGAGCGCAAGACCGTCACCGCGTTGTTCGCGGATATCAAGGGATCGACGGAGCTTGAGCAGGACCTCGACCCGGAAGAAGCGCGGGCGATCATCGACCCTGCTCTGAAGCTGATGATCGAAGCGGTACGGCGCTACGACGGCTACATCGTGCAATCGACCGGCGATGGCATCTTCGCGCTGTTTGGCGCGCCGGTTGCGCATGAAGATCATCCGCAGCGCGCGCTGTATGCAGCGCTGCGCATGCAAGAGGAGCTGAAACGCTACTCGGCAAGATTGCGCGAACTCGGGAACCTGCCGCTCGAAGCGCGCGTCGGTGTGGACACGGGCGAGGTGGTGGTGCGTTCGATCACGACCGGCGAAGGGCATGCGGAATACACACCGATCGGCCACACGACGAACCTTGCTTCGCGGATGCAGGCACTCGCGCCGACCGGCTCGATCGCAATCAGTGAGCAGACGCGCAAATTCGTGGAGGGATATTTTCAGCTCAAACCGCTGGGTCCGACCAGGATTAAGGGCGTCAGTGAGCCGGTCAACGTGTACGAAGTGACCGGTCTCGGCCCACTGCGTTCGCGGCTGGAGCGAGCAGCCGGGCGCGGGTTCACGAAGTTCGTCGGGCGCGCGCGAGAGATGGAGGCGATGAAGGCTTCGGCGGAGCAGGCGAAGGCTGGACGAGGGCAGATCGTCGCCGCGATGGCCGAGGCTGGGGTCGGCAAGTCGCGCCTGTTTTTCGAATTCAAGGCTACCAGCGCGGCTGGCTGGATGGTGCTGGAAGCCCTCTCGGTCTCGCACGGCAAGGCGTCGTCCTACCAACCGGTGATCGACCTGTTGCACAGCTACTTCAAGATCGCGTCGCAGGACGACCAGCGGACCCGCCGCGAGAAAATTTCTGGCCGAATCGCGATTCTCGAACGCACCCTCGAGGACGCGATCCCCTACCTCTATAGCCTGCTCGGAATCGCCGAGCAGCCCGACCCGCTCGCGCAGATGGACCCACAAACCCGCAAACGCGGCACGCTCGACGCGATCAAACGCATCCTGCTGCGCGAGAGCCTCAACCAGCCGCTGATGGTAATGTTCGAGGACCTCCATTGGGTTGACGAGGGCACCCAGGCATTGCTCAATCTGCTCGCCGACTCAATCGGCACCGCGAAGGTCGTCCTGCTGGTAAACTATCGACCCGAGTATGCGCACCACTGGAATAGCAAGACTTACTACACGCAGTTGCGCCTCGACCCGCTCGGCAAGGAGAGCGCCGACGCGATGCTGTCGGCGCTGCTCGGTGACGGCAACGATCTGGCGCCGCTCAAGCGCCTGATCATCGAGCGCACCGAGGGCAACCCATTCTTCATCGAAGAGACGGTGCTGGTGCTATTCGACGAGGGGGAGCTCAAGCGCAATGGCGAAGTAAAGCTCGCCCGGTCGCTCAGCCAGCTCAAGATTCCGCCTACGGTGCAGGCGATTTTGGCCTCGCGTATCGATCGGCTGGCGCCCGACCACAAAGACCTGCTCCAGACGCTGGCCGTGATCGGCATGGAGTTCAGACTCGGTCTGGTCGGCGCGGTGACAGCTAGGCCGGGGTCAGAGCTGGAATCGATGCTGTCCGAACTTCAGCTCGGTGAGTTTATCTACGAACAGCCCGCGGTGGGCGACATCGAGTACACCTTCAAACATGCGCTGACCCATGACGTCGCCTACAACTCAGTGCTGACCGAACGCCGGCGACTGCTGCACGGACGAACTGGCGCTGCGTTGGAGTCAACATATGCCGACAATCTCGACGACCACGTCGCCGAGTTGGCGCATCACTACGCGGGTAGCGCCAGTCCGGGAAAGGCAGTGAAATATTGTTTGCGGGCTGTTCAGCAGTGCACCGACCGCGGGTCTTATAGCCAGGCAATTGCGCAGTTCGAGATCGGCTCGACCTGCTACAGAAGCTCTCCGATGACGACCGGCGCGCAGAGCAGGAATTGGACCTCCGAAACGCAGTCAGTTGGGCACTGATGGCGACAAAAGGCTGGGCATCGCCCGAAGCAGAGCAGTCGTCCGCGCGCACAACAGAGCTGCGCCAGCGGCTCACGATCGACTTTGAACAGACTTGGTATGCACTACGAGGAGACTACCTGGTCCACCTTACCCGCCTCGACCTGCGCAAGGCGGTCGAAACAGCAGCCCAGATGATTGCTCGGGCCGAGGAGCGTGGGAGCGCGCGACATGTTGCGCAAGCGGAGACCTGGTTGGCGATGGCGAGGATGTTCTCGGGCGATCTCGACCTCGCCGCCCAATGCTTCGAGCGGGCGTGGGCGCTGCTGGAATCCATCGCGAAGCCGGCAACCGGTCTCACAGAGCAGCATGCCGGGCTGATGCCTCAAGCCGAGACGTTTGAGCGGATTTTTACCCAAGCGACTACCCGCGGTTACTCGGCATTGAACCTGTGGTTGCTGGGTCACCCGGATCGGGCACTGGAGCGATTAATTGTCGCGACCGCGATCGTGCGCGAATCGGGGCAAAGGGATGTCCTCGCAGAGGTACACATCTTGGCCGCCACCGTTCATAACCTCCGCGGCGAGCTTGAGCACGTGAGACTGCGGGCAGAAGCAGCATTCGAGTTGGCGACCGAGGGCAATCCCTATTTCCGCGCCCAAGGTGGAATACTCCTGGGGTGGGCGGATGCGATGGCGGGCGATCTCGACGGCGGCATCGCGCGGATGCGGTGCCATCTGTTGGAATTCAGGGCTACCGGCGCCGAACTCGCGACTGATTCGTATCTCGCGCTCATCGCCACCGCGCTGGGCCAGAAGGGGGAGTGCGATGAGGGTCTTCGCACGATCGACGAGTCACTCGCGATCATCGAAAGAACCGGCGCGCGGGCGTCTGATGCGGAGGTGCATCGGTTGAAGGGCGAACTGCTGATGGCGCAGGAAGCATCCAATGCCGCGCAGGCGGAGCAATCCTTCCGCACCGCGCTCGAAATTTCGCGCAAGCAGAACGCAAAGTCGCTGGAACTGCGCGCCACCACCAGCCTGGCGCGGTTGCTGGGGCAACAGGGCCGACGCGACGAGGCGCGCGCGATGCTCACTGAAATCTACGGCTGGTTCAGCGAAGGCTTCGATACTGCCGACCTGAAAGACGCGAAGGCCCTGCTGAAACAGCTAGACGCCTAAGCGACTTCTCTGAAACACTGGGTGCAGGGGTCACCCCCTGCTAAGGTTTGACTGGTTGCGGCGCCGCTGTTAGAAAAATTGCGTTTGTCAGCCCGATTCCTGAGCGACTATTTCTTCAGTTTCTCGTTCTTCGACATGAATCAATCCGTGGAGTCATAAAGCTTTGAAGATTCTAGTTCCAATCAAGCGGGTCCCCGATCCGGCCACCACTATCCGCGTGATGCCCGACGGCTCCGGTATCGCCACCGACAACGTGAAATGGGTGATCAATCCGTTTTGCGAAATCGCTATCGAGGAGGCACTGCGTATCAAGGAGAAGCAGACCGGCGAAGTCGTGCTGATCACGATCGGACAGTCCACCTGGCAGGAGCAACTCCGCACCGGCCTCGCGATGGGCGCCGATCGCGCAATCCTGGTGAAGACCGACACCGCGCTCGACTCGCTCGCGATCGCGCGAATCCTCGCCAAAGTCGCCACCGACGAGAAGCCCGAATTGATCATCCTCGGCAAGCAGGCTATCGACGACGACTCCAACCAGGTCGGACAGATGCTCGCCGAGATGCTCGGATGGCCGCAGGCGACCTTCGCGTCGAAGGTCGAAATCGGCGCCGATAAAACTTCGGTCACGCGCGAAATCGACGGCGGCCTCGAGACGATCGCATTCAAGCTTCCCGGCGTTATCACCACCGATCTTCGCCTGAACGAGCCGCGCTACGCGTCGTTGCCGGGTATCATGAAGGCTCGCAAGAAAGAGCTGAAGGAAATTCCCGCGGACAGCCTGGGCGTCGATCTCGCGCCGAAGCTGAAGATTAAAACTCTAACCGCGCCGCCCAAGCGGCAAGCCGGCCGCAAGGTCGCGTCGGTGCAGGAGCTGGTCGCGGTGCTCCATACGGAAGCGAAGGTAATTTGAGTAGATGGGAGGAAAACGGAGAAAAGAAAATAAAATTTACCGAAACCTCACGCAGGTTTCGGACTTCCCGTCTATCTACACGCAGAAAGATGCGGCCCTACGGGCCTGTTAGAACTAGTTGGTCCGGAGAGAAGAGTTAATATGGGTAACGTTCTGATTTTCGCGGAGCATCAGGGGGGTCATTTCCCCAAAACTACGCTGACCGCGATTCATGCGGGGCTCGACCTCGCGAAGAAGCGCGGCGCTAGCGCGATCGCGGTGGTTTCGGGTGATGCGCCTGAAAGTGCCGCGGCTGAGATCGCGAAGTATGGCGTCGCCAAGGTGATCGCGCTGGCGCATCCGGCGTTGAAAAATTATCTCGCCGACGCGCATGCGCAGGCGCTCGCCGCGCTCGCGAAAAAGGAAAACGCTGAGTTCGTAATCGCGACCGCCACTGCGATGGGCAAGGATCTGTTCCCACGCCTCGCCGCGCGCCTGGGCGCTCCAATGGCGTCGGAAATAACCTCGATCAACGACGACCATACCTTCGTGCGCCCGATGTACGCCGGTAATGCGATGGCGACCGTCGAGCTCGACGGGCCTATAAAAGTGCTGACCGTCCGCGGGACCGCATTCGATGCCGCCAAGCCGGGTGGGGCCACGGCCCCCGTCGAAAAGCAGGATGCGGAGATCGATGCGGCCGCGCTCAAGATGGAATTCGTCTCGTTCAACGCGACCAAGAGCGATCGCCCGCAACTTACCGAGGCGCGAATTATCGTGTCAGGCGGACGCGGACTGAAATCGGGCGAGAACTTCAAGACCGTGCTCGAGCCGCTGGTTGACGAGATGGGCGCTGCGATGGGCGCCTCGCGCGCGGCGGTGGATGCAGGCTTCGTTCCTAATGATTTGCAGGTCGGGCAGACCGGCAAGGTGGTCGCGCCTGAACTTTATATCGCGGTCGGAATCTCAGGCGCGATTCAGCATCTGGCCGGGATGAAGGACTCGAAAGTGATCTGCGCGATCAACAAGGACGAAGAGGCGCCGATTTTCGCCGTCGCCGACTACGGGCTGGTCGCAGACCTGTTCAAAGCCGTCCCCGAGATGGCCGAGGAAATCAAAAA
>WNFD01005910.1_pt1 | contig 12239 bp, 4 predicted proteins | sample 5400491 | NCBI WGS metagenome assembly WNFD01 (sample SAMN13153343, study PRJNA577476) | soil metagenome | isolation source: 120 cm saprolite under Douglas fir tree site 2 hole 2 replicate 2 | place: USA:California | collected 2015-04-18 | reverse complement strand
CCCCAGGCAGGGCCCGGCAAATCCGTCCTCGAGCAGTTCGTCCGGCAGGAGAGACAGCGCCCACATGAGATCGCGAAAATTCAAGCCGGTCGCTTCCACCTCGATCTCGATCTGGTCGGGAAGAAGCTCGTCTCGCCTGGTTGCGCGCCAGCAAAGCCCATCGAGGCCGCCGCGGCGTTCCAGACGAGCCGCCGAGCCAGAGCGGGCGCCATTTTCCTGGAGCCGGTCCGCCGCATTTGCAGGTTCCGGTGAGGTGGAATCAGCCGCAGCAGCAAGCTCGGTGCGCTCCCTCTCCCCGCTTGCGGGGAGAGGTGGAGCCGAGTTCGGCTGGGGAGGGGAGCGCGCCGAGTGCGTCGCACGGTCTTGCATCAGATTCTGCGCAAGGCGGTCGAGCTGCTCGATTCGGACGACGCAAGCGGCATCCCCGTCGAGATGCAGCTCGGTTTCGTCCCCTGCGGATAGAATCAGATCCTTGATGCGCGCCGCGGCATGTTCGGCCGACAGTCCGGGGGATAAATCGACGCGCCGCATTTTGAGGTTGGGAAATTCGTTGGCGACCGTGCGGGTAAATGCCCAGTAGCCGGCCTCGACGGGGTTCGTGAGCTCGTCCCCGAAGGCGCCGGATGTCACGGTCCACAGCGTCAGGTCCGGAACGCTCAAATCTTCGACGAACGCCTTGAGCGCCAAGCACCGATCCCGGAGCGCGTCGAGCGGCGACCCGTTTTTGCGAAAGCAGTCTCCAATATCGATCACCAGGAGGGGCACGACCGACGACGAGTCGAGGCCGCCATCGGATTGATGTCGGACCGCGACCTGATGTCCGTCGGCGGCGAACAGACGCTCGACGTGGCGCGCAATCTGCAAAGTCCTGGCGTCAGCGCCGGTCCGAATCAATATCGACAGCTTTTCGGGGGCAGGCGCGAGCTCGGAAACGGCATTCCTGCGAGCCATCAGGAAGGTCGCGGTCTCCGCTCCCATGGCGACGCTTTGCGCGACATGTTCTTGCAGGGCCGCGGATGCGAGGATCTGCCGCCAGTCTTCTGCCGTTCGCAGTCGTCCGCCGGCGAGGATCGAGTTTGGAGCAAACCAGGTTTCGTCGGTGCCAAATACCAGATCACGGAACAACGACGGGATAGGCTCGACCGCAACCAGCAGTCCGCCGGGAGCCAATGCCGCGACGAGCTCGGAAATCAATGTCTCGGGAGTCTGCCAACGGCACAGCGACCCCGCCGAAATAATGACGTCGAAGGTCGCGGCCGGCAGGGTGCTGCATTCTCCGCACAGCTCGACTCCGTCATGTCGCAAGGCCAACCCTGCGTGCTCGCGGCGCTGCCGGTCGAGCTCGAGAACCGTAAGCTGGGCGCCGTGCGTTTGCGCGCGGGAAGCAAGCAGGTGAGAAAGCGGCCCGAAGCCGACCTGAAGCATCCGGATTCCGTGCTCCCGCGGCCAAAGCGACTCGAGCGCCTGTAGGACATCCGAGAGAAACTTCACCGCTTCCACCATCCACGCGCTGCGGCCCTCGCAGATATCGAGCAAAGCTGGCGGAAGGGCAAAGTCGACCGGCGCGGTCGGATCGGCTCGCGCGCGCTCGATCAACCGGGTGAGCCGTGATGCGAGGAGGAGCTCCCAGCACCGGTCGGGATGCTCCCTGGCGAGCGTGCGCACGATCGCGGCCGGATCCGGACGGGCAGCGTCGGGGGCAATGCGCCAGCGCGAGCCGGTCGAGAGAGCGAGCTTGCTCGCCTTAAGCCAGCCCAGCAGACAGGTGATCCACGGCTTGCACGAATTTGCCAACCCTTCGGAGGCGATCAGCGCGTCGATCGCGAGATCGCCCTCACTATCGACCAGCCCCGCAAGCAACGACATGGCGCAAGCCGTCGCCCAATCCCGAAGCAAGATCGAACCCTCGGAACCGCCGTCGCCGGCTTCCGAAGCACTGCGGAACGTCTCGGCGAATTCCGCGAGCGGCACGGGAAGAACGGCGCGCTGACCATGTGACGGGAGGGCGAGCGGCCGCCTCGATTGCACCAGTGCACAGCTTGCAGCTTCGCTCGCCCTGGACTTGATCGCGCGGAACCTGGCGTCACGAACGATCGCGACGACTTCGCCCTCTCGGTCCAGCAGCGTGAAACGAGCGCGAATGAGCCGCTCATCACAATGGTCCACCTCGATGAGGGCGCGCGTCGGCGCGGTTCCCGGCTTGAACAGCCGGATGTCGCCGAACCCCACGGGCAGGAACGCGGTCCTGCGTTGGGCGGCAAGGTTCGCGAACAGAACGACCAGCCCGTGAAAACAAGAGTCGAGCCGGGCGGGGTCAAGCCCGAATCCGGGGATGTCCGCCGGCTCGGTGAGCGCAACGACCATTCTCGACGGGCCAAATCGCGCAACCGATCTCAGTTGTCGAAACGACGGACCGAACTGCAGGGCGACCTCGTCGGCGAACGCGTAGATCACGTCGCCATCCACGATCCCGGAGGGTTTTTGGTCGCTCATCGCGGGCGGCTCGACCGGGACTACGGTCCTCGCGATCTTGCAGGTGGCATGGAGCTGCCACGGCTCGGAGGAGAGGCGGCGCCGGCTGCGAATCTCGAGCACCCCGGTGCCGAAGCAAACTCGGGTCGAAATTTCCCTGGAGGCGGTGTCGGTAAAAACCACGGGCTGCAACAGCTCGAGATCCGTCACCGCCGAGGCGGTCGAGTCGAGCCAATCCCGAGCCGCGGCCAGGGCCATTTCCACAAGCGCTGCTCCCGGAAGAAGCAGCTGACCGTCGACTCGATGATCATTCAGTTGGGGCAGCAGCACGGGATCGAGATGTCCCCGCCATTCCGCCGCATCCGCCATGATGCGGGTGCCGATCAGCGGGTGGCGCCAGCTCGGGTTCACGACCGGGAGCGCCTCGACCGTGCTGTCGATCCTGAACTCCTTTCGCTGCCAGGGATAGGTCGGCAATCGAATCTTGGCTGCAGGGGCCGGGCCGACGATGCCGGACAAATCGAGCCTGCCGCCGTTCACCCAGCATTTTGCCGCCGTGCGGCGAAACGGATCGCCATCCTCGCTCTTGCTGTCGAGGACGCCCAGGACCGCGAACGGAATCGATAATTCCGCCAACGTATTCTTCAGATGCGAAAGCAAGGTTGCGCGCGGTCCTATCTCGATGAAGACGCGGGCACCGAGCGCCGCCACGTTCCTGATGGCGGCCGCGAACTGCACGGGCTCGCGAACGTTACGCCACCAATAGCGGGCATCGAGCTCTTTTCCGTCGATCGCCGCGCCCGTCACGGTCGATATCAGCGGCAAGACGCCCGCTCGAGGCCGCAGCTCCTGCAAATCATCGAGGAGCGGCTGCTCGATGACGTCCATCAGGCGGCTGTGAAAGGGATAATCGAGATCGAGACGCCGCCAGACCATGCCCTGTTGCTCGGCGGCGGCGGCGAGCTTGGCAATCGCATCGGTCGTGCCCGACAACGTCAGGGCATGGCTGCTGTTGAACGCGGCGATATCGAGATCGGGAATCTCTTCAACCAGGCGCTCGGCAATCGGCGACGCAGACATCAGCACGGCCATGCGTCCATGATCGCGCGCGCGCTCCTGATGTCGGCTGCGGAAATAGATCACTTTCAGGGCGTCGTCGATATCGAGCATTCCAGCGGCATGAGCAGCCGCGATTTCCCCGACGCTGTGACCGATCACGCCGACCGGCTTCATGCCGAGCTGACCGAGCGCCGCCGTAGCGCCGTATTGAATTGCGAAGATCAGCGGTTGCGCGATGCTCGTAAGGCGCAACAACTCGCCGATCTTGTCATCGAAAATTGCCGCCTTCAGCGACCAGCCGGCGAGCTTTTCAAAGCGCCGATCGGCTTCATCGAAGTGCGCGCGGAAGACCTCGTTTTCAGCATAGGCAGAGCGCCCCATCCCCGGCCACTGACTGCCATTTCCGGAGTACACGAAGGCCAGCGGCGAATTTCGCCGGCCGGCGGTTTCAGCCAAGAGGTCCGGACGTTGCGCGGTTCCTTGCGCGAAGTCGCGCAATGCTGCAGCGACGTCGCGACGCGACCGTGACGTGATCGCAATCCGATTGGAAAGGTGATCGCGCTGGTGAGCGGCCGCGAGCAGGATGGCGTCTGCTTCCCGGTCGGAGGCAGATTCGAGGCGCGAAGCGTATTCATCTGCGAGCGCGGTCAGCGCGGCGTGACTTTGAGCCGACACGAGCAGGACCGGCTCACCGGCGCAAACCTGGTGCTCGACCCGCTCCGTCCGACCGGTCGATGGCGGATCGGACAGAATGACATGGGCATTGGTCCCGCCGAAGCCGAATGAATTCACGCCCGCGAAGCGACGGCCCGCCATCCGGTCGAGCGGCAGGCCATCCGAGCAAACGGCAATATTGCGTTCGCCAAAGGCGATATCCGGATTCGGCTCCGAGAAGTGCAGCGAAGCCGGCAGGAAGTCGTGCTCGAGCGCCAGCAGCGCCTTGAGCACGCCGGCAAGGCCGGCCGCCGGCTCCAGATGGCCGATGTTGGTCTTGATCGATCCGATCGGCAACGGCTGCGTGCGCATTCGGCCGAGCGCATTGCCGATAGCCATTGCTTCCGCCGGATCCCCGACGCGCGTGCCCGTGCCATGCGCCTCGATGAAAGCGAGCGCGCTCGGATCGACGCCGAAACGCTCGTACACCTGCTTCAGCAGGTCCGTCTGCGCGGCGCTCGAGGGCATCGATACGCCGACCGTCCGTCCATCGGAGTTCACGCCGGAGCCGGCTATAACGCCGAGGATAGGGTCATTGCCGCTCAATGCGGCACGAATGCTGCGAAGGATGAGCACGACGCCCCCCTCCGCCCTGACGTAGCCGTCGGCCTTCGCATCGAAGGTGCGACACAAGCCGGTCGGCGAAAGCATCGATGCCTGCGAAAAGCTGATGAACGCAAAGGGGCTGGCCAAGACGTTGACTCCGCCGACGATGGCGGTGTCGATCCGGCCGCATTGAATTTCGGCTACCGCCTGGTGCAGCGCCACAAGCGACGACGAGCAGGCGGTATCGACCGTGAAGCTCGGACCGCGCAAGTCGAATATGTACGAGACTCGATTGGCGATCAGCGACAGCGTGTTGCCGGTTGCGAAATGCGCGTCACCGGCCGCGACATCGAAAAGACCCCTGTTGCCGTAGTCGAGAGCCGAGGCCCCGACGAACACGCCGACCTCTTTGCTCGAAAGGCTGGATGGCGGTATCCCGGCATCCTCGAGCGCCTCCCAAACCAGCTCGAGCAGCAGGCGTTGTTGAGGATCCATCTGCTCGGATTCGCGCGGCGAGATGCCGAACACACCGGGATCGAACCCCCATATGTCGTCGAGCACGCCCGCGGCCCACGTATAGCTCTTGCCCGGCTCGAATCTCCGCGGATGGAAAAACTGGCCGCCCGACCAGCGATCTTGAGGGACTTTCGATACCGCACACCTTCCCTCCGAGAGCAACGACCAGAGCGCGGACAAGTTGGATGCGCCCGGCAGGCGGCAGGAGGCGCCGACAATGGCAATCTCGGGCGCGCCGGAGTTCGATGCGGTCATTGCCGGGCCCCGCTCAACGATCAGCCGAATCCAAAGCAGAAATCCGCATGCTGCCCTTCTTCATGATGCCTGCACCTGCTCGATCGACGGACCGTAGTGATAGCGCTCCATGTACCACCGCCAGCGACGGTTTACTCGACTTTGCACTCCTGCGATATTCGACAAGGATTTTTCGCGTGGCCTCGGCGATTGATGAGGTGACGCTCGACCCGCGGCCGAATCGGCTCGAATGCACCGATATCGAGGCGCCGATAAATCCGCTCCATTTCCGCAATCGGCGCGCGAATGAGATCTTCATATCGCACCTCGCAGAACTTCGCTGCAGGAAGCTCTGCCGTCTGCGCGAGAAAATCACGGTACAGCAGCTCCATGGTCTGCAGCACGTATTGCTCGATCGTCGGCGCTCCATTCGGCAGCCGGCCAAGCCTTGGTCTTTGACACCCTTGGGTATCGCAGAGGGCGCGCCAGAGCCGGACCGTGGACTCGAAGACCTCGTATGGGTGCCGCACCATGTGGATGAATTGCGCCTCGGGAAACAGCCGTCTCAGGATCGGCAGTCGCGCGGTATGGGGCGGCGATTTCAACACGAACCGCCTCGGCGCGGAACCGTTCCGCTTCTCCCGGTTGCCGCACAACTGGATCTGCTTCAGGAAACGCAACAATCCAGCTTCCCAGGCTTCGACTTGCCGGGGCGTAATGTCCGTCATGTTCAGGAACTCGACGCCGGCCGGACGATGATTGGGAAACAGCATGATTTCGTATGGCGATCCAAGGCCCAGATTCAGCAGCGCGAACTCCTCTTCCTGCGGCTGGTCCCACCCGACAGGAACATCATCCATCGGTCGCGTCGACGGGAGAAACCATGCCAGCATCCGCAACAACCGGCCGGACACCAGAAAGTGGGCGGGCGCAAAGCATTCGAGCGTGTTGGGTGCGACGAGACTTTCATCAAGAGCGAGCAATTCGTGCAGGTGGGTCGTTCCGGTGCGCCAGTGACCGATGATGAAAATCGGCGGCCGGGCGATTTTGGATTCGGCGATGCGTCTGCCAAACGCGCACTCCTGGACGAGGCGCAGCATGGAATTGACGATCGAGTAGATGGACACCTGCAAGGCGAAGGGAATCCGCGTCGGCGATATCGCAAAACGATTCCGCACCAACAGTCGGAACCACGCCGAGGCGATCATTCCGTGGCACGCTCGGAAACAGTAAGCCGGGTAGCTTCGCGTTTGCCGCGGATGCATGCTCCTGATGTTCCCCGACAGTTTCGGACTACGAGCTCCGACGGTATCGCAACACCAACCACCTTAGCTGGACACTTTCCAGAACGGCGAACAGACCATCAAAGCGAAAACGTCATGAGGCGAGGCGGACATGATCCCGCGGCGAACGGAACAACTCCGACAGCACCGAATAGAGTGAACGGCGCATGGTGCTTCGGTACGGGCTGTCCGTCGGGGCCCGCTCGATGATGCGGCGATGCGCCTCGGGCAATGCATGGTAGGGCAAGCTCGGCAGCAGATGATGAGCCGCGTGATAACGCAGGCTGACGGGCGCCCACAGCTCGGACGCGAGACTCGGAAACGTGTTGGAATCGAGGACCTGCTCTGCAAACGTCATCGGCCGGCCGGTGCCCAGATATCGGTGCGCTACTACCAAACGCAACGTATTGAGGAGACTCACGCCGGCGAAGACCGCGTAGGCTTCGCCGACGCGGGCCAGCGGAATGAATCCCGATACGATTCCGAGCAGGAGCGCGACACCCCATAGGAAACAGGCGGCTTCCTGCACGAGCCACCGGCGAGGTATCCGACTGGGATGCACGGACCGCCGATAATCGGTATCGATGACCATCAGCGACGATGCCCGCGACAGCACGCTGGCTCTCATCTGCGGCAGAAACCAGCTAAGCGGGGCGAGAACAACAAATCGCAACACCAGCTTCGCGGGTACCAGCGTGGATGTGCCGATCAAGCGGGCGGCGCTCGACCGCGGGAGCCGTGCCAGAGCAAGATACTCGCCGTCATCGGCCGACCCGAAAGTCCGCGGCGCATGGTGCGCCCTGTGAGCTTCATACAGGAACGAAGGGATGAACAGCGGCACACCGCAAAGGGCATTCCAAGCGAAACGAAACCCAGCAAATCCGCGACCCCGCACGTGCGCGAGCTCGTGGACGAAAATGGTGGCGCGATAACATCCGATGACGGCGCACAGAAACGTTACAGCCGCAGCAAGCGACAGTGGATGGCGGAGCGGGAACGCCATCAGAGCCCCATATCCGACCAGGATCGACAGCAGGAAATCGATCCAATAGACCGCCATTCGCCGCTGGTAGAGATCCTCAACGAGGCTGCGCAGGCTGCGCGCATCGATGCCGAGACATGCGGCGATCGGATCGCGTGCGTTGCCGGCATGCGCGTCAGCTGTGTCGCGATCGCCAATTTCTACTGGCTCGGCCACCGCACTCAATCGCCGCTCCTGATCAGATTTAACGAGGACGAAAGGTAGCGTAGCTCGGGATTATGGTAGCCGACCCGGCATGCGTCAACTTGTGGAAACGTGAGTTGTCATTGGACTTGCCGAGCGGGAGCTAGCCTCCATAGCCGTGGTCTATGGTTATGGATCGTAAGTCTGGCGCGCCTCGCGTATGAGGTCTGCGGGGCGGCCGTTGCGAGGTTTATGGGAGGTCTTCGCCCACGACCTGGCGGCCGCGCGCATGGTCCAAGTTAGCCGTCGATTGCGCCATCCCGCACACTACGGCGCGACCCGGTCGGTCTCGGCGCGCCAGGCCGCCAGCCATGCGCCGAAGCGTCCGCCGGACGGCTCTCGGCTGCGCTCGCGCCATGCCGCATAGACCGGCCCTTCCTCGGCGAACAGGAAAACCGCGTCCATGCCCTTGGTGCGCCGCAGCGTCTCGATCGCCTGCACTGCCGTCTGCGCAATCGGCCGCGTCACGTTGAAGGACGTGTTCACCGAGACCTCGACGCCGATGCGGCGGCCGAGCGCCTTGAGGTAAGCGCAGCTCAGCGGATCGGTCTGCTCGCGCACGATCTGCAGCCGGCCGGTCCCGTCCGCATGGATGACGGCCGGAATGCGCTCGCGCGCCTCGTCCTTGGCGCGCGCCGTCACTACCATGTAGTTGTAGGCGTTGTAATCGTCGTCCGCCGCGCCGTCAGAAAGCTCGAACCAGCGTTTTGCCGCCGAAAGCGTCATCATCGGCGCCAACGGCCGCACCGCCTCGCGGTATTTCACGCGGGCGTTGAGGATCTCGCGGGTCGACGGATTGCACGGATTGGCGAGGATCGAACGATGGCCGAGCGCGCGCGGCCCGGTTTCAGCGGGACCCTGGACCACCGCGATGACGCCGTCATGGGCCACCACGAATGCCATCAGGTCGGCGATCGCATCGCGACCCTGCGCCGAGGACGCATCGCCGAGGCACAACCAGCCGACGTCGGGAGCGTGCTCGAGCACCGATGTGATGTCGGCGACGCTCGGCGCTGAGCCGCAGTAGAACGCATGCTGGCACGGCGCGCCGATGCCGGCGCCGGCGAGATAGGCGAACATGTAGGCGGCGCCGATGGGGGCACCGGCATCGGCGGGCGTCGGCGGCACCCACAGGTGCAGCCGCGTGCGCCTGCCGGGCGTGCCCCCGTAATAGGCTTCGTCGAAACGATCGAGCAGCCGCATGTTGGCGACGGCGTTGAGCGCCGTGCCGCCCGTCAAGACCAGCCGGTCGCTACCGGTTGCCCGGATGGCATGGTCGATGATGTGGAAGAGCGCGTCCTCGAACACCATTTGGGTCGCAGCGGCCTTGTCGACGCGCTCCTGCGTGTGCCTGGCGTGCCGGATGTCCTCGACGCGGATGACGGCATCGGGATGCCACATGCTCTCGGGCGCAATCGGCTCGCCGAGGATTTGGACCAGCGCTGCCGTATACGGCTTGCGGAAGGGATTGCGATGCCAATTGGCCAGCGCGCGATTGAGATGGACTTGGCCTTCTGGCTCCTGGCTGAAGATGCGGCGCAGCCGGGCATAGTACGGATTGGTCAGCCGGTCCGGATTGCCCCAGGCGGCGGCGCCCATGTACCGCCCCTCGCTACTGAGGCAGGTCCAGCCGCCTTGGGTCGAGCTGATGACGCTGTAGAAGGTGCCGAGCGAGTCGAAGACGCTGTTGTTGCATGAGAGAAGGCGCATCTTTCCCGCTTCGACGACGTAGAGCGAAATGGCCCCGAGGTCGCCGAACCCGTCGATCACCGCGACGACGACCGGCCCATCGCTGTGCGCGAAGGGCGATATCGCAAAGGAATGCCAGGCGTGGTTTTTGTGATGCGGGACTTGGATGATCGGCACCCGTCGATCGAGACCGAGCTGTTCGCCGAGCAGGCGTGGGGTGTGGCGGCCCTCGTTGAAATGGTGCAGGTCGAACAGGGCGGTCTTGCCGGGCCGCAGCAGGCTCAGGCTCTGCGGCAGTTCCTCCACCATGGCGCGCAGCAGCGTGGCGCAGAGCGCGGGGCGGTCCCAGCTGCTCAGCCACGCATCGATATCAGCGGGCCCGATGCCGATCCGCCGCATGATCCTCAGGAGGTCGTCGATCGCGAGGCGCGGATACTCGGTGCTGTGCTTGATCCCCGAGTAGCGTTCCTGCTCATTGTTGCAGATCACCCGCGGGCCGTTGCAGCGCGTCACTTCGACCAGTGCCACGCCTGAATTGTGCGTGCCGGGAAGTCCGATCCCGACGAGATGGACCGTACCTCCCCGATCGAGCTTGCCGCGCACGACGTCCAGGCGTTGCTTCGCAAAGGCGCTGGAGAGGCGGTACATGTCCCGTCGCGCGGCCAGCCACTCCAAGACGGGCAGCGCAATCCGGAAGGCCGCCGACCCCGCCCGGGGATGACGGGGTCCGGTTCGCATCTTCTGGCCTTGCGGCAAATGTCGGCCCGAGGCGTCCATCCGGTGCGCGATTTCATATCCAGATCAAGGGAAACTGCGCAAGGCTGTCCACGATACCTGCCCCGACCGGATCGGACGTGTTCATGACGATTGGAATCGAGCGAGTCATGCCTTGGGTCCGCTTAAGCTCCGCGAACGGACAACGCTAAGCCTGAAAGGCGGCGTGGGGGACAGTCGAATAGGCTTCGAGGTGGGCCTCTTGCACACAAGCCGGGTGCCGCGGAGCCGGACCGTCACCGTCTATGGCGCTGCTGGATCAGCGGTGCATTGCTCCGCTAAGCTGGCGCCTGCACGCCGGACATGGAGCGAGGTCGACCACGATGGCTGCCGCGGTGATGCCCGCCCTCGAACGCCAGCTTCGGGCCGAGCTTACGGGCGAGGTGTGGTTCGACCCGTTCACGCGCGGGCGCTACGCCACCGACGCCTCGCACTACCAGATCGTGCCGATCGGGGTGGTCGCGCCGCGCTCGCTCGCGGAGGCCGAGCGCGCGCTCGCGCTCGCGCGCGAAGAAGGCGTCAGCGTGCTGGCGCGCGGCGCGGGCACCTCGCAGGCCGGGCAGACCGTCAACGCCGCGCTCGTCGTCGACTGCTCGAAGCATCTCGACCGCCTGATCGCGCTCGACGTCGCGCAAAAACGCTGCGTGGTCGAGCCCGGCATCGTGCTCGACGACCTCAACCGCCGGCTCAAGCCGCACGGGTTGTGGTTCCCGGTCGACATCTCGACCGCCTCGCGCGCCACCATCGGCGGGATGGTGGGCAACAATTCCTGCGGCGCGCGCTCGCTGCGCTACGGCAATACCCGCGAGAACGTCGTCGCGATCGACGCGTGGCTGGCGGACGGAACGGCCGCGCATTTCGGCCCGGCCGCGCCCGACCTCTCCGACCTGCCGAAAAATTCGCCGCTCGTTCCGCTGGCGCGGAGCCTGCTGGCGCTCGCCGCGCGGGAGGCCGCAGAGATCGAGGCGCGCTTTCCCAAGGTGCAGCGCCGGGTCGGCGGCTACAATCTCGACGCGCTCCTTCCCGGCCGCAACGATCTCAATCTCGCGCACATCCTGGTCGGCTCGGAAGGCACGCTGGCCTTCTCGCGGCGGATCGAGCTCAAGCTTTCGCCGCTGCTCGGCGCCCGCGCGGTCGGCGCCTGCCATTTCGGCAGCTTCGCCGCCGCCATGGAGGCGGCGCAGCACATCGTCAAGCTCGGTCCGATCGCGGTCGAGCTCATCGACCGCACCATGCTCGGTCTCGCGCGGCAGATCGCGATGTTCGAGCCGACCATCTCTGCGGTCGTGCGCGGCGATCCCGAGGCGATTTTGTTCGCCGAGTTCGCGCAGGAAGACCAGGTGGAGAATCTTCGCCGGCTCGAGCGGCTCGCCGAGATGATCGGCGACCTCGGGCTCGCCTGGGACAAGGCCGGGGCGGGATGGGGCGGCGTGGTCGAGGTGCGCGAACCCAGGCTGCAGGCCGCGATCACGGAGATGCGCACCGCCGGCCTCAACATCATGATGTCGATGAAGGAGGAGGGGAAACCGGTCTCCTTCGTCGAGGATTGCGCGGTGCCGCTCGAGCACCTCGCCGAATATACCGGCAAGCTCACCGACATCTTCGCCAGGCACGGCACCCGCGGCACCTGGTACGCGCATGCCTCGGTCGGCTGCCTGCACGTGCGTCCCGTGCTCAACCTGCGGCTCGAGAAGGACGTCAAGGCGATGCGCGCTATCGCCGAGGAG
>WNFD01006626.1_pt1 | contig 12242 bp, 17 predicted proteins | sample 5400491 | NCBI WGS metagenome assembly WNFD01 (sample SAMN13153343, study PRJNA577476) | soil metagenome | isolation source: 120 cm saprolite under Douglas fir tree site 2 hole 2 replicate 2 | place: USA:California | collected 2015-04-18 | reverse complement strand
AAAGTTCATGAAGCGCATGTTCACGCTGGCCAGTGCGCAGGCGGAGCGCTTTGCCCGGGGAGAACCGCTGCTGAATGTCGTAACCGGGGAGTACTAAGCGTGTAGGCACGAGCCTGGACGCTCAGCCACGCCAGGGGAACATCAGACAATATGATATGATAATTTTCCGCCAGGTCTTATTCGTAGTCCAACCAGCGGAGTTTGAAATGCGACGATTGCAACCGGTTCTAACGCTCTGTTTCGTAGCACTGCTCTCCTTCTTTATTTGGGCCCAACCTGCGCCCTTTATTGGGCCCAACCTGCGCCGAAACCTTCGCAGGGTGGGCTGCTGTTGGTGGCGAATAAAGGAGACAACAGCGTCGGCATCATCGACCCTGTCACCGGAAAGCAAGTTGCCGAAATCGCCGAGGGTGGCGTAACCGGGCACGAAATCGCGACATCGCCCGACGGCAAGTTCGCCTACGTACCGATCTACGGAAACTCCGGCGTCGGCCAGCCGGGCACGGATGGCACCAACATGGTGGTCATCGACCTGGCGGCCCGGAAAGTAACGGGCAATCTTGATTTCGGCAAAGGTGTGCGGCCGCACTGCGCGGTGTTCGGCCCGAAGAACGGATTGTTGTACGTCAGCACTGAGCTCGAACGATCCATCAGCATCATCGATCCTGCCACGTTGAAAATCGTTGGCTCGGTACCCACCGGGCAGGAACAGTCGCATATGTTCGCCATCACCCGCGACGGCCATCGTGGATACACGGCCAATGTCGGACCAGGAACCGTCTCCGTGCTCGATCTTGACGCGCGAAAAACCATCGCCGTCATTCCGGTTTCTCCGCAAGTTCAACGCATCTCGCTTTCGGTTGACGACAGTATGGTCTTCACCTCCGATGTAACGAAACCTCAGCTGGCCGTGATCGACACAGCTACAAACAAGATCAAGACGTGGGTACAGATGCCCGGCCTGGGCTACGGAACAGCGCCCACCGCTGACGGCCGCTGGCTGATTGTGGCGCTGCCGTTGATTCATCAGGTGGGTGTGGTGGACCTAACCACGATGAAGGTCGCGCACACGATTGAGGTCCCTACGCGGCCACAGGAAGTTATCGTGTCTCCCGATAGCAAGTTGGCCTACGTCTCCTGCGACCAAAGTGGAAAAGTTGCGGTCATCAGTCTTTCGGACTGGAAAGTAAAAGAGATTATTGACGCGGGCGCGGGCGCAGACGGGCTTGCCTATGCGGCAGCGCGGTAAATAGAAGCAAACACCTTGCAGTGACAGCTCAGATTGACGAATCGAGGAAAGCCATGAACGGACCACACCGAAGCAAAACTTTGCTGTCTGGCCATCGTCTCGCTTACGTTGGGTTGTCACTGTTTGCCCTGGGCTTGTTGGCGCAGCCGGCAGCCGCTCAGGTGGCCGCTAAACCGCCCGTAACTACGCCCAGTGCGGGGGGGAACAGCTTCGACGGTCCCGGTGCGGTGAGGTATCAGCCATCGAGAGATTCGCTGGACAGAAGAATCGACATGTTCATCGGTGACTGGCGCGACTCGATGCCTCGTCACGCTTACGGTTCTCTGGTGCTGCGCGACATTCTCACTCGAGGAGACAACTTCAATCCGCCTCAGCCCGGAGCAGTCCTCCAGGCTGCCAACTTCCTCGCCTATGGCCGGCTTGCGCCAGGCAATTCCACCGTGCCTTCGAGGCTGGAACACGAGCAGAATGTTTTCTACGTTGTCGAGGGCACCGGAGAGATAGCAGCGGGCGGCAAGACGGCCACGCTTCACAGAGATATTGCGGTCTTTATTCCAGCCGATCTCGAATTCGTCATGAAGAACACCGGCGACGACGAGCTTAAGATGTACGTTGTCAGCGAACCGACTCCGTCAGGTTTCGTCCCCGGAAGAGCAATGCTGGTTACGGACGAGAGGAAGGTCCCGGTAAGAACTCCGATGGCCGCGTCTCCTTATACACTCCCCGGGGCTTCTGGTCACTGGGCACACGTAGTCAGGGATCTGTTCTCGAGGACCGACGGCCTGGCAACCATCGGAGATCTGATCACCGTAGAGATCAATCCCATGACCATGGGTGAGCCGCACCCGCACAACCCCGGCCAGGAGGAAATCTGGGCAGCCATTGACGGAAACAGCCTGGCCTTCATCGGCTCGGAGTTGCGCGTTCAGCGTCCGGGGATGGCTTACATGATCCGGCCGGATCAATCCATGACGCATTCGAATATTAATTCCGGCGGTGCTCCGGTTAAGTTCCTCTGGTTCTCAGGCAACTCTCTTAAGAGATAATGGTGGCGCCTGGCGCGCGGATAATGTCCTGATTTAAGCCACCGAGGACACAGCTACACCAAGGAACGATCAAGCAAGCGTTTTGCCCCAGATTACTTCTGCCGCTGTCTATCAAACGCCAAGGATCCATGGACACACTAGGTGCCGATAGCCTGATCGCATCGGGACAGGTCTCCTTCTCTTCGAAGAGGCGCATCGCGCGGGATCTGCTTCAGCGCCCCGATCATCTGCGCTTCCGTGTGCCTGTTCTTCGACGTACCCTCTCCCCTTCCTTTCGCTGAAATCATATTCAATGCCATGAGGATTGCGGGGATCAGGTCACCTTTAACGTGAACCGCGTGGCCCTTGTATCAGGGTACCGCGTTACTCGCTGACAATGCTCCGCAAATTGCTGGCCGTCGGATCACACCCACATCCATCAGAAGTCTTAGGCTCGCCACTTTCTGCTCAAGGGGAGCGTCCGACAAGATGACGAGCATGTCTGGTGTATTTCCTCTGGCGACCCGAACATTAATATCGATCTTCTGAGAAGTCAGCAGGGCACTCAACATGTCCACCGACGAACTACTCGCAGCTATACCCAGCATGCTGTATGCGCCCATCTTGGCGTTGGGGTCCGCGCCAGCATCGAGGAGAATCTTAATTACTTCCGGATGGTTGTTCGAAACGGCATAATAAAGAGCTCTCTCCTCGGCGGCGAGCGCCCAATCCGGGCCGGTGCTATACTGCGGCCCGAAGTTTTCTGACAGGAGGTGTCTATGCGGTTCAAAACCATACCGGTGTACCTCAGCCTAATCGCATTCACAACAGTATCGCTGGCCCAGACCAAGATTTCCGGCACGGTGCAATGCGCGAAGTCAGACCAACAACATGTGCTTGAGGTGGGAGACCATCCCGGTCACTCGCTCATGATCAGCAAAGGTAAGTGCACCTGGACCAAACCTATGGAAATCGCCGGAACCCAGACAAAAGACGACGTCGGCACGAATTTCGATGAGGTCCACGGCAATAAGAGCCAGGGGCACGGCTACGTCGTGGGTACGATGGCCAATGGCGACAACATGTACGTGCGCACACAAGGCTCCTCGACACTGAAGGACAGCGCGGTCGAGAGCGCTAACGGTGCGTGGAGCTTCACAGGCGGCACTGGCAAGCTGAAGGGTGTCAAGGGCAAGGGCACGTACAAAGGCAAAGGTGCGCCTGACGGTTCCGCTACCTATGAAGTCGAGGGCGAATACGAGCTCCCCAAGTAGCTATCATCCGGTAGCTGGGGATTCCGCTCACGGCTAAACGGCGAGCCTCAAAGGCTCGCCGTTCTCACCTTTCCCTTCAAACTCCACGCAAATCCGAGACCCAGGCCTCACGAAGAATCCGAGATCAAACACGCAGACTCGTGACCCCGGTCGTTCCACATTTGCGTCAGACAGGTGCTGGGGACGAGAATCCCCCGGTCGAGACGATACCAGTCGGACATGAGGGCGAAAAACCGTCAAAGGAGCTGTAGAGACGTGGGTATGGACTGCGACTTTGTTGCGAAGGGAGAGACTAACGTGGTCGGCGAACTCCCCGTTCGCAGCTACTCACGTGAACTAAAAGGCGCGCTCCCCGCGCGCCTTTTCCATTCAGATTTCGACGCAAAACTCGAGATTTCTCCTCGCCTCTTCTCAGTGTAGCGAGCACCCACCAGCTCCGACTTCTGCCTCGACTGATCTGCGGGATCATCACCCATCCAAATCAACCCGCACCGTGAGCAAGTCAGTCCCGAATAGTCGTACGGCAGCCGCATTCGCGGCGCTACGAGGCATGTGTCTGACGTCTCGAAAACGAGAAAAGCATGAATGCGACAGAGCGTCAGTTTCTCTTCAGCCGCCACGGCGGATTCTTTCGATTCTCTCCCGCTCGGAAGAGGCAAATGACGTTACCATCAGGATCCTTCAAGAATGCTTCTCGCCAGAGCCAGGGCTGATCTTGCGATTCGGATTCGAATCGCAACCCTCGTTCCTTCAGCCGCGCCACGGTCGAATCCAGGTCTTCGCACTCGAAATACACAACGACCCCGGGGCTGCCAGGCGGCTGATTGGCTTGGTGGACCGAAAAAGTGGCGTCACCCTCTGGACACTCAAAGCGGGCATAGCTTGGGAGGTCCTCCACGATCAGCACAAGTCCGAGGCTCCGGTAGAAGTCGATTGACCTCCGGACATCGGTCGACGGCACCGTCACTTGATTCAGGTTCATGAGTGCCGCCTCGCGCCCTGCAGACGTGTGCGGAAATTAAGGACGTGTTCAATAACCGCACCAACTTCCGCCTGCACCCCAAGATCTCCCGTATTCTGCATCTCCACGATCACCGCCATACCGCTGCAGTTTACGCTTTTCGCTGCACCAATCTTGGGCAATTGACCCCAGGCGGGTTCAACTGAAGTAATCTCCGGCCCCCCACGTCGCATTGCACGCCCAAGCGCCTCGCGTTTTAATCTTCGCTTAAGGTCCCGACGAAATACAGACTGTTCCGAGGCATCGGCGCGCAGTTGTCCGCGCATCCCATCGATCGTCAAGAGAAGAAAAGATTGGAGGTGACTGAACAATGATGCGACCAATCAAACTAGCAGTACTCGTTATTGCGATGGCCCTCGCGTCGAGTGGAGTGGCCCGCGCGCAGTGGGATGCCGATGACGACTATCATCAACGCGGCCATGGCACCGAGGCGCGGCAATATGGATATCAAAATGGCTATCGCGACGGCATGAAGCAGGGCCGGCACGAAGGACGCGAACATGACCCTGAAGACTTCCGCGTTCCTGACGCCGGCCAAGCCAGCCGCGGCTACAGGGACTGGATGGGTCCGATCTGGGTTTATCAGAACGCATATCAAGACGGCTATCAGACCGGATTCCGGGCCGGCTACAACAACGAGGCCCACGCCTGGGGCCGTGGGGATGGCGATGCCGACGATTATCCGGCGGCCTACAGCGGGCAATACGGCGGTCCGGGATGGGGCAACCGCGCCTACGAGATCGGTTTTCGGGACGGTGCATCCATGGCACGCGAGGATACGGCCAAGAATAAGCCGTACAATGCCAATCCACGTGGCCGCTTCGACGACAAGGACCACGGCTATTCCAGTCTCTACGGCAGCAAGAGTCTCTACAGAACCCAATACACAGAGGGCTATCGGGCCGGTTACGACTCTGAGCGTAGCCGCTACTGATTTGCTTCAAGCCGTCAGCGCCAAGGACTGGCCGTCGCGTTGTCCGGCGGCCAGTCCTGTTCGCGCCAGGCTCTCGCCCTTGCAGTCGCTAACGCGCTTTTCAGCCATCTTCGCGCTGGACGACCTGCCCGAGAAGTGGAAGCATTTTACGGAGATCAACGCGAGCTACGTCCAAACCAGCAAATTCACGCCACAGAGTTCGCCAAACACCAAGCAGTAAAATAGTCCCAAGACTACTGGTTCGAAGAGCACGACTCAGTAGAAAGACGCTTGGGCATTCGCGTCGCATAGTCAGCGGCGACGAGACCATGCGGCGGCGGGAAGAGGAAGCGAGTATTCGTGAGATCGCGAAGGCAGTTGGTGCGTTTCCCGGTCGGTCCGGACGCGCCTCTGGTGTGAATGACTAAAATGTCCTCCGGAGGGTAAGAGGTGAACGAGGCATCCCCATCGAGCCACAGACGATCGGCACAAATTAACTGGTAGCCGCGCACAGTGCGACTATTGCAGCAATCTTTCCATTGCCATAGCAAACCCTTCCTCCTGGTTCGACGCGGTCACGAAGGTGGCTGCGTTCTGCACCTCTTTGCTGGCATTCCCCATTGCGATACTGATTGCGCTTTTCTTGAACATCAATACGTCGTTTGGCATGTCGCCGATCGTGGCGATTTTGTCTGGACGGATCCCGCAGATTTGCGAAAACATTGCCACCACTTCGCCCTTGTTCGCCTTTGGATGGGTGACATCGAGGTAGTACGGTTGCGACCGTGCGGCTGAGACCCGGCCGGCACTCCAGGCCTGCATCTCTGTCTCGCAGCGTGCCACTGCTTCGAGATCATCGCCTACCCCCACGACTTTCACGACGCGATCCATCAGCGAATCGAAATCATGAACAACCGTGGGTGAGAACTGGACGGTCCATGCTTCTCGTGCGACGTGCGGTGCGTTAGCATCGCGCACGAACCAGTCCAGGTCTGAGTAAAGGAAGATGTCCAGTCCGTGCTGAACAATCAACTGCATTGCCTCGGTCGCGACATCGGCCGGCAGCAGATGCTTGGACAAAGGCACAAGATCGGGATTCACGACTACGCCACCGTTGAAGCCTGCAAGGGGTTCTGTCAGTTGCAATGGTTCGATCAGCATTCTCATTCCCTTTGGAGGGCGCCCGCTCGTGATGCCGAACAGGATGCCCCCATCATGCAGTTTCTTGACCGCATCTGTGGCGCGAGGGGTGAGAACCTTGTCTTGTGTGACGAGTGTGCCATCGACATCGGCGATGACGAGGCGAACGCCGGAAGTTTGCGGATTTAGTTGAGAGCTCATAGTCCGTCCGTTTCTCAGTTGTGTGAGCTTATTCAGAGGTCTTCCGGCTACAGACCGGGGCTGCTTTGCATGATCCCGCCGTCGGCAAAAATTGTCGTGGCTGTTACGTAGCTGGCTCCGTCCCCTGCCAGAAATGCGACCACGGTAGCGATTTCCTCGGGTTTTGCCACGCGACCCAGCGGAATGGCGGCGTTCAATTTCGCTAGCAGTACGGGATCTTTCATGGTTGATAGATTGATCGGCGTAGCGATCGCCCCCGGACCAACACCCACCACCAGGATGTTGTATGGGGCGAGTTCGACTCCGGCTGTGCGGGTCAGCATACGCATGCCCCCTTTCGAGAGGCAGTATGCGGTATTGCCAGGCATCGGCCAGTCTTCGTGCACGGAAGTGATGTTAATAATCCGCCCACCGCCGCCCTGTTTGAGCATCTGCTTGGCTGCGAGTTGGGTACCGAAGAACGCGCTCTTCAGGTTCACGTCAAGCACTTGGTCGTATTGCGCTTCGCTGGTTTCGAGAATTGAGGTGCGAGTCTCGATGCCAGCATTATTCACCATGATGTCAACGCGCCCAAACTGGGCGACTGCGGTGTCAATCAGCTTTTGGAGCTCCGCGACTTTACGGACGTCGGCTTCAATCCCAATCGCTCGGCCTCCCAGCGCGGTAATCTGCTGTTCGAGTGCCTCTGTCGCCTCAGGGTGAGCGATGTAGTCAATCACGATACTTGCGCCCAGACGGGCGAGTTCGAGCGCGATAGCCATACCGATACCGCTGTTTCCGCCAGTAACGATTGCAGTTTTGTTCTTCAGCGACATGAAAACTCCTCGTGTTGTCTTGGGAAGCGTACCGCCTAGGTCCGTTCCAGCTCGAGCCTCAGGCCCCGATCTGAATTGACCGGGACTTCTCCGCCGGCCAGAACTGTCAGACCCTGTCTGCCCCTGCTCATCATACGCAGTTAATATCTTTTATGCGCCCGAGCAAGAAGTAAAAAGACTGTGCACAGCTTGGCGGTGGATGGTCGATGTCGGCGGCGACGAGATTGCCCGGTTGCGGGAACAGGGGTCGAGCTTCCACGAGATAGGGAAGGCAGTCGGAGCATCGCCCGGCACGGTCCGGGCACGCCTCTTGTATGAAAGATTAAAGCCATCGCTTGATTTGAGATGGCGATCAAGTGCATTACTTCCGGGCTGCCCGTTTGCTTACTGGAAATCTTTAGAAATGACACGGCAGAGGCCGCCAGTGCCGGGGCCAGGGACAGGCTCATTTCTTCTGCTCAGCCGGCCAATTCGTCAGCAAAGTGATGGAGGTGGACTTGGTGTGGTCCGCAGTGAGTACTACGAACCGTTGACCGTCAGCGCTTACGTCATAGAGGGGATCCGCAAAATTCGGGAAGTCTAACTGGAACACGGGCCGGATCGAATCAATCTGAAAGTGCGGCAGCTTGGCGATCTCCGCCACCATCAAGCGGTTTCCCATCGTGACAAAGAACAGTTCGTTGCGGCGGCTGAAACGCGGCAGCCACCCGCCCTTAGTGGACACTTGATACTTCGCCCCGCCTAAAAGGAATGGCACAACGTACACTTCCTGCCGGCCAGATTCGTAGGAGAAATAGGCAAGCCAATGACCGTCAGGAGAAAACAGGCCGTCGTATTGGCTGATGGAACTTGCGGTTGTTGGAGGTGAGCGAAATGGCTCCCCGCCGCCCTTCAAAGGCAAGCTCCAAATGGAAAACGTTCCGTCTTTCGCCTTTAAGTCGAGGGAAAGATAGTTCCCGTTCGGGGACCAGTCAAGCGCGAATCCGGATCGATAAGCCGTAGATGTATAGAGGCTCTCTTCGGGTTGGCTCCCATCGAGAAACCGTCGGCGGATGGAGAACTTGCCATTTTCAAAGACGGAATATGCGATCTCTTTTCCATCCGGGGACCACACCGGCCAAGAATCATCTGGCCCGAACGTAATCCGGGCTGGCTGTCCACCCGCTACGGGATAAACCCAAACATCGTTCTTTCCTGATCTCGTGTCTTGCACCGTGACGGCCACGGATTTCGCATCGGGCGAGAATCGCGGATCTTCATAGTGAGCCAGCGGACCGGGTGTGCCAATCACGTTTCCGTTACGATCAAATATCTTCAGCTCTGATTCCGCCGAACTTTCATGGTAGGCGAGTACCCCATTCGTCGAGACTGAGAACGTGCCGGCTTCGCCGAGGGTTTGAGGGTCACCCGAGAGCTTGAACGAGCGCAAATCGAAAGACTGCGCCTGGATGCGCCCGCTGCGGACAAACAGCAGATGACCCGAAGCGAATCGCGCTTCGCTAACCAGGGCAATCATAATCCCACCCTGTTCAGGTTTACCGAGCAACCCGACTTTGATTGCTTCTGGACCACTCTGCTTGCTGGAGACGTAAAGGAAGTGTTTGCCATCTGGCAAGAACGACGGTGCGTAGTGGGAAACATCAGTCTCGTCAAGCCGCGTAGCCGGCAAAACCTCTCCCCCCGATGCTGGCACTCGAGAGATCGGGCCAAGGTTTTGTTTGTGGAACAGAATCGTGCCATCGGCACCCCAGTCGCCAGGAGAACTCGCCGCGTCCTCAGTGAGCGCTTGCGCCTCTCCTCCCGAAGCGCTGATCCTCTTTAGCTTTTGATCGGCGACAAAGCCTAGGTACTGGCTGTCGGGAGACCAGAAGGGCGCGGCGGCATCTTCCGTCCCAGCCAGCATGGTGGCCTGCGGGGCATTGAGCGGGCGCAGCCAGAGGTTGGTCCTTCCTTTTTCGTCGACGGCGGAAAAAGCTAGGGTTTTGCCGTCAGGCGACACGACCACCGGACCTGCGTCAAAACCGGAGGCGCGGAACGTAGTTCCCGGCGGGGGCGGGATAAAGGCGCGCACCGAGAGCGCCGGAGCACTTACGCGTTGCGAAAAATAGAAAATGCTCGCCGCGGCGGCCAGCAGAAGCACCGCACCGGCCAACATTAGACGTGGTCCGAACATGGGCAAAGATCGGCCCGGCGCTGTCGCAGCCGCGGATTGCGAAGATTGCGCGATGCCTTTCAATTGCAGCCGCACATCATGGGCCGTTTGAAAGCGGTCCTCACGGTCTTTCGCGAGGCAGGTTGCCACCAGGTAGTCGAGCGCCGCCGGCGCGAGCGGCTTGGTTGCGCTGATGGGCTCCGGATCTTTTTCCAAAATCGCCGAAGCTACGCTGATCTGGCTTTTGCCCTGAAACGCGCGCTTGCCGGTTGCCATCTCGTAGAGCACCGCGCCGAAGGCAAAGATGTCGGAGCCGGCGTCCGCCTCTTTGCCCTCGATCTGTTCGGGAGACATATACTGAATCGTTCCCACAATGCTGCCCGCGGTGGTCAGTGGACTCGCCGGACTTGGCGCGCTCAACGTCCGCGCCGTGGACAAGAGTGGCGCTAATCCCGAGCCCGACCCACCCAGGGGGGCCGGCTTCGCCAGGCCGAAGTCCATCAGCTTGGCACCCGCCTTGGTCAGCATGATGTTGCCCGGCTTGAGATCTCGGTGCACAATCCCGGCGCGATGTGCTGCCTCCAATGCCTCCGCGACTTCCATTCCCATCTTGAGCAACTCATTGAGAGGCACCGCACTTTTTCGCAGCCGCTCAGCCAGAGTCTCCCCATCCAAAAACTCCATCACCAGGAAATCGGTGCCATCCTGCGAACCGATGTCATAGAGGTGACAAATGTGGGGATGATTCAAGGAGGAAATAGTGCGCGCTTCGCGCTCGAAGCGCTGTTTGAATTCAGGATTGTCGGAGAGATGAGTCGGCAGGATCTTGACTGCCACCGTGCGGTCGAGGCGCGTATCGCGAGCGCGATAGACTTCGCCCATGCCACCTGCACCCAGTGGCGATTGAATTTCATACGGCCCGAGTTTCGTGCTAGAGGCAAGAGCCATCCGTGCGCGCAATTATAGTCTTGCGCAGCACGTTGGGGAGAATGCGACAATTCTGGGCGGGTGGGTCGGCAACCCTTCCCTTGGCACCCAGTAGTGTGCCCTTTTATTTCATCCCGTCCAGAATTGAGCCCACGATGCCTCCGACGACGCCTCCCTGAACTGCTTCCTTGTGCTGCGTGGGCATGTACTCCATGAGCTTGTGCGCCAGCTTGGAAATGGGCAGTGTTTGCAGCCAGATTCTACCCGGACCGGTGAGAGATGCGAGAAAGATTCCGTCACCGCCAAAAATCATGTTCTTGATTCCCGGCACGGTCGTGATCTGAAAGGAAACGCACGTCTGGAACGCGCCGACGTGTCCCGGGTGCACCCGCAAAGTTTCGCCCGGCTGCAGATCCTTGATGATTAGCTCACCCGAAAGCTCGATCCATGCGGTCCCCATTCCGCTGACGTGCTGCAGCAGGAAGCCGTCGCCGCCGAAAATTCCTGCCCCCAGCGATTGCTGGAAACCGACGCTGATCTGAATCTGCGGCGTCGCGCACAAGAATCCGTGCCGGTGAATCATGTATTCGTGTCCGGCGCCAACTTCGATCGGCACGATATGCCCCGGCAGTTTGGTGGCGAAGGAAATCGCTCCAGGGGCGCCGATGGCGCGGTACTCCGTCATGAACAGCGATCCGCCACGCGCTTCAGCACGCCGAAGATTCCTCCGCCCCCACCAAACTGGGTGTGCGTCGTCATCTGGATGGAACTCGTCATCCAGGAAAGTTCACCGGCTTCAGAAATGACGGACTCGGTGGGGTCAAGCGCGAATTCAACGACCGGCATGGTGGTGCCGAGAATGCGACTCTGCATGGCGGACTCCTGGTCTAGATTGCGCGCTGTCGACGAGCTTTGAGCCCGCGCTGAAGCGAATACTGTTCCGCAACAGTGCTACCTGCAAGCAGCGGGGAGACGCGTACAGGGCGAGAATGGAGACACTCAAGCGAGAAGCCCATGAAAAGCTCAAGATCGGGACAAATGCTAGAAACGCTGCGTGTTCTCGTGTTCTGCGCCCCGTTCGAAATTATACCGTCAGTAAAGTCACCCCTATCGGCAGCTTTCTGCCAGGCAGCCCGCCGAACCATGCGGCCCTACTCAATAGAGACAACCGCTAACGACTCCATATGACTGACACGCAGAGCCTTAGGTTGACTTGCGCCTTGGCTGGTGTGGCAAGCAAGTTATTGCTTGACACCTTTCGTGGACAGCGTCAAAAATGTGCCTACTTGGGGCTTCAACGCGGACTTCAGCCAGGGTCCGTTAAATCGGTGTACCTAGATCAAGGTTAACCCACTCCTCACGGACCAATTCTGTCCGAGCGCGTGGCTGCCCTAGCGCATTGCCTACCAAATCTATCGAAAGGAGGGTGGAACCATGTCCCTCAAAAATCGACTTCTCCAGTTAACGCTGGTTGTACTTAGCCTTGCCATCGGGACGCACGCAGAGGACAGGGCACATTGCTCAA
>WNFD01005906.1_pt1 | contig 12242 bp, 8 predicted proteins | sample 5400491 | NCBI WGS metagenome assembly WNFD01 (sample SAMN13153343, study PRJNA577476) | soil metagenome | isolation source: 120 cm saprolite under Douglas fir tree site 2 hole 2 replicate 2 | place: USA:California | collected 2015-04-18 | reverse complement strand
CGACGCAAAGTTGCCCACTGCGCTGGTTTTTGAAACGGGAACGAATGTCTGGCGGCGCTACGATTCGTGGCCGCCGAAAAATACTCAGGCCAAGACGCTCTACTTTCAGGCAGGCGGAAAACTTTCCTTAGAGCCGACAACAGAGAATTCCGGATACGACGAATACGTCAGCGACCCGAATCATCCCATCCCGTTTGTTGAAACGCAGAGCACCGACGTGCCGCAATTCTATATGGCTGGGGATCAGCGTTTCGCGGCAAAGCGCCCCGACGTGCAGGTTTATCAAACCGATCCGCTCGAGCAGGACATCACTGTCGCCGGTTCAGTTTCTCCAAGGTTGTGGGTTTCCAGTTCCGGCACCGATTCCGATTTTGATGTGAAGTTGATCGACGTTTATCCCATGGACTATCCCAATCCCGATCCGAATCCCAGAGACATGCACATGGGTGGATATCAACAATTGGTTCGCGGCGAGCCGTTCCGCGCGAAATTCCGCAATAGTTTTGCAAAGCCGGAGCCGCTTGAACCCAACAAACCGACCGCGATTAATTTCGATTTGCCCAGCATCAATCACACGTTCCGTCGCGGGCATCGCATCATGGTGCAGGTCCAGAGCACCTGGTTTCCGCTGGTGGACCGCAATTCGCAGCGATTCGAAGATATACCTGACGCCAAGCCAGAAGACTTTCAGAAAGCTACCGAGCGCGTTTATCGTGGCGGTGAACACCGCTCGGCGATTGTGCTGCCCGTACTAAAATGAAGATTGGCGGCGGAGATTGCGGGTAAGGTTCGAATGACGATGAAGATCGTGCATTTTTCGTCGCAAGAAGAATTTCGCAAGTGGCTGGTGAAAAATCATGCTGCCGCCAGCGAACTATTCGTTGGTTTCCACAAAACATCCTCGGGAAAGAAGGGCGCTACGTATTCCGAAGCGCTTGATGAAGCTCTTTGTTTTGGCTGGATTGACGGCGTGCGGCGCTCCGTGAACGCGGAAAGTTATATGATCCGCTTCACTCCGCGTAAATCGAAAAGTATCTGGAGCCTGGTGAATGTCCGCCACGTCGAGCGTTTGCAAAAGGCCGGGAAAATGGCGGAGCCGGGGTTGAAAGCGTTCGCGGCGCGCGAAAAACACCGTACCGGAATTTACTCTTTCGAACAAAAGCGGCCGGGACTCAGCGCGAAATACAAAAAACTTTTCAGCGCCAACACCCGCGCTTGGGAATTCTTTGCAAGACAAGCTCCGTGGTACCAGCGAACCGCGGGGTATTGGGTCAGCAGCGCTAAGCAAGAAGAAACGCGAATGCGACGTCTTGCGAAGCTTATGGAAGTCTCTGCAAACGGTCGGCGGCTGGATCAACTGACGCCAAAATCCGAGCGAAAATCCTCCCCAGAGTCGAAGGAATAATAAGGGTGTGTTTCGCCGTATCAGGTCAAGCTCATTAAGCGCGCGCTTTATCGATCATTTCTTCCCAGATTCCTTTAGACTTCAGGATCAACTCGATCAACTCACGCGCGGCGCCTTTGCCGCCGTTGCGGACCGTCGTATAGTGCGCCGCACTTTTGACTTCGTCCACCGCGTCACCAACCGCCACCGCCAGACCTACGCGCTTCATCACCGTCAAGTCCGGCAAATCGTCACCCAGGTAAGCAACCTCTGCTTCCTCGACCCCAGCTTTTTTCAGGATCTCTTCGTACGCGGGAATTTTCTGCGGTTGCTTTTCGTAAACAAATTCCACGCCCATCTCTTTCATGCGCCGCCGCAGCGCGGCGCTTTCCCGCCCGGTAATCACTCCCATGCGCAATCCCGCCGTGCGGCCCAGCGTCATACCTTGCCCATCGTGCGCGTCGAAAGTCTTGATCTCGATCGCCGAACCGTCCGGCTGCGAAAGTAGCGTCACGCTGCCATCCGTGATTGTGCCGTCCACGTCCATCAGCACGACTTTGATTTTCGCCGCTCTCTCGGTTAAATCGGGCGAAATCTTCGGCGTCCAAGCCACATGTTTGTCCAAAGCCAATCTCCATTATGTCTTCATGTAGCAGCGGCTTTACGCCGCTGTCTTTCTTTTCTCTCGCCGTTCTCCCGATTGAACCACTACTGGAAGCCGCACCCACTCACACCAGCTGCAATCCCCACAAATCGTGCAAATGCACGACGCCCAGCACTTTCCGCGCGTCGTCCACAACAATCACGCAAGTAATCCGGCGCTTCTCCAGCAATGTCAAAGCCTCGCTCGCCAGCACTCCTGGACCAATTGTTTGTGGATTGCGTGTCATACAGTCCGCAAGATTCATATCCACCACCGCGCCGCCGTGCTTTTCCATCAAACGCCGCAAATCGCCATCGGTCAAAATTCCTGCAAGAGTTTCGTCGGTGTTCAGCACTGTGGTCATACCCAATTTTTTCGCGGACATTTCGTGGAACACCTGCGCCATGGGCGTATCCAGCGCAACGCGCGGCAGCTTGTCTCCCGCGTGCATCACTTTTTCAGCGCGCAGCAGGCGCTTGCCCAAGCTTCCCGCCGGATGTAGCGCGGCAAAATCGTCATGACGAAAATCGCGCTTTTCTAGCAGTGCCACAGCGAGGGCATCGCCCACGGCCATCGCCACGGTAGTGCTTGCCGTAGGCGCCAGGTTTAACGAGCAGGCTTCTTCATTCACGCTCACATCGAGCACCAAATCGCACGCCTGCGCGATCGTAGACTTCGCAAATCCCGTGAGCGCAACGAGCTTGATTTCCATCCGTTTTAGCGCATCCAGCAACTCGATAATTTCCCGTGTTTCGCCGCCGTAGGAGACAGCCAAAATCACATCACCCGCTGCGAGCATCCCCATATCGCCGTGCAAAGCTTCCGCCGGATGCAGAAAAAATGAAGGCGTGCCAGTGCTGGAAAGGGTCGCGGAAATTTTGCGGCCAACAATTCCAGACTTGCCCATGCCGGTCACGGCCACCCGCCCCTTGCACGCGAACAGTAATTCCACCGCACGTTCGAACGCCCCATCCAGCCGCGCCATCACGTCTTGAATCGCTTGCGCTTCGATGCGCAGCACGCGACGTGCAGTGTCGAGGCTCACAGCGTTCTCCACGATCGGACCAGGTCCGAAATTTCCTTCAATCGCGAAAGCAGACCGGGAAGTTGATCGAGAGGCAACGCATTCGCCCCGTCGGAAAATGCTTTCGCCGGATTATCGTGCGTCTCGATGAAAATTCCATCAACGCCAGCGGCCACCGCTGCACGCGCCAACGGTTCGATAAATTCCGGCTGACCGCCGCTCGCATGGCCCTGTCCGCCGGGCAATTGCACGGAGTGCGTGGCGTCAAACACTACCGGATGCCCTAATTTCTTCATTTGCGGAATTCCGCGAAAATCCACTACCAGATTCTGATAACCAAACGACGAACCGCGTTCCGTCAAAATGACATTGGTATTTCCCGTGGACGCGATCTTTTCGACGACGTTTCCCATCTCCCCCGGAGAAACAAATTGCGGCTTTTTCAGGTTGATAACACGTCCAGTTTTCCCCGCAGCTACAAGCAAATCAGTCTGGCGCGCCAGAAACGCCGGTATCTGCAAAATATCTACAACTTCTGCGGCCGGAGCCGCGTGTTCCGCCTCATGAATGTCGGTCAAAACCGGTAGATTCAAGTCTGCCTTGATCTTGCTCAAAATCCGCAGTCCTTCCTTCAAACCCGGACCGCGAAACGAATTCACCGATGATCGGTTCGCCTTGTCGTAAGAAGCTTTGAATACGTACGGAACACCCGCGTCTGAGGCAATTGTCGCAATCCTTTCCGCTATCATCCGCGCGTGTGATTCGGACTCAATCACGCACGGGCCGGCGATTAAAAAAAGGGATTTGCCGCCAAGACGTACTGGCCCTACAGAGATTTCAGTGGTGGACGTCATCTATGAAGTCTCGCAGAAGAGTAGCACAGGCAATCTTGCCTGTGCGGTTTTGCAATGGCCCGGCTTACGCTGCACGCAGCCAAGATTGGATACGCTACCACCGTGCAATTTTATCGCTGCTTTATGCGGTAGCGTGGGGCGCAACGCGCAAAACCGGTGTGCGCGGAGTCTCTGCTGCGGGCGCTTGCTGTACCTCGCGGGAAGCTGTTGCGGTAGCTCCGGTCACAGCGGGCTTGCTGCGTTCTTTTTTATGTTGCAGCGCTGCTCCGATGAACGCCGCGAACAACGGATGCGGTTCCAACGGCTTGGACTTAAATTCCGGATGAAACTGGCAGCCCAGAAACCACGGATGGTCCGGGGCTTCCACGATTTCCACGTAATTTTCGTCGGGTGTGCGTCCGGTAATTTTTAGTCCGGCGTCAACCAACGTTTTTTCATGTTCGCGATTGAATTCATAGCGATGACGATGCCGCTCGCTGATTTCGAGCTTGCCGTAAGCCTTATGCGCAAACGATCCGGGCTCCAGCTTGCACGGCCACGCGCCGAGCCGCATGGTACCGCCCATTTCGTCCACGCCCAGCAATTCGCGCAATTTGTAAATCACGCGATACGGCGCTTGCGGATCGAACTCGGTGCTGTCCGCCTGCTTCAAGCCTGCAACATCTCGAGCGTATTCAATCGTCGCGCACTGCATGCCCAGGCAAATGCCGAAGAAGGGAATTTTGTTCTCGCGGGCAAACTGAATGGTATAAACCATGCCCTGAATGCCGCGCTTGCCGAATCCGCCGGGAACCAAGATACCGTCGTAGCCGCGCAGCCGTTCCGCCGCAGTCGCTAGCGAATCGATTTCTTCAGATTCAATCCAATCAATCACTGTCTTGTGATTGTGTGCCAACCCGCCGTGCAGCAGAGCTTCGCGCAAACTTTTGTAGGCATCTTCCAGTTGGACATATTTGCCGACAATCGCGATCCGCGCTTCGCCTGCGGGGTGATGAATGCGCTGAATCAAATCCAGCCACGGCTGAAAATTCTGCGGATGTCCTTCGAGCTTCAGTAAACGCAAAATCTGCGCATCCAGCCCTTCGCGCGCCAGTTCCGCCGGCACCGCATAAATGGTGTCCACATCTTCCATCGAAATCACGCAGCCTTCGGCGATGTTGCAGAACAACGCGATTTTACGTTTCAGGTCGGAAGGAATGTGGCGATCGCTGCGGCAAAGCAAAATGTCCGGCTGAATTCCGATGCCCAGCATTTCTTTTACGCTGTGTTGAGTTGGCTTGGTTTTTTGTTCGCCGGCTGCGGCGAGATACGGAACCAGTGTCACGTGGACGAACAATGTATTTTCCGCGCCAAGCTCCAGGCGCATTTGCCGGATGGCTTCCAGAAACGGCAGCGATTCGATATCGCCAACTGTGCCGCCAATCTCCACGATCGCCACATCCACGTCCGTCGAAACCTTCTTGATGATGGCTTTGATTTCGTCGGTGACGTGAGGAATCACCTGCACGGTCTTTCCGAGATAATCGCCGCGTCTTTCTTTTGTCAAAATCGTTTCGTAGATTCTTCCCGTGGTCCAATTGTTGTCGCGCGTCAGCTTGGCGTGGGTGAACCGCTCATAGTGCCCCAGGTCCAGATCCGTCTCTGCGCCATCTTCAGTCACAAACACTTCGCCGTGTTGAAACGGGCTCATGGTTCCGGGATCGACGTTGAGGTACGGATCGCACTTCTGAATGTTGACTGTGAAACCGCGACTTTCAAGGAGACAACCGATGGAGGAAGCTGCTACGCCCTTACCAAGTGAAGAAACAACACCGCCAGTAACAAATATATATTTTGGCGCCATCCGTATAGCCCGCGTGGTGACTCGCTTCACCACACCGGACTGCTCTTACCTCTCAGGCGAAGCCACACAAAAGCCTCACCATAGGATTGACGTACAAACAATTATGGGCGAGCAAAGACGGTCTGTCAATTCGAAGTCTTTGCGCCTCCGCATCGAAAATTTTTATCGCCGCGCAACTTTTCCACAGGAGCGGGGTTCATGTCCTGCGAACGACGCCGGTGCGGACTTGGCCGGAAGTGCAGCGTACGTACAGCTACTTCTTCCGACACATGTCTTTTGCCACAGAAACCAATAGGGCAGTACCGCCATCTAAGCTGGAGTCGTCCTTCCGCCCCGCGTTCTGGCTCGGGGTTTTAAGATTTGAGCGCCCGCTAAATGGGCCGCGAAAAAACGGGGTGAGTTGATGAAGGTGTTCCTGAAATCCAGTCTCATCGTAGCTGTAGTGTGCGCCAGTGCCTGTGCAGGCTTAACCTTTGCGCAGCGGCCGGGCGCCAATGTTGTGTCCGCAAAGCCTGCTTCTGGCGCCTATGACATTTCGAAAGATGTTTCGTTGCAAGGCACAGTGTTGAACTTCACGGAAAATTCCCAAATAGCGCCGCTCGGCGCTCACGTATTGCTACAAACATCCGCCGGCAACGTTGATGTGCACTTAGGTGACGCGCGCTTTCTGCGTCTCGCCAAGCTCAACATTACGCAAGGCGCCAGCGTACGTTTCGTCGGGCAGATGAGTTCCGCCGGCAAGAATCCAGTTTTTCTCGCCCGCCTGGTCCAGGTTGGCGCGCAAGTAGTTGCAGTTCGATCGGATCACGGTCTACCACTCGGTGCGGCCGGCGTTCGCGCAAATAAAGCTCTTCTTGCAAATGCCCAAGCCGAGCAGAAAGGCGGTGCCCGATGAATCCGATGAACCGCCTGTGCCTGGCCCTCACTCTTTGCGCCGCCGTTTTTGCCGCAGCTTGCGGTGGCGGCGGCTCAACTCCGATGCCTCCTCCACCTGTCGGTAATTTTTCCAACTCCAGTCTCAGCGGCCAATATGCTTTCTCCATGAGCGGTACGGACGCCATAACCGGCAGCTTCTTCGCGCGCGTTGGCTCCTTTACCGCCGACGGCAACGGCAACATCACCACGGGAATCGAAGACGTCAACACTGCTATCAACGGCCAGCAGACTCTCCCATTCACCGCCAGCGCTTATTCGGTGCAAGCCGACGGTCGCGGCACTCTCAATCTCATCAATGCCACCGGAACCATCACCTTCAGCATCACCATGCTTTCACCCACCAAAGGTTTAATTGTTGAAACGGATTTGAACGCCACCGCTAGCGGCACTTTCGTGATTCAAAATCCGAATTCGTTTAACACCGCGGGCATCAGCGGAAACTACGTTTTTGATTTCACCGGCCTGGATTTTGGGTCAGTCGCACTCGGCGCTCCCGACTCCATCGTCGGGCAATTCGTCTCCACAGGCAGCGGAACGTTCTCCAGTGGCCTGCTCGATGAAAATGACAATGGAGTCCGGTCTGGTGCTGCTACGTTTTCCAGCGGAAGTTATCAGATGGATGCGACCAACGGCCCGACTTTTGGACGCGGTACTGCAACGTTTATTGCAAACGGCGTTACCTTCAGCTACTTCTTCTACATCGTGAATGGCTCTCGCATCCGGTTTATCGAATCGAATTCAAACGCGCTCACCATCGGCGACGCTGTCACGCAGACCAGCGTTCCCGCCACCAACACCAACTTCAACGGCAATTTTGCCTACTTACTCAGCGGCGTCGGCTCGCGTAGCCAGTTGACGCGCATCGGACGTTTCACCGCCGATGGCAGTGGCGGACTCGGCAGCATTTTTGCCGACACCAACGACGGCGGCACGGCTGCCCAAGTACCCAGCGGCTCGCTCTCCGCCACCACCTATGCGATTGACACCAATTTCCCAGGTACCGGGCGCGGCACACTCACTTTCACCGATTCGAAACTCGGCACCTTCAGTTACGTTGTCTATCTAAGTTCGTCCAGCGGTGGCGTCATTCAGGACGTAAGCAAAAACACCGTTGCCGATGGCAACATTCAATTACAGACTGGCGCGCCTTTCAGCAATTCGAGTCTCGCCGGCAATTACGGATTTAATTTCAGCGGAATTGGCAACAACAGCACCAACGGCGTATTGGGCGAAGAAGACTACGTCGGGCAGATCGCACTGACTGGCGCCGCCTCGAACAACGTCAGCGGTGCCGTCGACTTCAGTGCCTTCAGTTCAAACCAGGGCGTATTTCTGAACGTCGTCGTTTCCGGCAACGGTTTGACCGTGGGCGGCGATGGCACCACCAGCACCGGCTCGCGCAATACTCTCTTGCTGAAGCTGGCTGGAAATCCCTCGACCACGCTGAACTTCGCTGCCTACATCGTGAACTCGCAAACCATCTACGTCGCCGGCAGCGACAGCGCCCGAGTAATCTCCGGCACCGTTAGCCTTCAGGCGCCCTGATTCAAGTTTGTGTAGGGGCAACGATATATCGTGCCCTTTCTCGAAATCATGAATTGCAGCCATCCGAATTTGTAATTCTCGGTTTCACGACGGGCATGCCGTGATCGATAACCGGCGAATCTCCGAGGATTTAACGCTCCGCCTGAGGCTTCGATTTAGCCGCGCACGTAGTATCCGGATGGTCCGCGGTCCGACAGATAGTGCCCTCTTCGTTGACTTGCCGCTTCGCAAAAACTAGAATACGCCCCCAGTGGCTGACTCATCCTCGCTCATCGGACAAACCATTTCGCATTACCGCATCGTCGAAAAACTCGGCGGCGGCGGAATGGGTGTGGTCTACAAAGCCGAGGATACCCGTCTTCGCCGGTTTGTCGCGCTGAAATTTTTGCCGCAGGACGTCGCCCGCGATGCGCAAGCCCTGGCCCGTTTCCAGCGTGAAGCGCAAGCCGCCTCCGCGCTGAATCACCCCAACATTTGCACCATCTATGATATCGGCGAGGAAGATGGCAAAGCGTTCATCGCCATGGAGTTTCTCGATGGCATCACGCTGAAGCATCGTATCAGCGGACGGCCGCTCGACACGAACGCTCTGCTCAGCCTGGCCATTGAAATAGCCGACGCTCTGGATGCAGCGCACAGCAAAGGAATCGTCCATCGTGACATCAAGCCCGCCAATATTTTTGTCACCGAGCGCGGGTACGCCAAGATTCTGGATTTCGGACTCGCCAAGCTTACCTATACGGAAAGTCGCGTCCCTGGTTCGCCGGCCGCCGAAGACGTCACCGAAAATGTAAGCGCGGAGCAGCTCACCAGTCCAGGTTCTACACTCGGCACCATCTCCTATATGTCGCCTGAACAAGTCCGCGCCAAACCGCTCGACGCTCGCACCGATTTGTTTTCCTTCGGCGTCGTCTTGTACGAAATGGCCACCGGCGCATTGCCGTTCCGTGGCGAAAGCTCTGGTGTCATCTTCAAAGCCATTCTGGACGGCACGGCGACGCCGGCGATGCGATTCAATCATGATCTACCTGCGAAGCTAGACGACGTGATCAATCGCGCGTTGGAAAAAGACCGCGATCTGCGCTATCAACACGCCTCGGACATGCGCGCCGAATTGCAGCGCTTGAAGCGTGATACCGATTCAAATCGTTCTGGCTCCGCCGCAATCCCGCATTCCGATTCGGATGTGGCCGCCGCGGCCAGCAATATCGCGTCACCATCCCACAAAAGCGGTGTACACGCGTCCAGCTCCTCTGCAGTGCGCTCGCAAAGCGGTGTGGCACATTCCTCCAGCAGTTCGGTCGTTGTCGATGCTGCCAAGCAACACAAAACAATGTTCATTAGTGGCGCACTCGTCGCACTTCTGCTCATCGCTGGTGCCGCCTACGGCGCTTACTCGCTATTTGCCAATCGTACCGTGACCGTTCCTTTTCAAAGTTTTGCGGTTACGCAAGTCACAAACTCCGGCAAGGCCACATCGGCCGCGGTTTCTCCGGACGGAAAATATGTGGTAAGCGTGATCAACGAGAACGGAAAAGAAAGTCTGTGGCTCCGCAACGTAGCCACCAGCAGTAACACTCAGGTTCTCGAACCGGAACCCTTCAACATTCGCAGTTCCTTATTTTCTCCTGATGGCAATTATATTTTCTATCGCAAGGCGGTGGATGCCAGCCAGAACTCCTTCAGCGTCTACCGAATGCCGGTTCTCGGTGGCACACCTCAGTTGCTGGTGCGCGATGTTGACGCGGGGCCGGCAATTTCTCCGGACGGCAAGCGCATGGCCTACATCCGCGCAAACGATCCGGAGGTCGGCAAGTATCGCCTGCTGTCTGCGAACTTGGACGGCAGCGATGAGCAGATTCTGCAAATCACTCTGCTTCCTAGCCCGGATAATCTGTCCTGGTCGCCCGACGGAGCGCGAATCGCGTTGATTTCGTATTCGCAAGGCGAAGCTCAGGGACAGGTCAGTCTGTTCGATCTTGCGGACAAGAAGGAGACGCCGCTCACGTCATCTCCAGACAAATTTTTCTTGGATTTGGCGTGGCGTCCGGACGGCCACGGACTGCTTGTGAACTATCGAGCTTCGGATGCCACCAGCCTTCAACTTGGGTTCGTTTCTTATCCGTCCGGCCGGTTTCAATCGCTGACCAATGACACACGCGGGTATCAAACGCTAAGCCTTTCTGCTGATGGCAAATCGATGGTTTCAATTCAGCAGCAACGGTCTGATTCGGTTTTCCTCCAGCCAGTGATGAGTAAGGGTGCATCTGCAGCGGTTCCAGGCATCCCGAACCAAGCCGAGGTCCGTGGGGTGGGATGGGACGCTCGCGGTGATTTGCTGATCACCACCGCGAATTCGATCCTGCGATTTCCGGCTGACGGAAAACCACAAACCACACTGTTGAACATGCCTACTGGGAGAATTTTGTGGTCTTCAATCTGTGCTCGTGGTGGGTCTATCCTCTTCGGCGCGGTTGGTCGAGAAGGAAAGAGCACCGTCAACATCTGGCGAGTGAATGCGGACGGTTCGCGCCCGAAGCAACTGACCACGGGCAAGGATGACGAATTGCCGGTGTGCTCTCCAGACGGAACTTCATTTTATTATGTGGATAACGCTGCCAGTCGAATTATGAAGATGTCCACGGAAGGCGGAAATCCGGAAGCCGTCAAGGCCAGTGCTGTGGCTAGCGGATTCATGATGGGCGCAGTGAATTTCTCCCCGGACGGCAAGTGGATACCGGAGGTTGAGTTGTCAAGTGATCCGGCCACGCAAGCGGTGACCCACAGAGTTGTTCTGCTCGATACCAACGCAAACCCCGAGAAGCCCGCGAAATATCTTGATGCTCGGCCTGACATCTTCATTAATATTGCCGCCACGCCTGACGGAAAGGCCGTGGCTTATTCGGTGGTCGAAAACGGAGTCGGCAACGTCTGGGCGCAGCCGCTGGATGGCTCAAAGGGCCATTGGCTGACGACCTTCACGTCCGACCAAATCCGATCGTTCCAGTTTTCACCTGACGGTAAGTCGCTCGCGGTTGTCCGTCACCACGTCGTCTCCGACGTCGTCCTGTTGCGCGACTCAAGCGCCTCACCTCGCTAGTCCAATTTTTCGGCCAAATGCCGTCATCCCGCGCTTCCCATCCGTAGCCGGAAACCAAGCAAGGACTCTTCTTCAAAGATTTTGTGGTCTGTCTTACGCAACTTTCTTAAGGCCGTCATTCCGAGCGAAGCGAGGAATCTCTCTTCTCCCCGGTGCTGGCGGCGCGCAACAGACTCACCACCTTCGCCACATCCTCCGCCACATCCACACTTACCGCGTCATGCTCCACTTCTGCCACCCGAATCTTCCAGCCATTTTCCATCCAGCGCAGTTGTTCCAGTTGCTCGATCCGCTCCAGTTCGCCCTGCGGCAGCGTCGGATATTCCAGCAGAGCATCGCGCTGAAACACATACAGCCCCAAATGTTTCAAATGCCGCGCGTGCGTCTTTGCCGCCGTATCCCGCACCCACGGGATCGGCGCTCGCGAAAAATAAATCGCATTGTCCTCGAAATCCAAAACCGTCTTGACCACGTTCGGATCCATAATGTCGGCCGGCGTTCGAATCAGCACTGCTACGGTTGAAATTGCCGCCACTGGCTCTTCCAGTAGGGAATTGACCGCCGTGTCTACCGCTACCGGATCTAGCAGCGGTTCGTCTCCCTGCACATTCACAAAGATCGCACCCTCCGTGTGCGCCGCCACTTCCGCGATCCGTTCGGTCCCGGTACGATGATCTGCACGCGTCATTCGCGCTTCTCCGCCAAACCCTTCCACCGCCTTCACGATTCGCTCATCATCGGTTGCGACGATCACCCGCCCCGCAGTCTTGGCCCGCTTGGCACGTTCATATACTCTTTGAATCATCGGCTGTCCCGCCAACGACACCAAAGGTTTCCCCGGCAACCTGGTTGACCCATACCTCGCAGGAATTACGATCACCACTTTGCTCGAATCCAATTTGGCACCCATTTT
>WNFD01005905.1_pt1 | contig 12242 bp, 9 predicted proteins | sample 5400491 | NCBI WGS metagenome assembly WNFD01 (sample SAMN13153343, study PRJNA577476) | soil metagenome | isolation source: 120 cm saprolite under Douglas fir tree site 2 hole 2 replicate 2 | place: USA:California | collected 2015-04-18 | reverse complement strand
GGAACTCTCGACGACTTTCGCCGTTGGTGAAGAATCCGATAGTTCATTGCCCAAAGGCCCTTCCGGCGAGGTACGTCCCATCACCGCTCCCATCGATCGCACTGATGCTGCGGTCCGCCGCGGCGATGACGAGCGCGTTGACGTCGTGGTGCGCACGCGCAAGGTCGGCCATTTTTTTCCAGGCGGCACCGTCGACGCCTTCGATGTATGGCTCGAGCTGCAAGCCACGGATGAAAGGGGCCAAACGATTTTCTGGAGCGGCAAAGTCGAAGACGACGGCAAAGGCCCGGTCGAACCCGGAGCGCACTTTTATCGCTCGCTGCAAATCGACGGGCACGGCAATCCCATCAACAAGCGTAACGCTTGGGCGACTCGCTCCGTTGTCTATGTCCATCTGATCCCCCCCGGCGCCGCGGACACCGCGCACTTTCGTCTGCACATTCCGGAAAATGCCGGCGACAAAATCACGCTGCATGCCAAGCTGAACTATCGCAAGTTCTCCTGGTTCAATACGCACTTTTCGTTTGCAGGCGTCGAGCAACGAGAACTTCTTCGAAATACTCCGTTGACTAATCTCATTAAAACTACGCCCGACTACGACGATCGCAAGTGGGCGTTCAATGGAGACACTTCGCAGGTGTCCGGCAATCTCAAAACAATTCCCGATCTTCCCACCATCACGATTGTCGAGGACACCAAGACGCTTCGCATTCTTCCCCGCACTGCCCCTGCTCCGCTGCCCAAGACCGTCAGCGCCAAAGAGGACTGGACCCGTTGGAACGATTACGGCATCGGTCTTTTCTTGCAGGGCGATTTGAAAGCCGCGGCCGCAGCCTTCAAGAAAATCACCGAAGCCGATCCGCAAAACCCCGACGGCTGGACCAACATCGGCCGGGCCCTTCTTCAGGAAGGCGATACCGCCGGCGCACGCAGGGTTCTTGAGAAATCCCTCGCCATCAACCCGCAACTAGGGCGCACCAATTACTTCTACGCCCGCGCCCTAAAAGAAGACGGCGACTACGACGGCGCGATGGCTCACTTACGCACCGTGCTCGCGCAATTCCCCCGCGACCGCGTCGTGCGCAACGAGCTTGGCCGCGTTCTCTTTCTTGAAAAACGCTACGCCGATGCAGTTAACGAATTCGAACAGACTCTTTCCATCGATCCCGAAGACCTGCAAGCACACTACAACCTGATGCTTTGCTACAACGGCCTCGGCAACGACACCAAAGCCAACGAACACAAGGCGCGTTATCTACGGTTCAAGGCCGATGAATCGGCGCAGGCCATCACCGGGCCCTACCGCCAGACTCATCCCGAGGACAATAACGAGCGCCAGGCCATCCACGAACACGTCAGCGTCGCCCTCGCACCGGCGCAGAACAAAAAGTCGATAGCTGCTCGCAAATCAGCGCAAAGCGCAACTCCGCAACAAGCGCAGCCCGGTGGTTCGAAATAATGCACAGGAGGCTGCCGCAAGGAGGCCGTCCAACGCGAGGGCGCCACGATAGCTAGTTGTGTCATTCTGAGGGCATCCGATGAGGATGCCCGAAGAATCTCAACCTCAAATGTTTCGACGAGTTAACTCTTGAAGGCATTTCGCAAGGAAGCGCACGACAACCGGCGCAAGGAGCTGCGAAGAATGACCTGGATCAAAACTGTCTCAATGGACGACGACGCTCGCGTCAAAAACGCCATGGAGGCGCAGCGCAAGCTCTATCCCGTCGAATACGCCACGCCCGTCCATCCCGTGAATGACGGCGCGACCTCCGGTATCGTCGCGAGCCATACGCTTCTCCCCGACGTGCTCTTCCATGCTTTCAGCACCTTCGGTGCGCTCATGTCGCCGGACTTGCCGCTCAAGCGGCATCAGCATGAAATGATCGCCACCATGGTTTCGGTGACGAATCATTGCCACTATTGAATCGAGTCACACGCAGAGTTTCTGCGTAGAGTCACGCTGGACGAATCCATGGTCAACGTGCTGCGCAAGGACTATCGCAACGCTCCCATCAGCGAGCAGGATCGCACCATGCTGGACTATGTGGTGAAGCTCACCAAAGACGCGACGCAATGCAGCCCGCAAGATCACGACAAGCTGCGCGCCGTTGGCTTTGACGATCGCGGCATCCTGCAAATCACGCTGATCGCGTCCTGGTTTAACTACATCAATCGCGCCGCCGATGCTCTCGGCGTTGGCCGCGACTGAATCTTGGGGGAATGGTGAAGCGTTCGCTCTCAACAATATTTGTCTTTGCCCTGGCAATATTTCTCGCCGGAAAAACAGGAATCGGAGCAACGCCGGAAACTTCCACGATTCAGTTCCGCGATATCACCAAGCTTGTCGGAATCCACTTCACCCATAACAATGGCGCCTTCGGGAAGAAATTCCTTCCGGAAACCATGGGACCCGGCGTGGCCTTCATCGACTACGACAACGACGGCTGGCCTGACATTTTTCTTGTGAATGGCATGGACTGGCCCGGCCACGTTCAGAAGCACTCCACTCCCAAGCTCTATCACAACAATCATGATGGCACGTTCACCGACGTAACGCACAAGGCTGGACTCGACGTTGAAATGTTCGGGATGGGCGTGGCGGTCGGCGACTTCGATAACGATGGCTTCGACGATCTCTTTGTCACCGCCTATGGCCAGAACCGCCTTTTTCGCAACAACGGCAACGGCACTTTCACCGATGTCACGCAAAAAGCGGGCTTGCTCGGGCCGAAGGAATTCAGCACCAGTGCGGCTTGGGTCGACAACGACAAGGACGGGCACCTGGATCTGGTCGTCGGCAATTACGTTCAGTGGACGCCGGAGACCGATCTGTATTGCACGCTCGACGGCAAAAGCAAATCCTACTGCACGCCGGAATCCTACAAAGGAACTTCCGTTCGGCTCTGGCACAATCGCGGCAACGGCACCTTTGAAGACGTCACGCAAAAAGCCGGCCTCGGCGACCCTACTTCCAAAACTCTCGGTATCGCCCTCCTCGATTACGACAACGACGGCTGGCCCGATCTTTTGTTTTCAAATGATACGCAGCCAAACAAACTTTATCGCAACAACGGCAATGGCACATTTACCGAAAAAGCGGTCGTCGCGGGAATCGCCTTCAGCGAAGACGGCGTGGCCCGTGCCGGCATGGGCGTGGATGCCGCCGACTACGATCATTCCGGCTTCCCTAGCGTCTTGATCACCAATTTTGCGAACCAGATGCTCTCGCTCTATCACAATGAAGGAAAGGGACTCTTCGTTGACGAAGCGCCGCGCTCGGAAATTGGCCGCGCTTCCCTGCTCACTCTCGGCTTCGGCTGCTTTTTTTTCGATTACGATCTCGACGGCTGGCCCGATGTTCTTGTCGCTAACGGCCACATCGATGCCGATATTCAGCGCGTGCAGGCCAACGTGAAATACGCTATGCCGCCGCATCTGTTCCGCAATCTCGGCAAAGGAAAATTCGAAGAAGTCACGAAATCGCTCGGCCAAGCTTTTGCTTCTCCGCGAGTGGGCCGCGGCGCCGCCTATGCCGATATCAATAATGATGGCCGTGTGGATTTGTTGCTTTCCACAAACGGCGGGTCAGTTTATTTGTTTCGAAATGAAGCGCAGGGCGCCGCTGCTTCGAACCACAGCTTGCGCATCAAACTCATTGGCACAAAATCCAACCGCGATGGCATCGGCACAATCGTAAAATTGACCGCCGGGGGAGAAACGCAAGCGCAAATGCTTCGTAGCGGCTCCAGCTATCTCTCCGCCAGCGAACTTGTTCTGACCTTTGGCCTCGCCCGCAACGAAAAAGCCGACACCATCGAAATCCGCTGGCCCAGCGGCCAAATCGATCGCCTTTCCAACATTCCCGCCGCCCAAACCATCACCGTCACCGAAGGAAAAGGCCTCACCGCGACGAGCAGGTTCGGCAAGCAGTGATCGACGCGTGGTTTTGCCCCCGACTCACGCTGCTCCCATTTTCATCCTTCGTCGTGATCCACAGAGCGGGCCATGATTTACTCGTAATGCAAGGCCACCATAGGATCGACCCGCATCGCTCGGCGGGCCGGGACGTAGCACGCCAGCAGAGCGACGAGCATCAGCAAGCCAGCGACGCCGGCAAAAGTGAGAGGGTCGGTGGCGCTGACACCAAAAAGCAGAGCGGCCAGTAGCCGTGAGAGAACGAGCGCGGCGAGAACGCCGATGGCCACGCCTAGAAGAGTAAGGCGCGTCCCCTGCGCAAGTACGAGACGCAGAACATCGCGGCGCTGGGCCCCGAGTGCGATGCGAATACCGAGTTCCTGGGTGCGCTGGGTAACGCTGTAGGCGATCAAGCCATAGATGCCGACGGAGGCGAGCACAAGAGCGACCACGGAGAAGATGCCGAGAAGAAGCATCGTGAAGCGCGAGCGAGAAAGAGAATCCGCAAGAAGCTGGTCCATCGTTGCGACGGCGGCCATGGGGAGCTCAGGGTCTAATTGCTGAAGTTGAGCGTGCGCTGCGGATACCAGGGCGAGCGGGTCGTTTTCGGTGCGCACGAGAATTGTCATTGATGAATAGACAAGCTCGGGGTGCGGCCAATAAACGGTGGGCTCTGGAGCGGCATCAAGCCCCATCTGATGAACGTCACTAACCACACCGATGATTTCCGAAGTTTGATTTTCGTTCTCTGCAAGGCTCTTCATATAAATTGAGGCTTTCTGCCCGAGGGGATCGACCCCGTGCAGATATTTGTCCGCAAAAGCCTGATTGATGATGGCTACGTGCTTCTCTTCCGCCAGCTCTTGTGCGTTGAAAAGACGGCCGTCGCGCAGGGGAATACGCATGGTGCTGAAATAGTCCGGACCGACGACGCGGACGTTGGCCACAGGAAGATCGGAGAGCGCGAGCAACGGCTGGCTCAGAAGATGCACGCCGGTAGCGGCGCCTAGCCCTGCCAAGGGCGGATAGTTTTCCATGCTGGCAGAGCGGACGCCGGGTACGGTGCCGATGCTAGCGAGCAACTGCCGGAAGAAGGCCATGCACAGTGGGTCCGTAGCGTACTTGGATTGTGGAAGGGTTACCTTGAAGGTCAAAAGGTGGCCCGGGTCAAACCCTGGATCGACGCCAACTAGCCGGACGAAGCTGCGAATGAGCAAGCCGGAGCCGGTGAGCAGGACAAGAGCCAAGCCCAACTGTGCTACCACGAAGGCGTTGCGCGCGAAGGCGCGGCGTTTTGAGGAAGAGGAGCCCCGGCCTCCTTCCTTCAGGGTTTCCGAGATTCGCGAATGTGCCGAGATGTAGGAAGGGAGAAATCCAAAGAGCAAACCGGCGAGGAGCGTTGCGCCAACGGCGAAAGCAAGCACGCGCAGATCCATCGAGATGGACCGCAGGTCGAGGAGATTTCTGGGACTGGCAGCTAGAAGAGCGTTGGTGCCCCAAACAGCGAGCGCGACGCCGATCGCGCCGCCGATCAGCGCGAGCAACAAGCTTTCCATCAGCAACTGGCGCGCGATTCGCCAACGGCTGGCGCCGATGGCGGTTCGAACAGCCATTTCGCGCTCGCGATTGGCGGCACGCGCCAGAAGCAGGCTGGAAACATTCGCGCACGCGATCAGCAAGACGAACGCAACGGCGCCGAACAAGATCAGCAAGGCAGGACGGAGTTGGCCGGAGATTTGCTGGCGCAGCGGGACGACGTTGACACCCCAGTGTCCATCAAAATCGGGGTATTCGTGTTCCAGTTGTGCGGCGATGGCGCTCATTTCGGCCTGCACCAACGAATAGGTAACGCCCGGTTTCAAGCGCGCAACCACAGTCAGGAAACGGCCAATCTGCTTGTGATCGTGAAACGACTGTGGGAAGACAAAAGGAGACCATATGCGAGGCTTTGCGCCGGTGAGGGAACCGTCTTTAATGAACCAGTTGAAATTCTGAGGCGCGACGCCAACGACAGTCTGAGGCTTCCCATTGAGAAGAATGGATTTGCCGACAATCGCCGGATCGCCGGCGAATCGTTCTTTCCAAATGCCGTAACTCAGAATGACGACGTTGTCGTGACCGGCTTGGCCATTCTCCGGAGTAAAACCGGGGCCAAGGATGGGATTGACGTCCAGCAAGGAAAAAAAATTCGCGGAGACCGCCTGAACGACGACTTCCTCCGGGTCACCATCTCCGGTGAGATTGTTCCGAACATCGACGATATAGGCCATGCTGGAGAAGACTGTGCTTCGGGTTTGCCAATCGAGGAAATTCGGTGGAGAAACGGTGTTGTGGGGATTAGGGTGTTGCGAACTGTTCTCCCAGACCATTACCAAGTTGTCCGGATCGTGGCAGGGCAAAGGGCGAAGGAGAACGGAATTGATGACGGAGAAAAGTGCGGTATTCGCGCCAATGCCGAGAGCAAGAGTGAGGACCGCAACGGCGGTGAAGCCCGGGGACTTGCGCAGCATGCGGGTGGCGAAGCACAAATCCTGCCACAACGTCTCGACAAAAGATTCCCAGCCGGCAGAGCGGACGACTTCCTTCGTAACTTCGAGACTCCCCCGCTCCAAGCGCACGGCGCGAAGCGCGTCCTTGCGGCTCATCCCCTGCTTCATCTTTTCTTCGGCTGCCATCTCCAGGAAGCCGTTTAGTTCCTCGTCCAGTTCCTGGTTGACCTGCTCCTTTCGAAACAGCGATCGGAGCCCGCCCGCTATGCTTCGCAGCCATGACATGGAACCTCCCTACGACGCCTCCAAGATTCTGGCGATCGCCGCCACTTGCCTTCCCCATTCTCGGGTTTCGCTGTGGAGCCTCTTCCGTCCCTGCTCTGTCAGGACGTAGTACTTTGCGCGCCTGCTATTCTCGGTGGCTTTCCATTCGCTCCTGATCAGCCCCGCTCGTTGCAGCCGCTGAAAGGCGACAAACAGAGAACCTGCATTGAGGCGGAAAACGCCCTTGCTCATCTGTTCGAGCCGGACGGCGATCCCATATCCGTGCATGGGTTCGAGCGCCAGCGTTTTCAGAATGAGCATATCCAGCGTGCCTTGGACGAGATCACTCGGCTTGTCCGCCATAGACGCATTCCCCCTGAGGGTCAAGAGGAAGAATACACCTCTCCTACCGATTGTCAAGAGGAGAAGCCGAGACAAGGCTTCCGCCCCCAAAGTGGGGATGCCTCTTGGGGGCTACACGAAGCTACGATGCAAGGATGGAAGGATACTCGACCGCAAGAGCTCCTAGAACAGGTTCCAGAGGAACTGGTTATACACCTCGTGGTGATACTGCACCTCGGGTGTCTTTACAACGGTGCCGAGGGAGCGGGGGCAACGATCCGCCGCGGTGCGCTTGAGCTCTGCGTAGCGGCCTTTAACGTCGGCCCCGAGAAGCGTCGTGGTCCAGTCTGCCTTCTCGAAATTTTCCAGCGCCGTGTAGATATTGTCCGGCAGATAGCGCTGGGCGGAGCGCAGATTCTTGATCTTCGCGGTGTCGCCGTCGAGTCCGCTCTTGAAGATGGAGTACATCACCATGTAGGGGTTGGCGTCCGGAGCGACGGCGCGCACTTCCGTTCGCATGCTGCGCTCGTTGCCGATGGGGATGCGCACCATGGCGCCGCGGTTGACGGCCGAAGCATTGAGCTGATTCGGCGCTTCGAAGTGCGGGTCGAGGCGGCGATAGGCATTCACGCTGGAATTGAAAAGCAGGCAGATGTCGTTGCCATGCGTGAGGATGCGGTCCACGAACTCCCAGCCAAATTTGCTGAGCTTCTCTTCGCCCTTGGGATCCCAGAACAGGTTCCTGTCGTCCTTGCTGACGGAGACGTTCGTGTGCATGCCACTTCCGTTAACGCCGACCACGGGCTTGGGCAGAAAGCTGGCGGTGAAGCCCATGTTCGTCGCGACTTGGCGGCAAATCAGCTTGTAAAGTTGGATTTGGTCCGCGGCGGAGACCACTTCGCCGTAGCCGTAGTTGATTTCGAATTGCGACGGCGCCACTTCGGGGTGATCTTTCTCGTTCTGGAAAGCCATCGCTCGCTGCACTTCCGCGGTGGTATCAATAAATGTGCGCAGCGGATCGCCGGGGAGCGAATGATAGTAACCGCCCGTATTCACGTATTCGAATTTGCCGGTTTCGTTGTAATTCCGTTCCGCATTCTGCCCTTTGAAAAGAAATCCTTCGATTTCGTTGGCGGCATTCAGCGTGTAGCCTTTTTTCTCGTGCAAATTGTCGGCGTAGCCCTTCAGCACTCCGCGAATATCAGCAGTGTACGGCGAGCCGTCCTTGTCGATCACGTGGCCGAACACCAGCACCTTGCCGGATCCAAACACATCCGCGGGCGCCCAATAAAATGCGCCCCAGTCCATCGCCAACCGCAAATCGCTTTCGCGTTGCGCCGTGAATCCGCGAATCGAGGAGCCATCGAACGTCAAGTTGTCCCAGCTCTTCACCAAGAATTTCTTGTCGTAGTCGAGCATGTGCAGGCGGCCTTCCAGGTCGCTGAACAGCACCGTCACGGCCTTGATTCGCTTTTCATCCGTCAAATACTTGAGGCGTTCTTCCTGGATTTTGTGCGCGGCAACTCGTTTTTGACGCTGTTCCTTGGCTTTCAGATTCAATTGCTCCAGCTCGTCATACGATAGAGAAAGAAAATTACGCAGTTCGTTCGACATGAATCTCCTCAAGTTGGGATAAGACTCAAGCTCAGGGGTAATCTCTTGGCCGGAAAGGGACCCGCCGGCCCGGCAATAGGGTATCGCGCGGCTCTTCCGACCGTCAATCGAAAGACCTGATTCGAAAGATTAAAAAAGTTGAACCTGACGCAACCCATTTTGGACGAATTTGTTGCCTCATTTTTCAGTAGTTTGTTGCCGCGATTCCGTGTAGGACACCGAAAATTTTTGGAATTTTGTTGTCGCATTCCGATGGCACGCCGAAAATTTTGGTAGCGATACCGGGATTCGAACCCGGATTTTAGCCTTGAGAGGGCTACGTCCTAACCCTTAGACGATATCGCCATGGCCTTTCGAGCGGACAATGATTTTCGCATGGCTGAATATCGCGTGCAAGTTACCGTCGAAGTCATCCGTTAGAACACGTCAATGACCGCTTGGCGCGGCGGCGACGCGCGGTTCTTCGCGGCGCAGCGGCCGCACGGAAAAAAATTTGTGCCGGCAGGGATCACAGCGTAGCGCCGGGAGCCTGAGGATCCGCCAGAAGATTGCTGTCCTATGCGGCACGCGCTCGGCGGAGATTCGCTGCAATTCAAAGTTGCCGCAAATCGCACAGTGCGCGTAAAATAAATGAGCAATCGGCATGATGCGCGCGTGAAACCGCGCCGAACAGGATTCGCACCGCCACGGCAGGACGCCCGCGAAACCTAAGAGATGGTCGTGCACCGACCGGCGCTTGGAACGCCGGCTGTTCGCAGCATGACAAACCGGGCAGCTTATCGGCTTGATCCCGATCTCTTCTCTCCCGCCAGAGCATAGTCGAAATGCGCGGCTATCGGCAAGAGTTTGTATTTCATTCGAGAATCACTTTGCTCCGTCAATCGCGGACACCCGATGCCGCACCCGGTAAGCGTTCCTTCCTTCCTTCCTTCCTTCAGCAATGTGCTTCGCCACGATACAATGTCATCCTCTTCACCATATTCTTTAGGAGCCGCCATGCCCGACTACACCGAAGAACACGCTCGTGCCGGCATCAACGCAAAAATGCCCGCACTCGAAACCTGGCCAAACCAATTTCCCGGCTACATCATTACCACCAAATTCCCGGAATACTCCTCCGTCTGCCCCAAGACCGGACTTCCGGACTTCGGCACCATCGTCATCCAATACATGCCGAAAAAAGACTGCATCGAGTTGAAAGCCCTGAAAATGTATCTGCTCGCGTACCGCAGCCTGGGCATCTTCTACGAAAACGCCGTCAACAAAATCCTTCGCGACGTCGTCGCCGCCGTGCGCCCGGAATGGTGCGTGGTGCGCGGCGAATTCACTCCCCGCGGCGGCCTCACCACCTCCATCTTCGCGCGCTGGCCGGCGATCGACATGAAGCCCAAACGCGCACATAAGTGAAGCCTCCGTAAGCAGTTGTAGTAGCGAGGCCGAGACCCCCCGGGGGTCTCGGATGTGTGGCAAACACAAGGGTTAGAAACACGCGTTTTTGGAAGTGTGGCAATACTTGGACTTACCGGCGAATTCTCGGAAGTGTGGCAAGGAAAGAGGTTAGGGGTGAAGGACGTTAGAACGTACCGACCAGGTCGGGATCTCCGCTTCCAAGCTGCGAGGGAGCTTCGATTTGAACGTTGGCACACGGGAACGTTCTCGGAACGGGGAGATCGGCGAGGATGGAATTCAACAAACACGGGAAAGAGTATCTTGAAAGTACTCTGCATGTCAAGTCATTTGTTGGATATCATTCGAACGGAGATGGTAAGTCGTTGAAAAGAGAGATCCTTTGGCTCGCGGACTCGCTCAGGATGACCATGCTCATCGCATGATCATTTCACGTAGAAAATAGAGGCCAAGTGCGGCTCCGAGGGCTTCGGTGAGGAACAGCAGATAAGCGGTGACGGCAAAGGCGGCGCCCACTAGACCTGGGGGTTGTGCGGAGACGTGGTCGCCGCCGCGAACGAGAAAGTGATTGTAGAGTCCAAAGACTGAGGAAGCTGCCATCGAGAAGGTCAAGAGGAGTAGACCTAAGCGTTTTTGAGAGGACCACAGCAAAGCCAAAGCAAGAAGCGGGCAAAGCAAGATCACAATAATGACGAACAGCAGACCTGCAGGAGGCAGGTTCACCTGGAGTTCCCGGTGAGCAGCGCCATGGATGATGTTGATTGACAGGTGCGCGAGGACGAGAACAGTTCCGTATTTGTTGGCGCGGTTCACGGTGTTTTTTGTGAGGCCGAACTCGTCCGACGGCGATAAGCTAGATGGTTTGTAAAACCTAGCCCCAAAGAGTGCCCCACCCGATGCAAAGGCTTGTCCCACCCACTGCCAAACGGTTCCGGGACAACGCCCTCTATTGGGCTTTCCATTTACCGTTGGAGTCGAAACTTGGAGAGGCTTCCTCGCCGAAGCATTGATGAACCTGGTCACAAAGTGGACGCATTATTGGGTCGATGTCTCCGAAATCGTACGCTGCCATGATCGGAAAAGCATGTTGCCCAGGCTGAATTTTTCCCCGGACAACCTCCGCCTGTGGGAAGACCGAATCCGGATAGAGTCCGCTCGCTTGAGCTTTTGTGCTTATCGTCATGCCGAGCAGAAACGGTCCGTTGAGACCTGCGACCCTATAGAGGTCAGCGACTTTTCCTATGAATTTACGCAACTGGATATCCACGGCAACCGGGAAAAAAGCGGACGCTCCACCTATTTTCTTGGCCAGAATCTGCTGACTATGTCGCACCAGCCCGTTTCGACGCAGTTGTACGATCGCTTCAAATCTCTCTCCTCGTCGTTCGAGACCGTGAAAACTGAACTCACAGTTTCCAAAGGCTTGGCCGGTAACAAGGTCAAATCTTCGCATGGCGTCTACAATTGATTGGTCTCTAAGGTCTATCAGAAAATCTTTACAGAAAATTGGTATTGTACCCAGGATGAGATATGGCATGTCCGTTTGAGCGTGCACGTCCCTGAGAGCTTCTAGTAAAAGCTCCTCCGCCTGTTCTTGCCGACTCGCAGTTCGCATCACCAATTCCTTAATCTCCTGAACGTCCATGTAATAAAGATGTCGGTCGCGGCGTGAGGGAAAATATCGTTTATCGTCGCGGCGAACACAATGGGGCTTGTTGAGGCTGTTTGGAATCCGAATAGCGAACACATATCTGCCATTCCCCAATCTGATAGGGTGAGTTTCTAATGAAAGTCTTTCCTCAATGCAAGACACAACCCTGGAATCGTAACTGACCAATAATGCCTCAGGATTTGTTGATTCGATTCCCTCGAATTTACTTAGGTCCGGAGCCCCTGTGGGCTGACCGCTCCCTACGTCACGCATTTCAGGAACTCCAATTAAGAGAATTCCTCCCTCGGCGTTGGCAAAGGCACAAACATCTATTAGAAAGTCTTTCTGGCCCGCATCGTTTTTTGCATAGAGTTCGGCTTTGTAGTCGAGATGTTTGTGTTCTTCGACTCCCGATTCGAGGATTTGGCGCAAATCTGTTTCGGTAACGTCTCGTAGGCGTTTACCTTCCCATATCATGGTGTACAGATTATCGTAGTGGTCGGACGCAGCTCGCAAGCTGAATCTCCGATGCTTCAACACATCCGCGCCCTGACGAATCA
>WNFD01013876.1_pt1 | contig 12243 bp, 16 predicted proteins | sample 5400491 | NCBI WGS metagenome assembly WNFD01 (sample SAMN13153343, study PRJNA577476) | soil metagenome | isolation source: 120 cm saprolite under Douglas fir tree site 2 hole 2 replicate 2 | place: USA:California | collected 2015-04-18 | reverse complement strand
GCCACACGGGGCTAGAAGGCTGCTGAAAAACTCCTCTCGGTCATTCCGGGGCCGGCCGAAGGCCGGAGCCCGGAATCCACAACCCGCGCATTTCCCTTTCGATCCGACGGGAGGCATGGATTCCGGACAGCCGCACGCAGGTCGGGTATAGCCGACCTGCGCATCATTAAGTGCCGATCTCGGGTAAACCCGAGATCGGCGCGGCTTCCGGAATGACTCCGGAGAGTTCTTTAGCAGTCTGCTAGAGCATGATCTGCAGCCAATGGTCTGAGCGCCGTTTCATATTCCTCAAACGTCATTCCAGTTTCACCGCGCGATACTCCGGCAATATCGGTGTGGAGTTTGTTGTCGTAGGTGCCGACATCACGGTCCTCAGGGTCAACATGGATGACTGGTGGTAGTAGCGAAAGCCGGTGGCTTGTTGGCCGCCAATTTGAGTGCGGACCTCGATTTTGAAGACAGGGTAGTCACACGGCCCAATGCTCATACTTTCGATGCCTACGACCGTCATCTCGATTGCGAGATCTGGCATGGGCTTGTTCTGTGAGTTCTTGGTGCTCGCGTTGACCACCACGCGCTCACCCACCTTCAAGGGCATGAATTGCGTCAGGTCTTGGTTGTACGTGTACTCGATCTTCACTGTTGGCAGTTCTGACGTGAGGCAGCTGGTTGGTCCGCCGGCAGTCTGAGCGTGCGCGACCGAACCAGCGAGACATACAACAATCGCCACAAGCCCCCAGAATGGATTTCGCATCGTCGTGCCCCCGTCGCAGCCGACCCGTTCGCAGTGTCAGCGGCTGCACTTGAAAGGCGATCGCCGTTTGATTTCAAGCCGAAATTATTTGGGCTTGTTGACAAAATGTGTCCCGCTCTTTGAGAAAGCGGGCGGCATCGCCACGCTGATCGGATACGTCTTGATGGGATCACGAATTGGTGAGCCGCCGACGGCCTTGCCCGGCCGGAGATCGTGCCAATGTAATCGCCGTAAAGTGAGATGGCGATATGAAGATTGATCTCAGCGGCAAGCACGCGGTGGTCAGCGGCTCAAGCGCGGGCATTGGCTTTGCGATCGCGCGGGGCCTTGCGGAGTCGGGTGCCGCCGTGGTCGTCAACGGCCGAAGCGCCGACACCACCGACGCGGCAAGACGACGTCTCCTCGATCTTGTTCCGGGAGCGAAAGTCGAAGGCGTCGCCGCGGACCTTTCGACGGCCGACGGTGTTGCGCAGTTGGTGAGCCGCGTTGGCACAACCGATATTCTGGTGAACAATCTCGGCATCTTCGAACCCAAGCCGTTCGAGGCGATTACCGACGACGATTGGCATCGCTTCTTTGACGTCAACGTTTTGAGCGGCATTCGTCTCGCGCGTGCCTATCTGCCGGCCATGGTCAAACGGGATTGGGGTCGCATCGTTTTCATTTCGAGCGAGTCCGGGCTGAACATTCCGGCTGAAATGATTCACTACGGCATGACCAAGACGGCGCAGCTTGCGATCTCCCGCGGGCTTGCCGAACAGGTCGCGGGCACCGGTGTCACGGTCAACGCCGTACTGCCAGGTCCGACCCGTTCGGAAGGGGTTGGCGACTTCTTCGCCAAGCTCGCGAAGGAAAAGGGCATGACGCAAGCTGAGATGGAGAGCCAATTCATTGCCCAAAATCGCCCGAGCTCGCTATTGCGCCGGCTCGCGACCGTCGACGAGGTTGCCAATATGGTGGTCTACGTGTGTTCACCCCAGGCCTCCGCCACGACCGGCGCTGCCCTGCGTGTCGACGGCGGCGTCGTGCGGTCGATCGCCTGATCTTCATATTGTTGGGGGAAGGCGAGGATGGCCGCGATCATCGCCGCCGGCTGTTGCTATAATCCGGGCGTTTTCTCGAAAGGCATGATCAAGCTCTGAATTTGGTCTGAGGCTTTGAACCATGAATTCTTCTGAGGCGCGTGGGCTGATCGCCGTCGACAAGATGGGTGGCAAGGTGCTCTTTCTGGATCCTGTCACCTACGCGACGACAAAAATTCTCGACGACTTCGAGCGCGTACCGCATGAGCTCTTGGCTATGCCGGAATCCTCCATCGCCTGTGTGCCGATTTACGGCGACGGCATCCACGGCCGCAATCCCCATCCCGGGCATCTGCTCTCGATCATTGATTTGGAAAAGCGCGAGCATGTGTGCGACATCGACCTTTCCCCTCATGTCGCGCCCCACGGGTTGCAGATCGGGCCTGATGGGTTGCTGTATGTCACCTGCGAGAACAGCAGTGTCGTCGCGCTGGTCGACTTGGGTATTCGCAGGATGGTGGGTACGATCGAAACCGGCTCGACCAATTCGCATCGCCTCACCATCGCCCCCGACGGGCAGCGGCTCTACACCGAAAACGAAGAAGACGCCTCGATCTCGGTGATCGATTTGCCGAAACGCAAGCTCTTGCGGCGTGTCCCTACCCCGCACGCACTCGCTGGCCTCGCGATTTCCCCTGATGGACGGCTTTTGGTGGCGGTCGATGATCAGGAGCCGGTGCTATTTCTCGTCGACGTCGCGAGTCTCGCCATCGTCAAGACGGTGCCGCTCGATCGCGTGCCGGAACCGGCGCAAATCGCCCGCTACAGTCCGGACGGGACAATCCTGCTCGTCACCAGTCTGCGCAGCGCGACCGCAACGCTGATCGACGCATCATTCTCCCAGCAGACGACACTCGCGGTCGGCCAACAGCCGATGGATGGCGCCTTTTGCGACAACGCGCTTTTTGTCGCTTGCCAGGGTGATGGCAGCGTCCACGTCATCGATTTGGTGACGCGCCAAGTGTCGCACAGATTCTCCGCCGGTGTCGGTTGCGAGACGTTGGCGTTCTTTTGATGAGAGTGCGCATCCGTTGCCGACCGACGCGCGGCAGCATGATCTCGAAGAGAAGTCGTCACGCTCTAGAGTCGTGACACCAGCGGCCTCGTAACCTGCGTATGATCTACATTGCAGGCGTCGCAGCGATAGCGGATTTCGTCGGCGCGATCCTCGGTTTGGATCGGCACAATGGTTAACAGGCGCATTTGCTCCCCGCAATCCGGGCAGATCAAATGCGAGGGCGCAAAGAAAGTTGGCGCACTGTACATACGCATGGCACGCCTCACCCAAAAAACTGTTCTGTGAACCTTGACGACGGCAGGCGGCCAAAGGCCGTGTCATCGCTCTCCCGATTCGATTCCAAAACTCGCATTCGGAGTCAAGCGATTCTGCATCCTCCATCCCCTAAAGGCTTGCGCGATCGCTCCAGATGGCCACCCTCCGTTCGAAACATGAAGTGCACGCATCGTACAACGGTAATAAAATACGCCTAAACTCCTCGATGTCTGACGTCGGGTTCAGTCAAGCGCCGCAGGTAAGAATGTGTGGCGTAGTCATCAGGGCCTGATCTTCGCAAGCGCGCCTCGCCGGAATCTGGGCAAAATCCAGCGCGACGAATTGACCGGCGTTAGCGACGGCGCTCCCCTGGCACACAACCGACTCGGCGGAACGTGCAGCAGGGGGAGCTTGTCATGATATCGGAAAAGAAGCTGGACTACTTGGGCTTCGTGATCACGTGGCTAAAAACGCGAATGCCTAACGGTAGTTGGCGGGTAATTTTGACCTCGGACGATCCGCACCTGCTCACGAAGTTGGGCGGACGAGCCAAGGAATTCATGGACTCGCACAGTCTTGAGGGTGCCATTCGCAAGGCACAGCAAGACGTCGACGAACTTTGGGAAGCCGTTAGCTAGTTCAGGCCCGCGCGGCGAAGGGCTTCCAAATAGTGCTCCCGTTCAGCGTCCAGTTTGATCGGCATCTGCTGTGCGATCCAGGCCAGCGAAATATTAGGCTGCGCGCGGCGTAGCTCCCGGAGGGCGGCCGAAGCAACCTCGGCCCGGCCGGCCATGCCGGCGGCGGCGGTGAGCACACGAAGTGCGCCGACGAAATCGCTACGCTGGCGAACGCCCTCGCGCGAAAGGCGCATCGCCTCCTCGTAATTGCGTCCGACGAACTGGGCGTAGGCGGCGATGCCGTAGTAAATCGCCGAGAACGGATCGCGCGGACTGAGACGCAACGCACGACGCGCGGCCAAGTCGCCTTCTTCCCAACGCCCGCAATACGACAGCGTCACGCCGTAGTAGCCCTGGGCCAGCGAGAAGTTCGGATTGAGCTGGAGCGCCAACTCGAACTCGGCCAGTGAGTCGTCGAAGCGCCGCGCAAACAGATGAACGTACGCCAAAGCGTGGTGCGCCCAGGGATCTTCGCTATCGGCGCGGATCGCTGCCAGCGCGGCACGCTCGGCGATTGGCGTGACGGTCGCCATGTCCGCCCAACCCATGTGGGCGCTGAACGTATAGCTGGTGGCGAGCACGCCGAGCGCCTGGCCGTAGTTCGGGTCAAGGGTAATCGCTTTCTCGAGCAGCGCTTGCGCCACCACATTATCCTGTCGGGTCACCCGCCCACGATGGCCTCGGTGATCTCGTCCTGCACCGCGAACACATCGGCGAGGTCGCGGTCGTAGCGTTCGGCCCAGAGATGGCTGCCGGTGGCGACATCGTTGAGCTGCGCCGTGATGCGCACGCGGTCGCCACCCCTGCGCACGCTGCCCTCGACCACGTAGCCGACGCCGAGTTCTTCGGCGACCTGCTTCATATGGACGGCCTTGCCCTTGTAGGTAAACGACGAGTTGCGCGCGATCACAAAGAACCAGCGCAGTTTGGACAGTGCGGTGATGATGTCTTCGCTGATGCCGTCGGAAAAATACTCCTGCTCCTGATCGCCGCTCATGTTGATGAAGGGAAGCACGGCGATGGCGGGACGGTCGGGCAGCGGCAAAGCCGGTCGCGACGGCTCGGCAGCGACATCCTGCGGCAGATCGGTCGCAGGTGCGACGTCGTTTGATTGCGTGTGCACGACGCCGACAAAGCGGACGCCCTTGCGCGCGATGGTGCGGATCAGCTTCTGGTCCTCGCCGCTATCTCCGACCGCCTTTCGGGCGGCGTTGATGCGGCTGGTCAGGGTCGAATCCGACACGATCCGACCGCCCCAGACGGAAGCGATCAGATCGTCCTTGCTGACGACGCGGTCGCGGTTCTCCACCAGGTAAATCAGGAGGTCGAAAACTTGCGGCTCGACATGGACCGGGGTGTTGGCGCGCTTGAGTTCGCGCCGTTCGACGTCGAGCTCGTGATTACCGAAGCTAAGGATCATTCGTGGGCCAAGGACCTCTGGGACGGGCCGCGCGCGCCCGCCGCGTGCAACAAGACTAACATTCCCGCTTCTCCGGAGCGACGGTTGGAAACCAACAGCGCCTCAAGGACTTCTAAGGAACATCTGGAGGTTAAATCATAGCTCTCTCAAAGTCTCGCTCGACCGCAGCGTGCATGCTGCCGCCACTCTCCTCGCCTGGGCGAGGCCAGCACACAGGAGCGCGACAATGCCATTGATAGAGGTTCATCTGATCGAGAAAGTGTTCAGTTCCGAGCAAAAGCGGCAGATCATCGAGAAATTGACCGATGCCATGGTCTCGATCGAAGGCGAGAACATGCGCGGCGTGACTTGGGTCAAGATTTCAGAAGTCACGAGCGGCGAATGGGGTATCGGCGGCCAACCGCTGACCACCGAAGCCGTTAAGGATCTCGCAGCCGGCCGCCACGCGGCGTGACGTGTACTGGGCCAGCGTCGCCGCGTGGTGGATCTGAAGATCTTTCCATGGGGCGAAGCTGGCAAATCAACGCTCGAAACATTGGGGTATCCCATGGGCAGGTTCATCGCGTTTCTGTACGGCGTCGTATCCTACGTCGTATTCTTCGTCGCCTTCCTCTATGCCATCGGCTTCGTCTCAGGCCTCGTCGTGCCAAAGACCATCGACAGCGGAGCGGTGGTGCCGATGGCGGAAGCGCTGATCGTCAATCTTCTGCTGATGTCCGTCTTTGCCGTCCAGCACAGCGTGATGGCGCGCAAGCAATTCAAGCAATGGTGGACGCAGTTCGTGCCCAAATCGGTCGAACGCAGCACCTACGTCCTGTTTTCCAGCCTCGCGCTCGTTCTGCTGTTCTGGCAATGGCGGCCAATACCGACCCTCGTGTGGCAAATCGAGCATCCGCAGATCGCCATGGCAGTGATCGGGTTATCGTTCGCCGGCTGGTTGATCGTGCTGACCAGCACGTTTCTCATCAACCATTTCGAGCTGTTCGGGTTGCATCAGGTTGCCAACAATCTCGCCGGCCACCCGATGCCGGTGCCGCGTTTTCGCACGCCGCTTTACTACAAGTTCGTGCGGCACCCTATTTATCTCGGCTTCATCATCGCGTTCTGGGCGGCGCCGACCATGAGCGTCGGACACTTGTTGTTCGCGGCAGTCACGACGGCTTACATCGTCGTCGGCGCGCTGCTGGAAGAGCGAGATCTGGTCGATCTTTTCGGCGATGAATACCGCCGTTATAAGGACCGTGTGTCGATGCTGGTGCCGTGGCGCAAGTCGGCCTGATCCATCCACGGCTGTCCGGTTTAGCAATGCCGGTTGTGACCACAAGCCGTGCCACCATCATCGGTCGTCGTGGCCGGCATGAAGCCGGCCATGACGTGGAAAGAGCAGATGTCAGGCAATTTGCGGTATCGCGTGGTTGCGCGATGTTTGAACCGGATAGCGTGGGTCAAGCCCGGCAATGACGGCGGAAACCGAGGCACCTGAGTTTCGCATCCATTCGACCGAGATTTGCTTTTAGCGAAATACTGCGCGGCACCCCGGGCTGAGGTTCGGGCGCTGCAGCCGCAGGCAGCCGACAATGCCGCCGACGTCCGGGATGAATTGCCCGCACAGACGAAAGACATCGGGCGTGCACGCTGTGCGCTGCGCGTCCTGGTCGTTCGCGACCTGAATGGGAACCGGCGTGCTCGAGTTACTTCCCGCCGTTGCGGTGGTGGCGGTGAGTGCGGTCAGCAGCAACAGAATGCTAGGGCGCAGCATGGGTTTCATCTCCGGCCAATGTCAGAACCACAAAGATCAGAATGCACGCCGCGGTTTAAAGCGCCGTTGGTACGCAAATTCGAATTTTCGCGACGCTCTTAACGTTGTTTGGGCGCGCTGCATCGCAGCGACGAGGTGCTGGGTGTGGGCGGCGGCGCCCCAATGGCTCAGGTTGCACCTCTACGTTTTCGCGCCACAAGACGCTGAATTGTCTTGCCCGATGAGGCGCTGACAACCTCTTCGTCCAACAATATGGGGGAGGCGGCAAGCGCGCCCGTCACCAGACCCTTGTCGAACGCCGCGTAAAGCCGCCCGTGCTGGTCGCGTTGATCGGATGGGCTGACTCGCCAGCTCAAATACAAAGTGCCTCCCGGCTTCAGTATGGTTATCAAGCGCCGCACCGAGGGCACGATGGCGTCGTGGTCAAGGTGCATCACGACGGTCTCGCACAACACATTGTCGAAGGTGTCGGCCGCGATGCCGGTCAATTCCGGCAGAGCGGCCGCCACGAATTCCAGTTGCGGATAACGCGCGCGTGCCTCCTTGAGGAGGCCCTCGGAAGGATCGTAGCCGATGGTCGCAAAGCCGTGGGCCGCGAGCCACGCGACCTCTCGACCGCTGCCGCAGCCGACGTCTGCTGTGCGACCAGGGGCGAAGAAACGCCGGATGATCGCGTGCAGGTCCGACGGTGCCGGCTGTTCGTGCCAATCACGCGCAAACACCTGCGCGGCGTTGTCGTAAGCCGCCAGCGTTTGCCGATCCACGCTAACTCAGTTCGACGCGCGTCTCTGCTTCTTCGAGCTTTTCGGCGTCGACATCACCGAGCGACATGCGGGGCTGAGCTGCCTCTTGTTGTGGGTGAGGCAGGCGCCGATGCGGGCACGATCGGGGACGAACTGCTGGCACAAGCGCATGACGTCAGGTGTGCATGCTTGCTCGGCCGTCTGCTGGGCGTTAGCGGACGTTGGCGCGAAGCTCGCAACCATCAGGGCGCCCAGCAAACCTGCTGCGGCGGGCGACAACGCGAACACGCGGCTCATGCGAAAGCTTTTCATGATGAACACCTTTTCGTGATTGTCAGTTGCACGCGGAATGGTACCGTCCAGCGGCGTAATGAGCAGGCCGCCGTCATTCCAATGTGCGCGGCGACATATCTCTCTCTGGCGGCTTTTGCAAGAGGGGTGGGGTCGCCGCAACGCTTAGTATTTCGCCGCGATCGGTAGTTCCTCAGCCGGGAACAGCGTGATGACGCGGCAGCCTTTATCGGTCACCACCACTTCTTCCTCGATGCGCGCGGCCGAGAATCCGTCGGTCGCCGGGCAATAGGTCTCGAGCGCGAACACCATACCTTCCTTGATCTCGGTCGGGTGCGTCATCGAGATGACGCGGGAAATAATCGGTCGCTCGTGCAGTGCGAGCCCCAGTCCGTGACCGAATTGTAAGCCGAAGGCCGACATCTCGTCGGGGAAGCCGAATTCCGGCGCCTCCGGCCACACGCTGCAGACCCGGTCGGTCGAAACGCCAGGCTTGATCAGTTCGATCGCCATGTCGAGCCACTCGCGCGCCTTCTTGTAGGCGTCATGTTGCACCGGCGTCGCGCGCCCGACGTTGAAGGTGCGATAATAGCACGTGCGATAACCCATGAACGATTGCAGGATGTCGAAGAACGCCTGATCACCCGGCCGCAGCATGCGATCGGTGAAATTGTGCGGATGCGGATTGCAGCGCTCGCCCGAGATCGCGTTGACGGCTTCGACGTCGTCGGAGCCGTTCTCGTAGAGGAATTTGTTGACCAAGGCGACGATGTCGTTCTCGCGTACGCCCGGCTTCAAATGTTCGTGGATCAGATGATAGGCGCCGTCGACCATCGCGGCCGCACGATTGAGCAGAGCAATCTCATCCGCTGACTTGATCTCGCGCGCTTCCAGCATCACCTGCTGGCCGTCCTGCACGTTGAGGCCCGCCTTCTGCAGTTCGAACATCATCGGCGGCTCGACGATATCGACGCCGATTGGCATGTCGGCAACGCCGGCTTCGCGGATCAGCGCCGCGATCTCCTCGGCGTGGCGCTTCATCAGGCCAAAAGCCGGATTGACCGTACCGCGCAGGCCGATCAGGCCGGCCTTGCAGTTCTCTGGCTTGAGCCAGGGCGTATAGAGCTGGTGATGCACGGCTGCCGAGCCAAAGTCCCACAGGATCGGCTCGCCGGTTCGCGTCAGCAACGCCCAACGCGACAGCTTGTCGCGCTCCCATTCACCGATCTTGGTCGAGGTGATGTAGCGGATGTTGTTGACGTCGAACACCAGCAGCGCGCCGAGGTCGGAATTGGCGAGCGCCTGTTGCACGCGCCCGAGCCGGTAACGGTGCAGCCGGCGATAGTCGACGCGCTCCTCGAAATCGACCCCCATGATGCCGAGCGCGGGCAGCGCACGGCCCCAATTGTGCCGCGGATTGATATCCTCGGCGCTGATCTTGCGGACGGGCTGCTCCATGACGGGTCTCCTCAGGGCATTCTTGTCGGTTTAGTCGCGGGGGACGGCACTATATGCCGCCAAACCGCATCACGCTGCAATGCCAAGAAGACCGCAATTTGAAGCGGGCCGCTATGTAAAGGGGCCCAGGTTATGCTGCCCACTCGAAACGTGATGGCAAGCGCAAGAGATTACACAACCCTCCGGATCATGGGCGTCGCGCGGGGATTAAATTCAAATTTGGCGGATGTCCCCCGTGCGCCCTTGGCGCGCACGCGGATGGCAAAGCGTCGGACCTTGTCGCCGCCGGCCCCCGCCGCAGCCGCCGAAGGATCGGCGAGCTCCAAGAGTTCGACGAATTCCGTGGCGTTCGGCTCGATGCGTTTGATCTGCCGTGTACGAGCCCCTCCCCAGGCGGGCTCTATGATGGCCTTGACGAAGGCGTTCCGACGTACGGATACGACGACGTCCTGCAGCAGCCGAGTGCCCGTTCCATTGTGGATGCCGATGGTGAAGTGGGTCATCGGCTTGAGCTGGCCGTTGGGAAACTCCCGGTGCACGTACCGATGATCGTTCGGGTCATAGATGATTTCAAGCGGCCTCGCCCGCGGCGATCTTTTGCGGCGGAGCGCGCCGGCATCCAACCACATCCCGAACGTCAATCCGGTCGTAAAGAGCAGGATCGGCCAAAATCCCGGCACGAATTCCGCAATTGTCACCGGGTTCCAATCGTTATCCAGTTGCCCGATCGGCTCATCGGAACTGCCGCGGTCAGTCGCGACCGCGAAGATGGTGCCGCCGACCAGGGCGGCAATAATGGCAATCACGACGAAGGTCACCGTGGCGCGAAAGACTCTAAAAACGCCAGCCATACGATCTCCCCGGTTTGAGGAAGAATGTAGCCTTAGATGGGCTTACGGTAGAACGGGAAACGCCCAGGAATCGCGCCGCTGGAGCCGGATCGTCCACAGGGTTTGATCGCTCAAACCCGACAAGCGTCTCGCCCGCCGTAACGTCGGAGTTTTGCAATGGGGTGTGCGGACCTGATAGTTCTCAGAGACCTGCGCAGTTCCCCCAGTTTGGGGGCACGTGGCGTTCTTGCTGGCGCGCCGCCTCGGGGGTGACCGATTTTCATCTTGATCGCGATCCTGAGGTCGCATGGAGAGGGTTGCAATGAAGGCTTCATCCCTGAGCTTCCAAGCCGCCGTGGTGATGGCCGTCGCCGGCATGATCTGGGGCATCGTGATAGCTGTAACGTTGGATCACTCGGCCATGCCCGCGCACGCGCACCTCAATCTGCTCGGATGGGTTTCGTTGTTTTTGTTCGGCATATTCTATCACCTGCATCCGGCCATCGACGCCAGCCGGGCTGCGATTGTGCAGGTCTGGACCTGGATCGTCGCCACCGTGGTCATGACCGTTGGCGTTGCGCTCGTGCACACCGGACACCAAGTCGGCGACCCCATCGCAGCCGTGGGTTCGCTGCTCGTCCTGGCAAGCATGCTGCTGTTCGGATGGCTCGTTTATCGACGCCAGCCCGCCGATGTGAGCAAGACACGCTCCGCAGTTCCCGCCGAGTAAGTCCTCACGCTAAGCCGCGCTCTTGCCCCATAGCCGCGTGGAAGCGATATCGGCGCCCTCGCGGATCGATTTCAGCTTCAACCACACCGCCGGCTCGACCACCCATTCGCGGTTGGTGAAGGTGCCGAAACCGCAATCGGTCGAGGCAATGACGCGCTCGCGATCACCGACTGCGGCGACGGCTTCCGTAATCCGCCGCGCGACCACCTCCGGGTGTTCAACGAAATTGCTGGTGGTTTCGACCACGCCAGGAATGAGGATCATGTCCTGCGGGAAAGGGACGCGCTTGAGCGCTTCGTATTCGTGCGCGTGACGCGGATTGGAGAATTCGATCGAGAGCGCGCCCACCTTGGCCTGATAGAGCGCCGGCAAGATCTTTGCGAGTGCGATGTCATGGATGTGTGGGCCTTCCCAATTGCCGTAACAGACGTGCAAGCGCACGCGCTCGCGCGGGATGCCCTCGATGCCCTTATTGATCATTGCCACATGCAGCTCGCACGCCTTGACGAATTCGGCGTCCGAAAGGTCGCGATAAAACATCGTGCGGTCCATGGCGAGATCCGGGGCGTCGATTTGCAGGATCAGTCCGGCCCGATGAATCGCCTGATACTCCTTGCTCATCTCGCGCGCGATCGCGGCGAGATAGGCCTCGTTGGAATCGTAGTAGGCGTTGAGCATGGTACTCGCGATGATGCCGGGCGAGGCCGCCGTCATGAACATCTCGGAAAACTTGCCGCTCTCCGCCGCGATCCTTTTGAAGCGCGCAATCTCATTTTCGATCGGCTTGACGTCGAGATACTTGATCTCGCTTTGGGCCTCCGGCGCATTCTGCTGCCTGCTCACCTGCGGGAAGCGCCGGGTCAGCATCGCCACCAATTCGGGAAATTCCTCGAACTCGCGCCCGCGCCGGCGCTTCGAGACGCCTGCGAACCCCGACATGCGTTGCGGCACATAGGTCTGAAATCCGACACGCTGCTGCTCGCCGTCGTTGCCGATGTCGATGCCGGCGGCGGCTTGCTTCTCCACGACGTGACGCACGGCCTTATCCATCTCGGACGAAAACTCGGCCTGGTCGAGCGTCTCTCCGGCCTCGCGCCGAACCAACAAGTCCGAGAGCTTGTCGTTGCGCGGCAGGCTGCCGACGTGGGTGGTGAGGATTCGATCCCGGCTCGTGATCATAAGTGAACTCCCGTACAACTGATTTTCTGTCTTTCCGCGGTCGGTGG
>WNFD01012223.1_pt1 | contig 12243 bp, 5 predicted proteins | sample 5400491 | NCBI WGS metagenome assembly WNFD01 (sample SAMN13153343, study PRJNA577476) | soil metagenome | isolation source: 120 cm saprolite under Douglas fir tree site 2 hole 2 replicate 2 | place: USA:California | collected 2015-04-18 | reverse complement strand
GGCCCGGCCAATTCACCTCCGACAACCTCGACGGCAGCAGAACAGAATCCGGGGTATCTCAGGGTTGCTCAAGTAAATACGAGCGCGCAGCCGGATCAAGGCGTCCTTGCAAATAACGCCTCGGAGCCGGCCACGGCCGAGGAAATCGTCGTCGTCGGCGTGAGACAGGCACTGGCGACTTCGCAGGAAATCAAGAAAGACGCCATGACGTTCGTCGATTCGATCACGGCGACCGACATCGGCGCGTTCCCCGACAAGTCGGTGTCCGACGCGCTCCAGCGCCTGCCGGGCATCACCGTCAATCGCCTGCAGTCGAACGACGACAGCTCGCACCCATCGGGCGAACCGACGAACGTTCTCATTCGCGGCCTGACCCAAGTGCGCACTGAATTCAATGGCCGCGACACCTTTTCGGCCGACGCGGCACGTGGATTGAACTTCAACGACATCTCGCCGGAATTGCTCAGCCGCGCCGATGCGTACAAGAACCAGACCGCCAATATGATCGAGGGCGGCATCGCCGGCACCATCGATCTGCGAACTCGGCTGCCGTTCGATCAGGATGGTCCCGTCATCGTCGGTAACGTCCAAGCCGACTACGGTGACCGGTCGAATGCGCTCACACCGGCCTATTCCGTGCTCGCCAGCGACTCTATCCGGACGGAGTTCGGCCGGTTTGGATTGCTCCTGGATTACGCGCGCTCCCATGTCATTACGCGAACCGAAAGCGTGGTCATGGATAAGATCGATATGTATTGCGGGTCCGGATATGGGACAAAGGACCATGCAATCGTCAATCCCGACGGCAGTATCCCCTGCACTTCCAATCCGTTTGGCGGCACGGGCTGGGCCTTCGCTCCTGACGGCATCCGCTATTCACAGGTCGATTACGACCGCGATCGGATCGGCAGCACCATTGCAACTCAATACGAGAACAATTCGAAATCGCTGCTCGCCACGATTCAATACACGGACTCGAGCTACCACAACGCATGGCTCGAGGACGCCAGCCACGCGAAAATGGAGGACGGGGCTTTCGGAACACCCGCCTTCAACCCGCGGGCCAGTTCGATCCTGGCCGGCGCATCGCCGCTCGTGTTCGGCTCGGACGGCATGCTGCAGTCGGGACTCCTGACGCAAGCTCACGGCAGCTGGCGCGGAAGTAACTCGGCCAACCCGCAGGATGCAATCGACACCGGTTCGGCCGTACCAGGGATGCCGTTCGTCAATAATTGCCTCCCCGGCGCCACGTGCGGGCGGGACGGCATGTACTTCACGAATGAAGCCCGGGATTTCAACCACCGTGAGGGCACGAAGGAAATCTCGACACACGTCAAATGGGATATCCTTCCGCGGCTCCATACCGATTTCGACGCCCAGTACGTCGATGCGAAGACCCGCAACTCGGATATCCTCGTGGCCAACAGTTCGATGGCGAACTATCAGTACAGCCCGGGCGACAAGGGAGTCCCGCAGATCCAATTCATGCCGGGTTCCAACGTCAACTACGCGGCCGGGGGCCTGGCGAATCCGCACAACTACTGGATCCCCTTCATTCAGGGGCATGAGGAGAAGAACAACGGCCGGGAATCCGCGTTTGCCATGGATGCCAAATACGACATCGACCAAGGCGGCTGGCTGGATTCTCTGAAAGCCGGCGTTCGCTATGCGGATCGAAACCAGACTGTGCGCTATTCGACGTTCAATTGGACGCCGATCGCTGCGAACTGGAACTGCAATGGCCCCGGCTTCAATATCGACAACACGACGCCGGCCCCCTATCCGGCCTGTGCGCAGCCCCATGCCGACTTCAAAGGCTACGGCCCGGGAATCTGGGGCACCACGAATTTCAATAATTTCTACGACAAGGGTGTCTATCCAAACGGTCAGCTGGTTTTCCTGAATAAGGGAACCATAACCAATATGTCGAGGCTGATCTCGGGGTTGAGCGGCGCCAACACCAACTCACCGCTTGGAACGGGGTACACGGCGATCTGCGATCGAAAAAACCCCGATGGTAGTCCCCTTATTGACGGCTGCTTTATACCCTCCGACGTGGTGCAGGTCGACGAACAGACGAAAGCCGGCTACGTCATGTTGAACTTTGGCGGGGCGAACACGGACATCTTTGGACAGATCAATGTCGTGGGCAACGTCGGTGTGCGCGTCGTTCAGACCCAAGAAAAAAGCGCAGGCAGTGTCTCATTTCCAGACGGGACGACTCTTCTGGCACTCCCGACGTGCGGTAACCCCTTGGGGCCGACCCAGGTTGTCAATCCGGGTTGCTATGTGACGCCCGCCCTCATCGCGTTCGCGAGTGGCGGCGGCAGGTCGGACACGTTCAAAGGGACGCACACCAACGCGCTGCCGAGCTTCAATGTGCGCTTCGGATTGACTGACAAGGACTTCGTCCGTTTTGCTTACTCGAAAGCCATATCCCGTCCGAGCATCGGGTTGCTTCGGAACTATGTCCAGATAAACCAGCCGTTCATCAATGCGGGGCCGGACTCGCCCTACGTCATCTACAACTCGCCAACGGCAGCCCACGTCGCCGCGAATGTCATCGGCTATAAGTTCGTGTTCAATTCCACGGCCGGTAACGCGGGTCTGCGGCCGGAATCGGCCGACCAGTTCGATCTGTCATACGAACGGTACTTTGGACCGACCAGTTCGCTCACAGTGGGAGGGTTCTACAAAAAGCTGTCGAACAGTCTCTCGTATTCTAGTTACACCCGGGACTTCACGAATAATGGCGCAACGGAGTCCGCGCAAATCTTTGGTCCGGTCAATGTAAAGGACGGCGGTAAGCTCACGGGTGCTGAAGTCGCCTATCAGACCTTCTTCGACTTCCTGCCCGGGCTCTGGAGCGGCTTGGGCATGCAGGCCAACTATACTTATGTCAAGCAATCCGGGATACACAACTCCAATCTGATCACCGCCGGCGCACTGGACAACGGCGGCACGGGCGCGTTCGGTGCGGGGGTGAATGCCGCCACGGGCGTCGTGATCGACTCCCACAAGCTACAAGGGGTTTCCACCAATACCTTCAATCTCGTTGGACTCTTTGAGAAGGGACCGGTCGGATTTCGCCTTGCTTACAACTGGCGCTCGAGTTACCTCACGGCCAATCTGGATTGCTGCATCGGTTTGCCGGTGTTCCAGAAGGCTGCCGGGTTCCTCGACAGTTCGGTCCGCTACTCGATAGGCTCCCATGTCGAGTTGTCGCTCGATGTGACCAACCTGCTGGATACCAGGACCGTGTACGAGCAGCAGATATTTGGTGATACCAAAGCAACCCCGGGAGCCGCTGCGGTGTTCAAGGATTCGGGTTGGTCTCGGGTTGATCGGCGTTACCAGGCCGGTGTCCGCGTCAAGTTCTGATTCGCATAGTTGAAAGGGTGGCGGTGATGTCTAATCCCTTCTCTAGAGTGCGCCATCGCGCCCTCTAGGGAGGGAGACATTTTTGCGGAGGGGGTCAATGGGCGAAGCCACTCGGGGTGACAATCGATCACAGCCGTTCCGCGTCGTCATCGTGGGCGGCGGTACGGCCGGGTGGATGAGCGCTGCCGGCATCCGGCGGCAACTTGGGACCGAAGACTACACCGTCACGCTCATTGAATCCGATGAGATTGGAACTGTCGGCGTCGGCGAAGCTACGCTGCCGCATATCAAGAACTTCAACGACATGCTCGGGGTCGACGAGGCGCAATTCATGCGCGAGACGCGGGCAACATTCAAATTGGGGATACAGTTTTGCGACTGGGATCAGCTTGGGTGTAGCTACATTCACCCGTTCGGGGCGTTCGGTGAGCCCTGGGGCGGGGTGGAATTTCAGCACCACTGGTTGAGGGCGCTGCGAGCGGGACACCCGCGCTTTTCACTTCAAGACTATTCTTATTCCGTGGTTGCCGCAGTGCGTCGTATCGAAGGCCAGGTGTGCGATGTCAGTCGCAACCCAACGACCGGCGATCTGGTCGATTTGACGCTCAAGTCAGGCGAGCGAATTGCCGGCGACCTATTCATCGACTGTTCCGGCTTCAGATCTCTTCTGCTCGGGGGAACTCTGGGCGTCGCGTGGCAGGATTGGACCCACTGGCTCCCCTGCGATCGGGCGTTGGCTGTTCCGTGCAAAAGGGTCGGTGCGCTGACACCCTATACACGGGCCACGGCTCGCCGGGCGGGATGGATGTGGCGAATCCCTCTCCAGCATCGAACCGGCAATGGCTACATCTTTTCGAGCCAGTTCATCAATGACGGCGAGGCTCGCGACACCCTATTGGCCGGTCTGGACGGCGCTGCGCAAGGGGAGCCGCGTCTACTGCGGTTTTCACCCGGGCGGCGCGAACGGGCCTGGTCCGGTAATTGCGTGGCGATCGGCCTCGCGAGCGGCTTTCTCGAGCCACTCGAGTCCACCAGCATCCACCTCATCCAGGCAGCCGTTATCGATCTCGTCAATCTCATGCCAAGGCCGGGATCGACCGGTATAGACCCTCGGCTCGTCGATGAGTTCAACCGCCTCAACGAAATGCAGTATGAGCGCATCCGCGATTTTCTGATTCTTCATTACATTGCGAACAGGCGGGTCGGCGAACCCCTGTGGGACTATCTCCGGTCGATGCGATTGCCCGACAGCCTCGTTCATAAAGTTCAGTTGTTTCGCTCGCGCGCAGCGCTCCCGAACCACCTATACGGTCTGTTTGCCCGCGACAGTTGGCTGTCGGTCCTCGTTGGACAGGGAATCACTCCCGAGGGTTATGATCGACTCGCCGATGCATTCACGCTCCCCACGGTCGTGGACCGATTGACCGAATTTCGGAATCGAATTCAGACCAACGTCGACGCCATGTCATCGCATGGCGCATTCATCGCGGACTACTGCCAGTCGGCGGAGGCGACAGCTTCCGAAGCTGCGGCATGACCGCCCATCGACCGCTGTCGCGCGTGGTGGTGCTGGGACGCGACGCCGACCTGTGGCTCTGCGTCAACGCCATCAGCCGGGCGCTTGGTCCAGCCGGCGTGCACGTGGTTGCGATCGAGCTCCCGACCCGATTGAAGCCGTCTCATGTCAGCGCAACCCTGCCGCCGCTCGAAGGCTTTCACGCAAAACTCGACATCAAAGAGTCGTCCCTCATTCGCGCCACCGGAGGCAGCTTTTCATTCGGCCAGAATATCGTTGCCGTTTCCGGCGGCTTAGGCGTAGGCCGGACCCCCAACTTCTTTCATGCTTGGGGGACATATGGGGCACCTATCGATGGGAGTGCGTTTTTCCCTTGCTGGCTCAAGGCGACGCGTCACGGTTTGAACATCTCCTATCAAGATTTTTGCCTCACGGCCGTGGCGGCGAAAAACGGTCGAATGCTGCTCCCAGACGACGCCACTTTGGCATTTGGCCGAACCGACTATGGCTATCACATGCAGGCGGTGGCCTATGTCGGCTATCTCAAGTCGCTCGCGGCGAGACTCGGGGTCAAAATATACGAGGCGCAAAAAGGAATCGTCGAGCGCGAGGAAAACGGATCGATCGCGGCGCTGATCATCGACGGGTCGCTGCGGATCGAGGGTCAACTTTTCGTCGACGCAACCGGCGAAGAGGCAATCCTCATCGGCCGATCGCTCGACGTCCCGTGGACATGTTGGCGGCAATATTTCAGTGTCGATCGTGTTCTTTCGGCGCGGGCGCCGCCGTTCACGTCGACCCCGCCCTTCGCGGAAATACGAGCTGCGCGCGTTGGTTGGACCGCGTTTCATCCCAACCAGGTCGCTACGGGCGTCGTCCACGCCTATTCGAACGGCATCTTAAGCGACGAAGCCGCGCTCGAGTCGGCGACCGCCGCAGCCGGTGTCAAACTCGCCGACGTGTCCTTCCATTCAGTGAATCCAGGCGTCCGATCCAGCGTATGGGAAGGCAATTGTGTCGCTGTCGGCGGATCGGCGTGCATCCTCGATCCAATTCACGATGCCGATCTTCATGCTCTGCAACTTGCAGTAGTGCACTTACTGTCCTCGTTTCCGATCACCGAGCAGTTCACGGCTGAGCGAGCGGAGTACAATCGAATCATGCGCTCGTACTACGAACGCATCCGTGATTTCCAGTGCGCATTTTATGCACTTGCATCCTTTGGCGGCGAATTCTGGGAACGAGCCCGTGGTCAAGCCGTGCCGCAGCCGCTTGCGCACAAGATCGCCACGTTTCGCGCGCGCGGGGAGATTGCGCCCATGGAAGACGAGACCTTCTCTTCGGAAAGCTGGCAAGCGATGTTCACCGGCTTCGGCGTACTGCCGGAGACCTGGCCGCCGGCGCTCGACCGAATTTCGCCGGACCGTTTCAAACAGGAATTCCGCCGAACGCTCGATTTCATAAAAGGAAAAGTTCTCGAGCAGCCCACGCACGACGGATATCTCGACAGCATATGCCGGAGCTCGGCGGCATGATGGCCGCTGCAGCCCGTTCTTCCGAATGACCCATCGTCACTATTCCCTCGATCTCCCAGAAGTACGCGAATGAACTTGAAACTTGCTGCAATTCTTTCCGCAGTCTGCATCCCGGCCGCGGCTCGAGCCGCGTCTCCCGAATGCGCACAGTCACCCGGTCGTGTGATCAAGCTATCGAAGCCGTCCATGCTGGGAGCCCTCATGGGCTGCTGTCTGCTGGCTGGGTTGGGCGGGCCGTCCGCCGCCGCCGACATCATGGTTCGCAGCGACGGCGCGGATATTCGCAGTGGTCCCTGGTTCATGCGGGTGACGGCCTTGGCCGATGACATTCTGCGCGTGCGTGCGGTAGCGGCCCCGGACTTGCCCGAGGACGCCTCCTGGGCAGTGCCGGGGGAAATGCGCGGCCGCTCCATCCATGTCAGTGTCAAACAAACCATCGATGGTGTCGATTTTAAGACCGCAGCATTGGCGGTGCGAATCGAACGCTCGCCGCTGCGGTTGATCGTGTCGGATTTGGCAGGCCACGTGATCTCGGCCGATGCCCCGACCGGCGCCATCGACATGGTGGGCAGCGGCTTTACGCTGCGCAAGGTGCTCCCGCAGAAGGAGCATTTTTTCGGTTTGGGCGACAAGACCGGTCCGCTCGATCGTCGCGGCCAGGCGTTTACCCTCTGGAACACCGATGCGTACCACTTTCAGGAATCGACTGACCCCCTGTACAAGAGTATTCCCTTCTTCGTCGCCGCGAGTGGACCCGGCGGCAGTTACGGAATCCTGCTCGATAACACTTGGCGCAGCTGGTTCGACTTCGGCAAGCAGGATCCGCAGACGCTTGCGTTCGGCTCCGCCGCCGGACCGATCGATTACTACCTGATTTATGGGCCGAGCGTTCATCGCGTCGTCGAACGGTATACGGATCTCACCGGAAAGCCGCCTCTCGTGCCGGCATGGGCTCTAGGCTTCCAGCAGTCCCGGTATAGCTATATGTCCGCCGCCGAGGCGCATGGTATCGCCGACCGGCTGCGCGCCGAACGCATTCCCGCCGATGTGATCTGGTTGGACATCGACTATCAGGACCGCAATCGACCGTTCACCACCAATCCGGCTACTTTTCCGGATCTACCGGCGCTGACGCGGGAGCTGCGGCAACAAGGATTGCGATTGGTGGTCATTACCGACCTGCATATTGCCGCGGCGCCGGGTCAGGGATATTCGCCCTATGACCGCGGCGTCGCCGGCGACCATTTCCTCAAGCGGCCCGATGGCTCGCTCTATGTCGGCCTAGTCTGGCCCGGCCCCTCGGTATTTCCCGATTTCACCCGCCTCGACACGCGTGCTTGGTGGGGGACTCTGTACCGCGATTTCGTGGCAGCAGGCATCGCCGGTTTCTGGAATGACATGAACGAGCCCTCGGTTTTTGAGACGCCGGCCAAGACCATGCCGCTCGATACGCAGCACCGTATCGCGGAACCGGGCTTTGCACCGCGCTCGGCGACCCATGCTGAAATCCACAATGTCTATGGAATGCTGAATTCACGGGCAACCTTCGAGGGCTTGCAGCAACTCGAACCCGAGGAGCGACCCTTCGTGATGACACGCGCGAGCTACGCGGGCGGCCAACGCTACGCGGCCACGTGGAGCGGCGACAACAGCTCGACATGGAATCACCTCAGGCTGTCGATTTCGATGCTGCTCAATCTTGGCATGAGCGGTTTTGCCTACAGCGGCGCCGATGTCGGCGGCTTCATCGGTGCTCCGAGTCCGGAGTTGATGACGCGATGGATCGAGATCGCTGCCTTTGCACCGATCTTCCGCGCGCACTCGGAGAAGGGCACTCCGCCGAAGGAGCCCTGGGTGCACGGTGCGGAGCACATGCGTATTCGCCGGCAGTTCATCGAGCAGCGTTATCGGCTGATGCCCTATCTGTACGCCCTTGCCGACGAGAACGCGCGAACGGGAGCTCCGCTGATGCGACCGCTGTTTTACGATTTTCCGGACGCCCTGGACATGCCGTGCGAGCAACCGACGGCATTTCTGCTGGGCGATCGTTTGCTCATCGCACCTCCCCCGGACTTGGAATCACCGCAGACCTACAAGATCTGCCTGCCTGCCGGCCGCTGGTACGACTATTGGACCGGCGAGCCGGTGACCGTGCCGCCTTCGGCGAAGCCGGTCTCGGGACCGGTCGGCGCACCGATGCCGCAGGTGATCATGGAGACTCCGGCGCTCGACCGCTTGCCGGTATTTGTACGCGCCGGTGCGATACTGCCAAGTCAGGCTTTGGTGCAAAGTACCTCCGAGACGCCGCAAGGACCGCTGTCATTGGACGTCTATCCGGGCGACGACTGCCGCGGCATGATTTATGCCGACGATGGACACAGCATGGCGTATACCCAACAGGGCTATCTGCGGCAACGAGTGCACTGTGTGAAGACCGACGCTGGAATGGAACTCCACTTCGATGCACGCGAGGGTCGATTCCAACCGTGGTGGCACCAAGTGGCGGTGCGAGTGCGTCATTGGAGGGGCGGGGCGCAGGCGTTCCTCGACGGCAAACGCATCGCGGATCCAGTGACGCAGGCAGGAGTATTGAGCGTGACCATCGACGATCCAAGCGCTGAGTCGCGACTATCGCTCAAAGCCACGTCCGGTCGATAGCGAATCGAGCACGGTCTGACCCGAATAGGGCAGAGGGAGGGTGAACAGTCATGCAGCCGGACGTTCAGCATTACATCAATACCGTTTGGCTTCTCGTCGCCATTTACTGGGTCGTGGGGATCGTGGGCGCGAAGCCGACGGTCAAAAGGGATTCGACTCTTTCCAGCGCGCTGCACGTTGCGATGGGTTGTGCGGCCGTGGCGCTCGTGTGGGATCCTGCGACAGGGATCGGCTTTCTTGGCCACCGCCTCACTTCAGCGGCTGCCTGGGTCCAATGGCTGGGATTGGCCGCCACAGTGTGCGGCTGCGGATTCGCCATCTGGGCCAGGGCTTGTCTCGGATCGAACTGGAGCGCCATGGTCACGGTTAAGCAGAATCACGAATTGATTTTGCGCGGGCCGTACGCGGTGGTGCGGCATCCGATGTATTCGGGTTTCTTGCTCGCCCTTGCCGGGACAGCGATTGCAGTAGGGGAGATCCGCGCATTCATCGGCCTGGGACTGGCGTTCATTGCCTTCTTTCTGAAGTCAGCCGCTGAAGAGCGGTTCATGCGCGAGGAGTTTTCGGATGAATATGCACGGTACAGTCAACGGGTCAGGCGTTTGATCCCTTTCATACTGTAGCGGAAGGGTCACGGCAGGTATTGATCTAGACCACCGATGAGCACCAGCGAGATATTTCTGATCGCTATGGGGATCATATTTCTGATCCCCTATGTAACGTGGCGCGTGGGTAAGACCGAGTACTACGCACCGCTGGTGGTGGTTCAGATTATCACAGGAATTCTGCTCGGCCCGGGCATCTTGGGCGCCCTCTATCCGCACTACTACGCGTTCGTGTTCAATCCGGCCGTAGTCCAGGCACTCAATGGCATCGCCTGGTGGGCGGTCATGAGCTTCGTGTGGATCGCTGGGATTGAGCTTGATCTGGGCGGCGTGTGGAGGCACCGGCGGGAGAGCAGCATTGCCGCTGGATTGGCGCTGGGCACCCCTTTACTGACGGGTTGTGCGGCGGCGATGGGGTTGGTCCGCTACAGCGGATGGATTGGTCCCAATGCGGCCGCATGGCAATTTGTGTTGGGGCTAGGCATGGCTTGCGCAGTGACGGCGCTACCCATCTTGATTCTATTCATGGAGAAGCTGCAGATCCTGCGTGAGGCCCTAGGTCAGCGCATTCTGCGCTACGCCAGCATGGACGATGTGGCCATTTGGGGTGTGCTCGCTTTGATCCTGATGGACTGGCACCGAATGGGTAAGCAAGTGACATTCCTGATCACCTTTGCGATCGCGGCCTGGGCCTTTCGCCGGCTCATGGTCCGCTTGCCGGAGCGTGATCGATGGTATGTCGGCCTGATATGGCTTGCGTTGTGCGGCCTGGGCGCGGACTGGTCGGGACTGCATTTCATGGTGGGAGCGTTCCTGTCCGGCGCCATCATGGATAGCCACTGGTTTGATCAGAAGCAAATGGATACGCTGCGGCAGAATGTGCTGCTGCTCATCATGCCGGTGTTTTTTCTCAGCACTGGGTTGCGTACCGCCTGGACGATGGGCGGTCCTGCGGTAGTGCTGGCGGCTGCCGTGCTGCTCATCGCCTCAATCAGCGGCAAATTGCTCGGTACGCGGCTGGCCGGGGCCATCCTTCGCTGGCCGCCGGGCGAGAGTTCGTTGATCGGCTGGCTGCTGCAAACCAAAGCGCTGATCATGATTATCTTCGTCAATATTCTGCTCGATAAGGGCATCATCACCAGCACCACGTTCACGGCATTGCTGCTGATGGCCGTGGGCAGCACAATGCTTGCGGTGCCCATGGCCACGCCAATATTGCAGCGCTCAAGGGTGACAATTTCCAAAGCGGCCTAAAAAAAAGGCGGTCGAAACGACTGACCTTCTCGCCACGAGTTTTTAGCACTTAGGGTGCGAAACATTAACCCAGTTATCCGGCGCGCTTGGACCATATATCCGATATCATTCGCCAAGGCTTGGCACCGCGGGTGCGTCCGAAAATGGACCTCCGCGTTGTATTGGGAAAACGTCCGATGATAGGACACTCCAAGATATCGTGACTCTATTTGATCGAAAGCGATTCGGTAAATAAGCCGCTGACAGCCGATTCGAGGACTTGAGGGGGGAGTCCGTTGGCGCGATGTGGTACTCATGCCCTAAGCTGAGGCAGCCCATTGGTAGCACTCCAAAAACTGTCGCGACGGCGATTTGTGAAATACGGCGCCTCCTCGTTAGCTTTTGCGTCGATCATGGCAAAAGCACAGGGGGGGTCCCCGCCGCTCGGTGGGGTGGAATCGGCCGTCACAGCCGTGTCAGACCGGGACACGTCGCCGATCGCCGCCGCAACCGACGTCGCAAGTCACTTGATGGTCGCCGTGCGCATCGATGGCAATGGACCGTATCACTTCGTGGTCGATACCGGTGCCGACCGCACCGTTTTGGCCACTGAAGTCGCCGGCGAACTGGGTCTTTTCCACGGCGAAAAGGTAAAGTTGGAAGGGGTTGTCCGCGCCGTCTTTGCCGACACCGTTTCGATCCGCACGTTGTCATTTGGGTCGATCACGCGCAGACACTTGGTTGTGCCGACGTTGTCCCGTTCCCTCCTGGACGCTGACGGGTATCTTGGTCTCGACTTCCTCGATGGTCACCGCGTGACCTTCGATTTCAAAAATCACGTCTTGCAGGTGAGCGAGCCACGTGCCAAATTCAGCGCGAGCTGGGCGCGAGAGAATGAGGCGCGCATTCGCGTGTCGGGGTCGTCGGGGCATTTGCAGGCGCTCGATTGCACAGTAGACGGCATACCCGCGACTGCCTTCATTGATTCCGGCGCCGAAGTGTCAGCCGCCAATGCACCTCTGCTTGCTGCCTTGGCGAGGCGCAATCCGACCTTTGGCGAGATTGGCACCATTCGGTTGATCGACATCACCGGCGGCGAGATCTTAGGAAAGGTAGCGATGGTCAATAAGATCCAATTGACGGCAGCATTGACATTCATCGACTGCCCCTTGGTGATTGCCGATTTTCTAGTCTTCGATGTTTGGGGACTGCGTCAACGCCCGGCACTGTTGATCGGGATGAACCTCCTGCGGCAATTCGGGAGAGTGTCGATCGACTATGGCCTGAAGGAACTTCGCTTCGATTTGGCAGCTTA
>WNFD01005904.1_pt1 | contig 12243 bp, 11 predicted proteins | sample 5400491 | NCBI WGS metagenome assembly WNFD01 (sample SAMN13153343, study PRJNA577476) | soil metagenome | isolation source: 120 cm saprolite under Douglas fir tree site 2 hole 2 replicate 2 | place: USA:California | collected 2015-04-18 | reverse complement strand
TCGGCTGCCTTGCAGCTCTGCCGCGGCGTCGCGAGCACCGTGCTCGCCACCGCGTCGCCCGGAAAGCACGCCGCCTGCCTCGAGCTGGGCGCGACGCACGTGCTCGCGCGGCAGGAGGTGCCCGCGGGCCTGGCCGAGGCAGTCCGCCGCGCCGCCGGCCGGGGCGCCGATCTGATCTTCGACCTGGTCGGCGCGTCGTACCTGGAGGCCGACGTCGCCGCCCTCGGATTGCAGGGGCGGCTCTGCTGCATCTCCTCCATGGGCGGCTCGAAGGGAACGCTGGATGTGGGCGCGCTGCTCACCCGGCGGCTGACGGTGATGGGATCCATGCTGCGCTCCCGCTCGCCGGCGCAGAAGGCGAAGCTGGTCGCCGACTTCGCCCAAAAAGCGCTGCCGCGCTTCCGGACCGGCCAGCTGCGCCCGGTCGTCGGCCGCACCTACCCGCTCGCCCAGGCCCGCGAAGCGCACGCCGCACTGGAGCGCAACGAGGTGGTGGGGAAGATCGTGCTCCTCGTCTGACGCGCGGATCTCGCGAGACCTGCCACCCGCGGCGCCGCTCCTGCTTCCCGCGCGCAGATCGTGCGCCGAGGTGCGACGGCAGAATCGTTGTCGCTCGCAAAATTTCAACGCATTCTGACCGGGCCGTTTTCCCCGAGGTCAATTCACGTGCCGCGCACCGTGCTCGTCGTCGACGACAGCCCCACCATCCGCGGATTCGCCCGGCTGCTGCTGCGGTCGCTCGACGTGACGGTGGTCGAGGCGGAGGACGGAGCCAAGGCGCTCGCCGCCGCCCGCGCGGACGCGCCCACGCTGGTGCTCGCGGACGTCAACATGCCGGTGATGGACGGCCTGGCCCTCACGCGCGCGCTGCGCAAGGACAAGGCCCTGAAGGACGTCCCCGTGCTGCTGCTCACGGGAGAGAAGTCCGAGGACCTCAAGCAAAAGGGACGCGAAGCCGGCGCCAACGAGCTCCTCACCAAGCCCCTGCAAGCGGCGGAGTTGCACGCGGCGGTCCGCCGCTGGCTCGGGGACGCGGCGTGAGCCTCCCGCACCTCTTGCTCGTGGACGACAGCGAATCGGTGCTGGCCTTCGAGAAGGCGGCGCTAGCGGGGCACTACGTCGTCTCCACCGCCGTGAACGGGCGCGAGGCGCTCACCAAGGTCGCCCAGCTCAAGCCGGCCGGGGTCCTGCTCGACCTCTCGATGCCCGAGATGGACGGCGACGAGGTGCTCGCGCAGATGCAGAAGGACCCGCAGCTCGCGCGCATCCCCGTCATCATCGTCTCCTCCGAGAAGCAGCGCGCGGAGGCCTGCCTCAAGGGAGGCGCGCGCGCGTTCGTCGCCAAGCCGATCCGCGCGCAGGACCTCTTGCCGATGGTGGGCAAGGTGCTGGAGGACGCGCGCCGCGCGGACCGCGCGGGCAGCCTGGCCGCGCTCTTCGTCGACGCCGGCGGGGTGGAGATCGGGCTGCCCCTGGAAACGGTGGTCTCGGTGCTCCACCAGACCAGTACGCGGCCGCTGCCGCTGGGCCCGGCGTACCTGTGCGAGATGCTCGAGTTGCACGGCGAGCCGGTGCTGGTGCTCGACCTCCCCCGGCGGCTGGGCCTCGCGCACCGCGCGCCGCTCTCCGAGCGCAAGCTGGTGGTGGTGGAGTGCGGGCCGCAGCGCCTGGCGCTGTGCGTGGACGGCGTCCGCGACCCCGAGGAGCTGCCCCGCGAGCAGGTGCTGCCTCGCGGCGCGGTGGCGGGCGCGGAGCACGGGCCGCTCCGGGAGGCCCTGGTCGCGGTGGTCCGCACCGGGCGCGGCGCGGTCCCGGTGGTCGATCCGCGCGCCCTCGCCTCGCCCAAGCTGCTGAGCGAGCTGTCCAAGGCGCTGCGCGCCGGGGCGGCGGCATGAGCGCGCGGCAGCAACTCGACGATCGCGTGCTCGACCGGCTCGCCGAGTGCGCCGCGCGCTGGACCGGCTTCTCGCGCGACGCCATCCTGCCCGACGCCATCCGCCGCGCCGCGCATTCCCTGGGCGCCGCTCCCGAGGAGCTCCTGGCGCGCTCGGCCGCCCACGATCCCGAGGTGGTGCACGCGCTTTGCCAGGCGGTGTCGGTGGGCGAGACGTTCTTCTTCCGCCATCCCGACCAGTTCCGCTGGGTGGCGAGCGAGTGGATCCCGGAGCTGCTCGCCGCAAAGCGCGCGGGCGTTCGCGCCTGGAGCGCGGGGTGCGCCACCGGCGAGGAGGCGTACTCGATCGCCGCGTGCCTGCTCGACGCGATGCCGCGCGAGGCGGCGGTCGAGGTGCTGGGCACCGACCTGCTCGAGCGCAACGTGTCCGCGGCGCGGGGCGGCGTGTACGGCGCCTGGTCGCGCCGTCCCTCGGGGCCGCAGCTGCACCCGCTGTTCCGCGAGCAGCCGGGGGGGAAGGCGCGGATCGAGGAGCGGGTGCAAAAGGTCACGCGCTTCCAGCTGCACAACCTGCTGGAGCGCGCGCCCGAAGGGCCCTTCGACCTCGTCTTCTGCCGCAACGTCCTCGTCTACTTCTCTCCCGAGGCGGTGCGCGTCGCGGTGCAGCACCTGGTCGACGCGCTCGCGCCGGGCGGGGCGATCCTGTTCGGGCCGATGGACCTCCCCGAGACGCCTCGGGGGCTCGCCCTGGCCGGCGCGCCGGAGCTGCAGATCTACCGGCGTCCGGACGCGCCGCAGCCGCGCCGGCGGCCCCGGCCCGCGGCGGTCAAGGAAGCGCCGCCGCCTCCCCTGCCCCTCCGGCCGCGCACGCCGCCGCCCGAGCCGGTCGCCCTCCACCTGCGCGCGCTGGTGCACATCGAGCGCGGCGAGAAGGCCATCGCGCAGCGCGCGCTCACCGATCTCTGCGCCCAGGTGCCCGACTACGTCCCCGGCATCCTCGAGCGCGCGCTCCTGCACGTGCGCCAGGGCGAGCGCGCCGCCGCGGCGCAGCTCATGCGCGAGGTCCTGCGCCGCACCGAGCGGCTGCCGCTCGATGAGGAGCTGCCGGGCCCCGAGCCGCTCCCCGTGCGCTTCTATCGCGAGTCCGCCGCCACGTTCCTGCGCGGCGCCGGAGGAGGCGGCGGATGAAGCTCGAGCCGCGCTTCCCGGAGGAGATCACGCAGGAGGAGCGCGAGCTCCTCGAGCGAAGGGCCGCGCGCCTGCGCGACAAGCCCCGGGCCGCCGAGGAGGAGTCGGTCCTCTGGGCGGCGGAGTTCCCCGTCGGAGAGGACAGCTACGCGCTGCCGCTCGAATCGCTGCGCGCCGCCGTCCCCCTCAAGATGGTCACCCCGGTGCCGCTCTCGCCGCCGCACGTGATCGGCATCCTCCGCTTCCAGGGGCAGATCCTCACCGCGATGAGCCTCTCCTCGCTCCTCGGCGGGCGCGGGTGGCGCGAGGATCCGGCGGTGCTCCTGGTGGTCGATCCCGGCCTGGGCGGGCGGCTGCTCGCGCTCGACTGCGAGCGGATCCCCAAGCCGGTGCCGCTCCCGCACGCCCTGGTCGAGGAGGCGCGCGCGCGCTCGACGGGAGCGGTCGCGGAAGTGACGCTCCCCGGCCTCCACCAGGTGAACCTGCTCGACCTGCGCCGGCTGATGGACCGGCGCACATCGGAGAAGCGCGATGCTTGATCCGATGATGGAGCAGCTCCTGCCGGGGTTCGTCGACGAGTGCAAGGAGATCGTCGAGCGCGTCACCGACCACCTCATCGAGCTGGAGAAGGCGCACGAGCAGGCGCACTTCGACGACCTGGCCCGCGGGCTGCACACCCTCAAGGGGAGCGCCGCCACCCTGGGCCTGAGCGAGCTGTCCGAGCTGGCGCACCGGATGGAGGACGCGGTGCTGCCGCTGCGGGGCAAGGGCGCCGCGCTGCCCGGAGCGCTCACCGACGCGCTGCTCAAGACGCTCGATACCTGGATGGCGCACCTCCGCGCTACCACCGCCAAGTCGGACCTGCCGGATCTGCGGCCCAGCCACAAGCTGCTGGAGGCGGTGCGGCACGCGGTTCAGGCGGTCGAGCCGGGCAAGGCGGCGGCGAACAACGGCAAGAAGCCCAGCAAGCGCGAGCGCGAGGCGCGCGCCGCCCGGGCGGAACCCACGCCCGCCGAGCCAGCCGCCGAGGAGGAATCCGTCCCCGGCGAGGAGGCGGGGAGCTGGCGGGTGCGGACCCGCGAGGTGGTCTCGCTGCTGCACGAGGTAGAACGGCTGCGCGAGGTGCGCTTGCGCCTGGAGGAGCGCCGCCGCGAGCTGGAGCGCGGCCTCTCGCAGCTGGCCCGGCTGGGGATCCTCGCCCAGACGGCCGAGGTGCGCGCGCTCCTGATGGGCGTCCAGCGCGCCCTGTCCGCGGATGGCGACGAAGCGGGCGACATCGTCGCCTCGATGGAGGACGAGCTGAAGGCGATCTGCACGCTGCCGGTACGCACCGTGCTGGAGCCGCTGCGCCGCTCGGTCCGCGACCTGTGCAAGCAATCGGGAAAGCTGGCGCGGCTCTCGATCGTCGGCGGCGAGGTGTCGCTCGACCGCCGCGTCCTGGAATCCTTGCGCGGACCGCTGGTGCACCTGGTGCGCAACGCGGTCGACCACGGCCTGGAGCTGCCCGACGTGCGCGAGGCGCGTGGCAAGCACCGCGAGGGCATCGTCGTGGTGCGCGTCGAGCAGCAAGGGAACATGCTGTTCATCGAGGTCTCCGACGACGGCAACGGCCTCGATCTGGCGCTGATCAAGCAGTCGGCGCGCGACCTGTCGATCGTGCCCGGCGCCGAGCTGGACGCGATGACGCCGGCCCAGCTGCACCAGCTCATCTTCCGCAACGGCTTCTCCACCCGCCGCACCGTCACCGAGGTGTCCGGGCGCGGCGTGGGCATGGACGTGGTCCGCAGCCAGATCCAGGCTCTGCAGGGCCACGTCGAGGTGCACTCGACGCCCGGGCAGGGCACCCGCTTCACCCTGACGCTCCCCGCGGAGCTGGGCAGCTCGCCGGTGCTGGTGGTCCGCTGCGGCGAGCACGAGCTGGGCGTCCCCATGTCGGCGGTGGAGACCTCGCTCCTGGCCCGCTCCACCGAGCTGCGCATGGCCCGGACCCGCGTGCAGCTCTCGCATCGCGACCAGCTGATCACGGTGCAGGACCTGGGCGCCCTGCTCGCGCTGCGCCAGCCGGAGGTGCCGCACGACGGGCAACCGCTCCTGGTGCTGCAGTCGCAGGGCCGCCGGATCGCGCTGGCGATCGACGAGGTGATCGGCGACCGCGAGCTGGTCATCCGGCCGCTGCCGCCCGAGGTGCGCGACCTGGCCGCCTACCAGGGCGCGGCCACGCTGGCCCGCGGCGAGCTGGTCCTCATCGTGCGCCCCGACTGGCTGTCCGGGTTCGAGAAGCGCGACGCGTCGCTCACCGGCACGCGCCGGGCGCTGGTGGTCGACGACTCGCTCACCGCGCGCGCGCTGCACCGCACCGCCCTCGAGTCGGCTGGCTACTCGGTGCACACCGCGTCCAGCGGGCGACAGGCGCTGGAGCAGCTGCGCCACTCCTCGTACGACGTACTGGTCTCCGACATCGGCATGGACGAGATGGACGGCTTCGAGCTCACCCTCGAGGCGCGCCGCCGCCACGAGCTGGAGGCGATGCCGATCATCCTCGTCTCCGCGCGTGACTCGGACGCCGACCGGCAGCGCGGCGCGGCCTCCGGCGCCGACGGGTTCCTCAGCAAGAAGGACTGCGCCTCGGGCCGCCTGATCGCCGAGGTGCAGGCCGTGATCGCCCGCCGGCAGGGGGTCGCATGACCCGCCGCCACCCCATCCGCATCCTGGTGGCGGACGACTCGCTCACCATGCGCAACGCGCTGACGGCCCTGCTCGCCCAGGAGCAGGACCTGCGCATCGTGGGCGAGGCCCGCGACGGCGTCGAGGCGGTGGAGAAGGCGCGCGAGCTGCGCCCGGACGTGATCACCATGGACGTCAACATGCCGCGGCTCGACGGCCTGGGCGCGACCGCGGCGATCATGGCCGAGTCGCCCGCGCGGGTGCTGATGGTCTGCGCGGTGAGCGAGGACCGCCAGCTGGACCTCTCCTTCCGCGCCATGGCGGCCGGGGCGCTGGAGGTCATCTCCAAGCCCGGGCCGGCGCAGGACGAGCTGCACCGCTTCGGCCGCCGCGTCGCCGAGGCGGTGCGGCTGATGGCCGAGGTGCCGGTGGTGCGGCGGCACAAGCCCGGGCACGGTCCGTCCTCGCGCGCCGCCGGCGCGGGGGTCGGGGCGATCGGCCTGGTCGCCTCGACCGGCGGGCCGCCCGCGCTCGCGGTGGTCCTGCGCGGGCTCCCGGCCGACCTGACCGCGCCGGTGCTCATCGCGCAGCACATCGCCGCCGGGTTCACCTCCGGCCTCACGCGCTGGCTCTCCGAGGTGGCCGCGATGCGGGTGCAGGTCGCCCGCGAAGGCGAGGCGGCGCAGCCCGGGCGCGTCTACCTGGCGCCCGACGGATGCGACCTGGAGCTGGACGAGGCGGGGCGCGTGAGCACGCCGCGGTCGAGCGGCCTGCACTGCCCTTCGGCGAACCGCCTGCTGCAATCGCTGGCGCGCTCGCTGGGGGCCCGCGCGGTCGGCGTGGTGATGACCGGGATGGGCGACGACGGGGCGCAGGGGCTCCTGGCCATCCGGCACGCCGGCGGCGCGGCCTTCGCGCAGGACGAGGCGAGCAGCGTGGTGTTCGGCATGCCCGCCGCCGCCCGCGCCTGCGGCGCCGCCGAGACGCTGCTTCCCCTGGAAGACATCGCGCCGATGCTCGCGGGGCTCTGCTCCGCACGGCGCGCGAATCGAGAGAGGTGACGAGGATGGACACCAAGCTGGTGGCAGGACCCCAGAAGGCGCGTTTCCCCCTGCTCTGGAAGATCTCGCTGCTCGTCGGCACTACCCTGGCGCTGGTCGCGGCGGTCGTGGCCGCGGTGGAAGGCAGCTACTTCGGCAAGGTGCTGGAGAGCGAGGGCCGCGCGCGAGCGAAGGCCATCTCGGTGACCCTCGCCTCGGCGCTGGTGGAGATGCCCGAATCCGCCATCGCCTCGACCATCCAGTCGGTGAAGAAGGACTCCGGGCTGGCCTACATCCAGGTGGTGGGCCCCAACGGCAACATCATCGCCCACACCTTCGAGGGCAAGGCGCCGGCGCAGGACCCCCGGCAGCTGCGCGAGAACGAGAAGATCACCGAAGTGACGCTGAACGGCGTGCGCTACGTCGACGTGCCCGCGCCGGTGATGACGGGCGCGCTGGTCCACGTCGGCCTCGACCCGGGCCACATCGCGGCGCGCCTGCGCGAGGCGCAGATGCGCCTGTTCGGCGTGACCGCGCTGGCCATGGTGCTCGCCATCGGCATCGCCTACCTGATGGTCCGCCAGATCATCAGCCCCCTCCGGCGGCTCACCCACCTCACCTCGCGCATCCTCGATGGAGACCTCACCCAGCGCGTCGACGTGACCTCGAGCGACGAGATCGGGGAGCTGGCGGCGGCCTTCGGCGCGATGGTGGAGAAGCTCAAGCAGGTGGTCGGCGCGCTGCAGGACTCGGTGCGGCTGCTCAAGCAGGCCGGCGACGACCTGGGCACCTCCACCTCCGAGCAGAGCGAGACCATCACCCGCCAGGCGACCGCGCTGCAGGAGACGCAGGTCACCGCGCAGGAGATCAAGCAGACCTCGCTGCTCGCGGCGCAGAAGGCCGAGGCGGTGCTCAAGCTCACCGAGAAGGCGGACGAGGTGTCCAACTCGGGCGAGACCGCCATCGAGTCCAGCCTGGGAGGCCTGACCGACATCCGCGCCCAGGTGGACGAGATCGCGCACAAGATCACCCAGCTCGCCGAGCGCACCCAGCAGATCGGAGGCATCACCCAGACGGTGAAGGACCTGGCCGACCAGTCGAACATGCTCGCGCTGAACGCCGCCATCGAGGCGGTGCGCTCGGGCGAGCACGGCAAGGGGTTCGCGGTGGTGGCGCGCGAGATCCGCAGCCTGGCCGATCAGTCGATCCAGGCGACCAACCGGGTGCGCGAGATCCTCGAGGACATCTCCGGGTCGATCCGCGGCGCGGTGGCGATCACCGAGAAGGGAACGCAGAAGATCGAAGGCGGTCTGCAGCAAGTGCGCGTCTCGGGGGAGAACCTCAAGCAGCTGTCCAACATCGTGAAGGACAACTCGGCGGCCGTGCGGCAGATCGCGGCGGCGGTCTCGCAGCAGAACGCCGGCATCACGCAGATCTTCAGCGCGGTCACCGACCAGACCAAGATGATGGACGAGACCATGCGGCGCCTGGAGACCACCACCGCGGCGGCCGGCGTCTTGAAGGACCTTTCCCAGCGCGTCTCGGACGTGGTGCGAGGCTTCAGGGTGTAGAGGTCCGGACGCGGTTCCTGCCCTGCGCCTTGGCCTCGTAAAGCGCCGCGTCGGCGCGCTGGACCAGCGCCGCGGCCGGCTCCTTCCCCTGCGCCGCCGCGAGCCCGATGCTGGCGGTCGCGCGTAGCCGCGCTCCGCCGGGCACCTCGAACTCGTGCGCCTCCACCCGGGCGCGCATCCGCTCGGCGACCACCGCCGCCTCCTGTGCGCCCGCCTCCACCAGCACGAAGGCGAACTCCTCGCCGCCGTAGCGCGCGACGATGTCGCTCGACCGCACCGAGGCGATGAGCAGGCTGGCCAGGTGGGCGAGGACCGCGTCGCCGCCGGGGTGCCCGTAGGTGTCGTTGACCCGCTTGAAGTGGTCGACGTCGAGGAGACCGAGCGAGAGCGCGCTGCCGTACCGGCGGGCGCGGACCAGCTCCTGCTCCAGCCGCATCTTGAAGTACTTGTGGTTGTAGCAGCGCGTCAGGCCGTCGCGGATGGCCATCTCGCGCAGCGCCGAGAGGCGGGACAGGTGCGAGCGGACCCGCGCCACCAGCTCCGGCGCGTCGAACGGCTTGGCCAGGTAATCGTTGCCACCCACCTGCAAGCCGCGCACGCGCTCCTCGACGTCGCCGCGGCGGGTGACGAAGATGATCGGCACGAGCTGCAGCGCCGGATTGCCGCGCACGCGGCGGCACACTTCGAACCCGTCCACCTCGCCGAGGAGCACGTCGAGGATGATCAGATCCGGGCTCTCGCGCAGGATCGCCTCGTACGCGTCGGCGGGGTCGCAGCAGCTGGCGGTGAGGAACCCGGCCGCGCGCAGCACGGCTTCGGTCGCGCGAGCGGTCACCAGGTCGTCATCGATGACCAGCACCCGCGACGGCACGTCCTCGAGAGCCACGCGGGCCGCGCCGGTCTCCTGCTGCAGGACGGGGATGAGGACGCCCAGGGCCGGCGTGCGGGTCTCGAGCACGTCGTCGACGCCGGCCAGGCCCTCGGCGAAGATGCGCGCGGTGATCTTCGAGAGAGGGCCTTTGCGCTCGAGCTCCTGGTCCGCCGCCAGCTCGCAGGCGCCCGCCAGGCGGGCGAGCATGCCGTGGCCCACCGTCCCGGCGCTGCCCGCGAGCCGGTGGAAGAAGTTGCGCAGCTCGCGCACCGCGGCGGGGTCGCCCGCCTCGCGCCCAGCCCGGGCCAGGGCGTCGCGGGCGCGCGCCCGCGCCTCGTGCATCTCGCGAAGGAACACGACCTGGAGGTCGCGCGGATCGAAGAGATCGGACATTCCTGTTGAATCCTATCGGCACGACCAGTACTTCCCCTAGTGCGATGATCGCGGTCGAACGGCTCCGCAAGTCCTACTTCGTCCACCGGCGCGAGCCCGGGCTGCGCGCCGCGCTCCGCTCGCTGGTGCACCGCCCCCGGGAGGAGGTCAAGGCGGTCGACGGCGTGACCTTCCGGGTCGGCGCCGGCGAGCGGGTCGGGTTCCTCGGGCCCAACGGCGCCGGCAAGACGACCACCTTGAAGGTCCTCTCCGGGCTGCTCCATCCCACCTCGGGGCACGTCTCGGTCGCCGGACATACCCCCCAGGACCGCTCGCCCGACTTCCTCCGGCAGATCACGCTGGTGATGGGCCAGAAGCAGCAGCTCCTCTGGGACCTGCCGCCCAGCGAGACCTTCCTGCTCAACCGGGCCATCTACGACATCCCGCGCCCGCAATACGACGAGACGCTGGCCGAGCTGACCGACCTGCTCGGCCTGCGGGGCCTTCTCGACAAGCCCACCCGGCAGCTCTCCCTGGGCGAGCGGATGAAGTGCGAGCTGGCGGTGGCGCTCCTGCACCGGCCCCGCATCCTCTTCCTCGACGAGCCGACCATCGGGCTCGACGTCACCATGCAGGCGACGGTCCGCGGGTTCGTGCGCGCCTACAACGAGCGCTTCGGCGCGACCGTGCTCCTCACCAGCCACTACATGGACGACGTGGCCGCCCTGTGCCCGCGCGTGCTGGTCATCGACCACGGGCGCCTCATCTACGACGGATCGCTCGACGAGCTCGTGCGGCGGGTGCGGCCCGACAAGCGCGTGCTCCTCAAGCTCTCGCGCCCGGTGGAGGCGCGGGATCTCACGAAGCTCGGCAGCATCGTCTCCCAGACCGACGCGCAGGCGGTGCTGCAGGTGTCGCAGTCCGAGCTGCAGGGAGCCGTGCAGCGCGCGCTGGCGCAGCTGCCCGTGGTGGACCTGACCGTCGAGGACCCGCCGCTCGAGGAAGTGATGCGCGAGCTGTTCGAGCGCGGCGTCGCCGAGGGAGCCGCGTGAGCCTGCGCGCGGCCGCCAGGGCGTATCCGGCGCTCCTGCGCGCGGGTTTCGCCGGCGCGGTCGCGTACCGCGCGGAGTTCCTCATCTGGATGTTCAGTACGAACATGCCGCTCATCATGCTGGCGCTGTGGGCCGCGGTGGCGCGCAGCGGGCCGGTGGGCGGGTACACGCAGCGGGGATTCGCCGCCTACTACCTGTCCACGCTGCTGGTGCGGCTGCTCACCGGGTCCTGGGTGGTGTGGGAGCTGACCATGGAGATCCGCCAGGGCGTCCTCGCGCTGCGGCTCCTGCGGCCGCTCCACCCGCTCATCGCGTACAGCGCCGAGAACCTGGCCGCGGTGCCGCTGCGCGGGATCGTCGCCATCCCGGTGGTCTCGATCCTGCTATGGACGGCCCGCGGGCAGCTCGGGCACGATCCGCTCCTCTGGCTGATGCTCTTGCCGGCCCTCCTGGGGGCGTGGCTCCTGACCTTCCTGGTCATGGCGCTGATCGGCACGCTGGCGCTGTACGTCGAGAGCGCGGCGAGCCTGTTCGAGGCGTGGCTGGGCGTGTCGGCGGTGCTCTCGGGTTACCTGGTCCCGCTGGACCTCTTCCCGCAGGCCGTGCAGCGCATCGCGCTGGCGTTGCCGTTCCGCTTCCTGCTCTCGTTCCCGGTCGAGCTGATGCTGGGGAAGCACGGCCGCGGGGAGTCGTTCGCGCTGCTCGGCGCGCAGTGGCTCTACGTCGCCTTTGCGCTCCTCGCCACCAACCTGGTCTGGCGCGCGGGGCTGCGCCGCTACTCGGCGTACGGCGGATGAGGCGCGCGCTCTCCATCGTGCGGGCGCAGCTGCGCGCCTCGATGGCGCTCGGGCTGCAATACCGCCTGGAGTTCCTGGTCGAGGGCGGCCTGGCGGTTCTCTGGATGGCGGTCACGCTGATCCCGCTGCTGGTCGTGTTCGGGACGCGCCAGGCGGTGGAAGGCTGGACCTTCCCCGAGATGCTGCTCGTCCTGGGCTGGTTCGTGGCGCTCAAGGGCGTGCTGGAGGGCGCGGTGAGCCCCAGCCTGACGGCGGTGATCGAGCACGTGCGCAAGGGGACGCTGGACTTCGTGCTCCTCAAGCCCGCCGATGCGCAGCTCCTGGTCTCGGTGGCGAAGCTCGAGCCGTGGCGCATCGTGGACCTGCTCGGCGCCGGGCTGATCTTCGCCTACGCTTTCTCCAGGCTGGGCCGCGCGCCGACAGCCGGCGAGGTCCTCGCGGCGGGCGCGATGCTGCTGGGGGCGCTGCTCGTCCTCTATTCCATCGCCATCCTGGTGGTGTCGATCGCGTTCTTCGCGGTGCGGGTCGACAACCTGCTCTACCTCTTCCAGAGCGTTTTCGACGTGGCGCGCTGGCCCAGCACCATCTTCCGCGGCTTCCTGGCGGTGCTCTTCACCTACGTGCTGCCGCTGGCGCTGATGACGACCTATCCTGCCCTGGCGCTCCTGGGACGGCTGCGGGCCGGGACGGCGCTGGGCGCGCTGGCCGGGGCGATCGCGTTCGCCGCCTTTGCGCGGGTGCTCTGGAGCCTGTCGATCCGGAGGTACACCTCGGCCAGCTCTTGATGCCTTCCA
>WNFD01005903.1_pt1 | contig 12244 bp, 10 predicted proteins | sample 5400491 | NCBI WGS metagenome assembly WNFD01 (sample SAMN13153343, study PRJNA577476) | soil metagenome | isolation source: 120 cm saprolite under Douglas fir tree site 2 hole 2 replicate 2 | place: USA:California | collected 2015-04-18 | reverse complement strand
AAGCGGGCGCTGGAGGCGGTGGAGGGGATGCGGGAGTAAGTGGCGAATGGGGAGTGGCGAGTAGCGAATGGGGAGTAGCGAGTAGGGAGTGGGGCGTAGGGAACGGCGCCTCAACACTTCCGTCATTGCGAGCGAAGCGAAGCAATCCAGGGTTCCTCGACGAGCTTCTACTTGGCTCCTGGATTGCTTCGCTTCGCTCGCAATGACGGGCAGGCGCGCCCCACCATCACAACTCGTCATACCCCGCGCATGCGGGTATCCAGTACCCCGCGGCCTCTCGTTTCGATTTTCAAACAGCCACGCTCTCTCCTCGTCGTCGCCCGGCTTGACCGGGCGATCCAGTATTCCAGAGGCCGTTGTAATTGAGCCGAGAAGCCTCGGCGTACTGGATGCCCCGCATGCGCGGGGCATGACAGCGGTAGGTGACGCAAATCTGCGTTCTCGCGGCACGAAATGTCCGAGTTGTTCGAAGCAACCACCCTCGAAATCATAAGAGGGCGCAGGGAATGCCGGATGCGCGTTGCACCCGTAGCCGCCTGTGCAGCAAAAAGCACAGGCGTCAGCAACTACAGGTACACCGCAACAGCCGGCATTCCCTGCGCAATGGTTTTAACGGTGTCCTTCGTGCTCTCCTCGGTGACCATTGCTTGGTTGCCACCGTCATCAGCGGATCGTTCCGCTCATTTAGCGCCTGCATTGGAGCGCCAGGACCACACGACTTCGCCGTCCGCACAACCGCCGTTCGTCCGCGCAAGTGAGTAGCGCTCGGCGATGTGCGTCCATCGCATCCCCAGCCCAACGTCCGTGACGATCGCGATACGCCCCTCTTGTGGGCCGGGACGAGGGAAACTGTAAGTTTGATTTGGGTCAAACGCGAAGCGGAATATTTTTGCGCAAAGGGGTGGACAGGTTTTCGCATGCGACGGTTTTTTGCCCGTCGGGCAAATCAATTCGCCGGTTGGCTGCCGCTTGCTCCGATTTGTCGCATCCGTCTTATTGAAAGACGTTTGCGAGCATTTGCACACCCTAAGCTTTGATGGAGCATCGATAACCCGGCTCAGGTTCATACGTGAGCCGAAGGAAGGAGGCGGTCATATGCTTGATGTCCTGCACGATTTGTGGCGCGCGGGGGATTGTTAGTGAATTTACGTTTCATGTGCGTTTTGGCAATTTGTCTTGGAGTGTCTTGTCTTGGAGTGTCTTGTCCTGGAGTGTCGCCTTCCGCCTTTGCCGGTCAGCAATCCGGCTTCCTAGGTCAGATTTCGTGCTCAGCGGTTCGTTTCTACGTAGCGAAATACAGCGCGCCGGCGGCAGAGCAGTGGGCGCGGAGCAAGGGGGCGACCGACGCTGAAATTGAAGCAGCAAGGCGCTGCCTCGCTCCAGACGCGACACGAACTGCGAAAACTCAAACCAGTCCCCTCGCGCTCGGCCCTTATAACTGGTGATTTGGCAAGGTCTAACGCGGGACAGCTTCTCTTTTCACCATCAATTTGCCGGACCGGCATCTACATTTGTTGACGGACCACATCGATGATCTGCCGGCCGCGTTTCGTGAGATACGCCGGCATCATCAACGCGTTTACATCAGTGCAGCAGTTGGTACTGCACGATGTAGGCGGCCGCGCCGCCGAGATAGCCTAACAACGCCAAACCGCTGATACGTCTCGCGTACCAGAAGAATTCGATTTTCTCGAGGCCCATCGCGGCCACGCCCGCTGCCGAACCGATGATCAGGATCGATCCGCCCGTACCCGCGCAATAGGCTACGAATTCCCACAGGAAGCTATCGGCCGGATACTGCGTCAGGCTGTACATGCCCATCGACGCCGCCACGAGCGGAACATTGTCGACGACTGCGCTGAGCAAGCCAAGCATAATTACAATCGCATCCTGGCGACCGACGTTGGCGTCCAGCCACTTGGCCAGCATTTCGAGAATGTGAGTGTGTTCCAGCGCGGCGACCGCCAACAGGATGCCGACGAAAAAGACGATCGAGCCCATGTCGATCCGGGTTAGCGCGTGCACCAGGGTCAGATGTTTCTTTGCTTCGTCGTCCTTGCCCCGATGGATCATTTCACCGACCATCCAAAGAATGCCGAGCCCGAACAGGATTCCCATGAACGGGGGCAGGTGCGTGACGGTCTTGAATGCCGGTACCATCACCAGGAGTCCGAGGCCGAGATAGAAGGTCAGATTGCGCTCGAACAAGCTGGTTCGCGGAAGCTCGTCTTTCGACGCGGGAGGCGGAGCGATTTCCTTGCCTCTCAACAGATGGCTGACGACGAGGAGCGGCACGAGGAGATTGATCAGCGCTGCCGGAAAAACGCTTACGATGATCGAAAGCGGCGTAATCTGACCGCCGATCCAGAGCATCGTCGTGGTCACGTCGCCAATCGCCGACCACGCTCCGCCGGCGTTGGCCGCGATCACGATCATTGCGGCGAAGAACAATCGGTCGCTTTGGTTGCCCAACAGTCTCTTCATCAGCGAGATCATGACGATCGTCGTCGTCAGATTGTCCAGCATGGCGCTTAGAAAGAATGTGACGAAACCGACGAGCCACATCAGGGTGACCTGCTTCCTGGTGCTGATGAGCGAGGTAATCACCTCAAATCCGTTGTGAGCGTCGATCACCTCGACAATGGTCATCGCTCCGATCAGAAAGAATATGATCTGCGCCGTGGAGGCCACGGAATCGTTGAGCTGCTGCTCGACGGCGGAGTGATCCGCGCTCAGCATGGCGTAGACCGTCCAGAGCAGGCCGGCGCCGACCAGCGCCGAGGCCGACTTGTTGATCTTGATCGGGCTCTCGAACGCGATGACGGCGTATGCAACGACGAAGATGATAATGATGGCGCTTAGCAAAGCCTAACTCCCCCGAAGCTTCCGATCTCGATAAGAGTTCCAGCCGGCCAATCCCGTGCAGCTTGCCGGACCTCCGCAGCCTTGTATCGTCGCGTGAAGGCGGCGCAACGCAAAGCGTCGCGGCAAGAACCTCCAAACGGCGGCAAATTGTCCTGCTGCTTGCCTTGGATTGCGGTTGGCCGGGACGCCTTGCTCTCTCCCGATAGGACGGAGAATGGGCTTCTTATCAGTTCTTCGGCGGCCCGAAGTCGAGCGGCGGCAGGGCCTCCATCTGCGGAATCTCGATCTTGATGGAGTTGGGATCGATGGTCGAGGCCACGCCCTTGTAGTGCATCACCATCGACGGGACCAGAATGACCAGCAGCACCATGATGACCTGGATCACCACGAACGGCACCGCGCCCCAATAGATCTGACCCGTCGTGACTGGCTCCATCCGCTTGCCGGTCACGCGGTCGAGATAGGAGTCTTTCGGCGCCACTGAGCGCAGATAGAACAGCGCGAAGCCGAACGGCGGATGCATGAAGGAGGTCTGCATGTTGACGCCGAGGATCACGCCGAACCAGATCAGGTCGATGCCGAGTTTTTCAGCAGCGGGTCCGAGCAGCGGGATGACGATGAAGGCCAATTCGAAGAAATCGAGGAAGAAGGCGAGAACGAACACGAACGCATTGACGAAAATAAGAAAGCCGACCTGGCCGCCGGGCAGGGAGGTCAAGAGGTGTTCGACCCACACATGGCCGTTCACGCCATAGAAGGTCAGCGAGAAAACGCGCGCGCCGACCAGGATGAAGACCACGAAAGCCGACAGCTTCGCAGTCGACTCCACGGCCTGACGGACCAAGTCCCAGCTCAGCCGGCGTTTGGCTGCGCCGAGGATGAGCGCGCCCGTGGCCCCCATGGCGCCGCCTTCCGTCGGTGTTGCGATGCCGACGAAGATGGTGCCCAGCACCAGGAAGATCAGGAACAGCGGCGGGACCATGACGAACGTGGTCTGCTGCGCCATCGCCGAGAGGAAGCGGAATCCGGTGATCCTGTCGATGATCCAGTTCACGACAGCGACGAAAAACGCGAACAGGATGCCGAAGAACATGCTCAGGACGACGAAATCGGCGCCATGCGTCTCGGAGTTCCGCATCACGAACCACCCGAACACCACGCTGGCGACGGCGAGCATCCCGAGCGAAATCAATCCGCGGCCGCCATCCTTTTCGCGAAAGCCGATGGCTTCCTTGGGGAGGCCCGGAGCGGCCTTGGGAAATATCAGTGTGACGAGGAATGCGTAGACAGCGTAAAGACCTGCAAGCACCAGGCCGGGAACGAATGCGCCCTCGTACATGTCGCCGACCGACTTGCCGAGCTGGTCGGCCATTACGATGAGCACCAGCGACGGCGGAATGATCTGCGCCAGCGTGCCTGATGCCGCGATGATACCGGTCGCCATGCGGCGGTCGTAGCCATAGCGCAGCATGATCGGCAGCGAGATCAGGCCCATCGAGATCACCGAAGCCGCGACGACACCGGTGGTGGCCGCTAGCAGCGCGCCGACAAAGACGACGGCGTAGGCGAGGCCGCCGCGGATCGTGCCGAACAATTGCCCGATCGTGTCGAGCAGGTCTTCCGCCATGCCCGACCGCTCCAGCACCAGTCCCATGAAAGTGAAGAATGGGATCGCGAGCAGCGTGTCGTTGTTCATTACGCCGTAGACGCGCTCGGGCAATGCTTGCAGGAAGTCCGGCCGGAATTCGCCAAGCTGAATGCCGACGACCGCGTAGATCAGCCCCACCGCGCCGAGCGAAAATGCCGCCGGATAGCCGAGCAGCAGCACGATCACCAGCGAGGCAAACATGATCGGCGCCATATTCGCGATAAGAAAAGCAGTCATTAAGTCCCCCTGCGATCGCGACCGACGATCAGCGTTTTTCGATCGCCTCGACGAGGTGTTCGACCTCGGCTTCGATAGCATTCACCTGCGATGCGTGTGGATCGGGAATAAGTCCGCGCATGACCGCGATGCGCTTGATCAATTCGGACACGCCTTGAACGAACAGAAACGCGAATCCGACAACGATGAGTGATTTGGCGGGCCATTGGGGAAGTCCGCCCGCGTTGCCCGACTGCTCGCCGATTCGAAATGAGCGCATGAAGAACGGCCCGCCCGTGATGACCATGACGATGGTCAACGGCAGAAGAAAGAATGCATGTCCGACCAGATCGATGATGTCGCGGACACGTTTGGGCAGCAGATTGTTTACGATATCGATGCGGATGTGCTCATTGTCGAGCAGTGTCCAGGGCGAACACAGCAGGAAGACGATGCTGAACAACACCCATTGCAGCTCGAGCCAGGAGTTGGACGAGGTGTCCAGCGTCTTGCGCACGATCGCGTTTGCGGCGGACACGACCACGGCGACCAAGATCAGCCATGCGAGATGTTTTCCTGTCCAACGCGTGAACGCATCAATCCCGCGGCTCACTTTCAGGAGCGATTGCAACGATAGGTCCTCCCCGGATTACGCCTGGTCCGTCTTGACTGCACCCATCGGGCGCATCGGCTTATCGAACCCGCGGGCATAAGGCGAGGGAACCAAACCAGTGGCGGGCTCGGTCGTCAATTGGAAGTTTGTTGATATTGAACGGGAATTAGCCGCTCCGGTAAGCCGGTCACCCGAAACCCCGACGGATCAGGGCGGCGCCGGCGCTCACGATCGGAGCAACCTCAACGAGCAGATTCAGGCAGAGGTAACCGGTCGTCTCACCGATCGGGCAGATTGCTGGCTGTCAACAGCGGGCAATCAACCGGCGCCCGGGAACTCAGCCGCCGGTCACGCTCATGTGGCGGCTGACGCTCGGGCGGTTGTGGCGGCGGTCGATGATGAAGTCGTGGCCTTTCGGCTTCAGGCCGATGGCGCGGTCGATCGCGGCGGAGAGCAGGTCGTCATCGGCCGAGGCGCGCAAGGGTTTGCGCAGGTCCGAGGCGTCCTCCTGGCCGAGACAGGTATGCAGCGTGCCGGTGCAGGTGATCCGGACGCGGTTGCAGGACTCGCAGAAATTATGCGTCATCGGCGTGATGAAGCCGAGCGTGCCGCCGGTCTCGCTGATTCGCACGTAGCGTGCGGGTCCGCCGGTGTCGTCGATAAGGTCGGTCATGGTGTAGCGCTTGGCAAGCCGGGCGCGCAGCAGCGAGAGCGGCACATATTGATCGATGCGCCCTTCGCCGATCTCGCCCATCGGCATCACCTCGATCAGCGTCAGCGCCATGCCCTTGCCGTGCGCCCATTCGATCATCGCGGGGATGTCGTCCTCGTTGAAGTTCTTCAGCGCCACGGCATTGATCTTGACGGCGAGGCCGGCCGATCGGGCGGCCTCGATGCCGGCCAAGACCCTGTCGAGATCTCCCCAGCGCGTGATGGTGCGGAATTTCACGGGGTCGAGCGTGTCCAGCGAGACGTTGATGCGGCGGATGCCGCAGTCGCGCAATTCCTGCGCAAAGCGGGCCAACTGCGTGCCGTTGGTCGTCATCGTCAATTCGCGCAAGCTGCCGGTGCCGAGGTGGCGCGACAACGAGCGCACCAGCGACATCACATTCCGCCGCACCAAGGGCTCGCCGCCGGTCAGCCGCAGCTTCTTCACGCCCTTGGCGATGAAGGCCGAGCACAGCCGGTCGAGCTCTTCGAGCGTGAGCAGGTCGGCCTTGGGCAGGAATGTCATGTCTTCCGACATGCAATATGAGCAGCGCAGGTCGCAGCGATCGGTCACCGACACCCGCAAATAGCTGATGGTCCGCCCGAACGGATCGGTCATCGGACGCGACAGCAAAGATAGAGAACTCGGTGCGGTTCCGGTCATTCGACGGGCCTGGTCAGGATGAGCGCAGCCACAACCGGCTCAGCGCGGAATGGAATTGGAAGCAATGTAAGCACGATGTGACCCGCCGACAATGCGCGCGTTTCGCGCCGCGGCCGGATGCCGGATTTGGTGCAGTGCGAACAGTCAGCGGCTCGGCGCGGCGGTCGACTGGGCGGCGTTCGGATCGGGGAACGCCGAGCCCTCGGGCGCCGCCGCGGCGGGCTTCGGCGGCTTGGGTTTCTTGGGCCGCATCGGCTTGCGGACGGGCTTCGGCGGCGGACCGGCCGGCTGCAGCTCGGCAAAGACCGGGTTGGGATCGGTCACCGTCGTGGCCGGCGTGGCGAGATCGCCGGGATTGTGGACCACCTGCACCTGCACTGTCGCGGGCTGGAACTTGTTCAGCGCATAGCTGACCGAGAAGCCGGTGTCGGGCGCCGGCACGGAGATGGAGCAGGGCGTCTTGCAGCCCGGGCCGAGCGAGCTGCGGGCATCGGCGCCCGGCGGATTGGATTCGAGCTGCACCTGCACGGTCGGCGGCGCGGACTTGAAAGCGTCAAGGGAGAACGACGAGCAGCCACCGAGGCCGCTTGCGCCAATCAGGCTCGCCCCCAGTATCGCCATCGCTACGACACGACGCATCTTCGATCCCTGCTGCGGCAAACTGCCACAATAGCTAAATCCGACCATAGGAGCGTCGGCACAACCGCGCAACCATGCTGCGGCGCAGCGTTAATTGATGGTTAATATCGTTGCGCAGCGAATTGGAATATCGAATTAGACCAAGGTCTTATGCCGACGGCTGGCGTGTGATCAGGTCGTCCACAGCATCAGGCAATTCACCCATGTGAGCGATCAGCCGGTCGGGCTTGAGGTCGGCCATCGGGACGTCGGTATAGCCAAAACTGACACCGATGACCGGTACTCCGGTCCGCCGCGCCACGCCGATGTCGGTGCCGGCGTCGCCCACCATGATCGCGACGGAGGGGTTCCCGCCGGCCCGCGCGATGGTCTGCCGCAGAATCGCAGGATCGGGTTTGGCGACGCCGAAGGTGTCCGCGCCGCAGATGGCGGCAAAGCGCGGGCTCAATCCCAATTCGTCGAGCAGCCGCTTCGACAGCCATTCGAGCTTGTTGGTGCAGACCGCGAGCCGATATCCGCGCCCGGCCAGTTCGTCGAGCGCCGCTTCCAGGCCGTCGAACGGGCGCGAGGCATCGGCGATATGGGCGGCATAATAGTCGATGAAATCCGCGGTGAGGCGCGTGATGTCCGGAACGCTCGCGGCGCGTCCTTCCAATTCCAATCCGCGTTCGATCAATTTGCGGGCGCCGGCGCCGATCATGTTGCGCGCAGACGCAAGCGGCACCGCCGGCAGGCCCTCGCGATCGAGAATGAAATTGAGCGCGTTGATCAGGTCCGGCGCGGTGTCGACAAGCGTGCCGTCGAGATCGAAGACGATGGTGGGGGGTGAGGTCATGAGGATGCGCTATCGGTCCTCGCGCGATTATGCAAGATGGCCATGACAGACCGTCACGAAAAATCGGCACGCTGAGGGAGGATATTGATGCGCGAATTGAGCGGCAGGACCGCATTCATCACCGGCGGCGCCTCCGGCATCGGGCTTGAGCTCGGGCGTGCCTTTGTGGCGGCCGGCATGAAAGTGATGCTGGCCGACGTCGAGACGGGCGCGCTGGAGCGGGCCGTCGCGAGCCTGCGGGAGGTCACGTCCGATATCTGTGGTGTCGCTTGCGACGTCGCGGATGCCGACAGCGTCGAGCGCGCGGCGCAAGCGACGTTCGATGCGTTCGGCCATGTTCATGTGGTCTGCAACAATGCCGGCGTCGCCGCCGGCGGCGGCATCGACAATATCTCGCTCGACAATTGGCGATGGGTGATCGACGTCAATCTGATGGGCGTGGTGCACGGCATCCGCACCTTCCTGCCGCATCTGCGCGCGCATGGCGAAGGCGGTCACATCGTCAACACCGCGTCGATGGCCGGGATGAATGGCGGTCTCGGCTTCAGCCCCTACACGGCAAGCAAGTTCGCGGTGGTCGCGATGTCGGAGGGACTGTCGATGCAGGTCAAGCCGCATGGCATCGGGGTCAGCGTGCTCTGTCCGAGCTTCGTCCGCACGGCCATCGGCGACAGCGGGCGCAACCGGCCGGCGCGGTACGGCCAGCCGCAGCCGCTCGATCCGGCAAGCCCGGCCGGATTGATGGTTGCCGAAATCGCCCGGCGGCTGGAGGCGGGGCTCGATCCATCCGATGTCGCCGCGCGCGTTGTCGCGGCGATCCGGAACGACGAACTCTATATCTTCACCCATCCGAACATGCGCGATGAGGTGGATGCGCGGTTCGCGGCCATCCAGGCGGCGATGGACAAGGTGGCTGGCTGATCAAAAGTCACATTCTTTCGGCCATTCGGTGCTATTCCCGGCCGCCAAACAGGGCTAGATAGGCGCCGCCGGCCGTGGCCGTCCGGCGAGGGGTTTCGGGCTCGGGGTGGCTTGACTGTGACGATGGACGAACTGAAGCGGCAGGCGGCGGCGCGCGCGCTCACTGAGGTGCGCGACGGCATGAAGCTCGGGCTCGGCACCGGATCGACCGCGAAACATTTCGTCGAATTGCTGGGCGACCGGGTGCGCGCCGGCTTGACGGTCGTCGGCGTGCCGACCTCGGAAGCGACCCGCGCCGATGCTTTGCGTTGCGGCATCGCGCTGACCACGCTCGACGCAATCGACCGGCTCGATCTCACGATCGACGGCGCCGACGAGATCGATGGCGCGCTCAATCTCATCAAGGGCGGCGGCGGCGCCTTGCTGCGCGAGAAGATTGTGGCTGCGGCGTCGGATCGCATGATTGTGATCGCCGACGAATCCAAATGGGTCGAGGCGCTCGGCCGCTTTCCGCTGCCGGTCGAGGTGATCCCGTTCGGGCTCGCGGCGACGCAGCGGGCGATGGCCCATGCGTTTGCGGAAAGTGGCGTTTCCGGGCCAATGGTGGTGCGAAAGGGCAAAGAGGGCCACGTTTTCGTCACCGATGGCGGCCACTGGATTGTCGATGCCCATCTCGGACGGATAGAAGATGCGCCGCGTTTGGCTAACTTGCTGAATGCGATACCGGGCGTCGTCGAGCACGGCTTGTTCATTGGGCTCGCGTGTACGGTTGTTCTGGCGGGTGCGCAGGGGATTCGCGTTGTGGAACGGCGCTAGCCGTAAATTCCTAAGGAGAAGCGGAATGAAGAGCGTTTTGAGATTATTGTCGGCTGCAGGCCTCGCGCTGGGACTGGCGTTGGCCGGTTCGCCGGCCGGCGCGCAGCAACCGGCAGCGCCGCCGCTCAAGCAGGCTTCGCCGGCCGCGATCGCGGCGGCCAAGGAGATTTTGACGCTGAAGAATGCGAGCGCGATGTATGCGAATGCCGTTCCCGGCATCGTCCAGCAGACCAAGCAAGCGCTGCTGCAGAACAACCTCAACTATCAAAAGGACCTCGACGAGGTCGCGGTCATCGTGGCCCAGGCTCTTGCCGGCAGGGAGAAGGAGATCGGCGACGGCATGGCGCAGGTCTATGCCAACGAGTTCACCGAGCCGGAGCTGAAGGACCTCGTGACCTTCTACAAGTCGCCGCTCGGCCAGAAATTGCTCTTGGCCGAACCTCGGGCAATTCAGTTCAGCATGTCCTATATGAACCAGTGGGCGCAGAACTTCGCCGAGCAGGTCAACGCCCAGTTCCGCGCCGAGATGCGCAAGCGGGGCAAGCAGATCTGATCGCGGAAGCGCACACGCGGGTCGAGGTGGATGATGTCTGGAAAATCGGCTGAATTCGACGTCGACCTGTTTGTCATCGGAGGCGGTTCGGGCGGCGTGCGGGCCGCCCGGATCGCGGCCGGCTACGGCGCCCGCGTCGTGATCGCCGAAGAATACCGCATGGGCGGTACCTGCGTGATCCGCGGCTGCGTGCCGAAGAAGCTGCTCGTGATCGGCTCCCATATCCGTCACGAGATCGACGACGCCGCGGGCTTCGGCTGGACCATTCCGCAGGCGACCTTCGACTGGCCGACCATGATCGCCAACAAGGACAAGGAGATCGCCCGGCTCGAGGGCATCTACACCACGAATGCCGAAAAGGCCGGCGTGCGCGTCGTGAAGGCGCACGCCGTGATCGAGGACGCCCACACGCTTCGCCTGAGCAACGGCGAGACGGTGACGGCGCAAACTATCCTGATCGCGACCGGCAGCGCGCCCAATCATGGGCCCGCCATTCCCGGCATCGAGCATGTCATCTCGTCCAACGAAGCCTTTCATCTGCCCGAGCTGCCGCGGCGCATCGTGATCCAGGGCGGCGGCTATATCGCGCTGGAGTTCGCCTGCATCTTTGCCGGCTTCGGCTCCGACGTGACGGTGGTCTATCGCGGCGACAACATCCTGCGCGGCTTCGACGAGGACGTCCGCACCCATGTGCGGGCCGAGATGGAGATGGCCGGCATCACCATCCTGACCGGCTGCACCATCACTGGGATCGACAAGCGCAACAACGAGTACACCTCGCACCTGTCCAACGGATCGAGCATCGCGTCGAACCAGGTGATGTTCGCGATCGGCCGGCATCCCAACGTCACCGGCCTCGGGCTCGAGAAAGCCGGCGTCGCTCTCAATCCGAGGAATGGCGGCGTCGCGGTCGACAATTTCTCGCGCACCTCGGCGCCGAACATCTACGCGATCGGCGACGTCACCCATCGCATCAATTTGACTCCGGTCGCGATCCGCGAGGGCCACGCCTTCGCCGACACCGTGTTCGGCAAGCGCACCGTCGAGGTCGATCATACGAACATTCCGACCGCGGTGTTCTCGCAGCCGGAAGTCGGCACCGTCGGACTGACGGAAGAAGCGGCGCGCGCGAAATACAGCCACGTCGACATCTACAAGACCGCGTTCCGGCCGATCAAATCCACCATGTCGGGCCGCGACACCCGTGTGCTGATGAAGCTCGTGGTGGACGGTGCGACCGACCGCATGCTCGGCTGCCACGTCGTCGGCGACAGCGCCGCCGAAATCATCCAGGCGGTCGCCATCGCCGTGAAGATGAAGGCGACCAAGGCCGATTTCGACGCGACCTTCGCGCTGCACCCGACCGCCGCCGAAGAACTCGTGACCATGCGCACCCCGACCGCGCGCCATGTGCGCGAGGCTGCGGCGGAGTAGGGGCAGGGGTGACACCGGTAACTGGCTTCGCTCCAGTTTGGGACCTTACATCACGTCCGCGGCCGTACCATCAACCTGCAACGGCTGTCGCGGAGCCGCTAATGTTCTGAAACTACTTCAGCCTTCGGCGGATAGCGGACATTGCCGGACTTGCTGCGGGCTCGATCCTGTCGCGAATGACCCAAAACTGCCCCTCACCATGCCGAGCCTTCCGAAATATTCAGTTCGGCACGAAGAAAGCGTTTGCAACAGCCGAGCCACTCACTCCTGACGCCTTCGCCGATCCTCATTTCGGTCCGAAGCAGGTCTGTGCCGGAGCACTGTGCGCAGGA
>WNFD01005900.1_pt1 | contig 12245 bp, 12 predicted proteins | sample 5400491 | NCBI WGS metagenome assembly WNFD01 (sample SAMN13153343, study PRJNA577476) | soil metagenome | isolation source: 120 cm saprolite under Douglas fir tree site 2 hole 2 replicate 2 | place: USA:California | collected 2015-04-18 | reverse complement strand
TCCTCGGACACGGTCACCGCCTTCTCTCGCGATCCGGCGCCGTCGACGATCGTGATCTTCGCGTCAGGCGCCGCAGAGAGCACGCCCTCCTTGAACCCTCCCATCCGGATATCCGCGCAGATGGACGCTCCATTGATTGTCACGAGCAGGACGTCCACTGGCTTGCCCGGAAAGTTGGTTTTGACCCACTGTGCGGCGCGCGTACCCGCCCCGACGGTCTGCGCCCGCTCATCCAGGCCGACATAGGGTGCGGTGATGCCGGTCCCGAAGGGGATCGCCCATCCCAGCACCGGGATCTTCTTGGCCTGCGCTTCCTTTACGAGAGGGACGGACACCGCGGCATCGGCCGGCTGGAAGATGATTCCCTGCACGCCTTTCGCCAGAAGGTCGTCCATCAGGTTGGGGGCGTTCGTGCCCACGCCGAGCTGGTTCTCGAAGACGATCTGGATGCCGAGGCTGTCGGCGTAGGCCTGCATCTGCTTCTGCTGGGCGGTCTGGTACGCGTCGTTGTTGTAGAGGATGTCACCGATGATCGTCTTCTTGGCCGCCGAAGGCGAGTTTCCGCACGCCACCGCGAATACCGATGCGATCGCCACAAGGGCGAACAGCTTTCCAAACGTACGGTTCATTTCCGAACTTCTCCTCGCTTCATTTCTTGGCTGACGGGAACGGCTTGGTGGCACTCGGCCGTTTCTGTCTTCTTTCTTGCGTCAGGTCGTGCTGCGTCTCCCGATGCCCGGCATCTGCCATTTGCTGCGAGCGTCAGGACGAATCGCCGTCGCGGCCCCGGGCGCCAGTGGTCTTTCGAGGTAGCCATCGCGGACGACGCTCCGCTCGACGTAAGCGTCCTGCGTCCATGGGATGAATTCGAGCAAGGGGGAGCCTTCTGACAGGACAGTGCCAGCCAGGTGCTGGTGTATCTGCATCATGTCGCCCGCGTGAGGAACGACCCTCAAACCCCGGCCGGCGGCGTGGGCGGCAACCTGAAGCCACTCGGTCACTCCGCCCAAACGGGTAGCGTCGGGCTGAACGACTCGGATGGCGTCAGCGGAGATGAAACTGGCGAACGCCTGGTACGAATAGATGCTCTCGCCGGCCGCGATGTCCAGGGCGGTCGCCCGCTGTAGGCGAGCGTGGCCATCGAGGTCGTCCGCGTGGATGGGCTCTTCGACCCAGTCCATGCCGGCCTCTTCGAGCACCGGCAGCATACGGACGGCGGTGGCAATCTCCCAGCGCTGGTTGGCGTCGCACATGAGCGCCACTTTGTCGCCAATCGCTCGGCGGACGGCGCGGACTCGATGCGCGTCCTCGCGCCAATCCGCCTTGCCGACTTTGATCTTGACCCGCCGCCAGCCCTGCTCTATCAGAGAGCTGACGTCCCTGATCAGGTCCTCGAGCTGGAGGTTGAGCCAACCGCCGTCGGTGTTGTAGGTCTCGATCGTGTCAGCCGATCCTCCGAGCAGCCTCCACAGGGGGACGCCCGCACGCTGGGCCGCGAGGTCCCAGAGCGCGATATCGACCATGCCGAGAGCCATGTGGACGACGCCGGCCCGGCCGATCCAGTGCGTGGGAAGCCAGTAGAGCCGCTTCCAGGTGCCAAGGATGTCGTGTGCCGACGCTCCGAGTAGCGCGGGCGCGTAGTAATGGTCGATGACGTCGCACAGGAGCTCAGGTCCGACGTGCACGCCGGAGACCCCCGTGCCGACGCGGCCGTCCGCGGTCCGGATCTCGACTACCGGCACGATCCAGGCCGGTATCGACGCCGTCGAGTCCGCGATCGTCTTGCCCAGCGGCACCGCCAGGGCGTAGGTCTCGACGGACGTGATCACGGTGCCCTCGTCGCCCGGAGGCAGGTCTACGAGCGCCGACGAGAGCACGCCCCGTGCGATGTTCAAATCCATGCGCGGCTCTTTTCCTTCTCTATTCATTTGGTTGCAGTAACGCCGAGTGCCACGCCGGATTAAGCCACGACGGGGCTCAACCATCAATACCGAAGACCGGATGTGCTCGATACGTTTTCCGGATCGCGACTAGTCGCATTTCGCGGTTGACTGCGCCTCGCGGCGGGCCAACGATGTTCAGCGATGAACTACCGGCGCCTGGGCCGCACCAACTGGTCGGTGAGCGAGATCGGTTACGGCATGTGGGGCATGGGCAACTGGAAGGGCACGGAGGATGAGCTGACAGTCGACGTCCTTCAGCGCGCGGTCGACCTGGGCTGCAACTTCTTCGACACGGCGCTGGCCTACGGTGAAGGCAGGAGCGAGGCCTTGCTCGGCCAGGTCGTGCGCGCCAATCCCAACAAGAGAATCTACACATCGACCAAGGTGCCGCCGCTGAATCGTCAGTGGCCGAGCCGCCGCGAGTTCACGCTCGACGATTGCTTTCCTCCCGCACACATCGAGGAGAGCGTTCACCAGAGCTTGAAGAACACGGGGCTCGAGAGCCTCGACCTCGTGCTGTTTCACACCTGGGAAGACCGCTGGCTGGACGACGACCGCTGGGCGAAGAAGCTCGACGAATTGCGCCGCGCGGGGTTGATCCACGCCTTCGGCATCAGCATCAACCGGTGGGAGCCGTGGAATGGAGTGCGCACGGTGCGCAGTGGCCTGGTGGATGTGGTGCAGGTGATCTACAACATCTTCGATCAGAATCCCGAAGACGAGCTCTTCCCCGCCTGCGTCGAACATGACGTGGCGATCATCGCGCGGGTCCCGTTCGACGAGGGCTCGCTGGCGGGCACGCTCACCAGAGAGAGCTCGTGGCCTGAGGGCGATTGGCGCAAGGGTTACTTCGTGCCGGAGAACCTGATCAGCAGCGTCGAGCACGCCGAGGCGCTGAAACCGTTTGTGCCGGCGGACATGACCATGCCGGAAATGGCCCTGCGGTTCATCCTGAGCAATCCGCTCGTCAGCACCGTCATTCCGGGCATGCGGAAGAGTCGCTATGTGGAAGCCAATGTGGCCGCCAGTGACGCCGGGCCACTCCCGGATGGGCTGCTCAGGAAACTGCGCGCTCATCGCTGGGAACGCCAGCCGACCGAGTGGTCACAGTGATTCCTCTGGAACGGCTCGCGTGCCCGCGGGTAGGGGGCTGACGAGCGCCAGGTCGATGAATGCCTGCGTTGCTCGACTGATGGGGCGCTCGGAGTGCCACCAGATCCCGACGTCGCGATGGAGATGGCGATTCTCGATCTCGCGAACTTCGAGCCCATCGGTGCGGGCCATGGCAGCCGCCAGAAGGTTCACCAGGCCGAGGCCGTGCCCGGCTCGAACCATCGCAACCAGGGTGGTTGGATGGTGGGAGACAATGCCGAACGGCGGCTCGAGGCGGCTCGCAAGCATCGCGGACAGCGCCTCGTAGCCAACCGTCTGGTCGGCAAGCGGATCGCCGATCGTGATCACCGGGTATGCGGCGATCTGCGCCAGCGTGACGGTCTTCGACTCGAGGACGGGATGCCCGTGCGGCGCCAGGAGCACGAACGGCTCACGCCAGAGCGGGCGCATCACGAGTGCCCGGTCGGCCGGCTCAGGACGGAGCGGCCGGATGGCGATGGATGCCCTTCGATCCGACAGAGCGGCTTCGATCGCGTGAACGTCCCCGTCCAGCACAGCTACTTCGACAAGGGGATTCGCCGACCGGAGCTGGGCGATGAGGCCGGGCAGGAATTCGGAGCTGGCACTGACAAAGCTGGCGATCGTGACCCGGCCGGCGACCGAGCTCTGCGTCGAGCGAAGGTCGGAGATCGTGTCGTCAATGGAGGCAACGATTGCGCGGGCCCGCGGCAGCAGCCGCTTCCCCGCGTCAGTCAACGTCAGGGGCCGAAGCCGGCGCTCGATCAGGGAGCATCCAAGAGCGTGCTCGAGACTGGCGACGTGAGCCGAAATGCGTGGCTGAGAGAGGTGGATCCGGTCGGCGGCCCTGGCGAATCCTCCGGAATCCACGACCTCCAGCCACGAGCGGATCCACGCCAGCTCAAGATCCAATCTCGTCCCTTCGCTGAACAGATTAGCCCAGCGGCGCGGGCGCTCCAGTCTTGGACTCGACCTCGGCCGCAAAGCTGGTTGTGATGCCCCGCATGAGAGCGGCGAGCACGCGCACTGTCAGGTGCGAGAGCACGAACACAGCCACCACCGAAACGCCGATACCCAGGATCTCGATGCCGAGCTGCTTCAGGGCCGCTCCGCCTCCCCCGAAGAACAATCCGTTGGGCAGGGCAGGAAAGCCGGAACCGGTGGCGAACTGGTTTTGCGCGAAGAAGGCGATCATCAGCACGCCGAAAATGCCGCCGGCAAGATGGCCCGGAAACAGGCCCACCGGATCCGACATCCATTTCGCGCGCCCGACGAACTTCTCTGCGTAGATGAAAATCGGTCCACACAGCAAACCGAGGATGAGCGCGCTTCCCGGGCTCACGAAGCCCGCGAGCGGGGTGATCACGATCAGGCCCATCAGGATGCCGTTCACGACATAGAGCGGGTTGAAGATCTCGCTCGTCAGGAGATAACTGGTGATGGACGTGGAGACCATCGCCGCCGCTGCAGCGATAAAGGTTGTCTCCACCACGACGATCGCCTCATCGTTGAATGCGAGCACGCTGCCCGGGTTGAAGCCGAACCACCCGACCCAAAGGAGGAGGATGGCGAGCGTCAACCAGCCTGGGTTGACGCGGTAAGGGACCGGCACGCTCACTTTCAAGCCCCTGGCTTTCTCTTCACGCCAGATCTGCCAAACGATGCCGAGTCCGGCCGCGCCGGCCGCGCCGTGGACCACAAGCCCACCGGCGAAGTCGACCATGCCGAGCTTGGCCAGCCATCCGCTGGGATTCCAGATCCACGCCGCCGGCAGTGCCCAGATGAGCGCGAGGTACACGACCGAATAAATCGCAAAAGCCGAGAGCTTCATCTTGTGAAGCGCCACCACGCCCACCAGCGCAAGAGTGACCGAAGCGAAGGCGGTCTCGAAAAGAAAGTAAGTTCCGGTGCGAAGCCCGGCACCCGTCACCGACCACCAGCTGTCCGCGATTCCTGGCGAGAAGCCGCCCAGGAAGAGACCCGGGCCGTAAAAGGGGTTGCCGATGATGCCGCCGACAGTGGGCGCGAAGGCCGTGTTGAAGCCGACTATGGCCATGACCAGAACCGCCAGGCCGGTGATAAGGATCGTCTTGACCAGGCTTCCGATCACACGCTCGCCTAGCTCGCCGACCTCCAGCAGCCCTACGGCGATCGTCATCATGAAAACGAAGAGGCCGCAGAGAAGGACCCACAGATTGTTGGCGAGGACGGCGGCGGTCATCGGGCCGGCATCTCGGTCGATAGCTTAAACGCCTGCTCAATTGGATTCGTCAGCGTTTTCTCGGCGAGTTCCGTCTGGCTCCCCGGATTTCAGCCCCATAGCGCCCCAGGCCGGATGCGAGCAGTTCGAAGACCTGCTCCGCAATCTGTTTGCGCTCCTTTGGCTGCTTCTGTGCCGCTGCCGCCGCGATACGGATCGCCGCTGTGATGGCGGCCGCCACGACCTTGGGCTGGGGATCGTCGAGGCTGGCCCCTACATCCTGCGCGATGGCTCCGGCAAGCAGATCTTCCCATCGGTTCCAGCGTTCCCGCAGCCGGCTCGTGATCGACGGGTGCCGCAGGAGATCCGATAGGCCCGGCCTGGCGGCATGTTCGGCCAGAGTCGATTCGCGGTCCTGCATCAAGACCGGCCGGACTGCGCTGAGGATTGGTTGCCGTCGATCGCGGTCATGGATTGCCCGCACGATGCGATCCAGGCGGTCGTCACCCCTTCCCAGAAAAACGTCCTCTTTGGTTTCGAAGTAACCGAAGAACGTGCGCGGTGCGACGTCAGCCCCTCGCGCGATCTCGGCGATGGTGACGCCTTCGAACCCTTTTTCTCGATACAGGCGCATGGCCGCATCGATAAGCGCTTGGCGGGTCCGACGCTTCTTGGTCTCTCGAAGCCCGAGAGTGGGCTGGCTCGCTGCTCTGTTAATCTGCACTCATGCAAGTATGCATTAGCGCAACTATATGAGCTGAACCGGGAGCAGTCACCAACGCTCGAGTCCGTAGCGCGTTTTGACATCCGCTTCCGCTGGCTGATCGTCGGGATCTGGATCGCCGGCGCCCTCGCTGCGCCTCGCTTGCTGCCGAGCCTGGCGAGCCTCAGTCAGTCGAACAATGCACAGTTCTTGCCGTCAAGCGCGCCAAGCCAACACGCGGCCGCCCTCGCGGCTCCCTTCCAGACGACCAACAGCGGCGCTACGGCAGTAATTGTTGCGTCGCGATCCGACGCAAAGCTCTCGGCGACAGACGATGCGACCATCGCACGGGTCGACCAGCTCGTTAGAGGCCTGGCCGGAGTCGTCACCGTGCTCGACCAGGGTGTCTCATCGGACGGACAGGCTCACAAAGCCCTGGTGGTGACCACTTCGAACGGAGGTAACGCAGGCAATCCCGCCCTGGTCAACGCGATCAGGGCTTCTTTTGTGGCCGCCCAACCGCCACCAGGTCTCAGCTTTCATCTCACCGGGCCCCTCGCGCAGGCGACGGATGCGGCCGCCTCCTCATCCCAAACCGGCACCAACATTCGTGTCTTCAGCGTGCTGTTCGTGATCGTCCTGCTCTTCGTCGTTTACCGCTCGGTGCTGGCTCCGCTTGTCACGCTGCTGCCCGCCGTGCTGTCCCTTGTGCTTGCCGGGCCGTTGATAGCCGTCGCCGGTCAGGACGGACTGCCGGTGTCGATCGCCACCCAGACGCTGCTGCCAGTGCTGCTGCTGGGAGCCGGCACGGACTATGGGTTGTTCCTGGTCTATCGAGTCCGTGAAGAGATCCGCCGCGGCTCAACACCAAGAGATGCGCTGATCACGTCAATGGGTCGGGTTGGACTGTCGATCGCATATTCGGCGGTGACGGTGATCGCCGCGCTGGCCTGTCTCGTCCTGGCCTCCTTTTCTCTCTATCGCGGGCTTGGCCCTTCGCTCGCCCTCGGGGTGGGGGTGATGCTGGCCGCGGCGCTGACCTTGCTGCCGGCGCTGCTGGCAATTTTCGGCGGGCTGTTGTTCTGGCCTTCACGCCCGACTGCCGGGCAGCAGACCACCGGCGCGTGGGGACGGGTGGCCACGCGGGTGGTGCGCCGGCCGCTGGTGGTGCTTCTGGCGGGAGTGGTCCTGTTCGGGACGCTGGCAGCAGGCCTCTTCGGGTTCACCACCGGTGGATTCATCAGCGCCGGCGCCCCCGGAGGAAGCGACTCGGCGGCGGGGAACGCTGCGATCGCAGCCCACTTCCCCACCGCCAGCAGCAATCCCGAGACTCTCTTGCTTCGCTTCGCCAGCTCGATCTGGGATCACCCGAAAATCCTTTCCCTGGCGCAAAGCGAGCTTGATAAAGCGCCGGATCTGCGTTCTGTGTCCGGACCGCTCGACCCCAACGGCACAAGCCTTTCGGTCGACCAGCTGGCCGGCCTGCATGCGCAACTGGGCCCGGCGGCCGCGTTACCGGCGACGCCGCCTGCCTCCCCATCACTGCCGCCGGGCGAGTATCAGGCGTACCGCTCGACCGCCCAGTTCATCAGCGCCGACGGCAGGACTGTGCAGTTCTACGCCCTCGCCGCCGCCGGACCGGCCAGCAGCCAGGCAGCGATCAGGTCGATCCCGGCGATACGATCAACTCTCGATTCTGTCGCCCACAGGGTTGGTGCTCAAGACGATGGGGTCATCGGGCTGGACTCGGTGGCTTATGACATCAACGATTACTCGACCACCGACCTGCTCGCGATCGCGCCGATCGTCATGGCCGCCCTCGCCATCCTGCTGGCGGTGCTGCTGCGGAGCCTGATCGCGCCGATCTACCTCATCGCCACGGTGGGACTTTCGTACCTCGCGGCGCTCGGGGCGGCCAGTTTCCTGTTTCTGCACGTGGGAGGCGACTCCGGTATCAACTTCGTCATCCCGATCCTTCTGTTCATCTTTGCGATGGCCTTGGGTGAGGACTACAACATCCTGCTCATGACGCGTTTGCGCGAGGAGGCGGTCGATCATCCCTTGCGAGATGCACTCGCACTCGCAGTGGGACACACCGGCGGAACCATCACGTCAGCCGGGCTGATCCTTGCCGGCACGTTCACGGTCCTGGCCATCGCAGGTAACTCCGACCAGTCACGCCAGCTCGGATTTACCATCGCGTTCGCGATCCTCCTGGACACGTTCTTTGTGCGGACGCTGCTGGTGCCCTCGATCGCGGTGCTCCTCGGCCGCTGGAACTGGTGGCCCTCGACCATTTCATTCCTCGCTGGCGCTAGCGCCGTGCGCGCGACTCGGCCACCCGTTTGATCGCGTCCAGCCGGGCGTCCCAGCGGGCCGCGACCCTGGCCATCGCACGCGCCGCGACGTCAAGGTGCTCGGGCCGCACGGAGTAGCGGACCTCGCGGCCGGTTCGCTTGCTCTCGACCAGCCCTGCGCGGTCGAGGACGGCCAGGTGTTTGGCCACCGCCTGCCGCGTGAAGGGGAGCTCGGCGGCGAGCGCAGTTGGCGTGGCCTCGCCGCGGGCGAGGATCAGGTCGAGGACGCGGCGCCGCGACGTGTCGGCGACCGCCTCCAGCAGCGCCTCCTCGTTCAGGCCAGCCTTCGTCATCTCACGCTCGGCGCGTAATCGCGCAGGCGGCCCAGGAGAACTTGCCAGCCCGTCGAATGGCCTTCGGCGTATTTCGCCTTCTCGGCATCAGACCAGTCGATCGTGTCGAATCCGCTCTCCACGACACGCAGGCGCGTGCCGCCGGCTGCGGGCTCAAGCAGGAACTCGACGAGCATCGAGTTGTCCGTGCGCGCGGGCGAGCCCTCCGGTTGCACCCAGCGGAACGCGAAGCGGCGCGGCGGCTCCAGCGCCTCGACCTGCAGCTGATAGGAATCGCCGCTCTTGAACCGCAGACGCCCACCGCCACCGACCCGCAGCTCGACCTCGGCCTCGTCGGCGAACCATTGCCGGATCTGCTCTGGGTCGGTCACCACGCGCCACACGACCTCGAGCGGAGCTTCGATGAAGACTTCCTTTTCGATCGCGGACGGGATCACAACGCCAAGAGTACCGCAACCGCCGGTTGCGTTTCGTGGTAGTATGCGCAACCGTGGGTTGCGGTTCGTAGATTCAGCGGTTGGAGGATACAAGGCATGCAGCACAAGGTCGTTTCGCACGAGGAGTGGGTCGAGGCGCGCAAGAGGCACCTCGTCGAGGAGAAGAAGTCCACGAAGCTCCGCGACCAGTTGAGCCAGGCGCGGCGCGACCTGCCGTGGGAGCTGGTCACCAAGGAGTATGTGTTCGAGGGGCCGCAGGGCAGAAGGACGCTCGATCAGCTTTTCGACGGGCGCGGACAGCTGGTGATCTACCACGCGATGTTCAACCCGGAGACGGCTTCCGAGCACACGAGCTGGACCAAAGACTCCGCGTGCCCCGCGTGCTCCTTCTGGATGGACAACTTCGACCGCGTACTGGTGCACATCAACCACCGGGACATCACGATGGCCGCAGTGTCGAGGGCGTCAGTTGACAAGATCGAGGCTTACCGCAAACGGATGGGCTGGGAGTTTCCGTGGTACTCGTCGAAGGGCTCTGACTTCAACTTCGACTACCACGTCTCGTTCAAGCCGGGCGGGCAAGAGGGCGAGTACAACTACCGCGAGGGGCCAATCGGCATGTCAGAGGCGCCGGGTGCGAGCGTCTTCATACGCGAGGGCGGGAAGATCTATCACACGTACTCGGCGTACGCGCGGGGTATCGACATCGTCAACGTCGCCTACCAGTACATGGACCTGGTGCCAAAGGGCCGCGACGAGAACGAGACAGGCGAGATGGCGTGGCTGCACCGCCGCGACGAGTACGCTGACTGAAGGAAGAGTCATGGCTTTTTCGATGGCCGCGATGATGGCGGCGTCCGCGGTGCCGTTCTTCTTCGCTTACGGGCGGGACAGCCGGCGGTCCACATCGACCGCCGCTGTCGTCCTTCTATATGTGGCGGTCTGGGCCCTGATCGGCTTCGCTCTCGATTATGCGATGCGCATCGTGATGATGCCGTCGTCGCTGCTGATCGCGGCTGCAGCGGTTGCCGTGGCTGCCGTCTATGCGCTCGCGCCCTGGAGCAGGTCGGCACGGGATCGGTGCCGCCAGATGGCGCAGCGGCAACCGCGGGAGCCCCGGTTCCGAGACGCGTTGGCCGACGGCGCGAGCTACACCGCGTGCTGCATCGTTTGCAGCGCGGGCATCACGCTGGCCCTAGTCGTGGTGGGAATGTCGAATCCTCTCGTGATCGTTGCCGGGGCCGCCGTGATGCTGCTCTACAAGAACACGCCCTGGCCCGCGCCGGCACTCTCACATAGTCGCTGAAGCCGTGGAATCAGTGGTAAGCGTCGACCATGATCTCCGCGCGATCGTCGATAAGCGCAATCGCGACCGTGCCAGAAGCGACGGTTGTTTTCCCATTCTTGAGACGGAAGCCGACCAGGCCGGTGGTGCTCGACGTGACCTGCCAGTTGCCGGTGTTCAGCTCCCTTTTGTAGAAAGCGGTGACGGCTGCGACGCTGTCATTGGAAACGAAGACGATGTGGCAGGTGTATCTCCCCCCGCTCACACCCGCGTTCTGTCCCTCGAACTTCGCTCCTGGGTACATGGGGAAATTCAGGGGTAGGCAGGTGGAGGTGAAGAGATCGATCGTGATCTCCGTGTGCGCGTTTCCGAGCGCAACCTGGACCGTGCCGAAAGGTGCATCGCTCTTGGCCGGCTGGAAGGTAACCGTGTCCGAGTGGTCAATGATCGGTGCGACCTCCCAGGCCCCGGTGTTCAGCTTGCTCCGGTAGAACGCGGTGACCGTGACGACATCGTCGTTCGACTCAAAGACCGAATGGCACGTATTTCCGGGATATGTCCCGTTCAGGTCAAACGTAAAACTCGCGTACTTAGCCCCCGGGTACCTCGGGAAGTCGGAGGGCAGGCAGGTGGTGGAACCGTTCTTGACGCCCTGAACAAACGAGTAAATCCCATAACCGACTCCCGCCGCGGTCAGAACGACCACGGTTGAGCATCCGGCCAACACCCACACCCACGACCGAGACCGCCGGCGCGATGTGCGCTGCGGCTCATCGGGCACCCATCGCGAGCCGTCCCATCGCCACCTTCCATCGGGCGACAGCTGCCCGGGCTCGACTGGGGGCGCACCCGCCACGCCCGTATGTTAGGGGCGTGCGGGGGTGCCTCTCCCAAAACAGACAGTTTCCCCTTCTGTCAGCCCTCTGTCTAAGCTCCCAGTGTGCAAAGAACAGGAGCCGGCCTCGCAGCTGTTGGTGCCGAGCGCCGCCTGAGCATTTGGTTCGCCAGATATGTGATCGCCCTCGTTGCGTTTGTCTTGTTCTTCGCGGGAGACATCCTGTACACCCTGCTACTGATCGTGTTGAGCGAGGTCCTGTTCCTCTCGTTGCGACCAAGGCCAACGCTCGGCCCATCCACATATCGGCCACCTGCGCCGGACCAGTGGCAGACCCCAATCGCTGTGTTGAGATGGACGTCGCTCATCAGCAGTGTCTGGGCCATCGTTGCAGGTGGCCTGGTCCTCACGATCGTGGCCGTGATCGTTATCGTGATCCTCATAGTCATTGGATGGCACCACGGACTCGGTGTGAACAACTTCGCCGTGCTGGCGCTCGTTGGCCTGTGGTTGTTGACACGGCCGTTGTGGATTGCGCCTGTCAGGAGAGCCCTGAGGATGGAGGCCACCAGGCAACTTGCGCCTCACATGGCCACCCTCCACGTCGGCACCGACAGCGTTGAGGTCGACATGCGGCCCGCGTTGATACGCCGAGCGCCGGAAAGCTACCGGTTTTTGGTGGGCTTTGCCGAGCTCGATGAGGTGCGCAGCATGGACGGGCTCACCGCCCAGGCCTACTGGGAATCGATGGGTCAGTACGACCCCACTATCGGCATCCGAATGGAATGGGAGCTGCTCCACTTCATCGCCGACCAGAAAGCCAGGCCGTCCATCCTTGGCCTGATTGGTTTCGGCACACATCTGCTGCTGCGCGGTCCGACCCTGCTCTACCTGATCGGTAACGCAGACCCGTTTGCAGCAGATGCGCTGACCGCATGGCAGGCATGGCATGCCGCGCATCCCGCGCCGACAACCCCGACGACGCCCTAAGACTCGCTCGCACCGTCTCGCGGGGCGGGTGAAGATGGATCCTTTCAGATCCATGATTTGATCAGAGGCGT
>WNFD01005897.1_pt1 | contig 12246 bp, 11 predicted proteins | sample 5400491 | NCBI WGS metagenome assembly WNFD01 (sample SAMN13153343, study PRJNA577476) | soil metagenome | isolation source: 120 cm saprolite under Douglas fir tree site 2 hole 2 replicate 2 | place: USA:California | collected 2015-04-18 | reverse complement strand
GCCCCGTTCGTACAGGACGCCGGAAAGCAGGAACAGTGCGCCGGTGAGCAGCCCGTGGCTGACCATCTGCGTCACCGCCCCGGTCACCGCGAGCGAACGGACCTGCGCGCTGTCGGGGGCGAGAATCCCGGCGGCGCCGACGGCGAGGATGATATAGCCCATGTGGTTGACGCTGGTGTAGGCGATCATCCGCTTGAAGCTGGCCTGCGCGAGCGCGACCAGCGCCCCGTAGATCACCGAGACGACCCCGACGACGACGAACACGGCCGCGTACCGGCGCCAGGCGCCGGGCAGCATCGGCATCGCGATCCGGACGAACCCGTAGGTGCCCATCTTCAGCAGCACCCCGGCCAGGATCGCCGAGCCGGCGGCGGGGGCCTCGGTGTGGGCGGGCGGCAGCCAGGTGTGGAACGGCACCACCGGGGTCTTGATCGCCAGCCCGAGCGCGACCGCGAGCAGCACCAGCCCGCCGTAGCCGCCGCGCCCGGCGAGCGGGTTCGCGCGGATCAGGGTGACCATGTCGAAGGTATGCGGGCGGACGGCGAGGTAGAGGCCGATGAAGCCGAGCAGCAGCGCGAGTGACCCGGTGAAGGTGTAGAGGAAGAACTTCGTGGCTGCCGCGCGGGCCTGCGGCCCGTGACCCCAGCCGGCGATGACGAAGAACATGCCGACGATGGAGAGGTCGAAGTACACGAAGAAGAGAATCAGGTCGAGGGCGGTGAACAGGCCGAGGCTGACCGCCTGCAGGAACAGGAACAGGCAGACGTAGGCTTTCACCCGCCGGGTCTCGCGCAGCGAGTAGACGGCGACGGCGAGGAACAGCACGGCGGTCAGGGCGAGCAGCGGCAGGGACAGGCCGTCCACGCCGACGTGGTAGCCGACCCCGGCGTCCGGGATCCACGTGAGGTTCTCGGTCCAGCCGAACCCGCCACGCGGGCGGTAGCCGGCCCAGGCGGCGATGATGAGCGCCAGGTCCGCGGCGCTGACACCGATCCACGCCCACCCGAACACGCGGCGGGGCGCCTGCCGCGGGACGGCGAGCAGCGCGGCCGCGGCCAGCGCCGGCAGGAACACGATGGCGGACAGCATCAGCTACCTCACGAAGATGAGGATGAGCGCGAGCACCGCGAACGCCACGGCGGCCTGCGCGTAGTAGGCGTACACCTGCCCGGTCTGCGGTCGGCGGGCGAGCTGCCCCAGCCGCCGCGCCCCCGCCGCGACCGCGCGGACGAGCTCGTCGATGCCGCCGTCGTCGAGCCGCGCCGCAGACCGCGCCAGCGCGGCACCGCCGCGTGCCAGCCCGTGCACGGCGCGGTCAAGGACCTGGTCGTCGAACCTGGCGAGGAATCCGGCGAGAAGGAGGACGGGACGGGCGACGAGGAGCACCGCCGCCCGCTCCAGGTCGAGCCACCGTGCCAGCCATCCCGCGACCGCCGCCGGGACCGGAATCCGGGCGGCGGCCCGCCACCAGGTCAGCGCGCTGGCCGCGACAGCCAGCACCGCGGACAGCGCCAGCTGCCACCAGACCGGCGACGGCTCCCCGGCTCCGCCGAGCGCCCGCCTAAGCGGCCCGGCGACGGCCGGGACGGCCAGCACGCCCAGCGTCGCGGCCGCCACCGCCAGGACGATCAGCGGCGGGACGGTCACCCGGGCGATGCGGCGGGTGCCGGCGCGTTCGGTGTCGTAGCCGGCTGAGGCAGTGGCGGGCACCGGCTGCCACACGTACCACAGCGCCTTGATGATGTAGGCGGCGGAGACCACCGCCGCCGCCAGCCCCGTCGCGTACAGGGCGGCGCCCTGGTGCAGCGCGGCGGCGAGCACCTCGTCCTTGGTCACCCACAACGATGCCGGCGGCAGCCCCGCCAATGTGAGCGCGCCGACGGTGAACGCCACGCCCACGACCGGATACTGCCGCGCGGCGCCGCGCAGCGCGCCCAGCTGCTTGGTGCCCAGCGCAGTCAGCCACGCGCCGGCAGCGAGGAACAGCAGGCTCTTGGTGGCGGCGTGCGCGACAAGCTGCATCACCCCGCCGGCGACCCCGCCCGCGCCGGCGGCGAGCACCATGAACCCGACCTGCGCGCACGTCGAGGCGGCCAGCAGCTGCTTCAGGTCGGACTGGGCGACTGCGACCAGCCCGAGCACCAGCGCGGTGGCCGCGCCAGTCCAGGCGACCGCCGGCCCTCCCCACCCGGACGCGGCCAGCAGCGGCCCGGTGCGCAACAGCAGGTACGCGCCAGCGGCGACCATGGTGGCCGAGTGCAGCAGCGCCGACACCGGGCTCGGGCCTTCCATCGCCCGCGACAGCCAGAACGACAACGGCAACTGCGCCGACTTGCCGAGCGCGGCCAGCACCACCCCGGCGGTGACAACGTCCAGCCACGGCGGCGACGCGCCGGGCAGGCCGGCCAGCGTGAGCCCGCTGACCCCGCCCGCCACCGCCGCGCCGGCCGCCACATACAGGCCGAGGTCCGCCGCCCGCGCGGTCAGGAACGCGACGCTGGCCGCGGTGACCCGGCGCGGCTCCCGCCACCAGTAGCCGATCAGCGCGTAGCTGGTGGCACCCATCATCTCCCAGCCCATCAGCAGCAGCGCCAATGTCGTCGCCGTCACGGTGACGAGCATCGCGCCCGCGAAGATCAGCATCAGCCCGAAGAACCGGCCCCGGTTCTCGCCCGGGCCGAACTCGCCGACGGCGAACACCAGCACCGCGAACGTGACCGCTGCCACCGTGATGACCAGCACGGCCGACATCCCGTCCACCCGCACCCCGGCCGGGATCCCGGCGAACAGCGGCGTCGACGCCGACGGCCGCGCCACCGCGGCGACGCATGCCAGGACCAGGGTGACGGCACCGGCCGCGGCGCCGGCCTGCGGCGCGGCCGCGTTCACCCGCCGGCCTGCGACGGCCAGGGCCGCCCCGCCGGCCAGCGGCACCGCGGGCAGCAGCCAGGCCAGCCACGGCAGGCTGCTCACCGCTTCAGGTCCGCGGCCATGTCGGTCATGTCAACATCACGGGCCCGGAAGATCGCGGTGGCGACGGCGAACCCGGCCGCCATCTCCACGGCCATCGCGACAACGGCCACCACCACGAGCACCTGGCCGTCGCCCGCGGCGGGCGCCACGTAGTGCCAGAACGCGGCGGCCGCCACGATCACCCCGTTCAGCATCAGCTCCAGCCCCATCATGATCATGACGATGGACTGCTGGGACAGCGCCCCGTACAGGCCGATGGCGAACAGGCCGGCGGCGAGCAGGAGGAACAGCTGCAGGCTCACCGGCCCACCCCTCCCCGCACCGGGCCGGCCGCCGGCCGCCGCTTCAGGTCATCGCCGAACCGGTCGTAACGGCCCCGGCCGGTGGCGAGCACGACCGCGGCGACCATCGTCGCGAACAGCACGAAGGCAAGCGTGATCATGGTCAGCATCTGGGTGGTCATCAGCGCCTTGCCGAGCTGGAACGTCGGGTCGGCGGGCCGGGCGCCGGCCCGCCGCGGCCAGGGCACGGCGAAGATCCCCGCGCCGAGCAGCAGGAACGAGGTAACGCTGATGGCCAGCGCGCCGCGCTTGTTGTGGTCCATCGTCATCGAAATCAGCCCAGCCGGGTTCATCATGTAGGCGATCATGAACACCGCCATGATGATCATTTCCATGACCATCATCAGGATCACCACGACGCCGAGGTAGCCCAGGCCGAGCACGATGAGCAGCCCCCCGGTGGCCAGGAAGGACACCAGCAGCGCGATAGTGACCCGGGCCATCGAGGCGAACCGGAACACCATGAACCCGCTCGCGGCGGCGAGCGGGGCGAGCACCCAGAACACCACGGCCGTCATGGCGGCTCCTAACGGGTGAGGTCGGCCAGGGCCGGCACGAGCGCCTGGCCGACGGTCAGCGGGATCAGCACAACCCAGGCCAGCTCCGCATACCGGTCGGCCCGCAGCACCGGCAGCCGGCGCCGGGCCCAGACCAGCAGCGCGAGGACGGCGAGGGTCTTCACCGCCGACCAGGCCCAGGCAGGCAGCGCCGGACCGGCGCCGCCGCCGAGAAACAGCGGCACCGCCATCCCTGCGCCCGCGGTGAGCAGCAGCCAACGGCCTGCCTCCAGCGCCAGCCGGTCCACCCCGGACAGCTCGGCCAGCACGCCGCCGGCCAGGTCGCGCCCGGCCGGATAGGCGAAAGGACCGAGGAAGCTGAACGCCCAGACGCTGACCAGGTACACGATGAACGCGGCCGGCATCCACACGGCGAACCACAGGTGCGACTGGGCGCCGGCGATATCGGCGACGTTCAGCGACTGCGCTCCCGCCGCCGCCGCGATCAGCGCGAACATCAGCGGAAGCTCATAGGCCAGCCCCTGGGCCACGAACCGGTACCCGCCGACCAGGCTCAGCGCGGAGTTAGCCCCCCAGCCAGCCATCCACAGCCCGGCCCAGGTGAGCACCTCCATCGCGTTGAACCACACCACACCGACGCTCATCCGGCTCGCCGTCACGTCGCCGAACGGGATGACCAGCGCCGCGAGCACCCCGGCGGCCGGAACGGTCAGCACCCCCAGCCGCCACAGCAGCGCGTCGGGCGCCAGCGTGGTGCGGCGCTGGCCGGCCAGCAGCCGCGGCACCTCGGCCAGCGGACCTGCCGCAGCCGCCGCCCGCAGCGGCCGGCCCGCGGCCCGGGCGGCCAGCAGCGCGTCGGCCGCCACCGCGGCGGCCGCGAACGCGGCCAGCACCGCCGGGACTACGAGCACCGACCACAGCGGCGCGCTAGTGATCATGGCTTGCCTGCGCCCGGGCGGGAAACTCGTCAAGGTCGGGATCGAGGCTCGCGATGATGAGCCGGGCCGCCGCGAGCTCGGCGCCGTCCAGCAGCCCGGGCAGCGCGGCGAGCAGCCCCGCCGACGGCGCCCGGGTGTCATCCTCCGGCCCGCGGGGCGGCTCCGGCCCGGCCACGCCCAGCGGCGAGCCGTCATCGAGCGCGGCGGCGGCATCGGCCAGCTCAGCACACCAGGCGCGGTAGCGGGCCGTGACGTCCCCAGCGGCGCGCAGCGCCGGCCCGCGCACCCCGGCCGCCGCCGCGTCATCAGGCATCAGCACACCCAGCCCGCAGGTCAGCCAGGCCAGGGTGCGGGAGCGGGCGACGCGGCGGGCGAACCGGTGAACAGCGGGCCGCAGCCGCGAGCCCGGCGCGCCGGCCAGGGCGCCGTCGCGGAACCGGCGGGCAACCGCAGCCGCATCATCCCAGCCCGCGACAGCGAGGAAGCGGCCCAGGCTGTCCAAGTGGGAGGCGGCGCGCCGGCGCGCCGCCTCCCCCGCGGTGACCGGCTCCCCGGCCGCCGCGCGGAGCCACGGCTCACTCCAGAACGACCCGCCCGCGCCCGGGCCGAGAGCCTGCGCCTCGGCGCGCTGGACGACATCGCCTTGCAGGGTGAGATGGACGACGAGCCCGGCTGGCCAGTCCGGCAGGACCGGGCCGAGCGGCACATGCAGCTGGTCCAGCCTGAGCCCATCACGGTCAGCGCCCCGGCCAGCCATCCGCAGCCCGCCCGGCATCCCCATGCCGCCCATGTCCTGGCCGCCCATGCCGCCCATGTTCATGCCGCCCATGTCATGGCCGCGATGCGCCGCGCCGCCCATCTTGCCGGGGCTCTCGCCGCCCATCTCGTGGCCGTGATGACCCCCGTCCCCGGTGCCAGGCTCATGACCGTCCGCGGCGCCGTCACGGTCGTGATGGGGGTCGCGGCCGTCACCGGCGGCCGGTGCGGCCAGCGCCTGCTGCGCGGACCGGTCGCCGAGCCGGGCCCGGGCCGCCTCCAGCGCCGCCGCCACCTCGCCAGGGCGGGCAGCGTGCGCGCGGGCGCGTGGCGCGGGCATCGCCCGCCAGGTTTCAGCCAGCACCCCGGCGAACGGCTCAGCGGGGTCTCCGGCGACGAGCAGCACGTCCGCGTCGGCCGGCGTCATCGCGGCCGGCCAGCCCCGGCGGCGCAGCTGCTCCTCGGCCGCCAGGCGCACGGCTGTGCCGCCCGGCATCGTGACCGTCAGCACGTGCGGCCGGGCCGCCCCGGCACGCAGCATCGCCCTGGTCAGGTCCACCGCAGGGCGCCTTCACGCCACGCGTAGGCCACTCCCGCCAGGAGCACCGCCAGGAACGTGAACATCTCGATCACCGCGCTGGGGCCCACGGCCGAGATGACCAGCGTCCACGGGTACATGAAGATCATCTCCATGTCGAAGGCGAGGAACAGCATCGTGATCGCATACCAGCGCACGTGGTAGCGGCTCACCGCGTGCTCCGCTGGCGGCAGCCCCCCGGTGAACGGCATGGCCAGCAGCGGCCGGCGGGCGACCGCCAGCAGCCGCGCCGCTGCGTAGAGCGCGGCGAAGGCGAGCAGCACCAGCCCCAGCAGCGCCAGCGCCGCCGGAAAGCCGGTCACGACGGGCCGTCCTCGCCGGGCCGCCGCGCTGGACGCCCCAATGTCAGGACGCAGTCATCCAGCAACCGCGCCGGGAAACCGCCGGCGAGCCGGCAGCACACCACCCTGCCCGCCTTCCGGAATGAGGCCAGGCCAGCCGTCCGCAGCATCCGCAGCGCAAAGCCCGCCGTGTCGTCACTGACTCGCGCCGCCGCCGCCAGGTCACTGAGGCACCGCTCCCCGGCCGCACGCATCGCCAGCATGACCCACAGCCACGTGACGTCCGCGGCCAGCGACAGCTGCGCCGCGACGGCCGCCAGCACCCCAGCCACAGGCATGCCCGCACGCGCCCCGGGCCACCGCCGGGTCGAGCGGATGATCATGCGCACCGGCCCTCCGCCTGCCCTGGCACCTCCCCGCCAGGCCACGCCATGCTCCCACATACGTGCGCGGCACACGGGCACACGCAACAGACGGCGGCCGATTGCTTTTGCCCGGGGTGCCTGGACCGGTGTTCTTGTCGCTGATCAGACGCTCAACCCGTGCGGACCCGCCACATGTGCAACAGCGGCCGTAACGACGGCAAGTTGTTGATCACGCTCCCAGGACCATTCACAAGTACGTCCCGTTGCCCTGATACCCACCCCCGGAGAATGCCCGCCATTCATTCTGAACACCGATAGTTCACTCCCGATGGATATGGGACATCGGATGAGCCTGACCGGATTCCCGCCACGACGTTCCCGATGGCACGGTGCCGTTCATCGTGACGGACCGGCCGCTGGATCTGGCCGGCATCTCGGACGCCCGGGCGTCTTCAGTCGTCATGTTCCCAGGCTTCGAAGCCTTCCCTGACTGCCAGGGCGGCGATGACGAGCGCTGCGGCCGGGTCGGCCCACCACCAGCCGAGCCACGCATTGAGGCCGAGGCCTATCAGGGCGGCCGCGGAGGTGAAGGCGCAGAAGGCGGTCTCGGCAGAGTCGGCAATGAGGGTGCGGCTGCCCAGGGCCTGCCCGGTGCGGCGCTTGGCGATAGCCAAGCCTGGCATGACGAGCAATGCGGCGGCGGTGACGGCAAGCCCCGCCACGGACTGTCCGGGCCGGGCGTGGCTGACAAGATCATGGATGCTCTCGGCGATGAGGTAGGCGGCGAGTGCGAAGAACGTCACGCCGATGAGCCGGACTGCGCGGGTCTCGCGCTCTTTCTCGTCGCTGTGCAGCTGCCAGACCACGATGCCGGCGGAGAACAGCTCGATCACCGAGTCCAGGCCGAAGCCGACCAGGGCGATCGAGGAGGCGATCACGCCCGCGGTAATCGCGACCGCTGCCTCAACGGTCATCCAGGCCATGCTGGCGTACTCCAGCCAGAATCCCCGGCGCCGCAGCCGGGCTAGCTCGACGTGCGGGGTGATCATCGGTCCCTCCGCTTTGGGGCCTGGCAGCCTGACATAACGCTATGGGCTGGCGCTAGATGACGCCGGTGCCGATAGTGGCACCCACGCCGATGAGGACCAAGCCGCCGAGCAGCTCCCCGCGCTGCCCGGCGCGCATCCCGATTCTCGCGCCCAGATCCAGGCCCGCCAGCGACATCACCACACTCACCGTGCCGATGACGGCAGCAGCAACCGGGAGGCTGACGTGAATGGTGCCAAGCGCGAACCCGACCGCGAGATTGTCGATGCTCAACGCGATCCCGGTGACCAGCAGCCGGCCAAGCTGCTGCTGAACCGCAGGCGGGCCAGATACCCCCGCGGCACCGGCGCGCAGGGCCTGGATGAGCCCGTACGCTCCGGTGGCGATCAGCAAGCCAGCGCCGACCCAGCGCGCGGCGTGCCCGAGGGCGCTGGCCAGGCCATGCCCGAGCGCCAGGCCCAGGATCGGCATGCCAGCCTCGAAGATCCCGAACACTACGCCAACACGCACCCGGGTCCGGGCGTCGACACCGGCGACGCCGATACCGATCGCGGCGGCGAAATTCGACAGGCCCAGCGACAGGGCCACCAGCACGAGCGCGAGCACCCGGCCACCGTACCCATCGCGCCCGGCCAGCGTGCTCCCGGGCGGCACTGTCCAACGAGCCATCAGACGCGAAACAAGCGACGCGCCAGTTCGGGTCCTGAGAGCCCCCCGGGCCCGCCAAAAGGCTTGGGCCGCCAGCGGGCAGCGGGGTCGCGTCACCGGCGAGCAGGGTCGGCGCGACCCCATACCGGCGCAGCGCCACTGAGAGCCGCAGCGCAGGCAGTTGCCCCCAGGTTCCAGCATGCCCAGGATGCGAACAACCCTAATCCGGCCTCCCGTCCCGCCTCGCTGGCCGCCCTTCTCCCGCCCGCCGGAGCCCCGCGGGGAAGGAAGCAACGGCAAGACAGCGCCAGCGGCGGCCCGCGGACGAGCGATACGCGCCGGCGGCATAGGCGCTGGCGGCGGCCCAGGCCCCCGCGGCGCCCAGCGGTCCGGCTGGCTGCCGCCGGGGCGGCGCAGGAATGCGGAGGCGAGCCAGCGTAGGTAGTAGAACAGGGACGCGACGGTTTTGGCGACGGCGAGGGCGGCGAGCCAGGAGCGGGTGAGCAGCCGAGCGCCCATGGTGTTCCGCCGACGCTCGCCTGCGTGTGCAGTTCCGCCAGCGCCGCCTCGGCCTCGGTGAGTGGCCGCTGCGCGTGCCAGCTTCGACGAGCGCCGGCAGCGCCTACCCGGCGAGGCGCACGGTGTCCTGGCCTCGTACGCTGGATAACCCGGTGCTGAGGACCCAAGGCCGGGTCACGATGATCGACGGGATCTTGGCCGCTGCGGTACTGCCTGGCCTGACGCTGAAGGCCGTGTCCGGTTAGTGGCAGGCCGACCCGGCTGCTGGATACGTGCTGGTCTGCTCCACAGCCCGCGAGGTACGGGAAATCGTCTTCACAGGCAGCTGAAGCCACCTGCACGCCAGCGATCCCGCAGCGAGATACCACCCGGTCACCATCGAATCCCGTCGAAGAGCCCCCCCCCGCCCATACATATCGCGCGCGGGGGCTAGTGGAGTGCGAGACTGGCGTGGTGAGACGGGAACGTGCCATGGAACTGGCCGAGTGGGTTCTGCATGGCCTGGACCAGGGCCAGGACGAATGGCCGCTGAGCTTAGTCCGGGAACTCTACGTTTTCGGGTCATTCTCCCGCGGGGCTATCGAGCCGCACGACCTTGACCTCGATGTTGAGCACGAGGTCGACCGGCGCTGGTCTGTGCATTTCGCTGACTGCCTGGCCTATGGCCGTGACCATTTCAACCTGATGAAGCGGCCCCTGACAGGCGGCAAGCGGGGCTGCCAATTCACGTTCAATTTCCGGGACCGCGCAGATTTCAGCATGACGCTGCTGTGGCGGAAAGGCGATTCGCTGGCAACCGCGCTACGGCGCCTGCATTCCATCCAGCCCGACCCATCTGCCGGGCGGGCAACCCGCCATGCGATGCTGCCGCAGTTCGAAGGGCTTGACCACCAGATACCGCGTCCCATCCGTCACGCGCTATCTGAAATGGTGACCAGCGGAGCCATCACGATCGAACGTCTCGTGCTCGAGGACAGCGATGTGAGATCGTCCCTCGCCCGCGAGCACCTCGCCGGCAGGTGGATGGCATCGAGCCCTCTTTACCGCGCTGCCCGCGCCGTTGTCGCCGACTGGGAGCAACGTGGCATCGACCCTACCTGCGGCCATCTCCACGGCGCCGACATTCACGACAAGGACACCCCGTATTTCGCCGGGTTCAGCTGGCGCTACTTCACCTCTATCCCGGCCTGCCTGACTAGGTACGGCGGCGTGGAATGGCTGGAGGTCATCCACCCGACCAAGACCAGGCCCCTGCACGCTCTGCGCATCATGCCGGGCGACCGGCAACTCTTTGAGCACGACTCCTGGTCATGACGACGCCCCGGCCCTGAGCCGCATCCTGCAGCATCGCGCTCTTCTCCGCCGACGTCATGACCCGACCTCGCTGGCCAGGCAGTGACGACCCAGGCCGCCCGCCCGCAGCGCCCAGCGGCCAAGCTGATCTCCCGTATTCCTCCCACCCGGTCACCCAGCCCCTGCCCGCAGAGACCCTTGACGCCACCCGAGAGGCCCTGACCTGCGGCTCCGCAGCTGAGCCCGGTTGGCCGGACTCCTGACCTCCTGCGTGTGCGGCAAGTCCCCGAAGGCCGATTCCAAGATCTCAATGTGGGTCTGACCTGGGAAAACGTGGAGCTATGGGGATTCGAACCCCAGACCTCTTGCATGCCATGCGATCGGACTGTTCATTTCATTTTATGGCACGAACCAATTTTTCTGTATAATCGCAGCTAGAAGCCATACGGTGAGTATCACCTAATACCGTCGGATGCTGGCTGCTGACACCACGTCCACGGTCAAATGACGGTCAGATGATCAATGGGGTGGTCATGGGGTTCTCGCGCAAGCGCACCGGCCGGGACGGCAAGCCCCGCTACACGGCGTACTACTTGGACATCCGCGGCCAGGAACGGTCGGCGGGCACCTTCTCCAACAAGAAGGACGCCAACGACGCTTGGAAGAAAGCCGAGGGCGCGGTCAGCGCCGGCAAGCAGGGTGACCCCGGGCGCGGCAAGCAGACATTCCAAGCGTACGCAGAAGGCAAATGGCTGCCGCATCACCAGCTCGAGCCCGGCGTCCGCAGCAACTACGCAGGCCAGATCACCAGGCACCTGATCCCGTTCTTCGGGCCGATGAAGATGCGCGACATCATGCCCGAGCACGTCCGGGAGTGGGTCACCAGTATGAAGGCCAAGGGCGCGTCAGCGCGGACCATCGAGTACTGCAAGGGATCGATCCTCAACGCCATCTTCACCACCGCCCTCGACGACGAGGTCGTCACTATCCACCCGAGCCGCGGCGTCAAGGGCCCACCGGTCCCGGCCAAGCCCCGCCGCATCATCACCGCTGCCCAGTTCGACCGCCTGTACCAGGCGCTGCCCGACGCGGACGCGCAGCTGCTGGTGGAGACCGACATCGAAAGCGGGATGCGCTGGGGCGAGCTGACCGAGGTGCGAGTGCGTGACCTCGACTTCGCGACCTGCATCCTGACCGTCAGCCGCGCCGTCGTCGAACTCACCCAAGACGACCACCCCGACGGAGGGCGGTTCCTGGTCAAGGACTACCCCAAAGACAAGGAGTACCGGCGGTTCAAGCTCAGCCAGCAGATCACCGACAAGATCGCAGCCCACGTCACAGCGAAGGGCCTCGGCGACGAGGAGCTCCTGTTCAGCTACCAGGCACCCGAGCAGCCCAGAACGAGGCCCCGCAGCACAGCCGCCTCTCCCCCGCCCGGGATGACCGAGCCGAACGAGAAAGGCCGCCAGTACCGGCATGGCACCCTCACCGCTTACAACGCGGCGAAATGCCGGTGTGAGCATTGCCGGGGAGCCTACGCGGACTACCGGGCCACCCGCCGGGGCAAAGGCAAAGATGACCCCCGCCCGCCGCGTGCACGCGACACTGACGGCCATATCCCGGACGACTGGTTCCGTCATCAGGTGTGGTACCCGGCCCGGAAAGCAGCCGGGCTGGGCAGTGTCAGGATTCATGATTTGAGGCACGCGCACGCGTCATGGCTTCTCGCCGGCGGCGCCGACTTGCAGGTCGTTAAGGAACGATTGGGCCACGCGAGCATTGCCACCACGGAAAAGTACCTGCACAGCCTGCCTACCGCCGACGAGACTGCGCTGGACGCCCTCACCAAGATCCGCAATCCCGGCCTGGGCAGGTCGGCATGACCCCCCGGGCTCGCCGCGCGGCCTTGTACGCGATCGGCGTAATCGCGATTCTGGCGAGCGCGAACGCCCTCGCGCACAGTTACGCG
>WNFD01020228.1_pt1 | contig 12252 bp, 7 predicted proteins | sample 5400491 | NCBI WGS metagenome assembly WNFD01 (sample SAMN13153343, study PRJNA577476) | soil metagenome | isolation source: 120 cm saprolite under Douglas fir tree site 2 hole 2 replicate 2 | place: USA:California | collected 2015-04-18 | reverse complement strand
CGATGCATTTCTTGGGGGAAAGACGGTAACCGGAGATGAATGCGGATACGAAGGTGTTGAAGACACCTCGGAAGAACGGGGGATGGTGTCAGTCGGAGACGGGATGGTATCCACGATGCTTGGTGTTGAGCCATGTGCGCTAATTTCGCCTATTACACCAAGGGCCAGCTCACCACTGGGACGCGTTGAATGCGAGCGATGACGAGGGTTGTTGCAAATCGGATAGGAAGACTTCCTAAGCAGGACTCGGTCGTCATCAGGGGTGGAGGCGGTGAATCTTCTCGGTTCGTCATCGCTGCCTTGATGTAAGACGATGTAGATGCGGCGGCAATGTCTGAGAATATCGATAGAGACAGATCGCATGCGACGATTCTCGCGGTTATGCGCCAGATGCACAACCACATTCCACAGGTCACAGAACTCATGTCGCAATTCGGAAAGGGTATGTCGTACGTCCAACTCGGAAACTGTTTCGAGGGTCTTCCATTGTGATGCGGCGTACCAATCATGTTCGGAATAGGCGCGGATCGTATGCCGACAAATATGGATGCAATTAGCGAGTAACGCGCTGTCACCGTGGACAAGATAGTTCTGGAGAGCCGATCCGGGTATTCCCAGTTGACGGGTAGCGAGTTCAAGCCAACGGTTATCATGGTCTTGCACCCTTGCTATGATAATCGAAACCGCGGATTGTGCATGATAAGCAGTGAATGGGTCCCTATATTCAACCCTCTTCAAGGCGTGCCCGAATTCGACAGAGTTTAGTAATCCATCCCATTCTCCGTGAAGAACGCGGTCTACTATTGTCCAGTTGATGGGGAGGGAGGCAACTTCCATTGCTTTAGAAAATATCGTGGTCCGACGTTGCTTCACCGACGGGGAGACAAGTTTGGACGATAAGGTACGGTCCAAGAAACCGACCAAGGCTTCCGACAGCTTCTCACCATTCGGTTCAAAGAAAACGCCACGGGGGTCATGAACAACTTTCGAGTTGAAGAAGCCAGGGATGCCTGAAAAAAACCGCTCGAATTCGTAATCTTCGTCCAAAGACTCAAACGTCCACATCAAAGCGCGACCATCGATTTTGGACGATAGTCGCAGAGCAGAATCTTCGGCCGCTTTCCTCATTCCAGATAGAAATGATCTGCGATATCGGATCATTGTGCGGTGAAAACGGTCCCAGGTGGCCTGACTGAAGAACCGGAAATACGCGAGCCTCCGGAGGACTTTGAAGACTAAAAAGAACGTTCCGGTGACAAGGGACCAAACCGTTGACGAAAGCGGGGCATGGTACGGGCTGTCATGGCGAAAGAGAGGCATGAACGTTATGCATGCATATCCGGCCGTGCAAAAACTGGTCCAGCAAAGTATGGCGGTAAACACCGTGAGATTGATGTTAAATAGGTATATGAGGAGGCCGCCAAAGAAGAGGAAGACGGAAGTGTGCAGAAGGGTGGGTAAAGCTTCAACGGCCCAGGGAAGATGCAACTCGGCGACGCCTTCGGAAAAAAAGGAACGGATCCGTGCTCGCTTGTAAGGGCCGTAACGTGGCTGGGTAATTTTGACATATCGTCGTACCCACTGCTTTAGAAGAGTAGCCAGAAGAGCACAGGTAAGACTGATGGTCAAACTGAGGAACCAGAGTGAGTTGACCCAGATCGCATATTTCGGCGGGATGAACGGTATGGATGGATTAGCGAGTGTAGAAGGGATAGAGATGTGAGATCCATTAGCATTAGCCAGAAGTTGATATATGCTTGCAAGATAAAACTCCGAGTTGTCCTGGGAGTTTGGCCGCAGGTCTTGGATGGATATCGAAAGCAAGGTTGCAACGGCAGCGGAGAACAAACCGGTCTGTGGTATGATGTCAAATTGACTTTCAAAGCGCTATGGCAGGGAGCGATGGAGCTTACAAAAACTAGAATCCCATCAGCGTCCCCCTTCCAGCTGTCCGCCATTTTCTTGTCTTCTTCCTCTGCCATCTCCAAATACATGGCGAAGAGTGGCCCCGATCCATCGACAAAGACGGACTCTCCGTATGATTCTCGATTCTGTGTTGAGTGAGGCGGGTATTGCTGGTTACCTGTCCACGGGCATCAATACTAAGGCGACAAAGTTGATTGAGGGATGAAGTACCGATCCCATCCTCCTGATATATATCCGGCTCTTCAGAGTTTATGGTGGTGATATCGTGGGTAGTCTGAGACATGGGTTAATTATCGTGTTGGGAGATGGAAGATGGGAGAGTTGAGCGTTTCCGACCGATTCTCGGAGGGAGTTACTATAGTATCTTCGTGATAGCCACTAACATTGCTGAGAACTGAGGCAAACGCTGGGCCCTGGGCTTCCGCATCGGGGATGTAAGCACAGCCTACTGGTTGACATCGCAGTTATCCTGTGTAGTGCAAGCCGAATACTGTAACTACCGTACTCGTACTGCCTAACGTGATCAGGTCGCACCGCACCGCAAGCCGCATTCTCCCACACCCACGCCACTTGTCGACCTTTCCATCACAAACTCTCATGTCACGGTCTCGACCTGACCCCGAAGCTATCAACTTGGATGTACCTGCCGGCGAGGAAGGAACAGCCACAGGCTATGGTATCCTCCGTCTTCATACCCTGGTCTGTATTTGGCCATCTCACATTTTCCTCATGGCGGACAGGTGGCCACGGTTACCCTTCCCAGCCGGAGAAAAATCAGGCGTCCCGACGTGCATCTTTCGTCGATGGGTCGGGTCCTCTCTTCTCTATGTACGTAGATATGACCGCTGAGCAAGATAGGATCATGGCTAAGAGTTGGAAGGGGGACGCCGATGGTATCCTAGTTTTTGTGAGTCCAGATATTACTCCCTCCTCTTTATACGTCAACCATAAGCATCCTAGACTGGTCTGTTCTCCGCTTCCGTTGCAGCGTTAACTACTGTATCCGTTCAAGACCTCCGGCCGAGTTCCCAGGATACTTCTGCCTTTCACCTTGCAATATCTTTCAGCTCCTCGCGGATTCGAACGGATCTCACGTCCCCATTCCTTCCACACTCCTAGATCCAATGGCGCCATTCTCTCCACCATCACATGCCATTTAGATCAATTCGCTGTGGTTCCTCAGTTTGACCATCAGTCTTACCTGCGCGCTTTTGGCGACGCTACTTCAGCAGTGGGCACGCCGTTGTGTCAAGATTACTCAACCACGGTACAATCCAGACAAGCGAGCACGGATTCGGGCGTTCTTTTCTGAGGGTGTCGATAAGCTGCACCTTCCCTGGGCGGTTGAAGCGCTACCCACCCTCCTCCATCTTTCCCTTTTCCTGTTTTTTGCCGGCCTTCTCGTCTACCTGTATAACATCCATCACACGGTGTTCAGCGCTGTTGCCTGGTGGATTGGGCTTTGCGTGGCCATATATATATGCATCACGTTGATGCCAATTTTTCGGAACGACAGCCCCTACTACGCACCTCTATCAGAATCGGCCTGGTATCTTGTTTCAGGCATACTATTTTTATTCTCCCGAACTCTTCATCGCTCTCCTTTCCTCAGCCATTCATTTCGAACCCGCTTCAGCGACTTGACCAACCATTTCGGCAGGTGGTTTCTACATGGCCTGGAGAAGATCACCGAAGAAACTGCGCGGAAACCCTCATCGGAGATGGATAGTCGCATTTTGACGCGGATGTTTGATTCCTTGGACGAAGACCTTGAATTGGAACGATTTTTTTCAAGCATCCCCGGCTTCTGTAGTCCCACCCTGGTCGAGATTCCTCTTGGTACTTTCATCAACCCAAACGAAGACAAGCTATATTGTGGGCTCTGATTGGATTGATGGACCGCACGTCGGCATCTCATCTCGTCCCAAACAAAATCAAGCAAAGACGGAACTCCATCTGCGTGAGGGCAATGGACGCAGCGTCCCTCCCTTTGAATGAAGAGATCTTCGATCGCATCTTCTCCGAAGAGTGAAATGGACTCCTGAGCTCTGTTGAGCTTGGGCTGTTTCTGAGAAAGAGAGTTGATCTTAACGATCCGGGTTCTGCTTCCTACGCACAGTGTGCTATTTCCATCATTATTTCAAGAGAGCAAGAACGCGATCATCGTTGGTTCGAACTCACGACTGGCCATCTGGGTGTCTCAGGACTTGTCCTTCGAAACTATCTGGCACACGGCGATAGTCTATTGCTTGCCAATTGCATCTATATCTCACGGTACATCATTGATGTCTATTCCAGGGAAGGGTGGACACATAGACCTGGTTCGAGGTCGAAGACCCTCTCATCGGTTACCAATTTGGACATACGGCGCACTCTCCCTGGGCTGCAGCACGACTTCTGTGATCTCTGGAATGAAACCGTCCACAAGCCACAAAATCTTGAGGCCGATCATATTCCATCGATCTGCGTGCTTGCCCTTAGGCATCTTCGTAATGCCTACATCAGTCTACACCAAGACACTTATGCAGCCCCGACAACATTCTCGGCCGATACTGACATCGACGACCCCATCCTGGACGAACCATTGTCATATCCCTTATGTAATATTGATAGCCATCGCCATAACCCTCCGGTAGATTCGACACTTGCCATAGCGCCATCGCAACACAAGACACAGCTGCTGTGTCTCCTGCCACTTCGGCCCCCAATGTGGTCGTCGCTACCGATCCATCTTCTACTGGACCTGATGCTCCACCATTGTCATCGCCGAACGCCACAATTCCCTCTGGGACTTCCAACTCCGTTCCTATAGAACCGCAGCCCTCACTTCCAATCGTTGTGCCTTCATACACTGTCTTTCCTGAAAGCCATCTCCCTGATACGCCAACTGATTCGGTACATCGCATCCATGGGGTTATCGCTGGCCCGGGCGTAGTAGAAGGTATCACCGGCACATCCACCATCTTGTCTGTGGCCAACATCGTCGCTCCCTCAGCCGCACCCAGTGCTCCCTCTTCCTCGACTCCAGCGTTATCCGGTGTGCTCCTCACAATTCCGCAATCCGACTTTCCTACCCCAACTTATCCCTCGACTTCGGCCGCAATATTGTCTCTTGTCACTCCTCAGGCAGCTGTTATTTCGGACCCCCAGGCTGTGTCAACTATTGGAACATTCGACACACACGAGGATGCCTACGACCTTACTACTCCCGCTAAGCCTTGTCCACAACCAGACAAGGCATCACCACCACCCCCTGACGTAGCTACGGAACCTGTACCCTTGTTCTGTGACGTTGGGCCATTGTCCCAAGGCACCGTTAGATTGATAACTCCGACAGACTCTCCAGAACGTCCAGCCGATCCGTCCCCTTAGCTCTTTGACTGTGCGACGATGACAGTAATTGTAAGTGGTTGATAAGCGAATTTTCTGAAACCATTCCTGTATCACTCCTGTATCATCTTGGATACTCTATAATAAAACTGTGGTTTAACGCAGTTGGGAAGACGGCGTTAGCGACGTACACGTCCACAGATTGTTAGGAGTCTCACGTAGTGATCAAGCACATACCATAATCCCGCCCAAAGCGGTCCACATTAAACTCAAACTCGAAAAAACGCAGGCACAGTCGCTCACGCTGTATCGACCGCGTTACACATGGGAGACAAGCTATTGCTAAAATTGACTAGTTCAGAGCTCCGGGAAAATGAGTACATAGCAGAGATAGTCTATGTGGTATAGAGACGTCAATAGGGAATACTGTAACTAATAAAACAAATCCGTCAACCGCAACGATAAAGGTATACGTTGAAGTTAATCGAGGGGATGAATGAAAAAGGGGTTAACAGGTCAGCATATGTGGAGTCATTCGTGCTGGGAATAAGCCCGTTGTGCTCCGAAACGTCAAAACTCGGAAGATCATAGGTCGTCACAAAAATAACCTAACTCAAACGTTTAGTCAGAGTAACTAACGAGACGGTGTAAAAAAACCCACAAGTATTATGTGCACAAGCGTCACATGATAGTTTTGAGGATGGCTCTGAGTGCTCGCCATGACAAAGTCTCATAATGTCCGCCTGGATTGAGCATGCTGTCCCGGTGAAACAGCACCAGTGGATGTATGATCCAGCGAAGCTGATGAATTTGAACGAAGGGATGATGCTGCTGAAGGTAATCCTTCATCCGGCGTTCCAGGAACGAAAATAACTGTGGGGACGCCCTGTGGGACAGGGAAAGTGGGAACGTCTTGCGCAACAGGGGAGGTGGCGTGGACAACAGGAGCTTGCAGGTCTACGTGGGATGCGCTGTGATGAGTCGGCTGTGGGTTTGTGGTACGAAGATTTGGAGAAGGTATGGGGAAGTGCCGTGGCGGACGTGCAGTTTGCGAATGGGAGGCGGGGATCCCAGGAGGGATGTCAGGGGAAGGGACGTCAGGAGCTGGCTCCTCTATTTTCAAGTCGGGAACCTTTTCGCAACGGAGATGTTTAGCAACTGTGCACACGCAATATGACTTTGGCTTGTCAAAACCAGGGTCCCCGTCGTCGGTAGCGTTTGAAAATGCCATTGGCGCAACCTTCGGGCCTTCATGCAATGCTATGTACAGCTCGTGGATATTCTCGAGTGTCGTCTTGCAGACGCATACGATGTGAGGGCGTTTGTCATTCTGCGCCAAATAGACAAGTTGGTTCCATACATGGCAGAACTGGTGCTGGAGCTCGGGCAAAGTATTATGGATATCGAGTTTGCGAAGTGATTCAAGTGTCTTCGTTGATGCGCCAAGAATGTCGTCTCGATGACGTTCCGCTGATCCAGAGTAAGTTTGAATCGTCCGCTGAACGATGAAAATGGCGTTAGCAAGTAGTATGCTGTCGCGGTGTTGAATGTAGTTCTGAAAGTGATTTTTAAATGTATCCAGTGGCCCACTTGCAAGCTGGAACCAACGATCATCGCGGTCTTGTACAGATGAGATGGTGACGGCAGCTACACATTCCGCGTAGAAGGTTGTGACTCGGTGGGCGATGCTCCTCCAGTTTTTCACGAAAAGTCCAAATTCAACGCATTCTAAGAATCTCTCCCAGTCGCCGAGGAGAACGCGGCGCAAGATCCACCAAGGTCCAAGAAGGGATGTCGCATCGATGACCTTTGTGCAGATAATGATGCGGCGTCGCTTAACCGTCTCGGACACCAGGTTGGACGACAAGGTACGATTCATCAACGCGATTAATGCACTTGAAAACTTCGTCTCGTTGTCGGGCCGTTTGAAGAAGCCAAGCTGGGCATTTTTGACCGCCTTTGAGCCACAAAGGCCAGGAACGCCTTCAAAGAATTTCTCGAATTCCTTATCTTCATCTAAAGATTCGAACATCCACAACAACGAACCATAGTCAATTTCGGGACCCTGTTGGAAGGCAAATTGTTCTGCTGTCTTGGTCATGCTGTGAGAGAAAAAGTCGTCGACGTGGGTTGCTCTCGCATTACGATTGCGGAGCTGTATGATAAAGGAAGAAACTTGCCCGGGGAACTTTTCAACGAATCGGAAGAAGGCGAAACGTATGCCGGTGAGACAGAAAGAGACCGACGCAGAAAGCGGCCCAGAGTAAGGGCTGTCCTTGTGACGAATCGGCAAGATGGTGAGGTATGCGTATGCGAGAACGCATAGCCCGATCCACACGATCACGAACTTGAAGATAGTGTGGTTGATGCTGAACAAAAACACGGCAAGGCCGGCGAAGAAGAGAAGGAGGGAGATGTGGAGTAGCGTTGGCAACGCTTCGACCATCCACGGAAGGTGCAACTTGTCGACCCCGTTCGCATAAAATGCACGAATACGGGCTCTCTTGAAGGGACTGTACCGTGGGTGGGCGACCCTTAGATAGCGACGTGCCCACTGCTGTAGCAACGTAGCCAATACGGCGCAGGTAAGACTGATGACCAAGCTCATGAACCAGAGCCCGTTGACCCAAACGGCCCAAGTAGGCGGGGTAAATGACACGGCAGGGTTGGACAATAACGGCGGGATGGGAACGAGGGTCCCATTCAACAGGGCAAGTTGCTGCGAGATGGTTGCGAGATAAAACACTGATGTGTCCTGCGAGTTCGGCCGAATATCCTGGACGGTCATCGCGAGCAATGCCGCAACTGCAGCAGAGAACAAACCGGTCTATATTTTTTTATGTTATACGCAAAAGCATGGGAGGTAGGGCAAAGACGCACGAAGACAAGCATTCCATCGGCATCTCCTTTCCAACTTTCTGCCATCTTCCTGTCCTCTTCCTCGGCAATATTGAGATACATAGAGAACAGGGCTCCAGAACTGTCGGAAGAGTCGGGCTCGCCATTCTCAGCTGGATCAGGCGGAACCAGGGAGACATTTGGAGGGTATCGGTTGCCATCTATAGCCGGTATGAACGTGACTGTGGTTTAGCTAACATTCGATGCGTACCTGGACCTGGCTCAACCAGGGCTCCATGTTCGAGATCAGGATCGTTAGGATCTGAAGACATTGAAGGAGATGAGGTCGGTTATTGGAAGGGAGCAGGGCGCTGGGGAATGACTTAAGGGCCTCTTTTTTCAACGTTAAACGCGTGTGGCGCTCCCGCCGGTCCGGCACTCCCGGCCCTTGTAGGCTGTGATGAGGCAGTGGGGTATCGCACGCACAGCTTCACAGTCCCAATCAAGAGAATATAAAGAAGTGTTTACGTTGGAGAAATGCAACTACAAGCGATGCCGAACGCTATGCCACGTATACCCCACGCGTTGTTCAGCTCCCTGTCGACGTTGTACCCATCGCCGAGGCAGAACAACGATCCACGGGATTTGTTTCAAAGGGAAGTTGATCAATTGTTGATATTGTCTTGGCATTCTGAAATTACGCTCCAGTGCTCAGGGGGATAGTAGGCCACTGCCTCACCAAGGAATTCTAGAATGCTGACCGACCCATTAGACTCCAGTAACCCTCACTCCTGTCATCACGGAGATGTCCGATAACGGACCTGGAATGGCCGTGCATGGAGCCAATCTCTGTATGACCTTTTCGAGGTTGCGTCCACGTACACAGGTGATAAGGGCTTTAAAAATAGTAACGATCCGTGTATGGGAGCTTGTCACAACAACGTTGGGTCTGAATGTTACACCTATCGGTGCGAGGGATTGTCCAAGGGATGCTGATCCGATAAGCCATCATTGCCCACATTTCGAGTTCTTACATTTCCTGTTGTAGCGGCGGAAGCGGAATTGAGGAGTTGGGTCCGTCGCATTTCATAGGATGATCTGGAGACATGCTGTAGCTGGCTGTAGCTGTTCAAAGACGTGGATGTGGCCGCTCGAATATCGAAATTTTTGGAAGCGATTGGACGATCGTGGAGCAAGACAGGTATGGGACCCGAAGGCGGCAGGATGATCACAGTATTCGTGTTCCCGTTCTCGGAATGAGTGCACGGAAGGAACGGGTGGACTAAATAGAAGACGTCTGATATCCAGAAAGGCTGGATACCGGCCCCCAATGAAGATCGATTTCATTGAGGCAGGTCCATGCGACGTAACTAGGGTTCAACGAGGAACAGAGCACCACTAGTCGATGCTGCGAGGACGATACAAGCTATGAAATTTGATACCGTAGTTCGCATATTAAAAATAGATGAAACGTCGATTCCTTTGAGCACGTCAGATATCTCCAACAAGAGATGCGAAAGACGTACCGAGGATTAACTTAGTCATTCGGGGATTGACGTCTCCGATATTAAGGCCCCACGATTACAAGCATGTAAGATGAAAGGAAAGTGTGAATATCCGCTATTTCCCCGTGTGACCCATGCCACTCTCCAAAGGTGGCGTAGTAACGGGATATACCACTTGCGGGAGTGATATAGAGGTTCCGCTTGGAGACACCCGTTTGAGAATGACTGGAACCACCGTAACGTGATACGTCTCGATTGCTCAGTCACTGACAACAGCCCCTCGTGTGACCTCCAACCTTTACGGGAAAATCCGGCCTTGAGTCTTGTCAAGCCGGGCGTCTCCGAAACTCTTGATCGCGCATGGTGTGACATAAGTTAACCAGAAAGAAGGTCGGTCGACTTTATGTTTGCAAGAAACAAAAGAGCGGACAGATGAGGGAACCGGTGGTGAGGAGGATGGCCGGCGCTATCCCGAATTCGGAAGTGATGTTGAACACGAACACACCGAACCCCGTAAAGAATAAGCCTAGGGAAATGCGAAGCAGGGTCGGCAACGCTTCGATCAACCATGGAAGGCGTGGCTCGTCTTGGAAACCGACCGACGTACGAGGCCCCGACGCGTTGCTCAACATGGTCCGTGGGCGGGCAAAAATGTTGCTCATGCTATATTGATATGTCCATCGCTGCAACAACGTGGCGATCAGGATACATGTCAGACTGACGGCCAGGCTCAGAAACCAGAACGAGTTGATCAAGATGATCGATGTCTCCGGGGAAAACTTGGCGGGATCGATGAGGGTCGTCGAAGGGAGGAAATCGCGGGGCTCTTTCAAGTCGGCGAGCAGTTCGGAGGTTTTCGCGAGATAGAATGCCCATTTGTCGAGAGGGTCTAGTTGGAGGCCCCGGATAGATGCGCCAATGAGTGTCGCAACTGTGGCTGCAAGCAGGGCAGCCTAACGGTTGCTTACATGAGAATGCGGGTGAGGGGGCACGAGCGAGTCGGGAACATACGAATATAAGAACTTCATGAGCGTCTGCTCTGTGACTCTCCACCCTTTTGATCCTTTCGTTTTCCTTTGCCAGATACGCGCGGAACGATCCCTCTGAGTCATCGACAAGATTGGAACTGGTGTGTCTGTCTCGTGGTACCTGGTTTTGCACAGGTCGAGGAGGAGAATGGCGCTCGTCTAGACAAATTTGTCACAATTCTGATGACCAAATATATTAAAGGATGACTTAGATGCATACCTGTGCTCACTGCCGCTGTGGGCATAGCCCTAAAGTTGAGATTTCTTCCCCTGAATTGAGACATGGACAATTATGCTGTTCAGTAAGAGTTGAAAGGTTGCACTGGCTGGGCAACTGCACAGCCTCAGGCTGTGCAAAGTCCGTCACGATTGACGCCACAACTGTCACAATCTGTGACCTATTATTTGCCGCAAGTACGGTAACTACCCCTTCGATGCACCACAAAAGGTCGAGCAAATTAAGGTAAATGATGGGAACTAAGGAGAAAGTGATACGGCATAAAACAGAACGATGCAGTATACAAGCTCAATTTGGCCCAATGAATTGGTACAATATCCGCCGCACAAATCCCGACAAGTGCTGCGGGTCGTTCTTCCGGAAAAACCTTAGCGTGACACGGGACAGGAAAGTAGAGGTACCGACCTGATACGTGCTCTGAATAAAATAATAATGAAGCCAGCAATGAGCGCGGAGAGCACGTCAACATCGTGGAAACTTACCATAACCATTCCCATCCCAATCGCAGTCAACTAGGTACGCGTCAATATCTTCCCCGAAACTCCCCATAGAACAACAAAACTTACCAATGCGCTCCCGTGCTTCCCAGTCTGAAAAACGAGCCCTTTCCCGCGCGCAGCAGCCCACGCACTTTCGAGGCCTTTCGGCAGCACATACATCGCAAGGTCTCCGCGCCGATGCTTCGCCTCAATAAGCACCGAAATTCCTGAAAGAAGGCCACCTAGCCAGAACGATGGCTTGGAGACAAGCGCAGCGAGCAGCCACTTCGGTATATGCGGCCGTCCAACCAGAGCGCGATGCGCATTCTGCGCCGCGCAGAAATAACCTAGCCACCAGCGAACGGATAAGCCACAACTGGCCTACAGTGGACAAAGGCGAGATGCAAGTTATACCGCACCTTGGTATATGGCGACGAACACGCCCAGGAACGCGGCACTGCGCATGGTGCCCCAGCTTGCCCGCAAGACCATCGGTCCTGGTGCGCGAGAAACCGCCTTGCGTTTGAACAGTAACATTGGAACGACATGCAGCGCTCCATATATCGGTAGCGTCCATCGGAAAACGGCGAAGAAACGATCAATCGGGGAAAACATGCAGCTCACGACGTGCGGGTGCGATGCAGCGCATGGACCATACGGCGGGTGCGCTGCACGCCAGAGTTCCAGAGCGGTAACGTTTCCGGGATGCAGGTCCTCGGGACGTGACAACGTGGGTTAGTAAGCGGAATGAGATGGGGAAGAGAGGAACGGAGACATACGGGGCGAGAAAGTATACGTTCGAGGTCCACGGGGTTGAAGGTGTGCGTTCGGACCATATCACGATTTATGGAAGTCACCTCCTTTGGGATGTGTCCCGCCGTGTTGATCCTGTGCGTCCCGAAACGAAT
>WNFD01005893.1_pt1 | contig 12252 bp, 10 predicted proteins | sample 5400491 | NCBI WGS metagenome assembly WNFD01 (sample SAMN13153343, study PRJNA577476) | soil metagenome | isolation source: 120 cm saprolite under Douglas fir tree site 2 hole 2 replicate 2 | place: USA:California | collected 2015-04-18 | reverse complement strand
CGCCGACGAGCTCGCCCTTCCCGGCGATGGCGCAGTCGATCCAGAGCACAATGGCGCAAGGCGGGATCAAACTGAACCTGACCAGCGGCGAGCAGAAGCAGGTCATCACCAAGTACCGCGCGCGGCAGCACCAGATGGTGATCCTCTACTGGTCGCCGGATTACCAGGACCCGCACGCCAATGCCTCGACCTTCTCACGCAATCCTGATCCGCCGGGCGCCGAGAAGGCGTCGACGCTCATGTCGCGCAACTCATGGTGGGATGCGGACATCACCAAGGAAACCGAGGCAGCAGTAAAGGAGCGCGACCCCGACAAGCGCAACGCGATGTACATCGACCTGCAAAAGAAGCTGCAGAAGGACTCGCCGATCATCAACCTGTTCCAGGCGATCGAGCAGACGGTGCAGACGAAGAACGTCAAGGGCTTCATCTCCGGTCCGAATCCGGACACCGTGTTCTTCCGCTTGGTCAGCAAGTAAGCGCATCTCACATCCTGTGAGCATCACCCTCCCCTCCGTTCGTCCCCTCTCCCGCTTGCGGGAGAGGGTCAGGGTGAGGGCTAGCGGTCACGCACGTTCCCTGCCGACAAACGCGCAGCACGGACCCTCACCCTGCCCTCTCCCGCAAGCGGGAGAGGGTTCTTGTCGGTGAAGCGGGAGAGGGTTCTCATGGGTGACGCGCGGTGACCACCGCCGACACGCTTCTCCCGCAGGCGACGCCATTGCGGCGCGGGTCCGCCCTGCCGCGCAAGCTGGCGAGCCTCGCGGTCTCGGTCGTGCTCACCTTCATCGGCCTCACCATCGTCACCTTCATGATCGGCCGGGTCATTCCGATCGACCCGGTCGTCGCCATCGTCGGCGACCGCGCGTCGCCCCAAGTCTATGACAGAGTGCGCCGGGAGCTCGGCCTCGACCTGCCGCTCTATGAGCAATACGGCATTTACATCAGCAAGGTGATGCACGGCGATTTCGGCAACTCCGTCATCTCCTCGCGACCGGTGCTCGAGGATCTGCTGCGCGTCTTCCCGGCGACGCTCGAGCTTGCCACCACCGCGACCCTGATCGGCGTGCTGCTCGGCGTCCCGTTTGGCGTCTTCGCCGCCGCGCGGCAGGGTCGCTGGCTCGACCATATCGTCCGCATCGTCGGCCTCGTCGGCTATTCGGTGCCGGTCTTCTGGCTCGGCCTCGTCGGCCTCCTCATTTTCTACGCCAAGTTCGGCTGGGTCGCCGGGCCGGGGCGGCTCGACGTCTTCTACGACGGCGTCGCGCCGAGCGTCACCGGCATCATCCTGATCGACAGCCTGCTCGCCGGCGAAAGCGAGGTGTTCCGCAACGGCCTCGCCCATCTCGTGCTGCCGGCCGCCCTGCTCGGCTATCTGTCGCTCGCCTACATCGCGCGCATGACGCGCAGCCTGATGCTCGACCAGCTGCGCCAGGAGTACATCACGGCGGCGCGCGTCAAGGGCGCCTCGGAAGCGCGCGTCATCTGGCGCCACGCGCTCGGCAACATCCTGGTGCCGCTGATCACCGTCGTCGCGCTCTCCTATGCGTTCCTGCTCGAGGGTACGGTGCTGACCGAGACGGTCTTCGCCTGGCCGGGCATCGGCCTCTATATCACCTCCTCCCTGTTCAACGCCGACATGAACGCCATGCTCGGCGGCACCATCCTGGTCGGCACCGTCTTCATCGCCATCAACCTCTTGAGCGATGTGCTCTACCAGATCGTCGACCCCCGAGCGCGCTGAGGCAGTGCGATGAGCCTCGTCGCCGATCGCCGCCCAGCCCTGCGCGAGTGGCTGCTCGCCGAGGTGCCGCGCTCGCGCCGCCAGGCGCGGATTGGCGGCTGGTACGCCGCCTGGCTCGTCTTCCGCGGCAACAAGCTGGCGCTGACCGGCCTCGGCCTGATCACCCTTCTCATCCTTACGGCGGCGCTGGCGCCGCTCCTCGGCGGCGGCGCCGCCTTCGATCAGGATCTCGCGCAGCGGCTGCGGCCCCCCAATACTGCGCATTGGTTCGGCACCGACGACCTCGGCCGCGACATCTTCGCGCGCGTCGTCGCCGGCTCGCGCGTGACGCTCTTGATCATCGCGCTCGTCGCCGTCACCGTAGGACCCGTCGGTCTGTTGATCGGCACCGTCGCCGGCTATGCCGGTGGCGTCGTCGACATGGTGCTGATGCGCATCACCGACATCTTCATGGCCTTCCCGCGTCTCATTCTCGCCCTCGCCTTCGTCGCCGCGCTCAAACCGGGCATCGAGAACGCTGTGCTGGCGATCTCGATCACCTCGTGGCCGCCTTATGCGCGCGTCGCCCGTGCCGAGACCATCACCCTGCGCGATTCCGAGTTCATCATGGCGGCCAAGCTCCAGGGCGCCTCGATGGCGCGCATCTTGTGGCGCCACATCGTGCCGCTCTGCCTCTCCTCGGTGATCGTCCGCCTGACCCTCGACATGGCGGGGGTCATCCTGACCGCCGCCGGGCTCGGCTTCCTCGGCCTCGGGGCGCAGCCGCCGACGCCGGAATGGGGCGCCATGGTGGCTGCCGGGCGCGGTTTCATCGTCGATCAGTGGTGGGTTGCGACGATCCCCGGCGCCGCCATCTTCATGGTCAGCCTCGGCTTCAACCTGCTCGGCGACGGGCTGCGCGACGTGCTCGATCCGAAACGCGGATGAACGAGCCGCCGCTCCTCGATGTCGTCGGTCTCTCGGTCACCTTCCCGTCGCGCAGCGGAGCGGTACACGCGGTGCGCGATATCAGCTTCACACTCGGCCGCGAAAGGCTCGGCATCGTCGGCGAGTCGGGCTCAGGAAAGTCGACGACGGGACGCGCAATCCTTGGCTTGGTGCAGCCGCCCGGGCAGGTCAGCGCGCGACGCCTCGCGCTCAAGGGCACCGACCTGCTCGCTCTCGGTGCGCGAGAGCGGCGAGCGATCCGCGGCAAGCGCATCTCGATGGTGATGCAGGATCCGAAATACTCGCTGAACCCGGTGATGAAGGTCGGGCACCAGATCGCCGAAGCCTACCTCATCCACACCGGCGCCTCGCGCGCGGCAGCGCACCTCAAGGCGCTTGAGATGATGCGCGCGGTGCGCATCCGCGATCCCGAGCTCGTCTACCATCTCTATCCGCACCAGGTTTCGGGCGGCATGGGCCAACGGATCATGATTGCCGAGATGCTGGTCGCCGAGCCCGACCTGCTCATCGCCGACGAGCCGACCTCGGCGCTCGATGTCACGGTCCAGCTCCAGGTGCTCGCGATCATCGACCAACTCATTTCCGGGCGTGGCATGGGGCTCATCTTCATCAGCCACAACCTCAACCTCGTCGCCTCGTTCTGCGATCGGATCCTCATCATGTATGGCGGGCGGATCGTCGAGAGCTGCGCCGCCAGCGCCTTGCACGAAGCGCGCCACCCCTATACGCGCGGCCTGCTCGCCGCAATGCCGCGCGTCGCCGACGGCAACCGGCGCCTGCCTGTCTTGACGCGCGATCCGGCCTGGCTCGAGCCGTGATCGAGGTCGAGAGTCTGTCGGTAACGTTCTGGGCCGGACGCACGCCGATCCCAGCCGTCAAGCGCGTCGACTTCGCCGTCGCCGCCGGCGCGGCCTTTGGCCTCGTCGGGGAATCGGGATCGGGCAAGACGACCGTGTTGCGCGCCCTTGCCGGGCTGATCGCGCCAAGCGGCGGCACCGTCCGGCTCGCCGGCAAGCTGAGCGGAGCGCGGCGCCCGCGCGCCAGCCGCCGCCTCGTCCAGATGGTCTTCCAGGACCCCTACGGCTCGCTGCATCCCCGCCACGTCGTCGACAGCATTCTCGCCGAGCCGGCCGAGATTCAAGGTCTCGATGCGATCGATCGGCGCATCGAGCGCGTCCTCGCCGAGGTCGGGCTCGGACCGGAGCACCGCTTCCGCTACCCGCACCAGCTCTCCGGCGGGCAGCGCCAGCGGGTCGCCATCGCCCGCGCCCTCATCCTCGATCCGCCGATCCTGCTTCTCGACGAGCCGACCTCGGCGCTCGATGTGTCGGTTCAGGCAGAGATCCTCAACCTCCTCAACCGGCTGCGTGCCGAGCACGGTCTTACCATCGTGCTCGTCAGCCACGACCTCGCCGTCGTCGCCAACATTTGCGACCGCCTCGCCGTCATGCGTCAGGGCGAGATCATCGAGACACTCGACATCGAGCAGCTTCGCCGCGGCAATCCGACTCATGCCTATACGCAACAGTTGCTGCGCGCGAGCGAGGGCTTCGACCGCGCGGCGCTCGCGCAGATCCTCGAGCCCGGCTGATCATGGCAAAACCTCGGTAGAATAGTCGATACAGCGCGCGGAGGCAGTCTGAGACGATGAGCATGCTGAAGCTGGAGCGGTCGGCAGTCATCGCGCTGACCGTCGCCTGCGCGCTTTTCATGGAGAATCTCGACGGCACGGTGATCGCAACTGCGCTGCCGCAGATCGCCGAATCCTTCGCCGTCAGTCCGGTCCATCTCAGCCTCGCCATCACCTCCTATCTCCTCAGCGTCGCCATCTTCATTCCGGCGAGCGGCTGGACGGCGGATCGCTTCGGCGCCCGCACCGTGTTCCTTGCCGCGATCGCTGTCTTCATGCTCGGCTCGATCCTGTGCGGCCTCAGTGGCAGCATCGCGGAACTAACCGGCGCGCGCATCCTGCAAGGCATCGGCGGCGCCATGATGGTGCCGATCGGCCGCCTCGTCCTGCTGCGCAACGTCACCAAGGCGGACATGGTCCGCGCGATGTCCTATCTCACCGTGCCGGCGCTGCTCGGCCCGGTGCTCGGCCCGCCGGTCGGCGGCTTCATCGTGACCTACGCGTCGTGGCGCTGGATCTTCTTCCTCAACGTGCCGATCGGCATTCTCGGCCTCGTCCTCGTCTCGATCCTGATCGAGAACCACAAGGAGCCGGAGACGCCGCCTTTCGATCTCGTCGGCTTTCTCCTCAGCGCCGTTGCGCTGGTCGGCGTGATGAGCGGTTTCGAGGCGATCGGCCGCGGCGGCGTGCCGCTTGCGGTCGCCGTGCTGCTGGTTGCCATCGGCCTCGCCGCGGCGATGCTCTATTTGCGACATGCCGGCCGTCATCCCAATCCGATCATCGATCTCCTGCTCTTTCGTATTCCGACCTTCGCCATCGCCGTTGGCGGCGGCGCGCTCTTCCGCATCGGCATCGGCGCCCTGCCCTTTCTGCTGCCGCTGCTCCTCCAGCTCGGCTTCGGCATGACCGCCTTCGCCTCCGGTATGCTGACCTTCGCCAGCGCTCTCGGCGCCCTCGCCATGAAGATCACTGCGCGGCCGATCTTGCGACGCTGGGGCTTCCGCAACGTGATGATCGGCAACGCTCTGATCAGCAGCGCGTTTCTCCTCAGCTATGCGATGTTCCGCCCCGGTATGCCGTCGTCGCTCATTCTCGTGCTGCTGCTCGCCGGCGGCTTCTTCCGCTCGCTGCAATTCACCAGCACCAACACGCTGGCCTTCGCCGACGTGCCGCCGACGCGGATCAGCCGCGCGACCAGCCTGACCAGCACGGCGCAGCAGCTCTCGGTCAGCATGGGGGTGGCGCTTGGCGCGACGCTGCTGCACGTAACCTTGCTGTGGCGCGGCACCAGCGACCTCGGCGCCGCCGATTTCTGGCCCGCCTTCGTCACCATCGCGGTGATTTCCGGAGTCTCGGTCTTCGTCTATGCGCGGCTGGCAGCCGATGCCGGGGCGGAAATCAGCGGGCACGGGCTGGGCGCGCGACCGGCGCCGGTGCCGAAGGCGGCCGACGATTAGCTAGACTGCAGGCTCATAGCGTCGCGAGCGCCTCGACGACCAGGCCAAGGTCGAAGCGCCCGCGCTTGAGGTCATGGCCCGCGCCCTCGATTGGGATTAGCGTGGCTGGGACCGAGATCGCCTGGACAGCATCCTCGATCTCGCGAATTGATCCGAACGGATCTACGGTCCCATGGATGAACACTGCCGGCACGTGAATGCGGGGGAAATGTTCCATCCGCAATTGAGTAGGTTTTCCCGGCGGATGCAGCGGATAGGAAAATAGGAGCAGCCCATCGACAAGATGAGGCTCCTCCGCTGCCAGCATGGTCGCCTGTCGCCCGCCATACGATTGTCCCCCGAGAATCACTTTGCCCGGCGCGATGCCGCGCATTGCGGCAACGGCGTTTCTCAACCCTTCCCGGTCGGCCGCCGCCGCGGCCGGTGACGGCGGCCCGGTCGGCCGCCGCTGGCGAAATGGAAGATCGCAGCGCAGCACGTGGAAACCGTGATCGCAGAAAGCATTCGCCGCAGCGATCAAGAGCGGAGTGTTTGCGTTACCTCCCGCGCCATGCGTCAGCACCACCCCCGAGCCGGTCGATCTGGGGCCGCTCGATCTGGCGGGCCGATGCAGAAACCCGCGCACCCCATTCTCATTGACGGGCAAAACCGCGGGTCGATCGTCAGTCATGTCGACGCGCCAGCAGTTACTGCCGCGGCAGCTCACCCTCGGCGCGCAGCATGCCAAGCGCGCCGCGGAAGGCCGCGAGTGTCGCCGCCATCTCGTCGCTGCCATGCGTCGCCGAGACGAAACCGGCGAGCCTGCCCATGACGTCGACACCCTGCACCAGGAGAGCGAGGCGGAATTTTTGCGCGAGCGGCGCCGGGACTGCCGCCATCTCGCGGTAGTCGATCGCGAAGGGATCGAAGCGCGTGGGATCAAGCGGGCGGTTCCTAGGGTTGAGGAAGATGTGGAAGCCGCTGAACGTGCCATGCGCCGCCCACGGCACCCGCTCTTGCGCCAGGATCTCGTTGAGGCCGTCGCGCAGCTCGGCGGCGTAGCGGTTGGCCCGCGCGCAGGCATCGGTCGTCTCGACGATCCCGAGCGTCGCCGTGCCGGCGGCGGCCGAGACGGGATTGGCATTGTAGGTGCCGGGATGGGAGATCTTCTCGCGCCCCTTGCTGGCGGCGACGGCGAAATCCAGCTCGTCGAGAATCGCCTTGCGGCCAACCACGGCGCCGCCCGGCAGACCGCCGGCGACGATCTTGGCGAGCGCCGTGAGGTCGGGGGTGACGCCGTATTCGAGCTGCGCGCCGCCCCGGGAGACACGGAACCCGGTGATGACCTCGTCGAAGATGAGGACGACTCCGCGCTTTGCCGTCGCCTCGCGCAGCGCGACGAGAAACGCCGGCGCCAACGGCACCATGCCGAAACTCGCGCCGGTCGGCTCAAGAATGACCGCCGCGATGTCGTCGTCGCCGGCGAGCGTCGCCTCCATCGCCGGAATGTCGCCGGGCGGCAGCAGGATCGTGCTCGCCGCGATCTCGGCGATTACGCCAGCCGTCGCCGAGCCGTCGAAATGCGACGCATGGCCCGCCGTCATGTGGTCGTGCCAGCCGTGGAAATTGGTCAGGAAGCGGACGAGCTTCTTCTTGCCGGTGAAGGCACGCGCCAGGCGCACCGCCATCAGCGTCGCCTCGGTGCCCGACGAGGTGAAGCGCACGCGCTCGGCCGACGGCACCAGCCGCCGCACGATCTCGCCCCAGCGTACCTCACCCGCATGATTGGCGCCGAAATGGGTACCGCGATCGAGGGTTGCGTGCATCGCGGCGAGCACCGTCGGATGATTGTGGCCGAGCAGGAGCGCACCGTGGCCGCCGAAATAGTCGACATACTCGTTGCCGTCGACGTCCCATTTGCGCGGCCCCTTGGCACGCTCGACATAGATCCCGTAGGGCTTGACGTAGCGGGCATCATGCGTGATGCCGCTCGGCAGCACGTCGTTGGCCTCGCCAGCGAGACGCTCGGACCCGGGCGTCCGCTCGCGATAGGCGGCGATGATCTTCGAGTTCGTTGGACTGTCGTCGGGCATGATCGAGTTCCTTTGGCGCCGCGTGCTGTCGCGAGAAATCTTAGCAAGAGCGGTCACAAAATGTCACACGCCCGAGCTATCATTCCGCAGTAAGCAGCGCTCGACTTTGACAACGGAGAATCGCCATGGCACGTCGCGTGAAACCGATCCCGCAAGGCCATCACAGCGTGACACCGTACTTGATCGTCGGCGATGCAGCCAGCGCCTTGGAATTCTATCGCAAGGCATTCGGCGCCAGCGAATTGGTGCGCGTTCCTGGACCGCAGGGGCGAATCGGTCATGCCGAGATCAAGATCGGTGATTCGGTGATCATGCTGGCCGACGAATATCCCGAGATGGACGCGCGTAGCCCGCAATCTTTCGGCGGCTCGCCGGTCAGCATCCATCTCTACGTCGAGGACGTCGACGAGCTGGCAGAGCGCGCGATTGGCGCCGGCGCCACCGTGATGCGGCCAGTGAAGGACCAGTTCTACGGCGATCGCAGCGGCACTGTCGCCGACCCCTTCGGCCATGTCTGGCATATCGCCACGCATAAGGAGGATCTGACGCCGGCCGAGCTGCATAAACGCGTCGAGGCCGTCATCGCGGAGCACGGCGGCGGCTGATCGAAGATTCAGACGGCGGCGGCGATCGGCAACCAGCCGCGCTGCTCCCGCCAATCCCTCGCCAGCCCGGCAAAGCGGCCGAGACGGAACGCTGCGAGATCCGCGAAGCTGCAGCTGCCGTGCAGCACCAGCTCCATGATCGCGCGGCCACTCGCCGGCGACAGGCCGAAGCCGACGCTCGACAGCGTCGCAAGAACGACGTTGTCGAGGCCGACAGCCCGGTCGATGACCGGCCTGCCGTCGGGCGTGTTCTCGACAATGCCGGCCCAGCTGCGCAGCAGCCGCGCATGGGCGGCCTTGGGGAAGAGCTCCGTCAGCCGCGCCGCGATATTGCGCAGGAGCGGCGTCGCCGTGCTCGGCAGCGTCGCGCTTCCGTCGGCATCGAGCCATTCATGCGGGCCGCCGCCATAGACGAGATTGCCGCGCAGGGTCTGCCGTCCATAGAGCCCATTGCCGTCGACGCCGCCGTGACGCATCAGCGGCAGCGGCTCGGTGACGACGATCTCGGCGCGGGCGACGGCGAGCGGCAGGTCGACACCGATCTCGGCGGCGAGGCGTCCGGTCTGCGGCCCCGCCGCTATGACGAGATGCTCGCAGCCGAAAACGCCGGACGAGGTGGCGACCGACGTAACGCGACCATTCGCGACCGTGATGCCGGTGACGTGGCAATGCTGAAGAAGCCGTCCGCCGTGATCCTGCATCGCCCAGGCATAGGCCTGGACGGTGCGCTGCGGGTTGGCGTGGCCGCCGAAATGCAGGAGATAGCCGCCGACCGCATTGTCGCCGACCAGAGGCACCAGCGCCTTGAGCGCGGCAGGATCGAGCATCTCGGCGCTGAAGCCGTGATGCGCCGCGTTGGCGACCGCCCGGCCGCACTGCTTGAACTGCGCCTCATCGAGCGCCACCCGCACGCGGCCGCGGCGATATTCGGTCGGATAGCCGAGCAGCTCGTCCATCTGCGGCCACAGCCGCTGCTCTTCGACGAAGAGCGGGCTGAAATGATGGGTGGCACCGCCGCCGTTGCGTCCCGAGGCTTCCCAGCCGACGATGCCTTTGTCGACGACCAGCACGTCGATTCCGGAGCGCGCGAGCCACCAGCCGGCGCTGAGCCCGGTGACGCCGCCGCCGATGATGATCACGGCGGCGCCGCGGGCGGATTTCACGGGAGCCGCCATCTATTTCCCCGACCTTTCCGCGGGATCCTCGCCACTGGCATCTTTCGCCACGCGTTCGATCTCCCAGAACGGCGTCCACTGCGTCGAAATGCCGAACCACACATCCCAATCGCGGCGCATCGCCGCCGGCTCGTCAACAGGCCTCAGCACGGCGAGCGGCAGCGGGCGAAGCGGCGGACGATAGCTCGCGAGCGGAATCTCGCTCACCTTGCACTTGGCCGCCATCGCGAGCAGCAGCGCGACCTGCTCGCGGCACCGTCTTCCCTGGCAGAGCCCCATTCCGGCGCGCGTCAGGCGCTTGACCTGATCCTGGTTGGGCGGACCGTCGGCAACGAGCCCATCGAGGCCGCGCGCCCGCATCTGCGATGAGCCCCAATCGAGGTAGCGTGGCGGCTGCACCTCGACGATCTCCCGCCGGCTGACCTCTTCGCACTGGCAGGCATGCACGTCCCAGCCGCCGACATTGATGAAGGCGCGCAGCCACGCGGCCTGATAAAGCTGGGCATCGTGCGGCGGGGCCGCAGCGGCCGTTCCCGTCGCCGCCGACGCCGCGCTCTTGCCGAGCGATGCCGCGGCCGCACGTCCGGCGATGCGGCCTTCCTGGCGGGCGATTGCCTCATCCAGCAGCTTCCCGTCGAAGACTCCGGTGCAGTCGCCGGCGGCAAATACCGTAGGGAGCGAGGTCCGCTGCTCGCCGTCGAGGACCGGTATATAACCGCCATACTCGCCGCGCGCGTCGAGCCCGCAACCGAGAACAGCCAGGAGCTCGACATTGGGCACCACGCCGATCGCGAGGCAAACTGTGTCGCATTCGATGATGCGCTCGCTGCCCGGCAAGGCGGCAAGGTCGCCGTCGAGGCCGATGACGGTGACCGACTGGATGCCGTCGACGCCGCCGTTCGCCTCCTTGATCGCATGGCCCGTCACGATGGGCACGCCCTGTCCAGCGACCTGCGCGATGAGAGCGGCGGGCGCTTGCGGTTCCGCCGCGACTTCAATGATTGCGGCGACCTCGACCCCGTGATCGCGGGCGAGAAGCGCGGTCGTGAGACCGAGCGCGCCGGACCCCAAAACCACCATTCGCCGGCCGCCGAAGGCGGCATAACGGGCAAGGAGCGCGTGCGCCCCTTGCGCACCCATCACCCCCGGCTTCTCCCAGCCCGGAAAGGCGATGGCGAGATCGCGCGCCCCCGCAGTGACGATCAGCCGATCGAAGCCGACAAGCCAGGAACGCGTCTCGTCGGCGAGCCCGAGAACCGGGAAGGGCAGCGAGCGGACCGACTTGCCGTTGACGAAGGCGCCCCAGACATCGACCCCGAGCGCGACCTCGACGCCGAGATCGAAAGCTTCGGCGAGATCGCGATTCGTCTCGACGAGCTGCTCGAGCATGCGCGCCTTGTTGTGGACGGCATTGATCATGCGCTGGCCGTAATGTAGCGGCACGTCGAGCGCCATCATTGTTCCGGCGACCGGGTTCTCGTCGATCAACAGCACTTGGGCGCCTGCCCGCGCAGCAGCGATGGCGGCTTCGCAGCCGGCCGGCCCGGTGCCGACGACGACGATTTCGACCTTCCGTTCGACCGGCAGCTCCTTGCCGGCAATCGACAGCGCATCGAGACGGCGTACGGTCATTCTCTCCCCCGCTAGTCTCGCCCGATCGTCGCACAAGCGCGATACCCATTCGCGCGGCGATCTGGTAATTATCCCTGAGCGACGCCCGATAGGAAACGACGATGTCATCCCGCGCCGAAATGCTCAATCTGCTGCAGTCCCGCCAACCCCTGTTTTCACTGCCGGGGCGCTTCTACAACGACCCAACCTTCTACGACATCGATCTCGACATAATCTTTCATCGGCATTGGCTGTTCGCCGGCTTCGAATGCGAGGTCGAGCGACCCGGCCAATACTTCACGGTAACCATCGGACGCAGCCCGATCATCGTCCTGCGCGACCGTGGCGGATCGTTGCGCGCCTTCTTCAACACCTGCCGGCATCGCGGCTTCAAGATCTGCGAGGAGGAACGTGGCAAGACGGCGAGTCTCGCCTGCCCCTACCATCAATGGACCTACGATCTGACGGGTCAGCTGATCCATGCCGGGCGGATGCACGAGGGCTTCGATGCCAGCGAAATCTCGCTCAAGCCCGTCCATATCGAGACGGCCGGCGGAACTCTCTATGTCTGCCTCGCCGAGGAAGCGCCGGATTTCGCGCCCTACAAAGCGACGCTCGAGCCTTATCTGCGACCGCACGATCTCACCAATGCCCGGCTCGCTCACGAGATGCATGTCGTCGAGAACGCCAATTGGAAATTGGTGATGGAGAATTCACGCGAATGCTACCACTGCGCGGCGCGCCACCCGGAGCTGATGCGGACCTTCCTCGATCACTACAACTCACATGATCCGCAAACCGACCCGGCGATCGCCGCCTACTGGGAGCGTTGCCGCGCCGCCGGCCTGCCGAGCGCGCTCGCCAATGGTGACGATTTCCGCATCTCGCGGCTGCCCTTCACCGACGGCGCCGTCTCGATCACCATGGACGGCAAGCCGGCGGTGTCGCGCCTCCTCGGCACCGTCCCGCACGGCGATATCGGCTCGCTGCGCTGGGTCCATTATCCCAGC